>Ga0209167_10002193_pt1 | contig 10739 bp, 11 predicted proteins | sample Coa_R1_9_FD_187154 | JGI IMG/M metagenome (GOLD analysis project Ga0209167, IMG submission 187154) | Surface soil microbial communities from Centralia Pennsylvania, which are recovering from an underground coalmine fire - Coalmine... | ecosystem: Environmental > Terrestrial > Soil >...
AACCACACGTGTTAATCGTTGACAATATCGGAATGCTTGCCAGACTTTATTTTTATGCAGATTTGTGTTATGTGGGCGGCGGATTTGGAGATGACGGGGTACATAATGTACTGGAAGCCGCTGTATACGGTAAGCCGGTAATTACAGGACCCGTGATTGAAAAATACATCGAAGTAATGGAGTTGGCAGATGCGGGTGGCGTAATTATTATCGATAATGCCCTGGAGGCGGAATCGGTATTCAGCAGATTAATGAATGATAAAGAAGAGTATGCTTTCCACGGAAACGCCGCGAGGAGCTATGTGTATGCACGCAGGGGAGCGACGGAAAAAATTGTTCGTTATATTCAGGAAAACCGCCTTCTGACCAGCTGATAGAAATGCTGTACGATGTCACGCGAATCATCCCAGCCTAATTTGATTTTCAATTCCCGCTCCATCCAGTATTGTGCTTCCGGTAAAATGCGGAAATTATTGATGGTTTTAATGCTTCTTTCGTACATCGGCTCATCGCCCCGGAATAACTCACTGATGAATACAAAACGGTCATTTACCCCAATGGCTTTCCGAAGTTCCTTCACAGGCGATCCTTTCAGAACTGAACCCAGTTCCGACTGGCTGCCCGGCTTGAGCTTGTCGTTGATCGATTTCCCGCTGTTCCCGATCAGATCATTTATTTCCCGGTTATTGGGCTGGTGAGACAGAGTAGGCACTTCAATCAGCGGATCGCCACCCATCCAGGCCTGGTGACCTTCGGGCACAGTCTGAATAAATTCTTCAACCGTACGGTGAGAAATATTCATAGAAGGCATCACAACAGAAACGGCGGGGTTTTTTTTGCCTGTAATATTTATCGTATGAATGGTAGTCAGCTCTGCCTCAATCTGTTTAAGAGTGACAAGCATTTGAAGTGCGCTTTCGTTTTGTTCGCATTGTTCATTTAACTTGCTGATGAGTTGCTGCAATTTTTCCATTAGGTTTTTGAGAAGTATTGATACCTGTTATATAAAATTAAAGCAAATATTTATCCAAATTCTGTCAGTCTATGTTTATCGAGCCTGCTATGCAATTTGACCGTCGCGGATGGATTGAGGTAATTTGCGGTTCCATGTTTTCATGAAAAACAGAGGAACTGATCCGCAGGCTGCGCCGGGCACGGATTGCTAACCTGCGGGTTGGTATTTTTAAACCCCTCACCGACGACCGGTATCATCCCGAAAATATCGTATCCCACGATGATAACAGTATACGTTCTATTCCGGTTCCCAACGCCAAAGCCATTTTGGAAAAGGTTTCTACGGTTGACGTGGTCGGGATTGATGAGGCCCAGTTTTTCGATGAATCGCTGCCGGAAGTCTGTGATATCCTGGCTTCGAGGGGTACACGTGTAATCGTGGCAGGTCTCGATATGGATTATCAGGGAAAGCCATTTGGACAAATGCCGGTATTGCTTTCCAAGGCGGAGTACATTACCAAGTTGCATGCCATTTGCATGCAGTGTGGCAATATCGCGAATTATTCTTATCGAAAATCCGGAGTCGCCGAACAATTATTGATCGGTAACAAGGACCAGTATGAACCGAGGTGCAGGATCTGTTACGCAAAAGGCGCATCTCAGTCAGATGATTAAAGTTAAAGGTGAATTGTTAAATTTATTTTAAAGAAAAATGTTCAGAGGTGCACGGCTGATTTTGGCCTTGGTAAAAAAGGATGTTTTGCTGGAATTTCGACAGCAATACAGTTTTTATGGAGTTCTGCTCTATGTAGCTTCTACGATATTTGTCCTTTACCTCGCCATGGGGCAGCCTGAAAATATGATCTGGAACGGATTGTTTTGGATGATGCAGCTCTTCATCTGCGTAAATGCAATTGCCAAAACATTTCTCCAGGAAGGCAAGGGCAGGCAATTATATTTTTATTCCTTATGCAGTCCCGTACATTTCATACTGGCGCGTATGATTTTTAATGCCGCGCTGATGCTGGTGATGAATCTGATCAGTCTTTTATTGTTCTTTCTTTTGCTCGGATATCCGCTGGCACATCCACTTCTTTTTCTCGGCATTTCCTGCTTTGGTGCCTGCAGTGTCAGCCTGGTTTTTAGCTTTCTTGCTGCCATTGCGGCCCGCGCACAACAAAATGCCGCGCTCATGGCCATTCTCGGATTTCCATTGATCATCCCGCAACTGATGCTGCTAATGCGTCTTTCAACACTGGCATTTTCAGATGTTTTTCAAAGCGGACTGGTTTCCATTGTACTGCTGCTGGCTGCATTTGATGTCATGATCGTATTATTATCAGTTATATTATTTCCATTCCTATGGAAAGACTAAAAAAGCTTTACGCTTTAAGCTTTTCGCTTTGAAAGCCTTATCCTATTTTTGTCTGCCGGATATAACCGCGTCTATTTAAGTTTACCATATGTTTCTTAAGAACTGGTGGAAATTACTGAGTTTTTTTCTTCTGCTTTATACATTCACAGCCGGATTTTTAGGAAAGGTACCCGCTAAGCCGATCCTGAATGAAACCATTCGCAATCTGTATTTTCATGTTGCCATGTGGTTCGGAATGATGATTTTTTTCATCGTCTCCGTTATCTATTCTATAAAATATCTCCGGCATAACCGTGCATCCGATGACATATATGCTATGGAATTTGCCAGGACAGGAATAGTATTTGGTTTATTAGGACTGATTACCGGTTCTGTGTGGGCAAGATACACCTGGGGCGATTTTTGGAGCAATGATCCGAAACAACTGGGAGCCGCCATCGCTTTACTGATTTACCTGGCTTATTTTGTACTCAGGAATTCGCTTACGGACATAGACAAATCTGCACGCATCAGCGCAGTCTATAATGTATTTGCTTTTGCCATGCTTTTCCCAACCATTTGGATTATTCCGAGGCTGGTGGAAAGTCTTCATCCCGGTGGCATGGGTAATCCCGCGCTCGATACGAAAGATATCGACAGCAGGATGCGTGTAATTTTCTGGTTTGGGGCTATCCCCGGCTGGACTTTATTAGGCGTATGGATTTCAACTTTGCGCATACGCTTACAATTGTTATCCTTAAAACATGAACTACATGGTTAAATCAAGTTCACGCTTATACCTTTCTGTTTTTGCTATGATGCTTTCTGTCATTGTTCACGCACAGGATAGCCTGAAAAATGAAAAACCCCAAATGGCGGACGCTCTTCGATCGAATGGAAAAATATATGTGGTAGTGGTTGTATTGGTCATTATTTTGATCGGCCTCTTTCTTTATCTTGTTAATACAGATAAAAAGATCAGCCGGATCGAAAAAAATATTAAGTAGTCGATTTCAGTATTTCTTTAAATAAAAACGATATATGCCTGCCAGGACTGAGTACAAATTTTTCGAAGCTGTGGAAAAAAGTTTCGATAAAGCAACACCTTTTACCAATTGGGATCCGGGTGTGCTGGAACAGATTAAACAATGCAACGCGGTTTATCGCATGTTCTTTCCCGTTAAAATCGGAGGTAAAGTAGAAGTGATCAAAGCTTATCGTGTGCAGCATTCACATCACAAAACGCCTTGTAAAGGAGGAATCCGTTTTGCCATGTCCGTAAATCTCGATGAAGTGATGGCCCTGGCCGCTTTGATGACTTACAAATGTGCCATTGTGAATGTACCCTTTGGCGGAGCCAAAGGAGGGATTGCCATTGATCCCAAAAAATATTCTGCCTATGATCTGGAGAAAATCACCAGACGTTATACATCTGAACTGATCAAGAAAAATTTCATCGGCCCCGGTACGGACGTACCTGCACCGGATTATGGAACAGGTGAAAGGGAGATGGCCTGGATCCTGGATACCTATATGAGTATGCGACCCGGCGAAGTGGACGCATTGGCTTGCGTGACAGGGAAACCGGTAACGCAGGGGGGAGTAAGAGGAAGAAGAGAAGCAACCGGACTGGGAGTATTTTATGGAGTCAGGGAAGTGTGTAATATAAAAGATGTGATGGATAAGCTTAATTTTCATACCGGCGTTGAAGGAAAACGGGTGGTTGTACAGGGGTTGGGAAATGTTGGATATCACGCTGCGAAATTTTTTCGGGAGGGCGGAGCTAAAGTCATCGGTCTGGCAGAATTTGAAGGAGCAATCACAAATCCGGCAGGTTTAAATGAAGAGGAAGTTTTTCAACACAGGAAGAAAACCGGCTCCATTTTGAACTTCCCCGGAGCAACCAACCTGGAAAAATCAACGGATGCCCTTGAATTGGATTGTGATATCCTGATTCCGGCCGCCCTTGAGAATGTGATCGATGGTGATAATGCGAAACGGGTAAAGGCGAAGATCATTGGAGAAGCAGCAAACGGACCGCTCACGCCGGAGGCAGATGAAATTTTCATAAACAAAGGCGTGTTGGTGATTCCCGACATGTACCTGAATGCCGGCGGCGTCACGGTTTCTTATTTTGAATGGCTGAAGAATTTAAGTCATGTGCGATATGGAAGGATGGAAAAAAGATTTTCAGAGAATCTCAACACCCATATACTCGGCCAGTTGGAAGAACTCACCGGTAAGCAGGTGCGTCCGAAAGAAAGGGAGTTTATCATGCATGGAGCAGAAGAAGCGGATCTGGTCTATAGTGGCCTGGAAGAAACAATGATTACAGCCACCCACGAAATTATGAACTGCTGGAAAAGCAATCCGTCAATTCCGGACATGCGGACGGCGGCTTATGTGGTGGCGATTAACAAAGTAGGCACTTCATATGCTGAATTGGGAATATTCCCTTAGTAAGCTTAAAGCCCAAAGCCTAAAGCCTAAAACCAATCTGGTAATTGGTAAATTTCAAAAGTAGAATTGAGTAACTGCCCGATTAAAAAACCGTATGCAATGCATTTATTCATTAGTGCATTATAAAATTAGTTTTAGGCTTTAGGCTTTGGGCCTTAGGCTTACTCATCATACGCAGGTAAAACACTTACCTCCTCAAAATCCAACAGCGCTTTCTTATAAGCGTGACATTGCTGCCCGTTGGTTACCACCAGATATTTGACAGGTATAGCGATATTATAGTGAAGCGCCTGCCAGAGTACCGATTTGTCGAGTGGTTTGTGCATTGCTTTACATTCAATCATCATCCATGGCTTGGCTGCTTTATCGTAAACCAGGATATCAAATCGTTTATTCATTTCCCCCAGCTTGATTTTTTTCTCCACTGCAATATAACTGGAAGGGTATTTTTTCACCTGGAGAAGATACTGCGCAAAGTTTTGCCGTACCCATTCTTCTTCAGTCAGACGTACCCATTGTTTCCTCTGATCATCAAAAATGAACTCCTTTCCGGGCTCCTCTTCTTTGATTTTGAAAGCATAATGAGGGTAATAGATTTTAATCATACCTCAACTATTTGCTAAATTACAGAATCTTGTTTCGCGGAAAGATTTAGATCCAGCAATGAATTTATGAAAACAAAAGAAGAAATCGTCAGCAACTGGCTCCCGCGTTATACAGGGGAGAAGCTTGAAAATTTTGGTTCCTATATTTTGCTAACCAATTTTTCACACTACGTTCACTTGTTTGCAGATATGCATCAGGTGGTGGTGGTTGGTGAAGACAAACCGATGCAATGCGCGACGGCAGGGGATATCAGTATTATCAATTTTGGCATGGGCAGTCCCACGGCCGCCACGGTCATGGATCTGCTGAGTGCCATTAAACCGAAAGCTGTTCTGTTTCTTGGTAAATGCGGCGGATTAAAAAAAAGAAATAAACTGGGAGACCTGGTCCTGCCTATAGCCGCAATACGGGGGGAAGGAACATCCAATGACTACTTTCCTCCTGAAGTTCCTGCTCTTCCTGCCTTTGCATTGCAAAAAGCAATATCTACAACCATTCGCGAATTTGGAGTTGACTATTGGACCGGAACTGTATATACGACGAATCGGAGAGTCTGGGAACATGACGAAATTTTTAAAGAATATTTGAAGAAGATTCGGGCTTATGCGATTGATATGGAAACGGCTACCATTTTTTCAGTTGGGTTTTATAATAAAATTCCAACAGGTGCCCTGCTGCTGGTCAGCGACCAACCAATGATTCCTGAAGGTGTGAAAACTGCCGATAGCGATCAGCGTATAACAGGCGACTTTGTAAGCATACATCTGAAAATTGGTATTGATTCGCTCAAACAACTGATAAACGGCGGACAAACCGTCAGACATCTTCGGTTTTAATAAATCACTTGCTTCCACTCATTCAAATAAATAATTTAACCGTCGATTTTCCAGGATCAGGAAATACTTCACCTGCCCTGCAGGATATTTCTTTTTCTCTAATGCGCGGTGAAATGCTCGCGATAGTCGGCGAATCAGGATCAGGCAAATCCGTCATGTCCCTCACCGTAATGAATTTATTGAGCCATGCGGCCAGGATCGTAACAGGATCCATCATGTTTTCTTCCGATGGCAGGCAGGCTTATGATTTGCTTGCTATGCCTGATAAAATTTTACGGTCATACCGTGGTAACCAGCTGGCTATGATTTTTCAGGAGCCTATGACCTCACTCAATCCCCTGATGACCTGCGGAGCCCAGGTTTGCGAACCACTCATCCGGCATAAAAACCTGGACAAGACAGAAGCCCGGTGCACTGTCCTGAAATTGTTTGAGAAAGTACTATTGCCTGAACCGGAGCGCATTTATAATAATTATCCGCATCAGCTCAGCGGAGGACAAAAGCAGAGAGTCATGATCGCAATGGCAATCAGCTGTAATCCTTCGTTGCTGATTTGCGATGAACCCACAACGGCATTGGATGTAAGGGTGCAGAAAACAATCCTGGATCTTTTAAAAAGTCTTGGAAAGTCAGAGAATATGGGAATTATTTTTATTACCCATGATCTCGGACTGGTTGCAGACATGGCTGACCGCGCCTTGGTAATGTTACGTGGCAAAATAGTAGAGGAGGGTAGTGTGAAAGATATTTTTTACATGCCGAAACATCCGTATACACGGGGCCTGCTCATGTGCCGGCCGGCACTTCATAAAAAGGGCGAGAGGTTACCCGTTGTTTCCGATTTTCTCAATGGAAGCGATACAGGCTTTGATAATTTATTTTCTGTTCCTTATCTGAAATCGAATCCGCAGGGTGGCAAAACGTCAACGGAAGGCAAATCAGGAGAAAACGCTGTCTTGAATGAAACGAATCCCGAAATAAAACCCGGAACAGAACGTCCCGTCCTGCTGGAAGTAAAACAGGTTCATCTTCGATATTCTTCAGGAAAAAACTGGCTTGGAAAGGAAAAACACTGGGTACATGCGATTCAGGATATCAATTTCAAGGTATACCAGGGAGAAACGCTGGGCCTTGTGGGAGAATCGGGTTCAGGAAAAACTACGCTTGGACGCGCATTGCTCGGCTTGAACAAACCCACTCAGGGAAGCATTTCCTATGGAGGTACCGACTTGCTACGCATGACCAAACCTGCTCTCCTTGAATTCAGAAGGAATATCCAGATCGTATTTCAGGATCCTTATTCCTCCCTGAATCCGCGGTTGATGATAGGTCCGGCAATTTCAGAACCGCTTCGTGTACATAAGTCTTTTAAAAACCTTGAAAGGAAAGAACAGGTGATGGAGATATTGAAAAAAGTGGACCTCCAACCGGATCATTTTTACCGTTATCCTCACGCTTTTTCCGGCGGCCAGAGACAGCGAATTGTGATAGCCCGGGCGCTCGTTATGAATCCGGGATTTGTTGTATTTGACGAGTCGGTTTCCGCTCTCGATGTAAGTGTGCAGGCGCAGATATTAAACCTGATCAATGATCTCAAACAAAAGATGGGATTCACAGCAGTTTTTATTTCGCACGACCTGTCGGTCATACGCTATCTCTGTGACCGCGTACTGGTTATGGAAAAGGGACGGATTGTGGAATCGGGTGAAGTGGAATCAGTATATCGTAATCCCCGGACTGAATATACCCGTTCTTTGATCGAAGCCATTCCTGGAAATCACCTGACCTGAAAATCATAAAAAACGGTTTTCCCGGCCGAAACAATAATTTCTGCACATGGTCAAAAATTGAGAATTCTTTATTACCTTTGCACACTTGTAAAATCATGCCGTAACATGACAGAATCGGGTGCCGTAAGACCTGGTTTGATTGACCAGTTATTCTCAGCTTCATTCGACTCATGTACCGGGAACTTATAAAATTTCACACTGAATGAAGCTTTCCCAGTTCAAATTCGACCTACCCCTCAATCTGATTGCCCAGCATCCCGCCAAAAGAAGAGAAGACAGCCGAATGATGGTTGTTCACCGGAAAACCGGCCAAATCGAAAATAAACATTTCCGGGATGTGATGGAGTATTTCAATGATAAGGACGTATTCGTTGTAAACAATACCAAAGTATTTCCCGCCAGGATGTATGGACGGAAAGAAAAAACCGGCGCTAAGATTGAAGTTTTTTTACTTCGGGAACTCAATAAACCGAACAGGTTGTGGGACGTCATTGTTGACCCTGCAAGGAAAATCCGGGTGGGTAATAAATTGTATTTCGGGGACAATGATGAATTAGTTGCAGAGGTCATTGACAATACAACCAGCCGCGGCCGTACCATACGTTTTTTATGGGATGGAACGGACGATGAATTTCGTCAGGTATTGGAAATCCTCGGCGAAACACCTCTTCCAAAATATATCAAGCGTAAGCCGGATGAAGAAGACAAAGAAAGATACCAGACCGTGTATGCAAAACATGAAGGTGCAGTCGCAGCACCTACCGCCGGCCTGCATTTCAGTAAGGAATTAATTAAGAGACTTGAAATAAAAGGGATTCGATTTGCGGAAGCAACACTTCACACGGGTCTTGGCACATTCCGTCCCATTGAAGTGGAAGACCTGAGTAAACATAAGATGGATGCAGAATATTACAGGGTAGATGAGGAAGCCTGTAAGATTGTAAATAAGGCAAGATTAGGCGGTCATCGTATTTGTTCTGTAGGAACTACTACCATGCGCGCACTGGAATCTTCTTTTACTGCAGAAAAATTGTTGAAGCCATCAGAAGGGTGGACAAATACTTTCATTCATCCGCCTTATCAGTTTAATATTGCAGATGCATTAATCACTAATTTTCATCTGCCTAAAACAAGCCTTCTGATAATGGTTTGCGCTTTCGCGGGATATGATCTGACAATGGAAGCTTACAAACGGGCGATCAAAGATAAATATCGTTTCTTCAGTTATGGCGATGCAATGCTGCTTGTCTGATCTGAAACCCCTGCACGATAGAGTAAGGTTAACACGATAAATGGTTGCTTCCTTTTTGGGATAATTCTTTGTAATTTCAGAAGTCAGTAATAATGGTCTGTTTATTATATTTAAAACCGGACCAGTTGTTGATTATGAGTATTCTTTATGAAGTTTGATTTTCCAAAAAAGATCAGAAGCGGATACCTGGCAGTATTCTTATTACTGATCCTGTGTTATTTCCTTTCACTGTCTTCTTTTATTCAGCTTCGAAAACAGAATAAATGGGTCGGCCACACCCGCGAGGTAATTAATGAACTGGCAACCCTCAATTCACATCTGAAGGACGCTGCGATAAACTGGAATGAATACCTGCTGAATAACCAGCATAGCTATTTCGAGACTTACCGCGAGAACCGGACGTTGGTCGATTCCTTATATCGGGTACTCTATAATAATGTCAGTGATAACCCCGATGAAAGAATTCGCGTGGAATCCATGCACAACAAAATTATCCGGCAATTCCAAATGCTGGACAGTGAGATGGGTGTCCTGAATAAAAACAATTTTCAGATAGATGATACGATCAGAAGTTGGGAACAGAAGAACGTCAGAATCATCGATTCAATCGGACTTATTTCTGATTCAATCAGACTGAATGAGAACAAACTTCTTTTTCAACGAACCCAGCGCGTAACTTTTTATAGTAAAATTGTTTTCTGGATAATCATCGGTGCCGGCCTGGTCTCATGCCTGCTCATTTTGTATTCCCTCGTTACATTTAATATGGAGAGCCTGGCCAAGAGAAAGGCGACCAGACAGGCAGAAACCTATCACGACCAACTCGAAAAAAGAGTCATAGAATTGGCGAATGCAAACCAGGAATTATTGGAACTAAGAAGCCTCGAACGATTTACCAGTACAGGCCGAATCGCGCGTGTGATTGCTCATGAAATACGAAATCCACTGACCAATATCGATCTTTCAGCCGGCCATCTTGAAAATGATAAATTGGGTTCAGAGGATAAAAAGGCTTTTTTGGATATCATTGCCAGAAATTCGCGGCGAATCAATGAACTCATCAATGAATTACTTTCTGCAACAAAGTTTTCAGATCTGCAATACGAAGAAATCCGGGTGAACGACCTCCTGGATGAAACACTCAGCGAGGCGACTGACCGGGCACAGCTAAGTCATGTGCATATTGTCAAAAATTATTCATCAGATACCATATGGTTGAACGTTGACCGGTCCCGTATGGTAATCGCGTTATTGAATATCATTGTGAATGCAATGGAAGCAATGACTGGAGAAAACAGCCTGCTGGTGCTTGAAACGGGCGAGAAGAACGGTCAGTGTGTCATCACGATCCGGGACAATGGAAAAGGAATGGATGGTGAAACCCTGGCAAAAGTTTTTGATCCTTATTTTACTTCTAAAGCAAACGGCAACGGATTGGGAATGACCAATACACAAAATATCATTCTTAATCACAAAGGGAAAATAGA
>Ga0209167_10002196_pt1 | contig 10733 bp, 9 predicted proteins | sample Coa_R1_9_FD_187154 | JGI IMG/M metagenome (GOLD analysis project Ga0209167, IMG submission 187154) | Surface soil microbial communities from Centralia Pennsylvania, which are recovering from an underground coalmine fire - Coalmine... | ecosystem: Environmental > Terrestrial > Soil > Unclassified...
TTCCGCCGGTCTCGATGCCACGGTTGGCCGCGCTGCCCAGCGGGTGCAGCCAGTGGCCGGCGATCTGCGATGCGAACGCGCCGTGGGCGTAGGGGAAGTCGCCGGTGTTGATCTGCGCGCCGCGATACAGCAGCAGGGTCGCGATCACCAGAAAGATCATGAAAAGAACAACCCAGGCGGCGCCGGTGTGCGATCCGGCGAATCTGGAAGCGCGGCCTTCCCGCTTCGGGGTGGCTCGAAGCCTGATAATTCCGAACGAAGCTATGCCAGCCAGTACGGCCACCGCGAACAGGTCCTCGAGGAAGCCGATGGCCGCCCAGTGACCGATGCCTGGTATGGCAAACGTCTTGTCGAAGAGATCACCGTACGCCTCGATGATCGTCAAAATGAGGACAATAAAGCCCCAGAACGTCAGGAAGTGGGCTATACCGGGCACCGACCACTTGAGCAGCTTGCGCTGGCCGAACACCTCGGTGACCTGCGACCCCAGATCCCCGCCGATATTTTTACGGACCATGTCCAGCCGTTCGGGGGCTGGCTGGCCGCTGGTTGCCAGCCGGAACAGCCACCAGACCCGGCGGCCGGCGATCGCGAACGCGACCCCGGTCAGGACCAGGCCGACGATGATGCGCAGGGCCACTGCGACCTCCTGTTGGTGCTGTGCGGTATTCAATCGCATCATTCAAATCGTCTGTCGCTGTTACCGCCGTCCTGACCAGCCCGAGCACTCGCGCAGGTCTTCCAGGCCCGCACTCGCGATGCGGTTTGAATGACGCCAGGGGCACTAGATCCGTCAGCGTACGCCCGCAGGTACCGGTAACAGCGACGCGGCGCACGGCCGAAGACCGTGCGCCGCGTTTGGTATCCTACCGGCTAGTAACTTAGTCCCTGGCGCTCTGGCCGGCCGCGAACCCCCGGATCGTGGTGACCACCGCCGGGTCCCCGGCGGTATCGGTGGCCGAGGTGCGCAGCGATACGCAGCCGTTGCCTGCCGGGATGGTGAGCAGGGCCAGCCAGCTCCGGCCCGCCCGGTACACATGGACCGGCCGCCAGGTCCTTCCGGCGTCGACGGACGCCGCCAATGTGAGACTGGTCAGGCGTGCACCGTAAGGAAGTTCACTTGCATCAAATGCAGCCTGACAGGCCTGTCTCCGCGCACGCTACCTGAGGAGCTGAACGGCCCGCCCACCCGCACCGTGAGCAGCGGCAGCGCGACCGTTCCCCGGGTCTTGCCGGAGAAGAACGACCAGGTGGCGGTGGACCGGGTGCCGAGCACCGGCCAGGTGCCGGCGGGCCGGGTGGCCACCTCGGTCAGGGTGTACCTGCCGGTGGCGCCGGGGACGGGGAACCGCACGCCGGCGCTGCCGGGGGTGCCGATCACCTGGCCGTTCGCAGCAGCACCTTCTGGACCAGGTCCTCGGCGAGCACGCGGTCGCCGGTCAGCACACCGGCGAACCTGAGCACCGACGGCAGCCCGGCGGCGGCGAATTCCTCGAACCTCATCCGGCCTCCATGCTGGAGTCTCCATTGGTTCAGACGCTCCGGGTGGCCGATGTGCTGTGCGGCTGTGCTGGATTAAAAAGCCGGGGCGGGAATCATCCTTGGCCGCCGGTCGTTAGGAAAGTTGAGCGTGTTGAGCTCAAGTCAGTTGACTTGCCGGTAGCAGCATGGCAATCTTGCGCCGGAACGGCTCAACTTATCCAACGATCAGACACTAGGGACTACACATGGCACGTGCGGTAGGGATTGACCTGGGGACGACCAACTCCGTAGTCGCCATCCTCGAGGGCGGGGACCCTACGGTCATCGCCAACGCGGAGGGCTCCCGGACTACTCCGTCCGTGGTCGCATTCGCCAAGAACGCCGAGGTTCTCGTCGGTGAGGTCGCCAAGCGGCAGGCCGTGACCAACGTGGACCGGACGATCCGGTCGGTCAAGCGGCACATGGGCACCGACTGGACCGTCAGCATCGACGGCAAGAAGTTCACCCCGCAGCAGATCAGCGCCTTCATCCTGCAGAAGCTGAAGAGGGACGCCGAGGCGTACCTGGGTGAGAAGATCACCGACGCGGTGATCACCGTTCCGGCCTACTTCAGCGACGCGCAGCGGCAGGCCACCAAGGAGGCCGGCCAGATCGCGGGGCTGAACGTGCTCCGGATCATCAACGAGCCCACGTCCGCGGCGCTGGCCTACCACCTGGACAAGGAGTCCGAGGCCACCATCCTGGTCTTCGACCTGGGCGGCGGCACCTTCGACGTCTCGCTGCTCGAGGTCGGCGAGGGCGTGGTCGAGGTCAAGGCGACCAGTGGTGACAACCACCTCGGCGGTGACGACTGGGACCAGCGCATCGTCGACTGGCTGGTGAAGGACTTCAAGAACGGCTACGGCGTCGACCTGTCCAAGGACAAGATGGCGCTGCAGCGGCTGCGCGAGTCCGCGGAGAAGGCCAAGGTCGAGCTGTCCAGTTCCTCCGAGACCACGATCAACCTGCCTTACATCACCCACTCCGAGAGCGGGCCGCTGCACCTGGACGCCAAGCTCACCCGGGCCGAGTTCCAGAAGATGACCTCCGATCTGCTCGACCGGTGCAAGGCCCCGTTCCAGCAGGTGATCAAGGACGCCGGAATCAAGATCAGCGACATCCACCACGTCGTGCTGGTCGGCGGCTCCACCCGGATGCCGGCCGTCGTGGACGTGGTCAAGGAGCTGACCGGCGGCAAGGAGCCCAACAAGGGCGTCAACCCGGACGAGGTCGTCGCCGTTGGCGCCTGCCTGCAGGCCGGTGTGCTCAAGGGCGAGGTCAAGGACGTGCTGCTGCTCGACGTGACCCCGCTGTCGCTGGGCATCGAGACCAAGGGTGGCATCTTCACCAAGCTCATCGAGCGCAACACCACGATCCCGACCAAGCGGTCGGAGACCTTCACCACCGCGGACGACAACCAGCCGTCGGTGCTGATCCAGGTCTTCCAGGGTGAGCGTGAGATCGCCGCCTACAACAAGAAGCTCGGCACCTTCGAACTGGCCGGCATCGCCCCGGCGCCACGCGGTATGCCGCAGATCGAGGTCACCTTCGACATCGACGCCAACGGCATCGTCAACGTGTCCGCCAAGGACCTCGGCACCGGCAAGCAGCAGTCGGTCACCATCTCGGGTGGCTCGGCCCTGCCCAAGGAAGACATCGAGCGGATGATGGCCGACGCGGAGAAGTACGCCGAGGAGGACCGCAAGCGCCGCGAGGAAGCGGAGGTCCGTAACCAGGGCGAGAGCCTGGCCTACCAGACCGAGAAGTTCCTCGGCGAGAACACCGACAAGATCCCCGAGGACGTCAGGTCCGAGGTGCAGACCGCCATCGATGAGCTGAAGAAGACGCTGGAGGGCACGGACACCGACGCCATCCGCGCGGCCAGCGAGCACGCTGCCCAGGTCAGCCAGAAGATGGGCCAGGCGATCTACGCCCAGGCGCAGGCCGCGAACGCCGGCGCGGGCGCGGGCAGCACGGCGCCCGAGGGCGACACGGCCGCCGACGAGGAAGTCGTCGACGCCGAGATCGTCGATGAGGGCAGGCACGCTGGCGAGGAGGGCGGCGCCGCCTGATGAGCTCATCCGAGGACAACGCGGGGCCGGTGATCCGAGATCGCAGGCGGATCGACCCGGCCACCGGACTGGTCAGGGAGCCCAACCAGGCCAGCACTGACCAGTCCGGCACCTCGCAGACAGCAGGAGGAAAGGTGACCGGCCAGCCAGGCCCCGGCAGGCACGCCGCTGCCGGGCAGGGTGACACCGCGACGGCAACCGCCGCGGACGAGACGGCCGCCGTGCGTGCCCAGCTCGACGACGTGCGTGCCCAGCTCGACGAGCGGACCGCTGACCTGCAGCGGCTCCAGGCGGAGTACGCCAACTACCGCAAGCGGGTGGAGCGGGACCGGATGGCGGTCCGTGAGCAGGCGCTCGCCAACGTGCTGACCGAACTGCTCCCGGTCCTGGACGACATCGGCCGGGCCAGGGATCACGGCGAGCTGTCCGGCGGGTTCAAGTCCGTCGCCGAGTCGCTGGAGTCGGCGGTGACCAAGCTCGGCCTGGTGAGCTACGCGGAGAAGGGTGACCCCTTCGACCCGGTGGTGCACGAGGCCCTGATGCACTCGTTCTCGGACGAGGTGGACCTGGCTACCTGCATCCGGATCCTGCAGCCTGGATACAAGATTGGCGAGCGGATCCTGCGCCCGGCCAGGGTTGAAGTGGCCGAGCCCGGTGGCGGCGACGCCGCTGGGACGCAGGACCAGGCACCGGAAGCGGATGCCGGGAAGACCAACGGCACTTCGCCAGACGAGGCGCCTGCGGACAGCGGAAACTGACCGCGGGCGAGGAGGGACCAGTTGAGCACAAAGGACTTCCTCGAGAAGGACTATTACAAGATCCTCGGCGTCTCCAAGAACGCGTCCGCCGACGAGATCAAGCAGTCCTACCGCAAGCTGGCGAGGAAATACCACCCGGACGCGAACAAGGGAGACCCCTCGGCGGAGGAACGCTTCAAGGAGATCTCCGAGGCGCACACCGTCCTGTCGGACGACAAGCGCCGCAAGGAGTACGACGAGGCACGCTCCCTGTTCGGCAGCGGGCTGCGGATGCCAGGCGGGCAGGGCGGCCAGGGCGGATACACCTTCGACCTGGGCGACCTGTTCGGCGGCAGCGGCAGCACCACGGGCGGGCGGCTCGGCGACCTCCTCGGCGGGGTGTTCGGCCGTGGCACGCAGCCACGGCCGCGGCGCGGCGCCGACATCGAGTCGGAGACCACGCTCACGTTCGCTCAGTCCATCGACGGCGCCACCATCTCGCTGCGGCTGCCCGCCGAGGGCCCGTGCCAGACGTGTCACGGCACGGGCGCCAAGGCGGGCACCGTGCCGCGGGTCTGCCCGACCTGTGACGGAACCGGCCAGGACAGCAAGAACCTCGGCGGGTTCGCGCTGTCCGAGCCGTGCCGCACCTGCCGGGGCCGCGGCATGGTGGTCGACGACCCCTGCCCGGTGTGTTCGGGCAGTGGCCGGGCGATGAGCACCAGGACCATCCAGGCGCGCATCCCGGCCGGGGTGGCCGACGGCCAGCGGATCAAGCTCAAGGGCAAAGGAGCCCCGGGCGAGCGAGGTGGCCCGCCCGGCGACCTGTACGTCCGGGTGCACGTCACACCGGACAAGGTGTTCGGCCGGTCCGGGGACAGCCTGACGGTGACCGTGCCGGTGACGTTCGCCGAGGCGGCGCTCGGTGCCGAGATCAAGGTGCCGATGCTGCACGGTGTGCCGTTCATTCTCAAGGTCAAGCCCGGCACGGCCAACGGGACGATCCTGCGGGCCAGGGGCAAGGGGTTCCGCCGCAGTTCGGACGGGAAGCTGGGCGACATGCTCGTCACCATCGAGGTGGCGGTCCCGGAGAAGCTGGACAGCAAGGCCCGCGCCGCGCTGGAGGCGTTCCGTGATGCGACCGCGGGCGAGGACCCGCGCGCCGAACTGCTCCAGCAGGCCAGGGGCTAAGGCGGATGCGCACGGTAAGACCCGCGGGTTTACCGGATGAGGGGAGGCGATGACGTGACCAGGCCGTTCGACCAGATGTCTGACGACACGCCGGTGTATGTCATCTCCGTGGCTGCCCAGCTATCCGGGTTGCATCCGCAGACGCTGCGCGCCTATGACCGGCTCGGCCTGGTCTCGCCCGGGCGGGCTCCCGGGCGGGGCCGCCGTTATTCGATGCGCGACATCCTGGCCCTGCGCCAGGTGCAGCGGCTCTCTCAGGAAGAGGGAGTGAACCTGTCCGGGATCAAGCGGATCCTGGACCTGATGCTGGAACTCGAGCAGGCTCACCAGGTGGCCGCCCAGTTGCGCGCGGAGATCGACCGGCTGCGCACCGAACTGGAGTCCACCAGGGCCGTCGCTGCCCGGCTGGCCGAGTTGCGGCGCAGCCGGGCGACGGGTGCCGACCTGGTGCCCATCCGGCAGGCCCAGCCCACCGCCTGGGTGCAGCCACCGTCGCAGGATCAAGGAAAGTAACCGCCCTCCCAGGGCGTTTTCACGGCCTGGCGGGCGCTACCCGCCAGGCCCATAGAAAGAAGTCGCAGGAAGAATGGACGAGAAGCTCACCCGCAAGAGCCAGGAGGCGCTGACCACCGCCATCCGGCGGGCGGCCTCGGACGGCAACCCACAGGTACTGCCGCCGCACCTGCTCGCCGCCCTGATCGAGCAGGCCGACGGCACCGCGGCACCGCTGCTGCGGGCGGTCGGCGCGGATCCGGCCGAAGTGCTGCGCGGCACCCAGCAACTGCTCGGCCGGCTGCCCCGGGTGGCCGGTGCGACCGCCAGCGCCCCGGAGACCTCCCGGCCACTGCTGGCCTCGATCAACACCGCGGCGGAGCAGGCCAGGCAGCTCGGCGATGAGTTCGTTTCCACCGAGCACCTGCTGGTGGGCCTGGCGACCAGCGGCGGCGACGTGGCCACCCTGCTCAAGCAGGCCGGTGCCGGGCCCGGCGCGCTGCTCGACGCGTTCGAGAAGGTGCGCGGGCACGCGCGGGTCACCTCGGAGGATCCCGAGGGCACCTATCAGGCGCTGGAGAAGTACGGCATCGACCTGACCGAGCGCGCCAGGTCCGGCGGCCTGGACCCGGTGATCGGCCGCGACGCCGAGATCCGGCGGGTCGTCCAGGTGCTGTCCCGGCGGACCAAGAACAACCCGGTCCTTATCGGCGAGCCCGGGGTCGGCAAGACCGCGGTCGTGGAGGGGCTGGCCCAGCGCGTCGTGGCCGGTGACGTGCCCGAGTCACTGCGCGGCAAGCGCCTGATCGCGCTCGACCTCAGCGCGATGGTGGCCGGGGCGAAGTACCGCGGCGAGTTCGAAGAGCGGCTCAAGGCCGTGCTGAACGAGATCAAGCAGAGCGAAGGCCAGGTCATCACCTTCATCGACGAGCTGCACACGGTCGTCGGGGCCGGCGCCGCCGAGGGTGCCATGGACGCCGGCAACATGCTCAAGCCGATGCTCGCCCGCGGTGAGCTGCGCATGGTCGGCGCCACCACGCTGGATGAGTACCGGGAGCGGATCGAGAAGGACCCGGCCCTGGAGCGGCGGTTCCAGCAGGTCTTCGTGGACGAGCCGTCGGTGGAGGACACGATCGCGATTCTGCGTGGGCTCAAGGGCCGCTACGAGGCGCACCACCAGGTGCAGATCTCCGACGCCGCGCTGGTCGCGGCGGCAGCGCTGTCCGACCGCTACATCACGGCGCGGTTCCTGCCGGACAAGGCGATCGACCTGGTCGATGAGGCCGCGTCCCGGCTGCGCATGGAGATCGACTCACGCCCGGTGGAAATCGACGAACTGCAGCGGTCGGTCGACCGGATGAAGATGGAAGAGCTGGCGCTCAGCAAGGAGACCGACGCCGCCAGCAAGGAGCGGCTGGAACGGCTCCGGCGTGACCTGGCCGACCGGCAGGAGCAGCTCACCGCCCTGATCGCCAGGTGGGACCGGGAGAAGGCCGGCCTCAACCGGGTCGGCGAGCTGAAGAAGCGCATCGACGATCTGCGGACCCAGGTCGAGCGCGCCCAGCGGGACGGCGAACTCGAGACCGCGTCCAGGCTGATGTACGGCGAGATCCCCACGCTCGAACGCGAACTGGCCCAGGTGGCGGCCAATCCCGGGGCCGATGCCGTCGCCGGCGACGGCGCGCCCATGGTCAAGGAGGAGGTCGGCCCGGACGATGTGGCCGATGTGGTCTCGTCCTGGACCGGCATCCCGGCGGGCCGCCTGCTGGAAGGTGAAACCGGCAAGCTGCTGCGCATGGAGGAAGAGCTGGGCAAGCGCCTGATCGGCCAGGCCGACGCCGTGCGCGCGGTGTCCGACGCGGTGCGCCGGGCGCGTGCGGGCGTCGCCGACCCCGACCGGCCGGATGGCTCGTTCCTGTTCCTCGGCCCGACCGGCGTCGGCAAGACCGAGCTGGCCAAGGCTCTGGCCGAGTTCCTCTTCGACGACGAGCGGGCCATGGTCCGCATCGACATGAGCGAATACGGTGAGAAGCACTCCGTGGCCAGGCTGGTCGGTGCGCCACCCGGTTACATCGGCTACGAAGAAGGTGGCCAGCTCACCGAGGCGGTCCGCCGCAGGCCCTACACGGTCGTGCTGCTCGACGAGGTCGAGAAGGCGCACCCGGAGGTCTTCGACGTGCTGCTGCAGGTGCTCGACGACGGCAGGCTCACCGATGGCCAGGGCCGGACCGTCGACTTCCGCAACAGCATCCTGATCATGACGTCGAACCTGGGCTCGCAGTTCATCTCGGACCAGGCCCTGGACGAGAGCGCGCGCAAGGACGCGGTCATGTCCGTGGTCCGTGCCACGTTCAAGCCCGAGTTCCTCAATCGGCTCGACGACATCATGATCTTCGATTCGCTGTCCACGGACGAGCTCAGCCGGATCGTCGACCTGCAGGTGGACCGGCTGGCCAAGCGCCTCGCCGACCGGCGGCTCACGCTCACGGTGACCCAAGCGGCCCGGGAGTGGCTGGCGCTGACCGGCTTCGATCCGCAGTTCGGCGCGCGGCCGCTGCGCAGGCTGGTGCAGTCAGCCATCGGCGACCAGCTCGCCCGGGCCCTGCTGGCCGGCGAGATCGCCGACGGCGACACGGTCGAGGTGGACCTGGACGAGGGCGCCGACCAGCTCACGGTCCACGCGGTGGCCGCCCGGGTCTAAGGTTCCGGTTCTGGCCGGGGCCGGTTCTACAGCTCGTCAAGGAGCTTGTCGTAGCCGTCCTCGGCCAGGCCCATGTCGTTGCGGATCCGGTAACGCAGGCTCAGCAGCAGGCGCAGCTCGGTCTTGTCGGCCCCCGGCGGGACGGACGGCGGCGCGCAGGCGTCTTGGCCGTTCATCAGGCCGCCGGGCTCCACGCCCAGGCACAGCTCAACCCCGGTGTTCGCCCAGTCGAGCGCGCCGATCAGGTCGGACTGCTCAACCAGCAGCTCCGCTACCAGGTCGCAGAGCCGGGGATCGTTGCGGCCCTCGGTTTCCAGCGTGCTGATCAGCTCGCGCGCCTCGCCGGTGTCGCCAAGCTGGAAAAGCGCCCTGGCCAGTGAGACCCGCGCGTCCATCAGCGAACCGCCGTCGTCGGCCAGGGCTCTGCGGAACCCGTCGGCGGCGGCTTGCGGGTCGTCGGCGAGCAGCCATTGCTCGCCCGCCCGAAGGTAGGCCTCGCCGCGGGTCAGCTCGCTTGGCTGACTGCAGGCATCGGCCAGTTCACTCATCCGGACGGCGGCGGTCCGGTGGTCGCCGGTCCGGGCAGCACCGAATTCGAGGGCGTCAAACTCCTCGCGCGACAGCATGACCACGGTGCGAAAGTACCCTTCCAGGCTTGTCTAATGCCGGCTAATGGGCAGGAAGTGTCACTCAATCTTCACGGCCCGGAACCGCCGCGCCCAGCCACCAGCACGCAATCACCCACCTCAGCCCCAGCCCGGAACCGCCCACGCCCAGCCCCCAGCACGCAATCACCCACCCGAGGCCACCAGCCCGGAACCGAATCCCCCACCCCAGCCACCGGAACCGAATCACCCAGCCCCCAGCACGGAATCACTACCACCCACCCCAGCCACCAGCCCGGAACCGCCCACGCCCAGCCACCGGCCCAGAATCACCCACCCCAGCCACCAGAACGGAATCACCCAGCCCCAGCGCGGAATCACCACCCCAGCCACCAGCGTGGGGGCCCGGGGGGCTCGGCCCCCCGGGAAATATCGCGGGCAACGGCGAAACTGGCCGCAGGCCAGTGAGCAGGGTTAGCCGCCTCGCCTCGCCCACCGTCTATCTGCGGGAACGTTCGAGGGCGTCCCAGAAGCCCTGGCGGAGCGCGTGCCTTACCTCGTCGTGCAGCAGGGAGTCGATCGGCAGAGCCGAGCCCTGCAGCAGGCGCGCCTCCAGATCCGTCGGCATCCGCGGCTTCCTGGCCAGCACGGCTTCGAGCCAGAGCGCGGGGGCGTCGCGTGCGACCGATTCACCGAACTCGAAGCCTTCGGCATGGGCGGCCTGAACGGTATCGGTGACCGAGGTCGCCGTGGAAGCGGGAGCGGCGGGCTGGGTGGGTGCGGGCGCCGGGCTGTAGGGCGCCTGCTGCGGCACGTAGCTCGCGGCCGCGGGGGGCACCGGCCGCTGGGCCGGGCCGCGGGCCGCCTGCGGTGGGCGCGATGGCAACGGCGCGGGCTGCACCTGGGGGCCGGTCGCCGGTGAGGTTTGTCCCTGTGCCTGGTTCTGGCTGCTGCGCCGGGTGGGCAGGCCGGTGGGCGCGCTGCTGAACTGCTCGGCCGGAGCGGGCGGGAACGACATGTTCGCCGCGTCGGCGAAGGCCCCCTGGCTGGACGGCTCGTAGGGGGACTGCGGGGCGGCCCGCTGACCGGTCGCGGGAGATGGCAGCGACGACGGCGGCGCGGGTGGGGAGGCCTGCGCCGCCGGAGCCTCCGGCGCGGCGGGCGGCTGCGGGGGGGAGGCCGGCTCGCGGAACGATGCCGGGCTCAGCGGCGGATAGAGCGGCTGACCTGGCAACGGCTGGGATGGCAGCGGCTGCGGCTGGCCGGGCAGCGACTGTCCAGGCTGAAGCTGTGGCTGCGGCTGCTGGATCTGCGCCGGTTGTCCTGGCTGTCCCAGCAGTGGTTGCGGGCCCGGGGTAACCGGCGGCGGACCCTGGGTGGCCGGCGCGGCCGGACTCTCGTGCAGGCCGCGCGG
>Ga0209167_10002199_pt1 | contig 10727 bp, 7 predicted proteins | sample Coa_R1_9_FD_187154 | JGI IMG/M metagenome (GOLD analysis project Ga0209167, IMG submission 187154) | Surface soil microbial communities from Centralia Pennsylvania, which are recovering from an underground coalmine fire - Coalmine... | ecosystem: Environmental > Terrestrial > Soil > Unclassified...
ACAACGGCAACTGCCCGCGTGCAGTCGAGCTGAGGATGGGCGTTCTCCTCGACCGGGGCGCCGTGCGTCGCCCAACGCGTGTGGCCTATGCCTGCCGCGCTGGTCTCAGGTGCAGTCGACACCTTGGCGCGCAGCTTTTCGACCGACTGAGCCTGCTCGGCGGCGCGGGCGACGTACAGCTCTCCTGCTTCTTCGTCGACGAGGGCAACGCCGGCCGAGTCGTAACCGCGGTATTCGAGTGCCGCAAGACCAGTGAGGAGCATTTCGAGGGGCTGGTCAGAGCCGGCGACGCCGATGATTCCGCACATGTGCGCCCCAGGCTAGGGGGTCGGATCGCCGCTCGGAGCTTCCGGTCACGGCCGCGGCTTGATGCTCCGTCCGGCCCTTCCGCCCAATTAACGAGCATCGTCGCGGGCCATGATCCCCCTCACAAGATGACGGGAACTACGGTCGGCTACCTGCCGACGAGTTCACCCGGCGAACGCCACCTCTTCCGATCCATGGGGTGGAGACATATCGATGGACTTTTCTTGACTAAAAAGCTAAGTTCCGAGAGAAGGTAATCCGGGGACGAGGTCGGCTTTTGATCGGCGTCACACACGAAAGGAAAGGGAGGGACCGGGCACGATGAGAAAAGACAGAAAAACAAGGTGGTTCGGAGCGGTCACGGCCGCCGCCGGGCTGTCGTTGGGGCTCGTGTTCCTGCCTTCCGCAGCGGCCGACGCGACGAGTCACGTCACCACTGGAGGGACGTTCATCGTTGCGCAGCCGTGGGGCACGCTCGCCGACAACTTCAATCCTTATGCTCCCTCGGGCGCGGCCGCGCCGGGAACGAGGAGCTGCCTTTATCAGTCCCTCTATTACTTCAACGCCGCGACTGGCAAGCAGACTCCCCTCCTCGGCACGGGTTACGCCTGGTCGGATAAGAACTTGAAGCTGACCGTCACGACTCGTTCTGGGGTGACCTGGAGTGACGGAAAGCCGTTCACTGCAGCGGACGTTGCCTTCACCTTCAACTACTTGAAGTCGAACCCGTCCATTGACCTGAACGGCATCTGGACCAGTCCCCTCACGTCTGTCACAGCGACGGGACCGAACACGGTTGTATTCAACTTCTCGAAGCCGGATACGCCGGCCCTCATCTCCATCCTGTATGGGACAGACGGGACCCCGACGGCGATTCTGCCCGAGCACATCTGGTCGAGCATCAGCAACCCAGCGACCTACACGAACACGAATCCGGTGGCGACGGGGCCGTTCACGCTCTCGTCGTTCTCGGCGAGTTCGGTGATCTACGTCAAGAACCCGAACTACTGGGAGGCAGGCCGTCCATACATCAATTCGGTTGTCTTCAACTCGGTCGATTCGAACACAACGGGTGAGCTCGAGCTCGAAAACGGCACGATCGACATGTCGTACGACTACTTGACCGACGCGACCAAGACTTTCGTCGACAAGAGTTCGTCGACCAACGCGATTTTCTGGCCGATTTCGAACATGAACTACCTCTACATGAACACGGCCAAGGCTCCGTTCAGCAACACAAAGTTCCGCCTGGCCGTTGCCCACACGATGAACACCTCGTTCCTTGCCAAGCGCGCGTACTTCGGCGCACTCCCACCGGCCATCGGTGGAGCCGAGTCCGCAGTGGTCCAGCCCCAGTTGAATGGCTGGTTCGCAAAGACGCTCGCCGGCCTCGAATGGAAGTACAGCGTGACCAAGGCAAAGTCACTGTTGAGGGCGGCCGGGTACAAGTGGTCGTCGTCGAACAAGCTCGAATCACCGGCCGGAAGGGTCTACCCAAGCTTCACCGTGCTCATCGGCGGCCCGGGATGGACTGACTACATCTCGTTGGCGGACAACGTCTCGGCCGAGCTGAAGGCGATCGGCATCACCTCGACGGTTATCCAAGAGCCGTACTCGACCTACGCGAACGACCTCAACAAGGGCCACTTCGACTTCGCGATTTCATGGGGGAACGGCAACTCGTCGACTCCCTACTATCAGTACTACTACATGTTCGCGAGGCAAGAGACTGCCCCCATCGGCAAGAACGCGGCGACCAACTGGGAGCGCTTCACCTCCCCGGTGATCCAAAGCGCCTTGACGAGCTACGCCTCGAGCAGCAGCACAAAGGTGCAAAAGGCGGATATGGCGGCGATCGAAAAGGTCGTGCTACTCAACGCACCGGTCGTTCCGCTCACCGGCCGGGCCAACTGGCTCGACTATCAGACCCGCACGTTCACCGGGTTCCCGAGCGCGAGCAACCCGTACAACGACGGCAGCGCATCCGACCAGGAAGGATCGATGCTCACATACGTGAACGTGTACTTGAAGTAGCAGTCATGGGGTCCCGGGCTGGCCGGGACGCAGAATGAGAGCGCCGATATGGAGCGGCCCGCCGCCACGGTGGGTCGCTCCCCGGCTGTTGGGACAGAGATAGGAGAGCGTCGTTCCGTGCGGTACTTGATCCGGCGCTTCGTGGCGTTGTTGGTCACCTTGTGGGTGGCACTGACGGTGAACTTCGCCCTTCCCCGGCTCATGCCTGGTACCCCGGTCGAAACCATGTTTGCTCGTTACCAAGGAAAGGTCAGCCCGACAGCAATCCACGCGATGCAGCTCGCCTTCGGGCTGAATACGAAGACCGGTGAGCTCGGCCAGTACTTCACGTACCTAGGTCACGTCGTTTCGGGGAACCTCGGCGTCTCGTTTTCGTACTTCCCTGCCAGCGTGAGCTCGCTGATCGGTTCTGCATTGCCCTGGACGCTTGGGCTCGTCGGATTCGCGACTGTCCTCGCATTTTTGCTCGGCACGACGCTCGGGATGGTGGCGGCCTGGCGACGAGGGACCGCCGGATGGCGCCAAGCTTCGATTGTCGACTCGGCTCTAGTCCCGTTCGGGTTGATGCTCGGTGCTCTACCTTCGTTTTGGATCGCGCTGATCCTTTTGTATTTCATCGCGTTCAAGTTCGGCTGGTTTCCGATCGGCGGCGGCCTGAGCCCCGGTCACGGCCTCGCCGGATGGTCGGGGTTCGTCGACCTCATCCACCACGCTGCGCTTCCGGCGATCACATTGACGTTCATCTCGATGGGTCTTTGGATCCTTCTCATGCGTAACAACATGCTCACCGTTCTCGGCGAGGACTACGTCAAATTCGCGCGGGCAAAAGGCCTTCGCGACCGAGTCGTCGCGTACCACTATGCGGCACGTAACGCGATTCTCCCGGTATTCGCCCAACTCGCCCTCGCTCTAGGCATCGTTGTCGGAGGACAAGTCTTCATCGAGATCGTCTTTTCATACCCGGGGATCGGGTACCTCTTGCTACAAGCGGTCGAGAACGAGGACTATCCCTTGATGCAAGGGATCTTCCTCATCTTCACAGTCGCGCTCCTGCTGGCGAGTTTTCTCGCCGATGTCCTTTATGTGTTCCTTGATCCCCGTATCCGGATGGAGTCACACACGTGAAGTGGCGCGACCTTCTTCACAACCGCCGCGCTGTCGCCGGCGCCCTGCTGCTTGCCTTTTTCGCGATTGTCGCCGTGTTCGCGCCGATGATCGTTCCGTATTCACCGACCGACATCAACTTCACCCCGCTCCTCACGCCGAGCGCGAGCCATCTCCTCGGGACGACTGCCAACGGACAGGACATCCTGTCCCAGTTGATCTGGGGGGCGAGGGCAAGTCTGTTTGTCGGGCTTGTCTGCGCGACGCTGATCAGCCTCGTGCAGCTCGTGCTTGGAGTGTTCGCCGGGTACGTGGGTGGGTTGTTCGACACCGTGGCGACGGCTGTAACGAACGTCTTTTTGGTGCTTCCCTCGCTCCCGCTCCTGATCATCCTCGCTGCCTACCTGCGCGGCGGCAGCCTTTTCGTTCTCATCGGGGTGATCACGGTGACCGGCTGGGCCTGGGGAGCCAAGGTCCTGCGAGCACAAGCGATCGCGTTGCGTGAGCGACCGTTCGTGCAAGCCGCACGGGCAACGGGCGAAAGCCGGGTGCACATCGTGATGTCCCACATCGTCCCCAACATGCTCGGCATCATCGTCTCGAACTTCTTCGGCGCGGCGCTGTTCGCGATCCTCGCCGAAGCAGGGCTCGAATTCATCGGCCTCGGCAACATCAACGACATCACTTGGGGAACGATGCTTTATTGGGGCCAAGAAGGAGACGCTGTTCTGTTGGGGGCGTGGGTGTGGCTCCTAGTCCCGGGTCTGTGTCTGGCGCTTCTTGGGACAGCGTTGGGCCTCCTCAATTTCGCCGTTGATGAGATCGCCAACCCCCGCTTGAGGAGGTTCTGAGATTCCGGCGCTCCTCGAGGTCTCCGACCTCACGATCGGCTATGGGTGGCACCTTCCGCCATCGGTGATAGCCGTCCGCGGAGTAAGTCTTTCTGTGGCCGAGGGCGAGGTCGTTGGGATCGCCGGCGAATCGGGATGCGGAAAGACAACGCTCGCCCTCGCCGCGGCCGGCCTTTTGGACCCGCCCGGTCGTGTGCTTTCGGGCGCGGTGCGCTACCAAGGGACCGACCTCACCAAGCTCTCGGCAAACGAACTTCGTCAACTCCATCTCTCGGAGATCTCGATGGTCTTTCAGGCCTCGATGAATGTCCTCAATCCTGTGATGAGGATCAGGGACCAGTTCGAAGACGCAATGGCGGCACACGGCATCCACTCGTCTGAAAAGGCGAGAGAGCAAGCCGAAGAGACGTTTGATCTCGTCAAGATCCCGCGGCGGTTCTTCGATGCCTACCCGCATCAGCTCTCTGGCGGGATGCGACAGCGTGCGGTGATCGCACTCGCCATCGTTTTGCGACCGAAACTCTTGCTATTGGACGAACCGACGACCGCTCTCGACGTCGTCGTCCAGCGCTCCATCCTGCAGTCGCTCGACAGCCTTCGTCATGAACTCGGATTCGGCATCGTCTTCATCACTCACGACCTATCACTCCTTGTCGAGATCGCCGATCGCATCGCGATCATGTATGCCGGCGCCGTCGTCGAAGAGGCTCGGGCGCGTGAGCTGTATGAGAAGCCCCGCCATCCCTACACGACGGCGCTGATGAGCGCGTTCCCACCGCTGTCAGGCCCACGTGAGCGGCTCGAAGGCATACCCGGCCAACCGCCCGATCTCAAAAAGCTGCCGAAGGGTTGTTCATTTTCGCCCCGCTGTCCCGAGGTGATCCCCGGGAGGTGTGACACCACCGATCCCCCCAACGTGTCGATGAACGGTGGCCACCGAGTCGTTTGCCACCTCTATGGCGGGCGGGAGGTCGAAATTGGTTAGCGCCGTCGAGCACCCGGTCGAAGAGCGTGTAGGTGAGCGCCCTGTCCTTGAGGTGCGAGGCCTCACGAAGCACTACTCGGTCGGCCGCGTCGGCCGTCAACGGGTCGTGCAGGCGCTCAACGCCGTCGACCTCTCCTTAGAAAAGGGTGAGGTGCTCGCCTTGGTCGGAGAGTCCGGCTCAGGAAAGACCACTTTCGCCCGCACGATCTCGTTCCTCGAGCGACCGACCTCGGGAGAGATCGTCATCGACGGGGAGGCGATGCCGAAGCACCCGGGCACGCGCCGTTTGAGAGAGCACCGACGCCACGTTCAGATGATCTTTCAGGATCCGTATTCGTCCCTCGACCCACTCCACTCGGTCAGCTACAGCGTGGCGCGCCCGCTTCGCTCGTTCAGGCTCGTGCCACGTCGCGCCGTTCGTGACACCGTGGCAGAACTGCTCGAGCAAGTGGGACTTGTGCCGGCATCTGATTTCTTGTCCCGCTATCCGCACGAACTCTCGGGTGGACAGCGCCAACGTGTGGGCATCGCCAGGGCCCTTGCCGCACAGCCGAGCCTGATCCTCGCCGACGAGCCGACATCGATGCTTGACGTGTCGATCCGCCTCACGATCATGAACCTTCTGTTGGACCTGCAAAAGAGTCGCTCACTCTCGCTCATCTACATCACGCACGACCTCGGCGGCGCCTATTACATGAGCGACCGTGTGGCGATCATGTACGCCGGGCGCATCCAAGAGATCGGGCCATCTGCCGACGTGATGAGCGACCCGCTCCACCCCTACACGCAGCTCCTGCGTCAGGCGGCGCCGGACCCCGAGAACGAGGCACGAGAGGGTGGTTCCCACTTCGCGGGAAAGGGCGACCCACCCGACCTGACCGCACTCCCGCCTGGCTGTCCGTTCGCTCCGCGCTGTCCCTTCGTTGAGAAGCGATGTGAACAAGCTCTTCCGGAACTTCTCGAGGTGGGAAAAGTCCGCCTCGTCCGCTGCATCAGGTACGACCGAAGATGAGGAGGCTCAATTGACTTTTTCCGAGGCGGACTCGTCCGCCAATTTCTACTGGGGCGCCGCCACCGCCGCGTACCAGATCGAAGGGTCGCCGCTCGCTGATGGCGCCGGCCGGTGCGTTTGGCACGAGTTCTCGCACACGCCCGGCACGACGTATCGAGGTCAAACGGGCGACGTCGCCTGCGACCACTTCCACCGCTACGCAGAAGACATCGACATCATGCGGCGTCTTGGGCTAGGGGCGTACCGCTTCTCTATTAGATGGCCAAGGGTCCTACCTGAAGGAATAGGAAAGGTCAACCCGAAGGGCATCGCCTTTTACGATCGCCTCCTTGACGCAGTATTGGCCGCCAACCTGGAACCGTTCGTCACACTCCACCACTGGGACTTTCCCTCGACCCTTCACCGCCTCGGCGGATGGATGAACCGAGACGCAGCCGAGTGGCTTGCTGAATACGCCACAGTGATGGCGGACACGCTTGGCGACCGCGTCACGTGGTGGTCGACGATGAATGAGCCGTTCGTCGTCGCGGAGCAAGGACACCTGCTCGGTGCCCAAGCCCCCGGGATGCGCAACATCTACGCGACGGGACATGCGATCCATAACCAGTTACGAGCGCACGTGCTTGCCTATCGCGCGATCAAAGCCGTGCGACCTGACGCGACGGTCGGGATCGTCCTTTCCAATGCGGGTGTCTCACCGGCAAGCGAGTCCGAAGACGACGTCCACGCGTCGGAGCTCGCGCATAGCTGGCACAACTTTCCGCTTTATTTGGAGCCACTGTTTCATGGGAGGTACCCAACAGGAATCGATCAACTGATCGGCCAATATCTCCCAGCGGAGTACGAGGCGGACATGGACGCGCTATCTATCCCGCCCGACTTCGTCGGACTCAACTACTACTCGGGATACAAGGTGCGCTCAGACGCGACGAGATGGGCGGGCTTCTCAGCCGAGGAAGAGCCGGACGCTCCGCGGACGAACATGGACTGGATCATTCGGCCTGAAGGACTGAGCCACCTTCTCACAAGGGCGCACGAGAGCTACGAGCTTCCGGCCATCTTCGTTACCGAGAACGGGGCGGCCTTTGAGGACCGTCGTGAGGGAAACACGGTTCATGACCCGGAGCGGATCGCATATCTCGAGGCGCACATCGCCGAGGTACTGCGGGCGAAGAAGGAAGGCGTGCCGGTGCGGGGCTATTTCGTCTGGTCGCTGCTCGACAACTTCGAGTGGGCTCGCGGATACGAGAAGCGCTTCGGCATCGTCTACGTCGACTTCGAGACGCAAGAACGCGTCGTCAAAGACAGCGGTCACTGGTACGGCGAGCTGGCCCGAGGCGCAAACTCGAGCCTCAGCTAGAACAGGTTCGCACGCTCCAGTCGTGCTTGGTGCGGTTGCGGCCGAGGCGGGACGCCACCGTTCGACAGCAGCTCGTCGACGACGAGCGCCGAGGCACCTAGAACGATTGCGTCCTTGCCGAGCCTTCCGAGCTCGACTTTGACGCGGTTGGCGGTGTAGTCGAGCGCTTGATCACGAACGACCTCCCGGATTCGGTCAAGTAGCGCCGGACCGAGCTTCAGCCCGAGCCAGCCGCCGATCACGATGAGCTCGGGGTTGAAGAGGTTGGCGAGGTTGGCGGCGGCGACGCCGAAGCAGTTGGCGGCCTCCTCAAGCGCCGCAGCCGCCGCCTCACTCGATGAGGCGGATCCGAGCAGCTGGTCAGCCCAACCCTCCTCGTCAGGGTCGCTCGACGGCGCCGCTTTCGAGTCGGCCCGTTGCCACTGCGCGAGCAACGACTCAGCACCGATGTATGCCTCGACGCATCCGGCGCTTCCGCAGCGACAGCGCCGTCCGCCGACGTTGATACACGTGTGTCCCCACTCCCCGGCGCTTGACGCCGAGCCGCGATAGAGAGTTCCATTCGTGAAAATTGCCGCCCCGACACCCGTTCCCCAAAGGGTGACGATGGCATGCTGCACCCCCCGCCCGGCGCCGAACCACATCTCGGCTTGTCCAAGAGCCTTCGAACCGTTCTCCGCGAGGACGGCAACTCCGATTCGCTCGCGAACGAGACGCTCGAGGGGTATGTCGTACCAACCGATGTTCGGCGCGTGCACGCGCGAATCCCCGCCGTGATGGTCGACGACCCCCGGGACGGCGATTCCGACGCCGATCAGGCGACGGCCCTCGGCGGTGAATTGCGCGTGGATCTGCTCTATTGCCTTAACGGTTTGTTCGATCGTGACCTCGGCGTCGTGGCGTTGAGGATGCAGACCCACCTCGGCGACTCCGGCAACCCGCAGTCGCAGGTCGAATCCTTCGACGCGGATACCCGTCTCTCCGATCTCGACTCCGATGACGGCGCCAAATTCCGGATTCACCTGGAGCATCACGCGCGGCCGGCCGCCGTCTGACTGCTCGAGGCCCACTTCGACGATCAGGCCCTCGTCAAGCAAGTCAGCGGTGAGGTTCGTGACGCTGCCGCTACTGAGACCGGTTAATTGACCAAGGGCGACCCGATTGAGTGTCCCTTCGAAGAACAACGGGCGCAGCACAGCACTGCGATTGACGCGCCGCAGATCCCCAACCATGGCCTTGGCTCGCGCCGCCACCGGCTCGCTCCTTCGATGTTTATCTCATATGTTAATTCAAGCCGCGAATTTTCAGACCGGGCAAGGTGAGGAGTCTCGAAGGCAATTGAAATGCGCGATTCGCAGTCGTCACCGGAATGCAATGGAAGACGACCGGCGGCACTTCACCACCACGTCACATGCAGGTCGGTCGCGGTAGCTTCTGCGTGACGTGGATCGCGCGATCGGGCCCGATCAGCTGAAGAGGGACCTTCTCCAGTGACCGAATCTCCCATCACCTCGTCAACGGCGCTCGTCCGCTTGCAGCAGGCCATCGCCCATCGCTTTCACAGCCGCGATCCCGAGCTCATTTCGGTAAAGCGTTCAATCCGCGCAGCAATCATCCTGCCTTCGGTCTTCGCGATCACCCATTACGAATTCTCGAACCCGCAAGTCAGCTTGATGTCGGTGTTCGGATCTTTCGGGCTCTTGCTCCTCGTCGATTTTCCGGGGCGGCCCCGCACTCGCCTCATCTCTTACCTCACTTATTTCGTCGTCGCGAACGGGCTCATCGCGCTCGGAACCGTCGCATCGACTCACAAGGTTGCTGCCGTAGTCGCGATGGGGGTTGTCGCCTTCGCCATCCTTTTCGTCGGGATCGCCTCGCCGCGGGCAGCAGCCGCTTCGACCGGCGCGCTTCTCACGTTCGTCCTTCCCGTGGCGGTCGCCGCGCCCAATTCGGACGTAGGGCCGCGCCTACTCGGTTATCTGATCGCCAGCGCGTTCTGTATTCCGGCTTGCATGCTGATCTGGCCAACCCCTTGGTACGACAACGTCCGCCAGCGGCTGTCAGCCACGGTGAAGGCCGTCGCCAACCTTGTCACCGCCCACGCGGAGGGAAGGCTCAATCCGGACGCCAAAGCGACAGTCGAGTCCGAGCTCAAGAGGTTACGAGACGAAGTTTCCCGCGCCCCGTATCCGGCCGCCGGTGTCGCTGCTGCCGCGGTCAACATGGCAAGGCTCGTTGGTCGCGTCGAGTGGGTCGCGTCGACCGCCTCTCTCGGAGGAAGCGAATCAGCGACGATCGAGTTGCTGCCAGTCCGAGCGGTGCTTGCAGCAACTGCAGAGACGCTCTTTTTATGCGCTTCGCTCGTCTCTGACGGTTCTGCTCATCCCGTCGACGATCCGCGCATCGTCGATGCCGTCCGGGAATCGTCAAGACGGCTCGATGCGCTGCTCAACATCGAACTCGATGTGGAGATCTCGACATTCATGGCTGGAGAGGGCGAAGCCGCCACACCTGGACTTGGCGACGATGGCATCAGGCCTTCTGAAGTCTCGAGTGGGATTGCGATCTCGTTGGATCCGAGTTTTCACGCGCGGACTTTAGGAATCGCGACGACGCTGATGGCCGACGCCGCACTGGAGGCTTCGGGCATTCAGCCGATGCACCTGCGTGAAACCCACGTGACCGGTATTACGACCGGCCTCGTCTGGCGTCAGCTTGCCTCGCACCTCTCATTCCAATCCGTTTGGTTCCGAAATGCCGTGCGAGGAGCTATCGGACTGGCCTTGGCGGTGATGGTTGTCGAGCTGACAAATGTCGAGCATGGCTTTTGGATCGTCCTCGGCGCCTTATCGGTGCTGCGGTCCAACGCACTCGACACCGGCACCACAGCCGTGCGTGCCATCGGAGGGACCGCGGTCGGCTTCGCGATTGGCGCTGCCATCATGATCGGCGTCACCGGCCACCTCGACGGCCAACCGAGCGCGGTCATCGCGGCTTATCAGTTGCCGGGTTCGAACGCGGTTCAAACCGCCGACGCCGTACGAAAGATGATGTCGGAATCGAAAAAACAGTTTC
>Ga0209167_10002200_pt1 | contig 10725 bp, 10 predicted proteins | sample Coa_R1_9_FD_187154 | JGI IMG/M metagenome (GOLD analysis project Ga0209167, IMG submission 187154) | Surface soil microbial communities from Centralia Pennsylvania, which are recovering from an underground coalmine fire - Coalmine... | ecosystem: Environmental > Terrestrial > Soil >...
CCGGCTGCCGGTATCGTTAATCAGCAGAGCCGTCAGGGCGCGCAGCAGGTCGCGGGGCAGCGGCGTGTCGGCCGTCCAGGCCGCGAGCGTGGCCGAGCCGCCATCGATCAGCGGCTGGGGCAGCACGTGCGGGCCATACGCACGCTGGTTGGCGAACAACACCAGGTCAATGGGCCAGATAGTTGTGAGGTCGCTTTTGCCGAGCCCTTCTTTGCCGATCAGGCCCCCCAACACATAGCGGAGCTGCTCCATTTCAGTGAGCGTTTCGCGGGCCTTGCGATCGCCCGCGTCACTGAAGACGTGGAAGGGCCCGGAGCGATATTCGATCCAGTCCGCTCCAAAGCAGGGCGCGGCGACTAGGACGGCGATGAGGATCGAGCGCGTCACCTGCCTCTATCATGACAAAGAAAAAGCGGCGCGCCAGCACCCGTAGCGCCGCCATGAAACAAAACCAGTTAGAACGTGAACCGGCCGGAAATCTGCAACTGGCGTGGGCCATACAGGCCGTTGCTGGTGTTGGTGGGCACCAGGAATAGCGGATTGGCGATTCACGTTGTCCCGGACAGGTTGTATTCGGTGGTGTTGTATGCGCTACTGGTGCCGCCCCCGGTGGTGGGAACCACGTTCGTGAAATTGAACAGATTGAAGGCTTCTCCGGTGAAGGTCAAGGTGTAGCGCTCGCGAATTCTAAATTGGCGACTGACGCGAACGTCGATATTCTCAGTCCGGACCCGGTCAGAGAGTTGCGCGGGACCCCTGGGAAGCGGGCCGCCGAGGTTCCGCTGGGCGGCGTTCCTGAGTTGTTCACGGCGCCTCCGGTGAGGCCCCCATCGGGAGCCCCGGCCGGATTTCCGTTGATCAGAGGCGTGATGGGTGAGCCCGCTGCAACCGTCACGATGGTCGAAAAGATAAGCCATCGAAAATGTTCTTGGCTACTTTGTTCGAAAGATTCTTGGCGTAGGGCGGAATCCAGACCAAGTTTCGGACGAAACGGTGCCGCTGATCCAGATCCGAGAGGGCGTACTCCAATTTGCGGTTATACGGATCGAGCGGCGTGTCAGTCCCGTCGAAAGTCCCGAAAACGCCGGGAACCTGGCCGCCATCCACGGTCTTACTGAGGGTGTAATTTGCCAGGAATTCGAGTCCGCGGTCCATCCGTTCGTGGAATGACAAGACAAAGGCGTTGTACCAGGAGTTCACGTCGCTGAAGTCGGTCAGAATTGAACCTGTGGGATCGATGCGGCGGGTATAAAACGGCACAGTGATGGTACTTTGGGCCACTCCCGCGGCCTTTGACGATGGTGTAGGTCTTGGTGGTGGCCGGCGCGTGCCAAATATTTGGTTTCCAGCGCATCCCAAAAATTATGCCTTACTCGGGGATTGAAAAGAATAGAATGAAGTATTGTCTTTGAAGAATCAGATGGATATCGCCCCCGGGCCGGCGCTGCGCCACGATTGGACGCTCCCCGAGATCGAGGCGATTTATGAAGCTCCGCTCCCGGATCTGATATTTCGGGCACAGTTGGCCCATCGGGCCTATCATAGCGCCGGGGAAGTGCAGGGTTGCGTGCTGCTCAGCATCAAGACCGGCGGATGCCCCGAGGATTGCGCTTACTGCCCGCAATCCGCCCGCTATCGCACGGGCGTCGAGCGACGCGAGCTGTTGAGCGTCGAGGAAACCCTGGCCGCCGCTAACGATGCTAAGGCCCAGGGCGCTACCCGCTTCTGCATGGGGGCCGCCTGGCGGGACGTTCCCCAAGGCGAACTGTTCGAACGCGTGCTGGCGATGGTACGGGGCGTGCGCGCGCTGGGTCTGGAAGCCTGCTGCACGCTGGGCATGTTGACGCAGAGGCAGGCCGACGCGCTGGCTGAAGCCGGGCTCACCGCCTATAATCACAACCTCGATACCTCGTCCGAGTTCTACGGCCAAATCATCAGCACCCGCACGTATCAGGAACGGCTGGCCACGCTGGAATGCGTGCGCCGCTCCGGAGTCACCGTCTGCTGCGGAGGCATCATCGGCATGGGCGAGGGCCGCGCGGAACGCCATCGCCTGCTGCGGGAACTGTCTACGCTCGACCCGCACCCGGAAAGCGTCCCGGTGAATCTGCTGGTGCGCGTAAAAGGGACCCCGCTGGGCGATCGACCACCCGTGGACCCGCTGGAGTTAGTGCGCATGATTGCCGCTGCGCGGATTCTGATGCCGGCTTCGATGGTGCGGCTGAGCGCAGGACGGTTGTCACTTTCTGAAGAGGCCCAGACGCTGTGCTTCCTCGCTGGGGCGAACTCGATTTTCATGGGCGAAAAGCTCCTGACCACGCCGAATCCGGACACCGACTCCGATCGGCAGTTGTTCGATAAACTGGGCCTGCGGCTCGCTACCGCGGACGGGGGCCTAGACCACGCGGTGGATCACGCGAATGCGCGCGGCTAGCAGCGTGCTATCTGATCGCCTGCATAAACGCCTGGCGGAAATTGAAACCCGCGGCCTGACACGTTCTCTCTGCCGCCCTTCAGGAATCGACCTCTGCTCGAACGACTATCTGGGACTGGCCCATCATCCGCGGCTGAAGCAGGCCATGGCGGAAGCGGTGCTGAGAGAAGGCTGCGGGAGCACCGGTTCGCGCCTGCTCCGTGGCGAGCGCGCCTGTTTCGCCCAAGTGGAGCGGAGCTTTGCGCACTTCAAAAGTGTCGAACGCAGCCTCTATTTTTCGAGCGGCTATTTGGCGAACCTGGCGGCGTTGACCGCGTTTCCAGAGCCCGGCGACGTGATTTATTCCGACGAGCGCAATCACGCGAGTCTCATTGACGGCATTCGCCTGTCGCGTGCCCGGCGTGTCGTATTTCCGCACAACGACGTGGACACTCTGGCGCGGCTGTTAAGCGAAGAGGAAAGCCCAGCGCAGAGATTCGTGGTGGTCGAGTCGTTGTTCAGCATGGATGGCGATGAAGCGCCGCTCACCGAGTACGCAGCGCTGTGCCGAACCCACCACGCCGCTCTGATCGTGGATGAAGCCCATGCCGTCGGGATCTACGGCGAGCGCGGCAGCGGTTTGATTGAGGCGCGCGGGGTTGCGGACGATATGTTTGTCTCGATCAATACCGCGGGCAAGGCGCTGGGCGTGAGCGGAGCGTTTGTGGCAGGTGCGGCGGACGCGATCGAGTACCTGGTGCAGCAAGCTCGCCCGTTTATTTTCTCGACCGCCCCGCCGCCGGCGGTGGCAGGAGCTCTCGAAGCGAGCCTGGCCGTGATCGCTGAGGAACCCGAGCGGCGCGAGCGGCTGCTCTCCCGCGCACAATATTTGCGCACTCGCCTGGGATATGTGGGCGCTTCGCAGGTCGTCTCAGTTGTGATCGGCGAGAACGAGCGCGCGATGGCTGTTGCACGGGCGCTCCAACGCGCCGGCTTCGATGTGCGCGCCATCCGGCCGCCCAGCGTGCCTCCGGGAACCGCGCGCTTACGGGTGGCCGTGAATGAAGGGCTCACCGAACGGGTGCTGGACCAGTTCGTGGATGCTCTCGCGGCGCTGAAACCATGATCCGGGGCCTGTTCATCACCGGCACCGACACCGGCATCGGCAAGACTGTCGCGGCTGCGGCGGTGCTTCATCGCTATCGCGCCGTTGCCCCGCTCCGCTACTGGAAACCGATTCAAACCGGCATCGAGCAGGACGACGACACCGCGGAGGTGCGGCGCGTAGGCGTTTGCGCGGACCATGAGATTTTCGACGAAGGCGTGCGCTTTCCGCGGCCGCTTTCGCCGCACCTCGCGGCCAAATGTGCGGGAAAGAACGTCGATCTCCGTGCGCTTCTTGCATCGCTACCCTCGGCCGAAAACACTCGATGGATCGTCGAAGGCGCGGGCGGCCTGCTGGTTCCACTCAACCATTCGGAAACCATGGTGGACTGGATCGCGCTGCTCGGATTACCCGTGCTAGTGGTCGCACGGACCTCGCTCGGCACAATCAATCACACGCTGCTCACGCTGGAAGCCCTGCGCACCCGGTCGCTGCGGATCGCCGGTGTCCTCATGATCGGCGACAGGAACGCCGACAATCGCGAGGCCATTGAGCACTATGGAAAAATATGCGTGATCGGCGAGATGCCGCGCCTCAATCCGCTCACGCGCGAAACGCTGGCCGAGTGGAGTGCCGCGCATCTCGATACGGCCGGCCACCTGCGGGAGTTTCTGGCATGAGTCTCGTGGACCGCGACCGCGCTTGCCTCTGGCATCCCTATACTCAGATGCATACCGCGCCCCCGCCTCTGCCGATCGTGCGAGGCGAAGGCGTGTACTTGTACACCGAGGACGGGCGCAAGATCCTTGACGGAATTTCGTCGTGGTGGGTGAACATCCACGGCCACTCGCATCCCAAGCTCAATAAGGCGCTGGCCACGCAGGCGCGCGAGATCGAGCATGTTCTCTTCGCGGGTTGCACCCACCGGCCGGCCGTCGAGCTTGCCGAAGCGCTGCTCCAGGTGATTCCCGCCGGACTCACGCGCATTTTCTATTCCGATAACGGATCGACGGCGGTTGAGGTGGCCTTGAAAATGGCCATGCAGTACTGGCGCAATCGCGGCCAGCCGCAGCGCGCCAAGTTCGTCACACTCCATCACGCCTATCATGGCGACACCGTAGGCGCGATGTCCGTCAGCGAGGATTCGATCTTCACGCGCGCCTTTACGCCGCTTTTGTTCCCGGTAGTTCGAGCGCACGCTCCCTATTGCTATCGGTGTCCTCTGGGACTCGATCGCGCATCCTGCCAGATCGATTGCCTGGGCGACCTCGAACAGCGCCTCGACGAGCACCGCGATTCGATTGCCGCGGTATTGGTCGAGCCGATGCTTCAAGCCGCGGGCGGGATGATCGTGTGGCCGGCCGAATTTCTCGGGGGCGTCCGGCGGCTGTGCGACCGTCACGGCACATTGATGATCGCCGATGAGGTCCTGACCGGGTTCGGTCGCACCGGGCGTATGTTTGCGTGCGAGCACGCCTCTGTGAGTCCGGATATCCTGTGCTTATCAAAGGCCCTGACCGCCGGCTATTTGCCGTTGGGCGCAACAGCCGCCAGCGAAGGCATTTACGAAGCATTTCTGAGTGCCGATCCAGGCAAGACCTTTTTCCACGGCCACTCCTTCACCGCCAATCCACTGGCGTGCGCGGTCGCGATCGCGAGCCTGGAGTTGTTCCGCGAAACGGCGGTGATGGACCGTGTCGCGGCGCTCGAAAAGCAGCTCCGCGCGGGTCTGGAACCGTTACGAGCTCTGTCGAACGTCGGCGATGTGCGCGTGATCGGCGGCGTTGGAATCGTCGAGCTGAGAGGTGAGGACGGCTACCTGGATCAAATCGGCGCGCGCCTCGCGGCAGCGTTTCTGGTGCGCGATCTGCTGCTGCGGCCCTTGGGAAACGTCGTCTACTTTATGCCGCCCTATGCGGTCACGGAAGCGCAGACGGATTGGGCGCTCGAGCAAATCCACGCGGTGCTCGGGAACGTATGTTAGAGTCGTGACTTGCCGGCCATTCTGCTCCCCGTCACCATTTTTCTGAGCGCGTTTCTTCTGTTCCAGGTGCAGCCGATGATCGGCCGCTACGTGCTGCCGTGGTTCGGAGGCGGACCCGCCGTGTGGACCAATTGCATGCTGTTCTTCCAGGTAATGCTGCTCGCGGGCTATGCGTATGCGCACTGGCTGGGATCGGCGCGCAATAGAAAGCTGCAATCTGGAGTTCACATCGCCCTGCTGGCGGTCTCGCTTCTCTTTCTGCCTGTTGCGCCGCAGGCCGGCCTTTGGAAACCAGCCTCGAGCGACGATCCCTCCGGCCGCATCCTGCTTCTGCTTGCCGCCACCATCGGTGTTCCCTATCTGCTGTTGTCGTCAACCACGCCGTTGCTTCAGCGTTGGTTCCACCTGACGCGTGACGGCGAATCCCCCTGGCGGCTGTATGCACTCTCCAACCTCGGCTCATTGCTGGCACTGCTGAGTTATCCATTCGTGTTTGAGCCGTTCCTTCGCTTGCGCACGCAGACGTTTCTTTGGTCCACGTTGTATGCGATCTTCGTCGTGTTATGCGCATGGACAGCGTGGCGCGTTGCGGCCTTATCGCCCGCGTCAGCACCGGTTGAGATTGAATCCGATTCAGGACTTCCTCTCCGAGATCTCCTGTTGTGGCTCGCGCTCTCGGCTTGCAGTTCGATTCTGTTGCTAGCCACCACCAACCAGATCTCCCAAGAGGTTGCGGTCAGTCCCTTTCTATGGATCGCGCCGCTTTCAATTTACCTGCTGACGTTCATCCTGACCTTTGAAAGTGACCGTTGGTATCGCCGCGGTTTGTTTTCGGCCGCCGCGGGCGTCCTTGCGCCGGTCACCTGCGCGGTGGTTGGAGCCACGGTCGTCGTTTCACTTTGGACCCAGCTGGGCGTGGATCTGGCAGCTCTGTTTGTCACGTGCATGGTGTGTCACGGCGAGCTGGCGCGGTCCAAGCCGTCGCCGCGCCATCTCACGGCCTTTTATCTGACGATTTCCGCCGGGGGCGCGATGGGTGGAGTTTTCGCCGCCCTTATCGCACCTCGCATCTTCACCGAATTCAGCGAATATCCGCTGGCTCTGGCCGCGGCGTGTCTGCTCGGTTTTCTCGGCTGGCTGCGGAGCGGAGCCCTGGCGCAATGGACCAGCCGCAATTTTGCGGTCCGCCTTCCGCTGATGGCGCTCCTGTTCGGCGGCGTTACCTCGATTGTCGCGGGGGTAACCAGTGTCCAGCCCGGCCTTGAGAACCGGCGCAATTTTTACGGCATCCTTCGCGTTTCCGAGCGCACGGACCGGAATGGCCGCCTGCGGCAACTCACGCACGGCCGCATTCAGCACGGCTTCGAATATCTGGACGACGCCAAGCGCGACCGGCCGACATCCTATTACGGTCCAAGTAGCGGTGTGGGTGTGGCTCTGGAAGCTCTTTCCGAACCGCGGCGTGTCGCTATCGTCGGTCTGGGCGCGGGAACCTTGGCCGCTTGGGGCCGACCTGGCGATACTTTCCGCTTCTACGAGATCAATCCCGCCGTCGAAGCCATCGCTCGCAAATGGTTTTTCTTTCTCAAAGACTCGAAGGCGCAAACCGAAGTCGTGCTGGGGGACGCGCGGGTGCAGCTCGAACGCGAATTGGCCGCCGGGCGCTCGCACGACTTCGACCTCATCGCGGTGGATGCATTTTCAAGCGACGCCATTCCGATCCATCTGCTCACCGCGGAATGTGGCGACATTTATCGCCAGCGGCTCGCGCCGGACGGGATCCTGGCGTTGCATATCTCGAATCGCTCACTCGATCTGGAGCCGGTCGCGCGCGGCCTCGCTCAACATCTGGGCTGGAACGCGCGGATGGTGATCGGGCTGTTCGATGGCAACACTGGTGAGAGCAATTCCCGATGGGTAGTGCTGGCCGAAAGAGCCGAAACGCTGGAAAAATACCGCATTCACGAAACCTTGGTCGGCTTGACCGGTGCGCCGCGATCCAACATCACCTGGACCGACGACTTCGCCAGCTTGTGGCATGTTCTGCGCCTTTAGAACAAACACGCTGCTTAAAAAAAGCGCGCACCCCTTTCAGAAGTGCGCGTGACGAATGTGAGAGAAAACCAGTGTGAGAGAAAATCGCTAACTAACGGCGGGCGACTTTCACCTTGGGCGTCGCCAGGTAGCCCACGACCTCGTCCTTCTTTACCTGGTTAACGACGATTTCGTAAGGCTGCATGTTGCCGCTGACGTAAAGCTGAACCGGCTCATTCATTGTCTTGTCTTTTTTCTCGACGTGCTTGTCGTCGGCCATCACATCCACCGTGAACCGGTTCCGTTTCGGATCGGACTTCTTGAGCGTCAACGTGACGTCGCCAATTTTCTTCATGCCCTGGGCTTTGGTCAGATCGAATTCGAAGTAGTTGCGCTCGCCCAGCGCTCGCAGCGCGTCCAGGTCCTTGGAATTGGTGGCGATCAGACCGCTCATCACGCCCATATCGCCCATCACGCGTTTCAGGTCCGCGCCGGTTTTATCGAGATCCGACCGTGTCGAAGCCACATTCTGTTTCACGGCGTCCACATCCGTGGAAACCTCGGTGATCTTGTCGCTGATCTTGGAGGTTGCCGTGGTGGCGTCGTTCTTCAACTGATCGAGCTCACCGGAGACCTGCTGCTGTTGTTGCGCCAGCCTCGCGCTCAGTTCCTCTCCCTGTTTCTGGGCTTCCGTGCGCGCGCGGCGGATTGCCACGCTGGCGTTGTCGTTCGCGCTCTTCACCTTCTGCTGCATCTCCTGGGTCAGCGCTTCCAGGCGCTCCTGCTCCTGCTGGAGCAAAGTGGTGGTCGCATCATTCAGCTTGGAGATCTGCGCCTGCGTCCCGCTCTGCGTGCTAGAGATTTCTTTCATCAGTCCATCAGACTTGCTCCACAGATAGCCGTCCCCGGCCAGTGCGATGACCAGACCGGCAGCCAAAAGTCCGAAAGCGACCTTATGACTGGTGGGCGTTTCATGTATTACTTCGTGCGTAGAATCGAATTCATGCTCTGACATTTTGTGCTCCTTTGGGCCAACTTGAGACCGACTGGCCGCACCTCCAGATGCACGCTCGTTGCCATTCCGACGAATCCCGCGACAGGAAGGACTTCTCTTGTTTCGGACGTCGTAATGCGTAAGCTTTACCAACCGACGCCTAACAAACTTACGGGTCTCCGGTAATCAATTCGACTTCGATTACGCCCAGGTCGCCGAGTTGAACACGCAGCGGGACGCCCACCGGTACATCCACTATGCCGGCGTAAGAGCCGGTCGTAATGACCTCGCCCGCCTTGAGTCCCTGGCCCCTGGCGTTTAGGAATTGCACCAGCCATGCGAGCGCCATCAGCGGATGACCACTCGGATGGCGACCGTCACGATCATGAATGGTGCGGCCTCCTCCCGTGATCGTCACATGCAGCGTTTCGAGCGGCCAGTCGAGCGCATTCGGAATCGGCGGGCCCACCAGCAGTCCCAGGTTATTGTAAGCGTCCGCCAGAATCTCGACCGAGGTGGCTTCCGTCTTGTTCGCGTAACTGGTCCGCAGCAACTCCAGCACGAAGTGCGATGCGCCAATGGCGGCCCGCAGTTCAACTTCAGTGTATGCCGAGCCGCGAGGGGGCAGATCGCGCGAAAGCAGGAACGCAACTTCCGGCTCGATCTGTCCCGTACTCCCGGGAACGCGGCACGGCGAGGAGCGAACGATCCCCGATTTCGGGATCGGCGAAAGAATCACCGGCGCCTTCGGCAGCGGCACGGCGCACTTCCAGCCACCCACGGAATCGCCCAGCAGTTCGAGGACGCGATCCTGGATGGCCAGCGCGGAGTCGGCATCGGAGGGACGGCACGATTCCGGCAGACGCTCGCCCGGCGTGCCACTCTTGCGCGCGGCGAACAGGTGCTGCGCGGCCTGATCAATTTTTTCCGAGGTAAGCATGTAGAACTAGTGGTCTCCTTTGCGTTCGACGTGACCGCCGAACTGGTATCGCATCGCGGAAAGCAGTTTGCCCGCGAAGTCTCCTTCGCCGCGCGAGCTGAAGCGCTGATACAGGGCCGCGCTCAGCACCGGCGCGGGCGCCGATTCGTCGATCGCCGCCAGAATCGTCCAGCGCCCTTCTCCTGAATCGGAAACACGCCCCGAGAACTTTTCAAGCGCCGGACTCTCGAGCAGAGCCGCAGCGGTCAGATCGAGCAGCCACGACGCCACCACGCTGCCCCTGCGCCATACCTCCGCAACATCGGCCAGGTTGAAGTCGTATTGATAATGTTCCGGATCGCGCAGCGGGGTGGTCTCGGCGTCGATCTCGCGATTCTGCTTGCCGACATTGGCGTGCTGTAAAATGTTCAAACCTTCGGCATAGGCCGCCATCAGGCCGTACTCGATGCCGTTGTGAACCATCTTCACGAAGTGGCCCGCGCCGGACGGCCCGCAATGAAGGTACCCTTCTTCCGCGGTCCCTGGCTCCTTATCCCGTCCCGCGGTGCGTTCCACATCGCCGCGGCCCGGCGCGAGCGTTTTGAAAATCGGATCCAGATGCGCCACCACTTGCCGCTCACCGCCGATCATCTGGCAGTAGCCGCGCTCCAGGCCCCACACGCCGCCGCTGGTCCCGGCATCCACGTAGTGAAGGCCGCGGGCGCTCAGTTCCTTTGCACGGCGGATATCGTCGATGTAATACGAGTTGCCGCCGTCAATCAGAATGTCGCCCCGCGAAAGCAGAGGCGTCAGGCCGGCGATGGTTCCATCCACCGCCGCCGCCGGCACCATCAGCCAGATGGCACGAGGCGCGGCCAGTTTGGCGACGAAGTCCTCGAGCGATTTCGCGCCCGCGGCGCCTTCCGCCGCGAGTTGCTTGACGTTCTCCGAGTGGTGGTCGAACACCACGCACGCATGGCCGCCGCGTTCGAGCCTCCGGACCATGTTCGCGCCCATCCGCCCCAGACCGATCATTCCGAGTTGCATTTGACTTCCATGGTATCGCGCGAGACACCCGCCGCACGCTGCTATAATGAACGAAATTTTGATGAGACTGCCAGGTTTCTTACTGCTGCTGGCCGGATGGGTGATCGTGCTGGCCGCGGTTGCGCTTTTGCGATCCACGTCCCAGGGAGTTTTTGTGATCGCCGGCCTCGGCGTGCAACTTCTAGGGTTAAGCTTCGTGTTCCGATCCCATGTGATTCCGCACGGGAGC
>Ga0209167_10002201_pt1 | contig 10719 bp, 11 predicted proteins | sample Coa_R1_9_FD_187154 | JGI IMG/M metagenome (GOLD analysis project Ga0209167, IMG submission 187154) | Surface soil microbial communities from Centralia Pennsylvania, which are recovering from an underground coalmine fire - Coalmine... | ecosystem: Environmental > Terrestrial > Soil >...
TGGTAACTTCATCGGCGAGCAATTGCAAGCTGGCGAGCTGTTCGTTGGTTTGCTTGACTTTGCGCTGGAGGTTATCGTACCGTACGCGCAACGATTGCGCTTCCTGCTGCAGCGAATTGTAGTTCGCGACTTTCCACGCCATCCTGGCGTAACTGCCCGCAACACTGAGCAACATCAGCATCAGGATGGCAAACCCTCCCAATGCTCCATAGACGAACCGGTGCGGAATGTGTATGCGCTGCAGGCGCCCGTGAAGTGAATGGGCTAGTACGACGATAAAGTATTTTTGATTCAATCCGTTTCCTCTTGGTGCTGCTTCGGAGGACGCCAACCCCAAGTGACTCGAACTGCGGGTCCCGCCATGCGAGACCGACCTTGCCGAACAACCCGACCTAAATGAAGAAACTGAGAGGTTAACATCCTTTAAGGTTGCAAGTCAACCCTTTTCGTTGGTAAGCTTCCGGCGTGCCGAGACGAATTCCGGGAACTCACTTCGCGCGTAATCTGGTAGAGCGCAGGACATTGATAATACAATTAGTTAAGCGCGATTTTCAGCAGCGTTACGTCGGCTCCGCCGCAGGCTGGCTGTGGGGGCTGATTCACCCGCTGGTCCTTCTCGCCAGCTATGTGTTTGTGTTTGATTTCTGCCTCCATCAAACGGCTGGGCCGGGCGCCGTGACTACCAATTATCCCATGCTGCTGTTCGCCGGCCTGCTGCCTTGGCTGCTCTTCAGCGAGACCGTGCTTCGGTCGTCGGGATGTTTGGTCGAACAGGCCAATTTGATTACCAAGACCGTGTTTCCCGCCGAGATTGTGCCGGTTTCCATCTTTCTCTCGTCGCTGATCAGCCATCTGCTGGCGCTGACGCTGGTGATCGCGGGCGCGGCAATCTTTCTCAAGCACATCAGCCCGATCCTGCTGCTGCTTCCCATTGCCATGCTGCTGGTGGGCCTGTTCGCGGTGGGTATCGGATGGATCGCGGCGGCATTCCATGTTTACCTGCGGGACACGGCGCAAGTGCTGGCGGTCGTCCTGACGCTGTGGTTCTGGGCGACGCCGATTTTCCTTACGGAAGACAAGTATCATGGCTGGGCAGTTCTGGTGCTCCGGACCAATCCCCTGACCTATGTGGTGCGGGCGTACCGGGAAATTCTCCTCGGGCACACGGTTTCGCTGGGAAATCTGGGATCGACGGCGATATTCGCCGTGGCGGCTTTTGTGTGCGGAGGATTGGTTTTTCGTTATATGAAGCGTGGGTTTGCGGACGTGCTGTAGCTGATCGTCGGGCTTCACGGCGAGTTCGGCGTTCGGAAACTGCACGCAACGGCGGCTCAAAGCCACCGATACCGAACGACACGCAAGAATACCTTCAGAATTGCCGCAGCCACAAGACCGCGTCTTGTCCTTCACCGAAGTACGTGGGTTCGCCGTGTCTGTACTGGAGAACCACTGGGGTACGAAAAAATCCACGGATTCCGGGGAAAAGACTAAACATCTCGACAAAACTCAGGTCGTCGATATCGAAGACGCTGATTCGAACGTTGCCCGACCGGCCGTGAACAACCAACTCCTCCAGCGCTTCAAGATCGGGGTCACTCCATGGAGCGACGCCGATCACAAGCTCGTGCGTGCCAGGGACGAAAGAGCCACCGCGAGACAAGAGCCTAAATCCGGCTCTCGTTACCGCCGCCGGAAACTTCGCACGATGGACAGCCGTCTTCGCGCTCCACCTTGATGGGTCGTCCTGTGCTTCATGCACAGCACGCTCAACGTCAGCAGAGAAATCAAAGAAGCCCATCGGATATTCGCAAGCCGATATTGTGCCGGTTTAGCCGAAATTCTCTGGAAGCCCGCGCCTCATCTACTCCGCTCCTGCCTCTCCCCAGGGGTTAGCGCGCCGGAGTTTTTTCGGCGATGCGGACCTTAGCGCCTTCGAGCTTCTTCGTGACCTTGGCCTGTTCAACAGGGTCCTGATCGCCGGGGGCGGCTACTTTCCAGCCTGAAATCGAAGTCTCCCATTGCTGGATGGCCTCTTTGATCTTGCCCTGCTTGAAGTAAACGTCGCCCAGGTGGTCGTGAACCGTCGGGTCCTTGCCAACCTTATCCACGGCGAGGCGCAGTTGGTCGGCGGCCTGATCCAGCTTATTCAGCCGGTAATAAACCCAGCCGAGGCTGTCCTGATAAGCGCCGTTGTCCGGATCCAGATCGAGCGCCTTCGAAATCAGCTGCTGCGCTTCATCGAGGCGGATGCCGCGATCGGCGAACATATAGCCCAGATAGTTGAGCGCGCCCGCGTTTTCGGGATCGCCCTCCAGCACATTGCGGAACGCCTTCTCGGCCTCATCGTAATTCTTTTCGCGCTCGAACATGGCGCCGCGCATGAATTCGATGGTCTGCTTGTCCTGCGGATTCTTCGACAGGGCATCCGCGGCATCCAGCGACTTCCGCTCGTCTTCGAACCGCTTCCCCTTATCCTGGACCTGCGCCACGGTCAGGAGAGCCTCCCGATCCTTCGCGGAGTTGGGCACTGCCTTCAGTTCGTTGACGGCCTGGTCCGTCAGTCCGAGATCGGCCAGCAACAGCGCGTGCTCGAATATCAGTGCCCGGTCGCCCGAGTATTTCTTAACCGCGGAGTCGGCTTCCTGGCGCGCCAGCTTGTAATCTTTGGCGGATCTGTAGGCCTCTATAACCTGGTACTCCACGTTCGATCCGAGCGAAGGGTCGAGTTCGCCGATCTGGCGGAAGACGGCCACCGCTTCCGGCGTTTTGCCCAAGTCCCCCTGCATCTTCCCGAGGACGCTGAGCATGCGCAGGCGCTGCAGTTTTTCCTGCTCCTGATATTGATCCTTTTTCGTCTCGGTCAACAGAGCCTGCATGGCGACGATGGCCTGCTGGGTCTTGCCCTCCAGCCGCAGCAGTTCCTCCTGCGCAAAGCGAACTTCGGTGCTGTTCTCGATTGCCTGGGCCTTGGCCAAAGCAGCTGAGGCGCCGGCGAAATCATGCTTCTTTTCCAGAATCTCGGCGATCTGAAGCTGCAGAGGCACATTCCTCGGATCGTCGGCGGCGAGTTCCTGGAAGGCGGTCAAAGCTTCATCGTAACGGCCTGCCGCGTAGAGATCGACTGCCAGTGCGCGGCGCACCCGGACGTTGTCGTTGGTGAGTTCCAGCGCCTGCTTCATGGTGTCGGCAGCATGCGAATAGTCTTTGATCTGCTCGTAAAAATTGGCCAGCATCACGACCATGCGCGGGTCCGGGTTCTTCTCCACGGCCTGCTTGAGCAGGGCGATGGCGTTCGGAATATCGCCGCGATCCGCATAAACCATGGCCAGTCCGTTGAGCGCATCTTCGTCGTTGGGGTCGAGCTCGAGCACCTGGCGATAGGCCTTTTCGGCGGCCGCTTCGTCATGCGAAACGCGATAAAGCCGGGCCAGCATGGAAAGGCTCTCGCTGTCTTTCGGATCCTGCTGGGTGATTTTCAGATACTGCTCGATGGCATTTTTCAGCATGGCCTGGTCGACCTTGCCCTGATCGGGATCGCCGATCTGCCGGCTGTAGATGCGGGCCAGAATTTTGCGCGCGTTGTTGTTGTTCGGATCGGCCTTCAAGAGGTTGTTCGCCTCCTGCATCGCTTTTTCGAGATTGCCGGTTTTTACGTAGAACTCGCTCAACTCCTCGGCAATGTAAGAGGCGGAGGGGTCCGCCTTCATGGCCTGCCTGTAGAAATCGATCGCTTTGTTCACGTACTCGCCGCGGTTACCGTAGGCGCCGGCCAACTCGTCGTAGAGGTGGGCCATGGCAAAGTCGTAATACGCGGCCGAGTGATCCCCCGGCTGGCTGGCCGCCGCCGGAGTCTGAGCCAAGCCGGGCGTGACCGCCAGGATGCAAGCCAAACCGAACGACAAAAGCGCGGTAACGACCGATCTCATAATTTGTGGCCCCTCTCGTCGTGTCGCCCGCGGCAAGCGGCCATCGTCATCATTGCATTCAACGACACAACCCATTCGTCATCATTGTATAACGCTGAATTGATGACGTTCCTGGAAAGGAGCCCGTTGCGAAAGAATCCCACGGCGATGCGGCCTTTGGTCACCATCGCCGGCCCCACCGGCTGCGGCAAAAGCGAGTTGGCGATTCGGCTCGCCCGGCAGTTCAACGGCGAAGTCGTTAACTGCGATTCGGTGCAGCTTTACCGCTTTTTCAATATCGGCACGGCAAAACTGCCCGAAGAAAATCGCGACGGAATCCCTCACCACCTCATTGATGTGGTCAATCCCGACGAGGTCTTCACGGCCGGCGATTTCGCGCGGGTGGGACGTCCGATTCTGCACGATATCGCCGCACGGGGACGGCTCCCGGTCGTGACCGGCGGCACGGGATTTTATCTTCGCGCGTTGTTGGACGGTCTGGCGCCCGGCCCCGAGCGGGATGAAAGCCTGCGTGCGCGGTTGCTGGCGCGCGAAACGCGAAGGCCCGGCTCGATCCATCGGTTGTTGCGCCGGATCGACCCGCCAACGGCCGCGCGCATACATCCACACGACACGCCCAAAGCGATGCGCGCGCTCGAAATCTGCATCTCCGCGCGCAAGACCGCGACGGAGGTTTTCGCCGCCGGCCGCGATGCTCTGCAGGGTTTTCGTGTACTCAAGATCGGTTTGTTCCCGAATCGGGAACAGCTTTACAAGCGGCTGGAAGCGCGGATGGAAGCCATGTTTTCGGCCGGGCTCATTGAAGAAACAGCGTCGATTCTCGCGCTGGGATATGCGCCGGATTCAAAGCCGTTCGAATCGATCGGATATGAACAGGCGCTTCAGAGCATTCACGGCGAGCTTTCATTACGGGACGCTCTGGCCGACGCAAAACGTGACACGCGCCGCTACGCCAAACGCCAGGTGACGTGGTTCCGCCGGGACCCGGGGATCGAAGTTTTCAATGGCTTTGGCGACGACCCGGCGGTCGGCGAAAGAGTGCTGGAGCGTGTTCGTGTCTTCCTGGACGAAACCCCACCTTGTTAACCTGAAGTCGTAGTGCGTCACTTCATCTGGCTGCTTCTGGCCGCATCGCTCGCGCAGGCGGCCGATACCATCGCGGTGCTTCCTCTCTTTAATGCGGATGAACACGCCTCCCCGAATCTGGACTGGATTGGAGAGAGCGTCGCGGAGACTATCTCCGAGGCGCTCAGTACGGGTGGACTGCTGGTCCTGACGCGGGAAGATCGCGAGGAAGTCTACCGGCGCTTGTCGCTGCGCACGGGGGTGGTCCTTACCAAGGCGTCGGTACTCAAGATCGGCGAGACGCTGGATGCCGGCCAGATTGCCTTCGGCGAAATGCGCGTGGACGGAGCCGATGCGGGCGCGACAACCCTGAAGTCGAACCTGCGCCTGGCCGTTCGTATCATCGATCTGAAGAAATTCCAGCAACTCGATGAGTTTGTCGAGACCGGGACGCTTGAAAACCTGAGCCGGATGGAAACCAAACTGGCTTGGCTCCTTCTGCGGCAACTGGCGCCCGAGAGCACACCGTCGGAGGAGAGCTTCTTTAACGATCGCGCTCCGGTCAAAGTAGACGCGATGGAGAGTTACGTTCGCGGGCTGATGGCGTCGAGCGAAGATCAGAAGCTGAAGCTGTTTACCCAGGCGGCTCGCCTCGACGATCGTTTTTCACAGCCGAACTTTCAGCTGGGAAAAACACTGTTTGCGAAAAAAGATTACAAGACGGCTGCGCAGTGGCTGACCAAGGTGACCCGAGGCGATTCGCACTTTCTCGAAGCGGCTTTTCTGCGCGGCATCTGCAAGTATCACGAGGGCGACTTCGAGGGGGCCGCCGATCAGTTCAAAATGGTCTCCAACGAAATTCCGCTGAATGAGGTCTTCAACGATCTGGGGGCCGCTTTGTCGCGGAAGAACGATCCGGGCGCGGCGGACAATTTCAAGAAGGCTCTCGATGGCGACGAGAGCGATCCGGATTACTGGTTCAACCTCGGATACTCGCTGTGGAAACAAGGGAGGTTCGAACTGGCGGCGGCGAATTTCCGTGCCGTACTCGACCGTTCACCGGGCGATCAGGAGGCCACCACCATGCTGGGCCGCTGCCTCAAGATGGAGGGCCCCCGCGCGGGCGATCCGCGGAGCGAAGGGCGGGAGCGGCTCAAGACCGCTTTCGAAGATTCGGCTTACCGGCAATTGCAGGCGGAGCTTAAAGCAAGACATTAGAAATCGGGTTATGCTCGAATCATGCCGTGCTTGTTGACGCTGGTCATCCTGGCTTTCCCGCGAGTCGTTCTGGTTCTGCTGTGGCTCTTTTCCAATTACCTCGACAGGGCTTATCATGGCCTGTTGATTCCGCTGATCGGGTTCATCTTTCTGCCCATAACCACGATCGCTTATGCGTGGATGATGAATTCCCACTTACCTCTCCAGGGCGTCAATCTGGTGATTCTTATCGTTGCCGTATTGCTCGACGTCGGATCGCACGGCGGTGGTGCGCGTTACTACCGTCGCTAGACCAGACCGACTTCAGGCGCGTTCGAAGGGCCCTGAAGGAACGCGGCTTAATCCGCGTGCTGGAGTTTCTACATTTGGGCTTGCGGCATTGGTGAGTTTGGTGGGGCAGGCGGTTTCGCCTGCCAGCCCGCGCTTGACCAGGGCCAAAGTTCGGCTGAGCACACCAGTCCCGCTGAAACCGGGTTTTGCTCGATATACGCCGCGGTCCGCTCAATTTGACTCTCATGGCGCAGGTAATGATCCCAAGACTCGTCCTGCCAAAACGGCTGCCCGGTCCGGCCCAGTATTCGATTCGCGCTTCGGGCCGTCGATCCTTTCAACCATCTCATCAGGACCGGGACGGGGACGAGAGGATGAATCAACAAATGCGCGTGATTCGGCATCACCACCCAGGCATCAAGCTTGTAGAACTGCCTTTCGCAATCTCCGACCAGAATGGACTGCGCAACCAAGTCGGCAACGCGAGCGTCCTGAAGCCATCGTGGTCCCGAGGCGCGACGATCAAGTACACGATCCCTGGCGGCGAAAGCACGGCCGGAAGTAAGACACGCCGCGGAATTCCCTGTGGCTGCCAGTGAGCCCCACAGGCGCCAGGTGAGGAATACCCAGGCATCGTTCGGGTGAAAATGTGGCAACCTTCTTCGATATTCGGCCATTGTAAGAACGGCAGGCGAAACCGCCTGCCCCACCAAAACAAGTGTCTCTTACACCTCGACTAATCTCATCAAAATGTAGAAACTCCAGAACGCGGCTTAAGCCGCGTGTACCCGGTTCATTCGCGGCAGATGCCGCGCTTGCTGCCGCGAATGAACCGGACGAGGTGAAGCGTGTTGTCGTCGGGGATCTCAGTTTCGATTTTCGCCAGCGCTTCCTCCAGCTTGAGACCTGAGCGATAAAGCATCTGGTATGCCTTCCTGAGCTGCGCCACCTGCGCCGGCTTGAATCCGGCCCGCTTCAATCCCACCATATTCAATCCCTTCGCTTCGACATTGAAACCGGAGTAAAGAAAGAACGGCGGAACGTCGAGATTGACACGGGTATTGCCGCCGATCATGGCGAGGCGGCCGATCTTCGAAAACTGATGAATCACCACTCCGCCCGAGATAAAAGCCTGATCTTCCACATCGACGTGCCCCGCCACCAAAGCGCAGCTCGCGATCACCGTCTGGTTGCCGATGTTGCAGTTATGCGCGATGTGGCCGGAGGTCATGATGTAATTCCCATCGCCGATCGCAGTCACCGATTCGGGCTGAGTGCCTCGTGAAATCGTGTAGTGTTCGCGTATCTGGTTCCCGTCGCCGATTTTCAGATAGCTGCGTTCGTCTTTGAAGTTCTTATCCAGCGGATCGGTGCCGAGCACGGTCCCGGCTGAGATTTCGTTGCGCTCTCCGAGCGTGGTCCAACGTTTGACGAAGACGTAGGGTTCGAGCAGGCAGTCGGCGCCGATGGCGACGTCCCGCTCGATGACGCAGAACTCACCGATGCGGGTGCGGGGCCCGATGACGGCGTCCGGATGTACGCGGGCGGTTGCGGCGATAGTGGCCGAAGGATCGACTGGCACGGATCTCATGATAGCGATTGCCGGATCGGGATCGCCTGTTATTGTTGAGCATTGAAACAGTATCGATATCTCGATTTGTTGATCAACGTCTTTGTGGTGGTGTTGATTGTTTCGAACCTCATCGCGCCCAAGTTTGTGGCGGCGGGATGGTTTCGTTTCAGCGCAGGCCAGCTTTTGTTCCCGATTACCTATATCTTCGGCGACGTCTTCACCGAGGTTTACGGCTACAGCGCTTCGCGCAAAGCGATCTGGACCGGTTTTATGGCCAGCGCAATCATGACCGCGTTCGGAATTTTCGCGGTATGGCTCCCGCCGGCGCCTGAATTCAAGGATCAACAAGCGTATGAAACGATTTTCGGCGTGGTCCCGCGCAACGTAGCGGCCAGCCTGCTGGCCTTTTGGGCCGGTGAGTTCGCGAACTCGCTGACGGTCGCGAAGATGAAACTCTGGACCAATGGCAGATATCTCTGGACGCGCACGGTCGGATCGACGATCGTAGGCCAGGCGGTCGACACCAGCATCGTCATTTTGGTGATCTTCTGGGGACAGCCGTTCGGGGTGATGTTCCGGCTGATCGTTTCCGGATATCTCTTTAAGGTGGCGTACGAGGTGCTGGCGACGCCGCTGACATATTGGGTTGTGAATTCTCTGAAGCGGACAGAGGGCGTGAATTACTTCGACCGCCGGACGAACTTCAATCCGTTCGCGATAACAGCAAAGGTGTCCGAACCGGAGCGCCAGGCAGCTGCACGCTAATACAGCTCCGGCTGCGACTCATCTTCGAGCCTCGCAAGAAAAGCCTGCAGTAACTCAATCTTCGGCTGCGCGAGGGCGCGGGTTGTTTCGAGCCGGATCTGCGCAGGCAGTGTCGCCAGTGCTTTGCGAAGGGAATCCGCTGCAGCTGTAAACGTGGGAAATCGCGAATCGCGCCCGATCTTACACACCGTCCGCAGCACGCCGATCGCGCCCAGTTGTTCGAGAATATCCGCGTCCCGCAGAATGACGCCCTCGATCGCAGTGGGGTGAGCCCCGGGCTGATGCGTGCGGATGGCTTCGATCACCGCGCTCACTTTATCGGCGGGAAATCCGACGTCTTCCAACAGCGCCGGTGTGCGCTCGACCGCATAGGCCGCATTGTCCCAGACCGCCAGTTCCGCTGGATCTTCCGGCCGGTGCCCGACGAACACACCGATATCGTGCATCCAGACAGCGGCGAAAAGAACATCGTCGTCGTACTCGTGCCCGGCGCCGACTCGCCGCGCCAACGCATAGAGGCGCGGCTGGTGCCCGAACTTCTCGACCGGACTGGCCTCACGCGAAATGTATTCCTGAATGGCTTGCCTGAAATCAGACATCCGTGACTTTCCGGAATTCGCCCACCGGCACGTCCTTCCAATAACGCTCGAAGTTTTCGCGCCCCATGAAGGAACGGGTCAGCATGCGGTCGACATAGAGCGTGCCATGCAGATGATCGATTTCGTGCTGCAGGATCCGGGCGTACCAGCCGCGACCATGGATGGTCACCGGCTCGCCGTGCTCGTTCAGGCAATCGACCCTGACGGCCAGCGCACGCGGAACGATCGCCGTGAAGCCGGGCAGGCTCAGGCAGCCTTCGAAAAACTCCACGTTCCCGCCGTCCTCAAGCGTAAGACGCGGATTGACAATCACATGCGCCGCAACGGCGGAGCGAAGACGCGCCGCGGCGTGCCCGGGCGGGAGCTTGTCGATGAAGTCCTGGCGGTCTTCAATGACGGCCAACTGCAGGGGCATGCCTATCTGCGGCGCGGCCAGACCGACTCCCGGCGCCGCGCGCATGGTTTCGTACATGGAGCCGATCAGATCCTGAATCCGCGGCGAAACGATCTCCTCGGAGGTGAGCTCCCGGCTCGGCCGCCGCAGGACCAATTCACCGGCTTCAAACAGTTTCAGAATCACTTGAGCAATTCTTGCATAATCCCGCCAACGTGCAGATTCGGTGGCGCTCCATGTCACCTATAACATTTTCAAAATGAGTAATTTGCATTGGCATTACACGTGCTTAACCTTTACCAGGGATTCCCGGCTCAGCCGTCCCGGAATGGAGATTCACAAATGCTTGGATGGATGATCGTTTTCGCACTTATGACCTTACTGGCGACTGGCATGACGGTAGCGGCAGGTCCCTCGGCGGGTGTGATTTCCACCAAGTTGGCCGCATTGGTATTTGGTCTCTTGTTCCTCGCGAGCGTGATAACGAGCGTCGTACGGCGGCGCACCTGAAAGCCGGACTGGCAGGCACAATGGCAGCCAAGCCGGTCCGGATCGTCCTGGCCTTCTATTCCGCCGAGGAAGGGCCGACTGACAGAGTCTGGAAATCCCTTCACCGAATAGCGCGGGTCTGCACGGTCCGTCCCGATTCCAAAAACATTCCTGCATTCTGCGGGGGCTACGCCGTTCTCCGCATGGAAGGCGAAACGATGGTGATGGCGGAGACTCAGCCATCGAACGTCGAAAGCGTCGTCAAGGCGCTACAGCTGGTCGGTTCGCCGGCAATCTTCGCGGTCAACCCGGATCTCGATGGTGAATCGGCCCCGGAACCGGTGAGCCAATCCGCTCCCGCAGCATTAACGCGAAGCGCAATGCTCGCGTGGCTGCGGAAATACAAACTGGCTCTGGAAG
>Ga0209167_10002205_pt1 | contig 10711 bp, 10 predicted proteins | sample Coa_R1_9_FD_187154 | JGI IMG/M metagenome (GOLD analysis project Ga0209167, IMG submission 187154) | Surface soil microbial communities from Centralia Pennsylvania, which are recovering from an underground coalmine fire - Coalmine... | ecosystem: Environmental > Terrestrial > Soil >...
GGTCGCGTCGCCTGCCGGAACATCTGCGGCGGCTTGGTGCCGGCGCTCTGCCCGCCGTCGATGGGGATGACCGTCCGGCCGGCCAGGTTGCGCATCGAGTCCTCGTCGCTGACGTCGGTGCGGACGGCGATGGCCTGACCGCCGCTGTCCGCGATCCGCTTGGCCACGCCCTCCAGCGCGGTGAGGTCCCGGGCGGCCAGCACCACCCGGGCCCCAGCGGCCGCGAACGCCTCGGCCGTCGCCGCCCCGATGCCCTTGCTGGCCCCGGCCACCAGGGCAACCCGGCCCGTCATGGATTCCATCTCAGTCTCCTAGCCCGAACGAATAATTTATCCAACAGTCAGTCTGACTGAATTATTCCGGAAAGACGGGGAGGGTGAGGGCGGCGTGGGCCAGGTGCTGGATCAGGGAGACGGCGGCCTGCGGGGTGCCGGCGCCGGCCAGGGTGTCGAAGGTCTCGAAGCTGGTGACCGTGAACAGCAGGTCGGTCGCATCGCGCTGGCGGGTGGCGGGCGGGGCTCCCAGTTCGGTGGTGAGCCTGGTGATCAGCGTGGCCGCGCCGCGCCTGCGCCATTCCTGACGCACCCGCAGCGCCTCGCCGAGGTCGGGATCGAGGGCGGCCAGGCCACGCAGGCGGCGGTGCAGCACCTGGTCGCTGCCCCAGAACCGGCCGAACACCATGATGTACTCATCGAGCGCGGCGAGCGGATCGTCCCGGCGGAAGGCGTCGGCCAGCCCGGCCATTCCGCCGGATGCGCCGAGCGAGTCGAACAGCGCCTCGAGCAGCCCGGCCTTGGACCGGAACTGATAGTAGACGGTGGCCCGCGACACGTCCGCGTGCTGCGCCACGGCGTCGATGCTGAACTTGCCGGGGTCGGCGGACACGAGCAGTTCCCTGGCGGCGGCGATGACCCGCGCCCGGGTCTCGTCGATCGCGGCCTGCCGCTGCCCCAGCCGGTATGGGCGCGGGCTCATCCGTCATGCTCCTGACTGTCTGTATGAATAAAAGTACCAGAGCGGGCTCAGGTGGCGGCGAATCTGTCGAGGGCGGCCAGGAAGGCGGCGTCCAGGGCCGGGTTGCCCAGGTGCCCGGCGTCTTCGATGACGGTCACCTCGGCATCGGGCCAGGCGCGGGCGAGCAGCCAGGCCGTCTCGGTGCCGCCCATGTCCCGGCGGCCCTGGACCAGGACGCCGGGGATGCCCGCCAGGCGGCCGGCGTCGCGCAGCAGTGCCCCTTCCTCCAGCCAGGCGCCGTGCGAGAAGTAGTGGGCGGCGATGCGGGCAAAAGCGAGCTGGGCAGGAGGGGGACGGCCGGCCGAGCGGCCAGGCGGAATGCCGGTCTCCAGGGAGAGGATCGCGCTCTCCCAGTCGCACCAGTCGTTGGCTGCCTGCTCCCGCACCTGCGGATCCGGGTGCTCCATCAGGCGTGCGTACGCGGCCACCAGGTCGCCGTCGCGCTCGGGCTCCGGGACGCCGGCCCGGAACCGGTCCCACGCTTCGGGGAGGAAGCGCCTGATGCCACCGTAGAGCCAGCCGATGTCCGAACGCCGGCAGGTGGAGACGCCGTGCATGACGATCTCCGACACCCGGTGCGGGTGCCGTTCGGCGTAGGCGAGGATCAGCGTCGATCCCCATGACCAGCCGGTCAGCAGCCAGCGCTCGATGCCGAGGTGGACGCGCAGCAGTTCCATGTCACCGATCAGGTGACCGGTGGTGTTGTGGCGCATGCTGGTGGCCGGGTCGCTGGCGTGCGGCGTGCTCCGGCCACAGCCGCGCTGGTCGAACAGGACGATGCGGTACCGGCCCGGGTCGCAGACCCGGCGGTTACCGGGCATGCTTCCCGAGCCGGGTCCGCCGTGCACGACCAGGGCGGGCCTGCCGTCCGGGTTGCCGCAGACCTCCCAGTAGACGAGGTTTCCGGCTCCGGCGTCGAGCAGCCCGTGATCGTAGGGATCGAGCGGAGGGTACGTGGCGGCTATCCGGCCGGCCGCAGGCCCGCGAACAGGTCATCCTCGGGCACCGGGACGCCGGTGGTGTCACGGACCCGGATGAAGTTCTCCCGGCCGAACGCGTCCGCCGCGATCTGCGGCGGGATCTTGCTGAACCACGAATCCTCGATCTGGCTGGCGTGCGCCTGCAGCGCGTCACTCTTGCGGGTCAGCACCTGCCGGATGTCGACCACCGTGGTGATCTTCGCCTCGGACTCCAGCATCTTGCGCCGGTCTTCCTCGGTGAACTCGCGGTCGCCGGCGGGCGTCTCGATGCCCTGCTCGCGCAGTGCCTCGAACACCTTCTGGAAGTCGCTGCCGCGGATCGCGGACAGGTACAGCTTGGCCACGGTCCCGGTGGCGGCCACCGCGGCCTGGGCCGCCAGGCTGGAGTGCACGTGGTCAGGGTGCTGGTAGAGACCCTGGTCGTCGTAGGCGATGACGACCTGGGGCCGGTAGGCCTCGATCAGGCCACCGATCCTGGCTGCGACGACGTCCAGCGGGATGTTGCAGAACGCGTCCGGCCGGTCCTTGTAGTCCCATTCGGCCATGCCGGAGTCGTGATACCCGAGCACCTCGAGGTCGCTGACTCCCAGAATCTTGCAGGACTGGCGCAGCTCGGCCAGCCGCAACTCGGCCACGGCCTGCCCGTCGTGCCCGTCCTCACCGGGCTTGACCCCCCCGGGAGCGTCGCCGAACTCGCCGTTCGTGCAGGTAACGACCACCGTCCTGATGCCCTGATCGGAGTAGAGGGCCAGCACGCCGCCCGTGCTCGACGCCTCGTCGTCGGGGTGCGCGTGCACCGCCATCACAGTCAGATTGTCCGTCATGCCTTAAGCCTGCCCGATGACTCGGACAGTCTGGACCGCGGCCCGCCCACGCGCCCGCGCCGCGGGCGGGCGAGTTGGCCAGCACCGCCACACTCAGTAGCATTCGTCGTGGTGAGCCGGGAAGCCTGGTCGGCACGGTAACCGACCCAGGAGCTGAGAATGGACCGGGGCCTCGCATCATCGGCGCTTTCCTCGCACTGGCGCCGTGAGGTGCTCCGCACCAACCTGTGGTTCGTCCCCGGCATCGAGGTCATCGCCTCGGTCGCGCTGTTCGCCGGGACCAGCCTGCTCGACCAGGCAGCCTACCGTGGCGTCTTCGGCTATCCGTCCTGGGTGATCAGCGGGACGGCCGGCACCGCGCAGCAGATCCTGACGTCCATCGCCGCGGCCGTGATCACGGTCGTGGGCGTCGTCTTCTCGATCATCCTGGTTACCCTGACCCTGGCCTCCACCCAGTTCGGGCCCAGGATGCTGCGGAACTTCATCCGCGACCGGGCGACCCAGCTCACCCTCGGCACGTTCGTGGCGACCTTCGTCTACGCGGTGCTCGTGCTGGTGTCGATAGGCCCCGGGTCACACGGCGACTTCGTGCCGCACATCGGCGTCACGGTGACGATGGCGCTGATGGTGGCCGACCTGGCCGTCCTGATCTACTTCATCCACCACACCGCCGCCTCGATCCAGCTGCCCCAGGTGATCGCCAGCATCGCGCGGGACCTGTCGGAAGCCATCGAGATCCAGGGTGGTGAGGAGAGCACAGCCAGCAGCCGAGGTCCTTCCCCGGCCGAACTGCTGTCCCTGATGGAGACCGGCGGTGGGGTGGTGCGCGCCCCGGCCAGCGGCTATCTGCAGTTCATCAGGCACGGGATCCTGGTCAAGCTGGCCACCGAGGCGGAGGCGGTGATCAGCCTCGACCACCGGCCCGGCCACTTCATCGTGCAGGGGCATCCGTTCGCCAAGGTCTGGCCGCCGGAGGCGGCGGCGCGGGTGACCGACGCGCTCGGCCGTGCGCACATCACCGGCCCGTACCGGACGCTGACCCAGGACGTGTCGTTCGGCATCGACCAGCTCGTGGAGATCGCCATCCGCGCTCTCTCCGCCGCCGTCAATGACACCTTCACGGCGCTGACCTGCATCGACTGGCTCGGTGACAACCTCTGCAAGATCATCAACCGGTGGCACCCGGCCCGCGTCCACCGCGACGGCCAGGGCTACGTCCGGATCATCGCGGCCCAGCCGACCTACGAGCGGCTGGTCCAGCGCGCCTTCGAGAAGATCCGCCAGGCGAGCAGCGGAATGCCAGCGGTGATGATCCGCCAGCTGGAGGCGCTGGCCAAGATCATGGCGGAGACCTCCGAGGCGGGGCAGCGCAGTGTCCTGCTCGAACAGGCGGAGATGATCGGCCGGCTGAGCGAGCGGACGGTCCCCGAGGCGGCCGACCGGGCGGACATCCGCCGCCGCTACGAGGCCGTCCTGGCCGTCGAATCGAAGCTGGTGGACTAGCGGCTGGCGGCTCGCGGAAGACTTCTTCGGACAGTGGGACCATCGGCTTGAGGCTGAAGATCGCTTCGACGGGGAGCCGGAAGAGCTCCGCGATGGTCAGGGCCGGTTCGAGGCTGGGGTTGTAGTCGCCGCGTTCGATGTAGCCGATCGTCTGGAAGTTGATGCCGGGTTTGCCGGCCAGCTCCTTGCGGGACAGCCCGCGCTCGGCCCGCAGCACCGCGAGCCGGTTGTGCACCCGGCGCTGGCCGTCAGGCATCGGCGGGCTGGCCGGTCTCGATCCAGGCGAGCATCAGCGCGGTGGGGCGGTTCGCCAGCCAGGCAGCCTCCGCCCGGCCCATCGGGGTGGACGGCGGGCCCAGCACGAACGGCCAGATCTCCTCGGCGATGGCCCGCCAGTTGGCGGTCGCGGTGAGCTGGCCGAGCAGCGCGAACATGCCCAGGTTGATGCGCTGCAGGATCACGTAGGAGCGCGGGATGCTGGCGTAGGCCGCCACCGGGCTGCGCAGGTCGAAGAACCGGCGCACGACCTTGGACGCGTAGTCCTCGGTGATGGTCAGCGTGCCCGGGCGGCGGACGGTCTCGTAGAACACCGCCATGTGGTCGATGATCACGTCGGTGCTCAGCGGCGCGCCGGGGACGAGGAAGCCCGCGGCCTCCATGCTGCGGCGGAACGCCTCCGGGTCGTTGGCCACGCACAGGTCCCGCACCATGTGCACGAGCGGCTGCAGCTCGGTCTCGGTGAAGTGCTTGACCAGGCCGAAGTCCAGGAAGGTGACCCGGCCGCCGCCGTGGAACAGGTAGTTGCCCGGATGCGGGTCGCCGTTGAACGCCCGGATCTCGTACAGGCTGCGGAACACGAACCGGTAGATCGTCTCGGCGGCCAGGTCGCGTTCCTCCTGGGACCAGCCGGCCAGCTCATGGAACCTGGCCCCGTCGGACAGCTCGCTGGTCACCACCCGCCGGGCGGACAGCTCATCGATGATCTTGGGCACGTGGATGGTCGGGTGGCCGTCGTAATAGGCCGCCATCCGGCGCTGGCTGCGCGCCTCGCGCCGGTAGTCCAGTTCCTCGCCGATCCGCTCGCGCAGCTCGGCCACCAGAGCCTCGACGTCCTGATTGGGCGCGATGATGCGGAGCATCCGGCGCAGCAACGCGACGTTGTCCAGGTCGGCGGTCATGGTCTCGGCGATGCCCGGATACTGCACCTTCACCGCGACCGCCCGGCCGTCGTGGGTGATAGCGCGGTGGACCTGCCCGATCGATGCCGCCGCGATGGGCACCGGATCCCACTGCGCGAACGCGCGCTCGGGCGGCAGCCCGAGCTCGGCCTCGACCACCCCGGCGGCCAGTTCCGGGCTCATCGGCGGGACGCTGTCCTGCAGACGGCTGAGCGTCCGGCGGACGCTGGGCGACAGGCCGTCGTCCACGTAGCTCGCCATCTGGCCGATCTTCATCATGACGCCCTTCATCGCGCCGAGGGTGGCCGCGACGTCCTCGGCGGTCTGCAGGGCCAGGTCGTTGCGCAACTGCTCGCGCGCCGCACCGGCGGCCGCGAACAGCCGGGGCGCGTTGCTGGCATAACGCACCCCGCCACGCAACGCCAGCCGGACGGCCACGAGGCCACGCTCTAGGCGCAGCCGGCCGCCGGCCCGGCGGCGCCGGGCCAGGACACCGGCCACGACGGCAGCGGCGGCCAGGCCGGCCACGGTCTTCCGTGACGGCCGCCGGAGCTTGCTCATGAGCGCGCGGCGGAACGCATGCGCAGGGTGATCCGCTGCCGCGCCTCCAGCACCCCGGGCTCGCCGAGGAACACGGCGTCGAGCACGCCGAGGGCCTGCCGGATCTCGGTCTGCCTGGCGGGAGTCAGTTCCGGTGCTTGGTAACCGTACAGTTCACGGGCCCAGCCGGGCAGCGCGGCGACAGCCCCGTCCCTGACGTCCTGCCAGATCTCCGCGATGTCCGGGCCGAGGCCGGGTGGCTCGAGAAGATAACTCATGGACTCCCGCGCCGCCGGGGTGCACCGCAGCTCAGGCCGGACCGACGTCATGTACTGCTGGAGCGCGCCGTAGCTGGCCGGGACCATGCCGGCAGGCACGCCGACCAGCTCGGCCGCGACCACCATCTCGGCGGTGTACCGGTCGGCGTCGCCGGGTGACAGCGGCGTGCCGAACAGCCGGCACGCGGTGATGGCGGAGTCGATCAGGGCCGCGTGCACCCAGAGCAGCAACGCGGGATCGCTGGCCGCATAGGGCTGCCCGGTCACGGAGTCGACGCCGCGCACGTGCTCGTGGATGCGGCGCACCACGCTGGCGGCCCGCTCCGCCACCGCCCGCTCGCCGAAGCTGATCGTCGTGACGTACTGCGAGGTGGCGGCCAGCCGGCCGACCGGATCCTGGCGCCAGGCGCTGTGCTGGTCCACCCCGGCCATGGCCAGCGGGTGCAGGGCCTGCACCATCAGGGCGGTCAGGCCCGCGATCGGAGCGCCCGGGTCGGTGTTCACCCGCCAGGTGACGCTGGCGGGCCCGAACAGGCCCTCGTCGGCCGGGTCCGCTGGCACCCCGGCCACATAGGCCGCCGCCGAGCGGGCGACCAGATCGACAGCGTCCGCATACGATTCTGCCGTCACGTCGGTACCCCTGGTGAGCTGGGCGGCCCCCAGCGGCTGCTGCCCGGGTGGCCGGCAAGAAGGATGTTTCCCCTCCACGCTACCTACCGCCGTCCGGCGGCAGGCCGGCACCCCTCACGTGCCAGCCGAGAGCACTATTTGAGGCTTTGGATTCATTACGGAGGGGGCGGAGCGGTAACAAGGCTGGAATCATTCGCATGAAGATCACAAAACGCGGAAGGCGGGACACGCCGCGACCACACCCGGTGTGAGCAGCGGGTGAACCGCAAAACCGCAGGGTGGAGACGCACATGTGGACGACCATCTGGGACAGGTTCACCGGCTGGGTAAGACTGGAATCGGCTGCCGCGACCGCCATGGTCCAGGCCTTCATCGCGCTGGGCATCGCTTTCTCCTGGTGGACCTGGAGCACGGCGCAGACCGGGGCGGTAATCGGGATCGTGTCCGCCCTGCTCGGGATGTTCGTCCGCAGCCAGGTCACCCCGAACGTCCGGGTCGCCCAGCGCAGGCCCGTCCCGGCGCGGGCGCCTGCCGGGCCGGCCCCGGCTGTCCGGCCCGCGCCCGGAGCACCGCAGGCCGGGCCGGCGGGCGGGCCTGCTCCGGACTTCCGGCCGTCCCAGGACACCGACCCGCCCGGCGGGCCCAGCACCCGGCCGCTGTGACGAAAATCGCTGGCCGGGCGGTGCGTCCTGCGGCAAGCTCATGCCCATGATCGAGTTGCGGGTGCTGACACCGGACGACTGGCGGCTCTGGCGCGAGCTTCGGCAGGCGGCGCTCGGCGAGGCGCCCTACGCCTTCGGGTCCCGGCTGGCGGACTGGCAGGGCGAGGGCGACCGCGAGGAGCGCTGGCGCGGCCGGCTGAGCATCCCGGGCCGGCATCTCGTGGTGCTGATCGACGGCCGGCCGGTGGGGATGGCCAGCGGCGTGCCCGACGGCGACGGCGTCGCCGAGCTGATCTCCATGTGGGTGAGCCCGGCGGCGCGTGGCCGTGGCGCCGGGGATCGCCTGATGTCGGCGGTGGAGCAGTGGGCCAGGCAGAACGGCGCCCACACGCTGAAGCTGGCCGTGTCCGAGGGAAACGAAAATGCCATCGCTCTCTACCAGCGCAGCGGCTTCGCGGACACCGGCAGGCGGGAGCTGATGCCGGACGGCGTCCGCCGCGAACTGATCATGGAGAAGAAGCTGGTCTAGGTGGTCAGTTCGGGTTCCAGGGCGCGTTTCTCAGGTCGGGCGCGGGGGCCGAGGTGAACGTGCGGAGCATCGCCGTCTCCCTGGCGAGCATGGCACGCTCGGCCGCCAGGCGGTGTACCGCGTCCGGCTGGTCCAGCAGCGTCTGGTGGTCCGGCAGGTCCACCACCATGGCGGCCGCCACCAGGTAGGACAGCAGCATGGGATCGTCCGGCAGCTCGGCGGTGTCCGCGCTCCGGCTGGCGAGCGCCTGGCGATAGTCGCCGAACGCGCGCCGGACCGCCGCTGCCGCCACGGCAGCCGCCGCCTCGTCACCGCGGTGCTCGGGCAGCGTCTCGGCATCACCCTGCAGGTACGGCCTGGAATGGTCGAGCCCGGCCAGCCTGAACCGCTGGGCTCCCGCGGTCACCAGGTCGAACCGCCCATCCTCGTACTCCACGACCCGGCGCAGCACCGCGGTGCAGCCGACCTCGTAGAGGGCGCAGATGCCGTCCACGCCGGTCTCGCGGCCCTTCTTGATCGCGACGACACCGAACTGCCTCGGCTCGGGCCCGGCCAGCAGATCCCGGACGAGCTGCCGGTACCGGTCCTCGAAGATGTGCAGCGGCAGCACAAGGTGCGGGTAGAGCACGGTGCCCAGCGGGAACAGCGGCAGCCTCTGGCTCATACTGCGAATCTATGCCTGGCACGGGCTGTTGCCGGAACGAGGCTCCTGTGACACCTCAGGCGGGATCCCGCTCGATCGGGCAGGTCATGCAGCGCGGCCCGCCGCGGCCGCGGCCGAGTTCGCTGCCGGCGATCGCCACCACCTCGATGCCGTGCTTGCGCAGCATGGTGTTGGTGGTCTCGTTGCGCTCGTAGCCGAAGACGACGCCAGGGGCGACGGCGAGGTAGTTGTTCCCGTCGTCCCACTGCTCGCGCTCGGCCGCCCGGATGTCGTCGTCGGTGGTCAGCACCACCACCTCGGCGACGTGGAGCACCTCAGCGACCTTGTCCCACAGGTTGTGGTTGCGGGTCACCCGGAGGTTTCCTCCGACGCTGGTCAGCGTCCACGAGCGCAGGTTCTTGCTGAGGTAGGGGTACAGCACGAACGTGCCACGGTCGACCATGGTCATCACCGTGTCGAGGTGCATCATCGCCCGGCTGGCCGGGAGTTCGGTGGCGATCACCGTGTCGACCTGGCCGCTGCGCATCAGCGCCTGGGCGAGCTTCTCGACGGCCATCGGCGTGGTCCGCTCGCCCATGCCGATCATCACGGCCCGGTTGCCCAGCACGTGGACGTCGCCGCCCTCCACCGTGGCCGGCCGGTGGGTGGCGTCGTCGTCCCCGTAGTACCTGGCGAAACCGCCGCCGGCGAACATCGGGTGATAGCGGTAGATGGCCCGGCTGTGCAGGGTCTCCCGCTGCCGGGCGGGCTTGGCCATCGGGTTGACCGAGACGCCCTGGTAGATCCAGCAGGAGTTGTCCCGCTGGAACAGGTGGTTGGGCAGCGGGGGCAGGATGAAGTCGTCGGCGTGCAGCATGTCCCAGGTCAGGCTGCTGGCCCGGGCCGGGCGCAGATCGCCCTTGAGCACCCCGCCGATCAGGTACCTGGCCAGGTCGAGGGCATCGAGGTCATCGAGCAGCGCGCGCACCGGGGCGACCAGGTTGGGGCCGAGCATCTCCGGCGTGCAGACCCGGTCGAGGACGAAGGCCCGGCCCTCGGGCAGGTCGAGCGTCTCGCTGAGCAACTGCCCGAAGTAGTGCACGGTCACGCCCTGCCCGGCCAGCGCCGCGGTGAACGCGTCGTGCTCCTCCTGGGCTCGCTTGCCCCACATCACCTCGTCGAACAGCAACTCCTCGACGTTGCGTGGGGTCAGCCTGGACAGTTCGAGGCCAGGCCGGTGCACGATCACCTGGCGCAGCCGGCCCACCTCTGATTGGACACTGAAGCTCATCGGGGCCTCCGGTTTCGTCGTCTCCCCTTCCCGCATTGTCCGCCTCCCGCGGCGGTCAGCGGAGCTGCCGCAGGAACGGGTCCTGCGGCTGGGCCGGGCGGCCGCGGCCAGCGGTTTGGCCACCCGGGCGATGGCCAGCGCCTCCTGGGTGATCACACAGTCACCTCGTGACGATTGTCCCCGCCTCCCCGGCGAGCAGCGCCTGGGCGTCGGAGAGCTGGCCGATCGCGGCCAGCTTCCCGGTCGCCTCGGCGAACCGGCACACCGCCTCGATCTTGGGGCCCATGGACCCGGCCGGGAACGAACGGGCGCGCAGCTGCGCCGGTGTGGCCCGGCGGATCACCCGGGCCCGCGGGGTGCCGTACCCGTCCTGGACCCCGGTCACGTCGGTGAGCAGCAGCAGAACGTCCGCGTCCAGCGAGCGGGCCAGCAGCGAGGCGGTCAGGTCCTTGTCCACCACGGCCTCGACGCCGCGCAGGTGCCCGGTGCCGTCCTTCATGACCGGCACCCCGCCACCGCCCGAGCAGACCACGATCGTGCGGCTGCCGAGCAGCAGCTCGATCACCGGGAGGTCGAGCAGGGCGACCGGCTCGGGAGAGGGCACCACCCGGCGCCAGCCGGTCCCGTCCTGGCGGACCT
>Ga0209167_10002206_pt1 | contig 10705 bp, 11 predicted proteins | sample Coa_R1_9_FD_187154 | JGI IMG/M metagenome (GOLD analysis project Ga0209167, IMG submission 187154) | Surface soil microbial communities from Centralia Pennsylvania, which are recovering from an underground coalmine fire - Coalmine... | ecosystem: Environmental > Terrestrial > Soil >...
ATGCCATCGAAAGCCATGCACTCCCCGGCGTGGAAATTGTGCTGGTGGTCAGCAATAACAGCGACGCCTATGGCCTGGAACGCGCTCACCAGCATCACCTGCAAACTATGTATCTACCCTGGCAAGATCGCGCGGAGAGCGAGGCTAAACTGGCCACCTGGCTGCGCCTCTTTCAGGTTGACCTGGTGGTGCTGGCAGGCTGGATGCGCATCCTCAGCGCCTCATTCCTGGAGCTATTCCCGCGCCGCGTCATCAACATTCATCCCGCGCTCATGCCGGACGATGGCGCGGGCAGCACCTACACAACCAGTGATGGAGTGGTAATCCCCGTCTTTCGCGGCCTGCACGCCGTCAAACAAGCCCTCGACGCCGGCGTGAAGATAACCGGCAGCAGCGTGCATTTCGTGACGTCGCAGGTAGACGCCGGGCCTGTGATTTGTAGGGAAGAAGTAGCCATTCAGGATGGTGATACCGAGGAATCATTACATGAACGATTGAAAGTGGTGGAACACAGATTGATTGTAATGGCAGTAAGGCAGCTTACGGGTTCTCCAGGGCGACCGCAAGGATCGCCCCTACCCTGACGAGTCGTGCTTCGTGTATAGTAGGGGCGACCCTTGCGGTCGCCCTGGAAAATGTCAGAATGTGTTTTTCTGCCAATCCCCCGGACTGTTTTAATCGGGGTTCCATCGTCGCCCTGGAAGATGTCAGAAGTGTTTTCCTACGCCAGCAAATTTAAGCTCAACCTCAGCGCGATATCGACACGCGCCAACTCATCGCTGGTGATGGAGCCGCGGCGGCGCAGCAGGCGCGATTTCTCGATGGTCATGACCTGCTCGCATTTGACATCGGTGTAATCGGTCAGGCCGTTCTCTTCGTTGGGGGCGATGCGCACATGCAAGGGAACTTCGCGTTCCGTGCGGCTCATGGATGCCACAATCGTCAGTGGATAGTTGGCTGAAGCGTTGCCGCGATCGTTCTGGATAACGAGCGCCGGGCGGGTTCCCTGCTGTTCCGCGCCGCGACCAGGAGACCAGTTGACATCCCAGATCTCGCCGCGCCTGGGGTTTGGAGGAGCGGGCGGCGTGTGTGCGGGTTGTTGTTTTGTATCTTGTTGTTGGGGGCTGGGCGTTGAAGATGCCCTCGCCTCACTACTCATGTAACACTATCCTACGCAACCATACCATCATGACCGGCATTAAAAAAGAAGCGCGCGTCTTCAAGGGTTTCTGGCAGGGAACCGAGATAGGCGTAGGCTTCATCGAGGGAGTGACTGAGAGTGGAGAGTTCGTGTTCGCGTTTCTGCATGATGGCTGCTCGCAGTTGTTCGTAATTGTCCTGGCGCATCAAATCCATAATAGTTTCCACGACATCTCCTAGCGAGGATTCTAGCTCAACCGCAAGAGCCTTCAGCTCTTTATGCTGCATCGAGGGGATCTGTATTGATTTGCGGATGAGGTTCTCATGACGATAAAAATCAGGTTGCACGACTGCCATGAAACTGCCTCCTGTTACTAACGCAAAGCCGTTCATCTTTTCCTATTGTATACGGTCGCTCTTAAAAAGTCAATAAAAATAGTATTTTGTAAAATCACAAAATTGTAATAACCGTTATCCCTGTTGTTGCTTCCCTTCCCGCTGCATATCCTCAAGCAGTCCCGCATAGTTCCCTCGGCCGGTCTTCGTATTGGGATGGTCGGGGCCGAGAGTTTTTTCAAAAATAGCGATGGCGCGCTGGTAGAGCGGCTCAGCTTGCTCATACTTGCCCTGATCTCGGTAAAGTGCTGCCAGGTTGTTGAGACTCTGTGCGGTGTTCGGATGGTTGGGGCCAAGCACTTGCTCCCTGATAGCCAACGCACGCTGCTGAAGTAGTTCGGCTTGCTCATACTTGCCCTGATCTCGGTAAAGTTCTGCCAGATTGTTGAGATCAGTTGCGACATCAGGATGATTAGGACCAAGTGCTTGCTCGTCGATATCCAACGCATGCTGGTAGAGCGGCTCAGCTTGCTCATACTTGCCCTGATCTCGGTAAAGTGCTGCCAGGTTGTTGAGACTCTGTGCGGTGTTCGGATGGTTGGAGCCAAGCACGTGTTCACAGATGTCCAACGCACGCAGATAGAGCGGTTCGGCTTGCTCATATTGAGCATGATCTTTCAAGTAATATCCTGTTTTGATGAGGAGTAGAGCTGCCTCTGTAAATGTGAGCGTGTATTCGTTGATGAGCTCAGCGCAGGCGAGAGCGTGAGGAAGCTGGCGCTCGCATTGCGGCCATAAATTGATATCTTGCACATCGGGAAAGGCAAGATTGATGGCTCGTACCGTGCGTTCCACCCACTCGCGCCTCGTCTTCTCAGTCATACTTGCTCTGAGGATGGCTTGTACGAGACGATGGATGAAGAGCTGGCGTTTGCCGGTATCGCGTTGTACTAAGGAGAAACGATTGAGCGTTTTCATAGATTGGTCCAGGAGCGTTTCATCGATCGCAAGCGCTTTTAGCCGTCGCCCAAGTTTGCTTGCGCCTGCTACGATCATCTCTTCAGGAATGGCATCAGGCGCAAGGAAGGCCAGGAAGCGTAGGAGATCGGCGGCAGTTTTATTGAGGCGTTCGACCTGCTTAAAGTTGAGTGACCAGGTGGCGGCAACCGGGTCAGGATGATATTGCCGGTCTTTTCCTCGCTCCTGCAATAGCTCCTTTTGCCGGCGCTTGTATGTCTTGAGATAGGCTTCTAAAGTACCGCGTGTTTCTTCGATGTAGGCTCCTGCCTGATCGAGGGCCAGGGGCAGACCATCTACTTCCCTCACAATTGCTGCCGCCGTGTCCTGGTCGGCATGGCTAACCTCAGAGAGTGGAGCATCGGGAGATTTGAGGATTTTGGCGCGCCGCAAAAGAAAGAGTATGCCCTCCGTTTCGTCCATCTTCTCTACTTCAAGGTTGTAGGCTACTGACCCCCAGGCCTGTTCGCGCGTGGTAAGCAGGATATGCCCGTTGTCTCCCGCCGGTAAAAACTCACTGGTTAAGCTAAAATCGTCGGCGTTGTCCATGATGAGCAGCCAGCGGTTATGACCGGTGAACCATTGCTTAACGGCAGCTACCGCCTTATTTTGATCTTGTTCGTCTTTTTCTGGTAATCCTAACAACCTGGCAATCTCGATGAAGTCATGAATAAGGGTTTCACGGGCGGCGGCATTGACCCATAGGACGTATTTGTACTCATCTTTGTGGCGATAGGCGTACTCGATGGCAGTCTGGGTTTTGCCGATACCGCCCAGGCCCGTAATGGCCGGTGGCTGCGTGAGGGCGGTCGTTTTAGCCTGCGTGAAATGGTCATGAAGCTTTTTCAGTAAGTCTTCGCGCCCGGTGAAGAAAGGGTTACGATGGTAGGGGACTGTCCAGATTACTTTATCGTTGACCGGCTGCTCACCTGGTTGGCCGGCAGGTGGTGGTGTAGCAGGTGGCATTTCTGCCGGGGGTGACTTCGACGTAGTGGTATCAGGCCACTTTAAGATGGTGAAGAGAAGTGTAAGTGGGCCAATCAGGATAGCAACAACGCTGGCAATGAGGCTGATGATGCTGGACGCTTTGGTAAAATCCTGCGTCTTCAAGAGCCAGAAAATGAGGATGGCAAGCAGGATAGTGATGAGTACTATAGCAATGAAAACAACCCAGAATACCCAGGTCAATCGTTTGCGCATCTCTGCCATCCTGTTTCATGCTTTTGCCAGCGTAAAGTTCATGATGTGAATGCATGTATTATAAGGTATGAACATATAGCTGTACATACTCTTTTCATGAATAGGGTACGCTTCTTTTTTTGAGGCTCAGGGGGTGGCCCCTCCTATGCGCACCAAGTTAAGGAACTCCAAATTGAGAGTGATAGCCGTGCCCCGCCCTGGGGTGTGCGTGGGTTCTCACCCATGGAAACGTTTGTGCTATACTTGCCTTGTGAAATGAGCAGGATTGAAAAAGGAGCGAAGATCAGCTTGTGCTGGATTTTCTCGCGACGGTGTGAGCTAATTTACTACGATTGCAATGGAGAAAAATCTGCTATGACCACAAACACAGACCCTCTTGCCACCTACGAGGCTGTTAGTGCTGAGCTAACAGCAACGTCGCCTGCGACAATCAGTAAAATGTTTGGTATGCCTTGTCTCAAGATCAATGGGAAAGCGTTTGCCGGCTACTTTAAGGACGCCATGATCTTCAAACTGACTGCCCCTCAGCACGCCGAGGCGCTGGCGTTGTCAAATGCGCGGCTGTTTGATCCAATGGGAGGTCGTCCCATGAAGGAGTGGGTCGAGGTGCCAGTTGAACATGCCTCCCGCTGGCTCGAGTTTGCGCGCGCGGCTCTCAGTTATGTAGATGTGATGCATTAAGGTCCTTACCTGGCCACTCCACAATAAAGATTGCTTGCGCGAGAACGATAAGCTCTTTTGTAAGAAATTCGCAAGTATGTTATCATTCCTGCGGAAAATACTTCTAAAGGAGTTACACAATGGCAGCGCGCATACTCGTAGTGAATGACACACAAGAAATCCTGGAATTGTTCCGTATGCTTCTGGAAGAGGAAGAGGGATATGATGTTGTATTATCGGGCTTCCCCATTCAGCAGGTCAATGAAATCGAAAAGATCGAACCCGATCTAATCATTCTGGACCTGGTTTTTGGTGAGGAGAAGACTGGATTGCAGATGCTACAAATGCTCAAAATGAAGCGATCAACGGCGACCATTCCTGTAATCGTATGCACAGCCGCCCTCGATCTAGTGCGCGAGCAAGAAGGCTATCTCGTCTCCCAGGGAGTTCACGTAGTCTTCAAGCCGTTCGACATCGACCACTTACTGACCAACATCAAGCAACTATTGGGGTCGCACGAGCATGTCTCCTCATTCATCGAGGAAGAGCGAAAGAAGAAACACTGAGATACCCCTGAAACTTTCCTGCTTGCCAATGCGTGTCTTATATAACCTCACTTGCAAGAAGCAGAACAGACTCTATGAAACATGTGTGACCTCCCCTTGTTGATCGACAGAGAAGGCGCGACACTCCGGGCATTTGAACAGGAAATCACAGGTATGATCAAACGTATCTTAGTAGTAGATGACGAAGAAGATATTTTGGACTTAGTGCTGGCCGTCCTCGATGAAGAAGGGTATTACGTCCAAACCAGCCCCAGTGGGTCAATTTTCCAGCACGTACAGCGCGACCTCCCAGACCTCATCCTTCTCGACGTCTTACTGAATGGAAAAGATGGGCGAGTGCTATGCCGGCAGTTAAAGGCGAATGAACTGACAAAACACATTCCCGTGATTCTCTTCTCTGCCCATATACAAAGAGAGGATGCTCTGAGTGAGTCGCACGCTGACGATTTTGTGGGTAAGCCCTTTGAAATACAGGAGCTACTAGAGGTAGTGAAGAAGCACCTGTGAATTTGGCAAGAGCCTCTATACTACAGATAAGGAAACAAGCACACATCCCTGGCGCTATTTCCAGGCAGGCGTGTAAATACTCCTCGTGCATTGATTGTCGCTCACGACAAAAGAAGAGGGTTCCAGTAGTATGGCTAACATTCATGTAAATACCGACGTAATGCGCCAGCTTGGCCAGATCTTTATCCAGCTCAACGACCGGCTCGCCAACCAGATCCGCCCGCAGATTCAGAGCCACATTGGTCAACTCGAATACGATTGGCAGGGGCTAAGCCGCGAGCGATTTGAGCAGATGTTCCAGGAATGGCGCGCCGCCATCGATCAAATCGTGCTGCAAGGCGAGCAAATGGGGCATCACCTGGAAATCACCGCTCAACAATTCGAGCAAGTTGATCTCGGCAGCCACTCACCAACCTCAGAAACAGTTTACATTCCTAAAAAACCAATTTGATTCACTTCCCGGTCTCCCATTGCTTGCCCCCTCTTGCCGGTGCTACACTGAAAGAAACTAAATTATAGGATTATGCATGAGAGCATTATTACAGCGCGTAAGCCATGCCAGCGTGACTGTAGACGGAAAAGTTGTTGGCCAGATCGATCATGGACTCCTGGTGCTCCTTGGCGTAGGGCGCAACGATAGTGAGGTTCAGCTAAAAATTCTGGCCGATAAGATCGTTCATCTGCGCATCTTCGAAGACGATGAAGGCAAGATGAACCGTTCGCTGCTCGATACCGATGGGCAGGCGCTGGTCGTTTCGCAATTCACACTTTACGCCGATGCGCGCAAGGGACGACGCCCCGGCTATACGGATGCCGCGCCCCCGGCGCTGGCTGAGCCGCTCATCGAACGGTTCAAGTCTGCCGTTGCCGCCTATGGTGTGAAAGTGGCGGGCGGCGTCTTCGGCGCGTATATGCGGGTCGAACTGCTCAACGATGGTCCTGTCACACTGTGGTTGGATAGCGAGCAGTTGTGATAAAGACGCTATGCGCCAAATATTGCGCGTAGCCCCTCTATCCCCTGCGCAATGAACTTCTCGCTATTGCTGTATGCCCCATAGAGCAATTCCGAGAAAGGCTGATAGCGGAGATAGAAGTCCATGCGCCGCCAGAACGCTGCATCAAGCGTACCCTTATAGTGCGCCAGCACGCTCTCGGTGAACTCTCTTCCGCGCTCGCTGTGAAGCCCCACGAAATCCAGCGCAGGGTCTCCGATTGCCGCGTCGCCCCAATCGATCACGCCTGTCAATACGCCGCGCGCCGGGTCACATAAGATATGTTCGCAGCCCAGGTCGCAGTGAATCAGTACGGGTTGGAATGTGAAGCTGTCCCGGTCATCCAGGAAATCTTCCCACAGTTGCTCCGACTTCACGCGCAATCCCATGTCTACCACATCCAGCAGTGGAAAGACGCGCTTCTGTAAGTCCGCGTAGCGCTCGCGCCACTGCAAGGGCGTGTATTCCTGTACGCCAGCCTGGGCTGCCTGCGCGACCGGAAAGCTGTGCAACTCGTTGAGAAAAGTCGCCAGGGTCGACGCGAGGGCCGCCAGTTGTCCCGTGGTAATGCGCCCATCCTCTAATGCAACGCCGACCAGCTTGCGATAGCCCACAAACATAAAGGGATAGCTGGCATCTCCATGCCCAAAATAGTCAAAATGCGGAATAGGCGTTGACAGAGCCTGCTCCAGTACTGGTAGAAGGTGCAGTTCTTTCTCAAGATACACTATCACATCCTCACGCATAGGAAAGCGGAAGATTAGCTCGCCGTTGATCTCCAGCACAAAACTATCCCAACCTCTTGTAATCGGCAGCGCGCTCTGAATCGCTATCTGTGGGAAATTTTGCTGAATGAGCGTCATGGACTTATCAATATCTATCATTTGCCCGGCTCCTAAGAGATGTTTTCTCCATTGGTATACGCTGGCCGAGAAAAAAGCATCACGAGCGACGCCAGGGCGTGGGCTTGTCCCCAATACATTTCAAATAAGAGACCATCTCGCTTTGTCATCCTGAGCGAAGCGAAGGATCTCTCGCCGGACATAGATCCTTCGCTTCGCTCAGGATGACACTCCTGCATCGGCTTCGTTTGGCTCGCAATACGTCTTATTTGAAATGTATTGGGGCTTGTCCCCGCCCTGGCCGCTCGTGCAAATTAATGAAACTCACCCCTGACAGGCAGCATGAATTTGACATACCTAAAAAGCTGAGACTATACTTTATGAAGTGAAGCATTGTAGCGACCCGAATCCGGGGTGAACGCCAGGGTCCCGCGACTCTGTCGCTCCCCTACTCTACTATGAAGAATCTTGAAAAGCGCGTATATGGTAGGGGCGACCCTTGCGGTCGCCCTGGCAAACCGGACAATCGTCCTGGAAAACTGTGAAAGGACACATCGCTTGCTCGTCGATAGCCACTGCCACATCGACACCTCGCGTTTCAATGCCGACCGAGAAGCCGTCATTCAAGCTGCCTTCGAGGGGGGCGTTACACGCATGGTTGATGCTGGCTGCGATCTCGCTTCGAGCGAGCACGCCCTGGCGCTGGCGAAAACGCATCGCGGCATAATCTTCGCCGGTGTTGGCACGCACCCGCATGATGCCCTCACGCATACGGAAGAGATTGGTTTGCGTTACCGCGAGATGGCAAAAGAGCCGGAAGTGGTAGCGATTGGCGAGTTCGGGCTGGATTATTTTCGCATGCTATCGCCGCGCGATGTGCAGCGTGCCGTGTTCGTTGCGCACCTGCAACTGGCGCGCGAGTGCAACCTGCCCTGCATCATTCATGTGCGCGATGCGCATGATGACGTGATAGAATTGCTGCGCGTGCATGGCCAGGGACTGCGCGGCGTCTTTCATTGTTTCTCAGGCGATGCGCGGCAGGCCGGGCAGTGTCTTGAGTTCGACGGTTTCATGCTCTCGTTCGCCGGGCCGCTTACGCGCCAGGGGAACGCGCTGCCCGCTGTGGCGCGCATGGCTCCTCTTGAGCGCATCCTGGTCGAGACCGATAGTCCCTACCTGGTGCCGCAGCCGCTGCGCGCGAAGCGCAACGAGCCACTGTTCGTCAAATACGTTGCTGAAAAGCTGGCTGAAATTCGTGGCATGACGCTTGAAGAGGTTGCCCTTGCCACGACCGCCAATGCCGTTCGTTTGTTTGGCCTGGGAGAATCTACACGATGAAATTGTTCAATACACTGACGCAATCGCTCGAAGACTTTGTTCCTCTAGATGACAGGACGGTACGCATCTACGTCTGCGGCATCACGCCATACGATACCACGCACCTGGGGCATGCTTTCACCTATGTCGCTTTTGATACGCTTATACGTTACCTGGAATTTCGCGGCTACAGCGTCAACTACGTGCAGAATGTGACCGATATCGATGACGATGTCCTGCGTAAATCGCGCGAGCTGGGTATGGCATGGGACGAACTGGGGCGGCGTGAAACCGAACGCTATTTGCGCGATATGGACTCGCTGAATGTGCGCCGCCCCGACGTCTACGCGCGCGCCACGCAGGAGACGCCCACCATGATCGAGATCGTGCAGACCCTCATTGCCGAGGGTTATGCCTATGTCAGCGGCGGCAGCGTCTACTACAGCGTGAAACGCGACCCTGATTTTGGCGTCATGGCGCGCGCCATCGGTCTGAACGACTATGCCTCCATGCTGACCATCGCCAACGAGCGCGGCAACTATCCCGACGATACGCGCAAACGCGATCCGCTCGACTTCGTGCTGTGGCAGGCGCAGGCCCCCGGTGAACCGGCGTGGCCCAGTCCCTGGGGTCCCGGTCGCCCCGGTTGGCACATCGAATGCAGTGCCATGTCGATGAAATATCTTGGCCAGCAGATCGATATTCACGGCGGCGGCGCGGACCTGGCCTTTCCGCACCATACCTGCGAAATCGCGCAATCCGAACATTTTACCGGCAAAGTTCCTTTCTCGCGCTTCTGGATGCATACCGGCATGGTTCACCAGGATGGCGAGAAGATGAGCAAATCGCTGGGCAACCTGACGCTCGTAAGCGACCTGCTTAAAAGCTACAGCGCCGCTGCCATTCGTGTGACCTTGCAGAACCACCACTATCGCTACCCCTGGGAATGCTTCCCCGCAGACCTGCAGGTAGCTACAGAGACGGTGCAACTCTTCCAGCAGGTGCGCGACATTGTTGGCGGGCAAAGCGCAGAAGACCGTCTCCTGCACGACCGCTTCATCGCCGCCATGGACAATGATATGAACACTCCGGAGGCTCTGCTGCTGCTGCGACAGGCTGCCGAAACCGTTGTGGCAAATCGCGATGTCAATTGCGGCGCGGAGATTTTGCGATTGATCGGGGTGCTAGGGCTGGAAGTGTAAAACGAGAAACACGTCTCATGCTTTTTCTTTGCCTCGCACAAGTGAAGTGAAGACGCCAATGGCAGCAATGCAGGCGCATACGATAAATGCGGCATGAAATGCGCTGGCGAAGGTCTGTTGCTGCAGGCTGATCTGTTCAAGAGACAGGGCTGGATGGAATTGATTGGCAACCAGCAGCACGCCAGCCGTTGATCCGCCCAGGCTGACGAAGATAGCTCCTGCCAGCGCGACGCTCACGCTTTGCCCGACGACGCGGCCCGTTGCCAGGAAGCCGGAAGCGCTGCCCTGCCGGCTGCGCGGAGCAGACCCCATGAGCGCGCTGTTGTTGGGCGATTGGAATAATCCCTGTCCAATACCTATGAAGACTAAACGCCAGATGATATCGAAAGTGGAGCTTTGCGCGTTCAACTGGCTGATGAACACCAGTCCGATACAGGCAATGGTTAAACCACCTGCCGCCAGCCAGCGTGTGCCAATACGGTCGGCGAGCGCCCCGCTAAAAGGCGCAAAAACTGCTATGGCGAGCGGCAGTGGCGTGAGCAGCAGCCCTGCCTGCAAGATAGAATAGCCGCGCAGTTCTTCCAGGTAAAAGGGCAGCATAAAGCTCACCGCGAAGAGCGCCAGGAAACTCAGGACCAGGCTGACATTGGCAGAGAGAAAGACACGGTTGCGCAGCAGCGAAAAATCGATAACCGGGTCAGAAACGCGGCGCTCAACGATTACCAGCGCAACGAAACCCAGCACACTTACAATCAAAGTGCTGATCAATAACGGTGAGTTCCATCCCCACTCCTGGCCGAATGACAGGCCAAGCGTCAGCGCCACCAGCCCGACTCCCAGCGAGATCGCGCCCGCCGGGTCAAAACGCCCGCGCCCACGGCTCGCGCTCTCCCGCAGCACACGCAGCGTGGCGATAATGCCGATGA
>Ga0209167_10002207_pt1 | contig 10698 bp, 9 predicted proteins | sample Coa_R1_9_FD_187154 | JGI IMG/M metagenome (GOLD analysis project Ga0209167, IMG submission 187154) | Surface soil microbial communities from Centralia Pennsylvania, which are recovering from an underground coalmine fire - Coalmine... | ecosystem: Environmental > Terrestrial > Soil > Unclassified...
ATGAGCGCCCAAGTTCAACGAGCACGCCACGGAATGAATCGAGGACTCGCTCACGATGCGCGCGAGCCCCTTGGATAACTCCCCCGAATCCCAGTCGGGAAAGGCGCGGAAGAGGCGCTCGCTAGCGACCAGCCCAAGGACGCGGTCGCCGAGAAACTCCAGCCGCTCGTTATCGATACAGCCCGAAACTCCGCGGCGCGAGCGGTGAGTCAACGCGCGCTCGAGCCAGTCAGACGAGGTGAAGCTGTGGCCGAGCTTCGCTTCGAGCTCGTAGCGCTCCGTTTCCGTCATAAAACGCGGCCTCGCGGGCGCGCGGAGGCCGGTATCTCCGAGTAAGAACGCCTCCTGGGCGCGCCGAACGTCTGACTCGGAAGGTGTATCAGCGCTGAAACGGCCCGTCCGCTACACTGGTTTACTTCGGCGATTGAGTCGCCTCCGTCTTGGACTTGGCTTCCTGTTGTTTGCAGCGATCCTGCATCACGCCGGGAATCTGCGCGCATTTGTCGAAAGCCTGAGCGGCATCGTTGTAACGCTTCAGGCTGTCCAGATCGATGCCCATGATGAAAAGGTCGACCGGATCGGGCTTTCCGCTGCTGGTAGACTGCTGCAGTTCGTTCAGGGAGTCCTGCGGCTTTTGCTGCCGGAAGTAGATTAGTCCCAGTCCACTGTGGGCCATGGAGGCGTCCTGCGCCTTCGCGGTATTGAATTGCTCGTCGGTCAGGGTCGCGGGCTTCGGCAAAGTCGAAAGGATTTCCAGGGCGTGCTTTTCGTACGCCTCTGCTGTGGCAAGACGTCTGTCGGCTTCGGGATCGTTTGGATCGTAGTTGTGAGGAATCACCCAGCCGACGAGGACGAGCACCTGCACGTCGTTGGGATTCAGCGCCAGGGCCTTGTTGCTCGTGTCGTACATCTTATCGACCTGCTGTTTGCTGTAATACGCCGTGGTCAGCCGATTGTACACGATCTCGCGATAGCGGCTTTCGGGATACTTCTTGACGAAGTCCTCGCCAAGCTTGATCTGCTGATCGTAGTCATCGATCTTGAGATCGGCGAATTCCTTGTAGGCGCTTTCTTCGGCCGGATCAACCTTGGGCGCCTGAGCGGGGGCTTGCGCCTGCCCGTTCCCGGGAGTCGGTGTCTGGCCTTGCAGGCTCGGCTTATTCCCCTGCGCTGGCGGGTTCTGCTGTTGTTGCTGCTGCTGTTGCCCCGGCTGAGGCGTGGTTTGCTGCTGCGCCCGGCTGCCGGGTGCGGCAAACGCGAATGCCATCGCCAGAATTGCGGGCGCTGTGCTTCGGATTAGATGTTTCATCTTCGTCTCCGTCATTGTGTGCCCGCGAGTTCAATCAGTTTCTTCACGGGTCAAGATTACTGGGGCTTTTGGTTTGCTGGTGCAACAGGCTGATACGCCGATTTTACTCCTTGTTGCGCTGCGACGCGCGCCGATTCGGGCGCCCCCACGACCGCCAATGCCGCCTGGTATTCGCCGATGGCGGAATCGCGGTCGTCCTCGATATCGAAGATGCGACCGAGGTAAACGTGTGACCAGGAGACGATCCCGGGATCGATTTTATTCGCGTCGCTGCCGGGCGTCGACTCGCTGGGGGAAGCAACGACGATCACCTTCTCGAAGAACTTCTTCGCCGTATCGGCGTCGCCACTCAAGACCGACGCGACCGCCATGCCGTACAGAGCTCGCGGCTGGTTCGGATTCTTGACCAGAGCTCTCTGAAAAGCGGCTTGGGCGTCCGCCGGCTCTTTTAAAGCGATCGCGCGCTCGCCCTGATCCAGCAATTGTGCTTCGTCGGGCTCACGCTTTGTCTCAAGAGGACCGTGCTCCGAGGGAGGCGCCGCTTGCGCGCTTGCGAAGTGGAGGTTCTGCAAGCGCTTTTGCTCGGCCGCGACGTCGATCCCGGTGATCAAATCCGGGAAATAGTATTCCATCGACGGCGCGTCCTTCTCGAACTTCATCAGCTGCTCGACCAGCGGCCGTACGAGGATGAATCCCGATTCGTCGGCCTGTTTGAGTGCGGATTCGAGCTGCGCGGGCGAAAGCCGCTCGAGGCGCAACTGGACGGCCTGAATCAGGCATTCGTCCACGAAGCTGACGAAATCGTCCTGGTAATCGACCGGCAGGCGTGGGGCGCGACCAGCGATACTCAGCAGAGCCTTTTTTGCTTCCACCTGCTTTCGATAGCGCAGAGGCAGCGGATCGAGCAGGAAATGCAGGTAGGCGTGCTGGATGTCGGCGAGGGGAAGCGGCGAAGGAGTGCCGACCACGATCGAGTAGGTGTTGCCGTAATTGCGGAAGTTGGTGAGGTCTCCGACCAACGGCTCTACGTAGACAGTAAACGTGCGGCCGTGCAAGGTTTGCAATACCTCGCGCAGGTAAGCATTACTGATGGTCACGATGTGGCGGACAGGAGCGTCGTAGAGAGCCTGCGCCCGGTCGTATTCCGGTTTCACCAGCGCCCAGCGGGCGGCCAGGTGTGCCTCGCGATAGAAGTTGGCGAGAACGTCCTGGAAATCCTCGATCGTCAGCACGTCGGGCGGCAGAAGGTCGCGATCGTAGAGGAATTTGAAATCCGGCGGCGGCCCTGCGACAAGCGAGAACGTAATGTAGCGCGACAAGGTCTCGGCGCGGTTGGCAAACGCGTGCTGCCGATAAAACTCGCGCAAGGTTGCCGTTGCGGGCCCTTGCATCTTCAGCAGGTCGGCGCGCAGTTTCAGGCGGTCGGGCATTTCGGCGAGCGTGCTCTCGTCCGCGTCGAAACCGGCGGCGTCGAGAGCGCACATAGTGGCGAAGACCTGCTGGCTGGATTCGACATCGATACCGGTGTAGCCGCCCGGCGCCTGCTGGCCGCGCGCGCCTCGAACGCCGATGGCTGCGCTTGCGCTAAGTATGGCCAGGACGGCGAAGCCGAACGCCCAAGCGGGAGAATTCTGGGCCCACTTTCGGATAGGGAAAACTCCTCTGTTCACCTATTGGACTGGACGCTGCGTCGCGTAGGTTGCATGCACGTCTGCGGCGGCCGGAAAAGACTCTATCGGGGTGCTTCCGGCGAGTCAAGGAAACGAGGAGCAATGATGAGGAGTCAGGAAGTGCGCCCGCTTCGGCTTAGCCGCGGACGCGGACTTCGCTGAAGCCGATCATCACGAGACCGCCGTTGGTCGGACGGCCAAAATCGAGGCGCGGTCGGAAGCGGGAGAAGAGAAGTACCTGGTCGATCTGATTGCGAACAGCAGCGTCATTGGGGCCGGAAAGGATCCGATAGGAGACAACATCCCCTGCGGCGTTCAACATGACTTCGATCATCACGCCGCCTGACGCCGGATCGCGGTCGCCAGTCACCAGGCCAGGAACAGCAAACGGGGCGAGACTCTCGACCTGGGCAGGCTGGACAAGGTTCAGGGGAAGGTCCCCAGGGACGAATCCAGTGGTGACGCCAACCAGGATGTTCTGAACCAGAAGGGTGAAGACGACGAGAGCCGTCAGGATACCGCCCGTCGCGGGAACAGCCAGGGGTTCGAGAATGTTCTCGAAGAAAAGCTTGGCGCGTTCCCACGAATATTGCAGGGCTCCGCGGACTGTCCGCGTCTGTGAAGCTTCCACGCGGATCCTGATCGCCAGGTCCGCTGGAACGGCGACGGGCTGCACGCTCGCCAGGCAGATGCCGACTTGGCGGAAACGCTCGAGTTCGTCGCGGCAATCCGCGCAAGAATTGAGGTGCTCGCGCAGGCGGAGATGTTCCGCCGAACGAATCGCTCCGTCAAGATAGCCGGGCAAAAACCGCTGGGCCTGGCGGCAGTTCATGGAGTCTCTCCATGCGCGTTCGCCGCGCCGAAGAGAGAATACCGCGACGGCGGCTGAACTTGGGAAGTAGGTGTCGTTTGGGGTACTCCCGCGCGGGACGATTGAGCGGGAACCGACGCTGCATTGGCTCCAGCTTCTCTTTGGGCGGCAGCCTCGGTTTGTGGGGAGCGCAGGAGCGGGTCGAGAAGCTCCCGCAGCATGCGCCTCCCGCGCAAAATCCGCGATTTAACGGTCCCTACGGAGATATCCAGAACTTCGGCAACTTCCTCGTAGGAAAGGCCTTCCAAGTCCCTCAAGATAACGGCACTGCGGAAGCCAGCCGGAACCGCAGCCAAGGCCTGGCGGACTTTGGCCTGAACTTCCTGCGAGGCGAAGCGTTCAAACGGCGTGGCTTCGGCGTCGCGCAGATCGAGCGCGCCACCGGCGGAATTTTCGTCGGCATCGATGGAAACCTGCTGCCGGTGATGGCGCCAGCACCAGCGCCGGTGATTCAGGGCTTGCCTGACAGAGATGCGGTACAACCACGTCTTCAGCGAGCTGCCGCGGCGGAATCCACGGATCCCGCGGAACGCATGGAGAAAAACTTCCTGGGTGACGTCGGCGGCGTCGGCAGAATCGGACAAAACCCCATAGACGAGGTTATACACGCCGGTGTGATAGTAGGTGACGAGCCAGTCGAAAGCCGCCTCGGAACCGGACTGCAGCTCGGTCACGAGCTCAGCCTCGTCGCGTCCCCACGAAATGGTTTGCACCAGATCGGACATGCCTTATCCCGCGCCTCCAGGCCGTGTCCCTCCAGGATCAGGGCCTACCTGGCAAACCCCGGACCCCTGCTACAGGCTTAGACACCGCCGCAACTAATATGTTTCAGCATAGCAGAAATCTGCCTGGTGGGTATCCCCTCAGGTGGCGGACAACTCCCGCCTAATTTCGCAGACTTCAGGAGGGGACGGTATCGCCCGCTGGCCCCCGCGTGGGCCAGTGTTTCCCGGTTGACATGCGCCGTTTCTGCCGCAGCCGCAAGCCCTATGAATTCGCACAACGCGGAACATTAGAGTGTTCCAAACAGGACTGTATTGCGTTGCCCAGGATGACATCATGGGTTATGGCCAAGAAAAGGAAATCGAGGAAGGAATTAGCACGAGCAACACTCGCCGGCGTTACGGAAGAAATGGCACAGCCCCGCGTTGCCGAGTCCGCACGCAACGAGGAAGCCGCGGTTAAGAGCCTTACGCGTTCAACGCTGAGAGTCGTCCGGGTCGGGAAGGGCTAGAGATGAAAAACAAGAAGGCGAGTATGTTGTATTGCTCCTCGGTAGCTTCAATCGCCATTCTAACGATCGGATTTCTAGGACTCGGAGTCCGGGCCTTCGCACCGGTAGATACTGCAAAGGCTATATTTGGCACTGCCGCATTCATCATCTCCGCTGCGATTTTTCTTTTGTATTTCATGCTCCGTCGATCCAAATCCGTTCCAATAGCGACGGCAAATCCGGCGTCTCTCGAATCTCTTCTTCTGAAACGCTCACTCTTTCCGCGCGGAGTTTCGCCCGACGGGGCACCGTCTCCCGAACACAACGGTAAGAGCATCGTCGACGCCGAAAGAGCTATTCTCAAAACAAAGCCCTTGGGATTGCCGGACCAAGACCTCGTTGAATACGTCGAGAATGAGCCGTAAAACTCGTAAGAGGAACGGCCCGGAACCGCGTTGAAACGACGTTCGTAGTTCTGGGGAATAAAGCCTAGGCCCTGCTCACCTCGCCCGCCCGGAACCTGTTTCACTGCCTTGCACAAAGCCCTGGATCATTGCGCCAGAAGGCGTTGCCCGGATATCACCTGCCAATCGGGAAGGTCCGATTCGCGCCCTCAACTTCCCGCGCCGAGGGCCTCGTTCACGCGGAGCTTCTCAAAACGGGCAATCCGGAAACGACGGGCCTACGCACCATTTTTCATCGAGTGTCTAATTTTGAACACTTTTCAGATCGGTCATATGTCAAACTGCAGTCCCCTTTGCTTCTCGCTATTTCAACCGAGAAGTCTCTAGAAAGCTATGCCTTGGGAAACAGACGGATTGCGATAGGGGACCTCTCACCCTCCGACACATTTTCTGAGCTAGCTGAGGGGTTCATGAACAAGCGCGATAGAAAGAGCCGGATACTGGTCATCGAGAGCGATCCCGCCCATACCGAGGTAATTCTTGGGGCGCTTAATGCTGAGGGAAACGGCGGCTACGATGTGGAAGTGGCTGCGCTTCTTTCCGAAGGCATCGAACGCGCGGGTGCCGGAGGAATCGAAGCGATTCTAAGCAATCTGTCTTTGCCGGATAGTCAAGGGATCGCAACCCTGGATCGTCTGTTTCTGGCCGCACCCCACATTCCGATCTTGATCTTGAGCGGCTCGGACGAGGCCGAGACCGCGATGGAAGCGGTACAGCACGGAGCGCAGGATTACGTCCCAAAGGATCATATCGACAGGTACACGTTGACTCGGACTGTGGATAACATGATCCAGCGCAAGGCGGCGGAAGATGCTTTGTTCGCCGAGAAGGAACGCGCACAGGTCACGCTCAACTCCATCGGTGACGCCGTGCTCAGCACAGACGTCGAAGGTAATGTCACCTACCTGAATCTGGTTGCAGAAAGCATGACCGGCTGGTCGCGAGAGGAGGCCTTGGGCCGACCGCTTTCCGAGGTGTTCCAGATCGTCGATGGCGCTACGCACGAACCCGCCCAAGATCCACTGAGGTTAGCTATCCAGCAGAATCTGGCCACGGGGCTGACTCCGAATTGCATTCTCATACGACGCGACGAGGTGGAAGTAGCCATCGAGGATTCCGCCGCACCCATCCACGACCCGCTGGGGCGAGTAACCGGCGCTGTGGTGGTTTTCCACGACGTGAGCGCGGCGCGGAGCATGAGAGAGAAAATGTCCCATTTGGCGCAGCATGACTTTCTCACCGATTTGCCAAACAGAGTGTTGCTGGACGACCGGCTTTCCCAAGCGATTATGTTCGCGCGGCGTAACGGGGGGCAACTCGCGGTGTTGTTTCTAGATTTGGACCACTTCAAGAAAGTCAACGACACCTTTGGACATGCGGTTGGCGACAAACTGCTAAGGGGGGTGGCGGACCGCCTCGCGTCTTGCCTGCGCCAATCCGACACCATAAGCCGCCAAGGCGGGGACGAATTCGTGATCCTGCTTCCGCGAGTGGAACAGCCAGCCGGCGCGGCCAACGGTGCACAAAAAATACTGAGCGCGCTGGCGCTGCCGTTCCAGATCTGCGGACACGAGTTAAATGTGAGCGCGAGCATGGGGATCAGCACCTACCCTAAGGACGGTCACGATGCCGAAACCTTGCTCAAGAGCGCGGACGCCGCGATGTACAAGGCGAAGGAGAAAGGCCGCAACAACTACCAGTTCTTCCGGAAGGACATGAACGCACGGGCCGTCGAGCGGCAATCCCTCGAAGACATTTTGCGTCGCGCCTTGGACCGCAATGAGTTTTTGTTGCATTACCAGCCGGAAATCAACCTCCAAACTGGTGAGATTGATGGTGTCGAGGTCCTCTTACGAGGGATGTTCGAAAAGGAACGCCTGGTCCCTCCCCTCACTTTCGTGCCCATCGCCGAAGAGTGTGGCCTGATTGTGCCCATCGGCGAGTGGGTTCTGCGCGAAGCATGCACGCAACTTCGGGCTTGGTTAAGTGCGGGCCTGCGACCGATCCCCGTATCCGTCAACATCTCCGCTTGGCAGTTCCGTGACGACGGCTTTCTCGAAAGCGTTCGCAGCATTTTGCAGGAGACTCAACTGAAGACACACTCTCTCGATTTCGAACTGACGGAAAGCGTCCTTCTTGATGGCGATTCCATCGTCTCCACGTTGAAAGCGCTCAAAGCCATGGGAGTCCGTTTAGCGATCGATGACTTTGGCACCGGCTATTCCAGCTTAAGCTACCTCAGGAGGCTCCCTATCGACGCATTGAAGCTCGATCAATCGTTCGTACACGAGATCACGCCCGATCCAGAGAGTGCGGCGATCGCCAGGGCCGCGATCAGCATGGGGAAAAGCCTCAAGAAACGCGTCATCGCCGAGGGCGTGGAAACGCGTGAGCAGTTCGGTTTTCTCCAGTCTCACGGCTGCGACGCGGGACAAGGCTACTATTTCTGCAAGCCCGTGCCTGCCGAGCAATTCGCCAAATTACTTCGAGATGGTCTAGCAGCCAGCGCCGCCCGTTGAGGGCCTGAAACGGTGGGGTTTAAACTATTCCGAGTCGTCGGCGGGCCGGGGCTTGTACATGCCTCGCACGGGTTTTGGCGAGTGGCTTTCGCGGTAGGAGTCGAGCTCCGCGCCAGTGATGTGGTAGCTCGTTTCGACAGGATGATTGGCAAAGGCAGCCAGTTCGGTGCGCAAACGGAGGGAGCAGATACTGGGAGCGTCCTGGTACCGCACGCGATGGGAAACGAATGCATCGTTCTCGATTGTAAGCCTGAATTCCCGAGCCTCCTCCGCCGCGTCCTTCACCGTGAACCTGTACTCGCGCGAGCCGGCCTTGGATTCAAAACCCATGTACTGGACCAGGATGCTCACTTAACCTGCCCAGCTTTTTTGGCGACGGCCGAAGTCCCTTTCTTGCGGCGCTTGGAGCGCTTCGGAGGGGTTCCCTCCGCGGGCTCGACCACCATGATGCTGGTGACGAACGTCTTCATGCCGTAGAGATCGAAATCAATACTAGTACGGTCGCTATCCTTGTCCGTTTCGGTGATAACGCCCAAGCCATATTGAAAATGCTTGATGTACTGGCCCTCGGCAAGACCCTTCATGAGGCCCTCCTCAAGAGTGCGAATTCATTAGGGACGGGAAAGGTGCTGATTCTGGAGCGTGTGCAGACCGCCAAGCCGGGCGAAAAGAAAAAGGCGGGCCGCGCATTTGCGCAGCCCGCCTTCCAGAGCTAGAGGCTCGTTACGTTCGTTGCCTGCAGGCCCTTCGGGCCGCGAGTCACTTCGAACTCGACAGCCTGGCCTTCATTGAGAGACTTGTACCCATCCGACTGAATCGCCGAAAAATGGACGAAAACGTCCTCGCCGGACATCCGTTGGATGAACCCAAAGCCTTTGCTGGCATTGAACCACTTTACTGTTCCTTGTTCTTTCACTTTTTACTTCCTTCTGATTTGAGCTATTTGTGCTTCTTTTCCCTACCGGATTAGCGGCTGGGCACGCCTCTAGTCGCAAAAAAAAAGGCCGCAAGTCTGTTAACTCAACTCGCAGCCGCTTTAGACGAATCCAAAGGTTTCACAAGAGCAACAAACGCAAGGTCATACTACCACCGTAGGCGTGCCTTGTCCAGTCAAATCTTCCACCTCCTACATCAACTGGCGGATAAGGTCTGGCGAATCAATCTTCCAGTCGTTAGCCAGGAGTAGGCCTTGCGCAGGGCCGTTTCCGTCCGCAAGCGACTCGGGATCAACTGCTCGCGTTACAGGAGAAGACGGAGCAGTATTGCGCAGCTACGGCCCCCGAGTATCGAGACTCAGTGGAGCGCCGCCAGTTGAGCGAGATCAACTGGCTGTTACATCTGGAGTGGGCGGATCGGTATGAATGCCGTCGAACCACAGATGTCGTTCGTCCGCGACAGTCAAACGAATCGCGCTATTCGACGGCGATGTGGGAGCCGCGTTGGCCAGCGCTGGAAAGGTGCTCGATGCGCTGGTCGATGACGGCGCGAATCGCCTTCAGGAATTCGACGCGCGAATTCGTGAGATGTTCGCGAACAGCAGGAGGAACATCGAAGACTTTGCTGATGTGGTCCACCACCTCGCGGCACAGGCAGCGCTCGTTACTCGCGCGCTCGTTCGCGGAACCGGCCGTTCTCTCCTCGTTCATGATTGCGCCTCCTTCATCTCGACGGTGAGGATGTGCTTATCGAGCCGTGCTTTGGTTGGTTGCAAGGTCGCCATCGTTCGCGGCAACCCGATGTGGCGCCGCAACGTGCCGATTTCGACCACGAGTTCGTCGCCCTTTTTGAACAGCCCAACCTCGCCTTTCGCGGCAAACGGCAGCAGCAGGCGAATCTGGTAGACGCCATCCGACTTGCCGAACGTGAACGGCTTCTCGATCTGGGTGACGGCGGATGGGTCTTCGCCTCCATGATACAGCACATGAGCCAGTTCGCGCAGCCGCTCTTGCCCCAGGACTTCGTGCGTGAACAGGGGCACTTTCCGTACCGGGACGGGAGCGAAATACTCCTCGATTTCGCGCAGGACCGCATCCTGGGACGTATGCCATTCGCTGAACCACGCGTCCTTCACTTCTACCGGCAAAACGCGGTTGACCACGACCGTATCTACCGTCAGCCCGTGCAGCGAGAAGTAGACGAAGGCGCGCTGCGTCTCGCGCAATACCATTTTTTCCGGGTTAGTGACGAGGCGCACGCTGGTTGTGTGCGGGTCTTGCATGATGTCGTCGACGCCCTCGAGCTTCTCGAACAGGGCGCGAATATTCGCGAAGTAGTTGTCCGTAGGCAGCTCGAACGGCGCGACGCGATTCGCGATGGGCCGCACAGCTTTGAGCAGGTTCCGCTGAAACGGGAAAATGTGCTTCATGTACCAGTCGAGCGTGGTAGGCATGCTGATGAAGCGCAGCGATTCGGCCGTCGGCGCGGCGTCGAGCACAATCACGTCGTAGGTTTTCTCGCGGCGATACTGGTTGATGTACATCATCGCGCTGAGCTCTTCCATGCCCGGCAGAATCGCTAGCTCCTCCGCTTCGACGCCGCTGATTCCGGTCGTGCGCAACACGGAGCTGACGTAGGAAGAAATCTCCTGCCAGTGGCGCTTGATCTCCTTCTGGATGTTCAGCTCGAAAATGGAAAGCTTGTCGTTGATGGGGA
>Ga0209167_10002209_pt1 | contig 10684 bp, 9 predicted proteins | sample Coa_R1_9_FD_187154 | JGI IMG/M metagenome (GOLD analysis project Ga0209167, IMG submission 187154) | Surface soil microbial communities from Centralia Pennsylvania, which are recovering from an underground coalmine fire - Coalmine... | ecosystem: Environmental > Terrestrial > Soil > Unclassified...
CCCGCTGCGGTGTCACCGACGGAGCTGGTCGAAGACCTGTTCCGGAAGGAGTACGCGCACCTGGTCAGCGCGCTGACCCGGGTCCTGGGCCCCTCCAATATCCCGCTCGCCGAGGACGTCGTCCACGACGCGCTGGTCAGTGCCATGCACGCCTGGCGGTTCGGGTTGCCGCAGGACCCGAAGGCGTGGATCATCCGGGCCGCCCGCAACCGGGCGATCGACATCATCCGCCGGGAACAGCGCCACCGCTCGTTCCTGCCCGAGCTGGCGACGACGACGGCACTGACCGGCACGATCGAGGCGGCACTGGCCCCGGCCGCCGAGAGCGTCAGCCAGCTGGCGATGATGTTCGCGGTTTGCGACCCCGGCCTGAACCGCGAGACGCACGTGACCTTGATCCTGCGGTGGCTGTGCGGCCTGTCGCCCAAGGAGATCGGCCAGGCGTTCCTGGTCGACACCCAGACCATCGACCGGCGGCTGCACCGGGGGCGCGGCCGGCTGCGTCAGCTGGGCCGGCTGCCCGACGTGGAGGACTTGCCTGACCTCGACACCAGGCGGGACTCCGTGCTGCGATCGCTCTACCTGCTGTTCAACGAGGGCTACCACGGCAGCAACCCGCACGACCCGGTACGCCCGTTCCTGTGCGAGGACGCGCTGCGCCTGACCGGACTGCTGCTGGAGGCCAAGGCGACGGCGCATCCGGATGTACACGCCCTGGCCGCGCTGTTCTGCTTCGGCGCCGCCCGCCTGCCAGCCCGCCTCGACGAGCACGGCGTGTTCGTCCCCCTGGAGGACCAGGACCGGAGCCGCTGGGACCGGGCGCGCATCGAGCGCGGTCTGGTGCACCTGGCCCGCTCGGCCACCGGGGATCACATGTCCCGCTGGCATCTGGAGGCCGGCATCGCCTGCGAGCACGCGATAGCACCATCGGTCCAGAAGACCGACTGGGACCGGATCGCCGGCTTCTATCAGGTCCTCGCCCAGCAGGCCTGGAGCCCGGTCGTGGCGCTGAACCGCGCGCTGGCCGTGGCCGAACGGGACGGCATCGACGCTGGCCGCCGCGAGCTGATCGCCTTGGCCGGGGAGCCGAAGCTGTCCCGGTACCCGTTCTACTGGGCGGCCCGGGCTGACCTGGAACGGCGGGCCGGCTGCCACGCCGCGGCCCGGGAGTACTACGAGCGGGCCATAGTGCTGGCCCGGAGCCCGGCCGAGCGGGTGTCCTTCGAGCGGCGGATCCAGAGCCTGGAAATCTCCTAGCGCGTGTCCGGCTTCGGCACCCACCATTCGCCGTCGTAGTGAAGGTCACCCGATGAGACCAGGACACGCCGGCGCCAGAGACGCCAGCGGACCTCGTGAAGGCCCTGTGCCGGCGGGGCGGTGAGTTCGCCAAAGCGGCCGCCAGGCCCTCGATGAGTGGCGGGCCGTGGCCCAGGAGTGCCCCCGGCCCACCGCCGAACCCGCGCCGGGCGGTGCTTGCGATCGGGTCCGCGTCGAGCTCGGCGGCGCTTGGACCTCCCCGGAAATCTCGTCGAGCCGTGTCCGGTTCCGGCCAGCCCTGTTCGTCTTCCTGACGTAGCTCACAAACGACACAGGAGGAGCACCGCAATGCGCAAGATCATCAATTCCGCCTTCATCTCGCTCGACGGCGTCACCGCAGACCCAAGCTCCTGGGCGACCTTCGACCCGGGCGCAGCCGGGGAAGCCGTTCAGGCGCTGCACGCCCTCGGCGGCATGCTCATGGGCCGGGGCACCTACGAGTACTTCGCCGATGTCATGCCCCAGCAGACCGGGCCATACGCAGACGCGATCAACGCGATCCGCAAGTACGTGTTCTCCTCGACGCTGCAGAACGCTGACTGGAACAACTCCACGCTCATCCGCGACGACGTCGTCGCCGCCGTGACCGAGCTCAAACAACAAGATGGCGGTGATCTCATGATGTACGGATACGGCCGGCTCAGCCAAACCCTGCTCGCCCACCACCTTGTCGATGAAATCCGGTTCTCGATCCACCCGGTGCTAGCCGGCCGGGCAGCGTCTGGCGGCGGCAACGGCAACAGGCTCCCGCTGAAGCTTCTCGGCGCAACCCCAGCGCCGAGCGGCGTCGTCGCGCTCACCTACCAGCCTGCCTCCAGCTGAAACGACGTGCAGCGAGTAGCCCAGCGGGCCGCGCGGGCGGTTCATCGCATCGGCATAGGCGTTCAGCTGCTCACGGCGCTTGCGTGCTGAGTCCAGATCCATCCCCGGCATCGCCGCCGGGGGGACCGGCACGGTATCGAGTGCATGCCCGAGCGCGATCGCAACCTGCTTGCGGGTGGCGTTCTTCGAGTGCAGTTCAAGCAGGTAAGCGCCCAGCCCAGCATCGTCAAGCCGATCCCTCACCACGTCCAGCGCAGCCGCCTTCTCCGAGACGAACAGCACGGTCTTCCCGGCATGCAACAGCACGCCGATCATGTTGGCGATGGTCTGGCTCTTGCCCGTACCCGGAGGCCCGTCCATCACGAACGAGCGGCCGCCGAGCGCGGCAGCGATGCTGGCCCGTTGTGAAGAGTCCGCGTCCAGGATGACGGGAGTGCTCTCCGGAGCGGCGCGCCGGTCGATCTCGTCCTCGGAGATCTCATCGAAGAACAGCCCCGAGGAATCTTCACCGTGCCCGCCGGCCGCGAGCGCCGCCACTGCAGGGTGGGCGGCTATCAGGTCCTCATTGTCGAGCAGATGGCAGAGCGGATAAGCACCTCCCGGTTTCCCGAAGGCCGCGCGTAACTGTCGTCAGGCACCTTGCGCCTCCATCTCACTTACCTTCGTGCTGTGTCATCCGCGTCAGGTACCGGCAGCGCTGCGCTTCTCCGCCAGTACGCATGCAGCGCCTTCACCTGGCCGGCCCAGAACGCTTCTTTGACGCGCGAGGCCAGCGCACCAGGAGGAAGCTCACCCAGCTCCTGGGCGAGCTTGTAAAAGCCGGGGCCAGCGTCGTTGCCACCAAGGTAGATAACCAGGGCCGAGATCATGAGGCCAGTCACGGGACGATTTCGTTCCACCACGATGAGGCCCAGCAGGTGACCCATCGCCGTCCGGTCAGCCTGCAGCTCAAAGTCAAAGCGAGGTAAGCCGGTACGGCGTTCAAGCACAGTGTTCAGCTCGGTATAAGAGGTCAGCCGACCGAGGCGGGCGCGTTCGATCAGGAATGCCTCGCCTGTCTCCCCCAGCAAATCCCAGTCTCCCTGGTCACGCCCAAACGTCATTGTCTTAGTACCCACTGCCTTCTTCACGCCCCGTCGCCACCTTTATCACGCTCTGATCATGGCCGTGCCCTCCCCCGAGCAGGCTGGGCTTTGAAACGCTGGGCAGCGGCTTGCCGTCACTGTAGGGGCGCCACGTGTGCGCCCAACAGGGCCGAAGGTCACTACTAGTGAGGTAATCCGGTCCGCGACGGCGGGTCTCGGGCGATGAACTCGAAACGACAGCCTGCGCAGCGCTGGCAGGAGACACGCCGCCGCTGTGCGATCGAATTTAAGATCGAAATTCTACCACTGAGACGGTGCCGACAGCGCCGGGTAGCGTTGTCCACGCCCGCGGGCTCGACCTAAATTTCCAACGTGCCACCATGGGCTCACCTTTCTATAAGGTCGCAAATATGAGACACTAGAGATGTTGGGGTAGCAGAAGAGAAACTTTAGGGATTCCCATGACTGTCTCGAAGACACCGATCGCGGTGAATAACGGCCTGCGACGGATCGGTGAGTACCTCGCTACCTGGCGGCGGCTGCGGCGGCTGACAGCCTCTCAGGTCGCGGACCGGGCTGGGGTATCGCGCCACACTGTCATGCGGCTGGAGAACGGCGAGGGCACCAGCATGGAAAGCGTGCTGCGGGTAGCCCGGGCGTTGGGGGTGCTTGATTTGCTCGTGGTGGCGCTGGACCCGTATGCGACCGACGAGGGCCGTCTGCGGTCGCAGGAGGCGCTGCCGGAACGGGTGCGCCGGCCAAGGCAGGAGTGAAGACCATGAGCAGCGACATCGAGGTCTATGTCGCGGTCGGCGAAAGGAACGTGCTGGCTGGTCGCCTGTACCCCCATAGCCGCAGGGGAACCGAGTCGGCCAGCTTCGTCTATAACGACCGATACCTGGCAGATCCCGGCGCCTATGCCTTGGATCCAGGGCTGCCCCCTGTCACCGGAACGCTTCAGACGCCCGTCGGCCGTGCCCTATTCGGCGCGTTCGCCGACAGTTTGCCGGACCGGTGGGGACGGACGCTGATCCAGCGCGCCGAGCAGGCCCGAGCGAAAGCCTCGGCATCCGCCCCGCGCTCGATGAGCGAGGCCGGCCTGCTGCTCGGCGTCCGAGACGACCTGCGGCAGGGAGCGCTGCGGTTCCGGCTCGACGAACACGGACCGTTCCTGGCGACCGAGGAGTCGGGAATCCCCGCCCTGACCGACCTTCCGGCACTGCTTAATATTGCCGCGCGCGCCGAGAGGGACACCGCAGGCTACGAAGACCTCAAGCGACTGCTGCGGGCCGGGAGTTCCCTCGGCGGGGCACGTCCCAAAGCGCACGTCCGGGATGCCGCCGGCCGGGTGGCTATTGCCAAGTTCCCCAGTGTGAGTTCTGACACCTGGAACGTGATGGCCTGGGAAAAGGTAGCCCTTGACCTGGCCCGAGATGCCGGGGTGACGGTCCCCCACTCGCAACTGATCCGGATTGGGGACCGGAACGTGCTGGTCATCGACCGGTTCGATCGCCACGGCACAGCCCGCATCGGCTACGCCAGCGCGATGACGATGCTTGAAGCCCGCGACGGCGACCAGCGCAGTTACCTGGAGATCGCCGAGGTGATCGAGGAACGGTCCCCGGCAGCAAGAGCGGAGCTGCGTCAGCTATGGCAGCGTATGGCTTTCTCGATCCTGATCTCCAACACCGATGACCACCTCCGCAACCACGGGTTCCTGCACGAGCGCGGCGATTCATGGCGGCTCTCGCCGGCGTTTGACCTCAACCCCAACCCGCAACCGGGCTCAAAGGACCTCAGCACCGCCATCGACTACACAGACACGCGCGCGAGCGTGGACACCCTCATGAGCGTCGCCGACTACTTCCGCCTGGATGCCGGCGATGCACTCGACGTCCTGGCTAAGGTCGCGCGAGCAGCCGCGCGCTGGCGCATCGTCGCGAAGTCCCACGGGCTGACGCAACACGACCTTGATGCCATGGAGCCGGCATTCGAGCATGCTGAGAGCGAGCGAGCCCAGGACCTGACAAGGAAAGCCGCTCGATAAAGCTGCTGCCCCAACTCGCGCTCGGCCAGCGTCCAGGCCGCAATAGCCGTGCGACCTATTCTGTCGGCCAGACGAATAAGGCCAAGCATGCCAATCTGCTCACCGGCTCGCAGCGCACGCCGCTTCCGAGGTATCGCGGGCGTCTGCCATGCGGTGGCGTGCCCAGCGGCGGAAGTCTCACCGAACATCGCGGCGAGCAAGTAGGCCACGGTCTCCCTGGCTGCCGCGCTGTTTCTGATGTTCTGTGGGGCAGCATCCTCAGCTCGGCGCAGCCAGCGCACCGCCTCAGCTTGTGTCTTCGGCTCTTGGGCCAGCCCCCGGCCGACGTCGGGGAAGAAGCTCGCCCGCCGCGGTGACTTCGGCTCCCAGTGATCAAGACGAACCCGTCCGGCGCAGTCCAGCACGGCACCGCCGGTCTCACCTCGTTCGACACCGACCGTCACCCGCCACATGCCGACGTTCGCAGCCGAAAAGAGCTGCCAATTGTGCGTCGGCTCATCGGGCACCCTTGTCGCGATGTCCTGGGCTACATCGAGCCAGTGAGCAGCAGTGTCGCCACGCTGGAGCGACGCGGCAGCGAGTGAGGCGGTGAGCGTGAGCATACCCAGCACCGACAAGCCGAGCCGGTCGTGCGCGTGCGGCTCAAGAGCACTCGCCGCTCGTTCGGTGGCTGTCAGATTCCGTTCGAGCGAGTTGGCTATCTCATGACAACGGCATACCGCATCACGCGCCGACCGTCATCAGGCAAATTCGCAACCTCCGCTATTAAGACCAGGCAGGAACCGCTGCACGACACACTCACAGATCGTTAGTGCGTAGCCGCCGCCATTTGCCGGTACGTGGGATTGCGGCGATATGGTGCAATTCGCGCAGTGCCTGGCGAACTCTGCAGGCGGTCCATCCAGCGCGATTGATCTTGCTCGGGACGCCCCATCAGGCTCCCGGGTTTGCCTGATGATAGTCACGGTACAACTCGATAAGCGCGGCCGACAATCCAGGCACCAGCATACTTGCGCTAGCCGTGATGTGGCACTTAAAGTAAGCAGAGTTGGTGTTCGGCCTGGTAAGGGGCTATTCCGTGATGCGCTTCGGGATGTGAGGAATTCGTGCCTGGAGGTAATCGCAGGGAGACTGTGTGCCGGTGGCATCTTCCGGTGTAAGTGATACTTGTGTGACAGCAGTGAGGAATGTTAATCGAGGAATCTTTGAGACAACTGCATAATCACCCGTAATAAGGGAGCCTGGCCAAAATCACAGGCCGCAGGCCACTCCGGGCGTGACAGCCCAGGCCTGGATCAGCTGTTTCTCCTATGAAAGATGATGAGAGGGATGCGGATAGCGCTTGTGTCTATGCCTTGGAACCTGCTGGAGACGCCCTCGCTCCCGCTTGCGATACTCAAGTCCTGCATCGTGGAACGGCGGCCCGAGCACGCGGTTGCCGAGTTTTATGCCAATCTGAGCTGGGCCGAGTACCTGAACCGGGAGACCGGCGGAGAGGTAAGCGTATCGGATTACGACTACGTCGCTAACGTCGGATGCTGGCACGGCATGGGCGACTGGATATTCGCTCCGGCACTCTACGATACGCCTGGTTGGCGTACGGACGTGTACCTCAGCTACCTGGCTGAGCGCGGCATCGACCCCAGGAGTTCGCAGCGTATGGCGGCCCTATCCGCGGGCTTCACCGCCTGGCTAGCTCGCGCGATAGCGGACGTCGAACCCGATGTCGTGGGCTTCAGCAGCACGTTCCAGCAGAATGTGCCGTCCCTCGCGGTGGCCCGGCGCCTCAAGCAGATAGCGCCGCGGATCCACGTGGTATTCGGCGGGGGCAACTGCGATATCCCCATGGGACCTGCACTCCATCGTAATTTTCCTTTCGTGGATTACGTGATAAGCGGTGAGGCCGAGCACAGCTTCCCCGCCTTCCTAGATTATCTGGCTGACGGCGGGGCCGTCGCGCAGGTGCCTGGCCTCTCGTGGCGCGATTCGTCGGGCATAACGCATACGAACAGCGGCGGTCCGATGGTTTCTATGGGGGACTCGCCGTGCCCGGATTACGACGGCTGGGAAACTGCTCTCTCGCGCAGCGCGCTGCGCGAGAGGATATCACCGGTATTGCTTTACGAGTCAGCGCGCGGGTGCTGGTGGGGCGAAAAGCATACCTGTACTTTCTGCGGGCTCAACGGGCTGACCATGAAATTCCGTTCGCGTGACCCAGCGGAAGTCGTGAAGCACATTACGGGCCTGGTAACCAGATATCGGATCCTCGACGTCGCGTGTGTCGACAACATCCTGGACCTAAAATACCTGCGCAGCGCCCTTCCGGCCTTCGCCGAGCTGGACTGGGATCTTCACCTGTATTACGAGACCAAGGCTAACCTGCGTGAGCAGGACCTGGCGATGATGCGGGCCGGCGGCCTGGTCCAGATTCAGCCTGGAATCGAGAACCTGAGCACCGCAGTGCTGAAGCTGATGCGAAAAGGCGTGCACGCGACACATAATGTCCGCCTTCTCCGGGACTGCGAAGACTGCGACATGACGGTGGACTGGAATTACCTCTACGGCTTCCCGGGAGAGCGGGAGGAGGATTACATCAGCGTGCTCGATCAGATGCCGGCCCTCGTTCATCTCCAGCCGCCCTACGGACACGCTCGCATTCAGCTTGAGCGGTACAGCCCGTACTTCGATGATCCTGCGCTGGGATTCGTGCGCCGCCGCCCCTCCCCCCTTTACAATCACGTTTACGATCTTCCCAGCGGTGAGCTCGGTGAGCTGGCCTACCAGTTCTGGAGTGAGCCGCAGGGCATCCAGGGCGCGACATTGGAGCGGCTCGCACAGGCGGTCAGGACCTGGAAGTCGGGCTACAGCTCCAGTTGGCTCACCTGCCATGCGGAGGCGGACGGCGCGCTGGTGGTCAAGGACCGCAGGGCCGGGTGGGATCCGCGGGACATCCGCATCCCCAGCGGGCCTCCCGCCGACCTTTATACCGCGCTCCGCCATCCCCGGACGCCGCAGGCACTGCGAGAGATGGCAGGCGATGCCGACCTGGCCCAGCGATGGTGCCGGCAATGGCGCGCGGAGGGCCTGATATTCGAGGACGGAGGGCGCTTGGTCGCGCTCGCCACACAACGCGCGAACCTCAAGGACGGAGCGGCAGATCGTGTCTACTGACGTGCTCGATACCGGCAGGACCGGAGCGCGTGTACAGCTTTCGCCACGCTTCCCTGACGCGTCACTCGGTTTCCTTCGGTGGCTGCGCGAGGCTACCGCCGCTGGACGTCATCCCGTGTGGAGCGGGAGCGTTGGAGCGGATGTGGAAATCGAGCTCCTGTACCACTTGGTTCCTCCTCAGTCACTCAACCATCCGGGTGACGCAGCGCGCTGGCGCGACGCCTTCCGGCCCGGTCTGTGCCACTACCGCAAGGGGCTGGGATTCCTCACGGTGTATGACGCGCGATCGGGCTCTGCCGTTCGGGAGGTGGTGGATCATCCGGACGAGCTGGCGGTCTTCGAGCTTTACCGGGATCCGTGTCAGCTTCCGGAACGCGGCCGGCCCCTCTACGATGCCGTCGCCCGGCTGGCCCGCAGACGGCTGTTGTTGCCTATGGGAAGGTGGGGCCTGATCCTGCCATACCGTGCCACCCGGGTGTCGATACCGCTGAGATTCATCTGAAAGCGCCACAGATTTCCTTCCCAGGCATGAGTGCACACAAAATGGGCGGCTCAGTAAAGCGGGAGACACCCCCTGATCGGCCTGCGTCCCACATGATGCCCGGGACCACAGTACAGAGAGGAGGTATGCGCAATGCGTCACGTCTACTGATCGGTTAGGCCATATGCCGGGCGCCGACGCACCCGACGGCCTGGCTCTCGGGTCCGTCGGCGCCCGCGGCGCCGACCTGGATTAATGCCCGGCGGAATGTGTAGAGAATGGCAGTGAAATGAGCGATGAGTCGTGTTCATGGTGGGATCCGTTCGGCCCCGCATTCCTGGCCGACCCATATCCGGTGTACCATCGCCTACGCGCGCAGGGACCCGTGCTGTGGCACGACCGCATGCAATCCTGGATTGTCACAGGACATGAACTCTGTGACGGTATCTTGAGCGACTGGAAAGCGTTCGCCTCCGATTTCAGGCGTGTTGGCGACGACGAACCCCCGCCCTCGATCAGCGTACAGACACTCGATCCGCCAGAGCAGCGCCCGGTCCATCAACTGCTGGCCCAAGCAGTGCGAGCGCAGGACACAGCCCGGCTGACGGCCACGGCACGGATGGCCGCGGAGAAACGCCTGAAGACGCTCGCCGCCGAGGGCGGCGACTTCATCACCGACCTCGCGCTGCCGGTGTCAGTCGATGCCGCGCTCCGCCTTCTGGGAGCGCCACAGGACGACCGGCAGCGCCTGGCCGAGCTGTCCTCGGCCGTGGTGGCGAGCATGAACGCCGGGCTGCGGCCCGACACCGCACAAGCCGGTCACCTGGCGCGGCAGGAACTCAGTGCCGCTATCGCACGGTGGACACGTGACTCACCTGCAGAAGGTGTGATGGCGTTCGTCGCCGCCCACAGGGACGACTCGATCCCGGCATCCGTCATGGACAACTCACTGCGGGTGCTGCTGCTCGCCGGCATCAACTCGGCCCAGCGGATGCTCGGCCTGGCCCTGCTCACGCTGTTGCGCGATGACGCCGCGCGGAATTACCTGACCGCCATGCGCGAGACCGTGCAGCCGGACACCGCCATGACCGCAATGGCCCATGAGCTGGTGCGCTTCGACAATCCTTTCCAGGCGCAGAGCCGAAAATGCACTCGGCAGGTGGAGCTCGCGGGCAGGCGGCTGTCCCGGGGGGCCACAGTTGTCCTGATGCTCGGCGCGGCTAACCGCGACCCCGAGCGATTCACCGAGCCGGACCAGTTCATGCCCAGACGGCATCCGAACCCGCATCTGGGGTTCGGCCGCGGCGTGCATGCCTGCCTTGGCGCCCCCATCGCCATGCGCCTGCTGCGCGGACTGCTCGAGGCCATGATTGCCTGCGGCGACCGGGTAGCCCTTGCGAAGACTCCCACGTTCGACCAGAACCCGACGCTACGGGGCCTGGTGAACCTGCCGATATGCCAAGGCCGTTTACCGCGATGAGCCGCCGCATTCATCGCCAATCAGCCCGCGAGGCCATCTACGGAGCCGATTTCGCCCCGGTATATGATCAGCTCTTCGCCAGCCTGAATACCAGCCAAGCACTCGATACCTTGCTCCCCCTGGCCCGTCAGCGCGGGGGGCGAGTGCTGGAACTCGCGGCCGGGACGGGACGGCTGGCGATCGGGCTCGCCATGGCCGGATGCGAGGTAGTGGGCCTCGACATATCCCAGGAGATGCTGGCCGTACTCCAAGCCAAGTACTCAGGCAGGAATCTCCGAGTG
>Ga0209167_10002210_pt1 | contig 10682 bp, 7 predicted proteins | sample Coa_R1_9_FD_187154 | JGI IMG/M metagenome (GOLD analysis project Ga0209167, IMG submission 187154) | Surface soil microbial communities from Centralia Pennsylvania, which are recovering from an underground coalmine fire - Coalmine... | ecosystem: Environmental > Terrestrial > Soil > Unclassified...
GTTGCCGCGAGCTTCGGCTTCGAGCGCAGCTTCGGCTTCGGCTTGCGCCTCTTCGAGTTCAAGCTCTTCGCTGTCTTCTTCGCCCTCGGCTTGAGCGCCCTCCGCGGCGTGCCCTTCGCCGGAGTCGGTGATGGATGACTGATGAATCTCAGCCACGACCTGGCGCGCCTCGCCATTCAGATGGCTTGGACCAGCCTGGGTCTCTTCTTCAAACTCGTCGTACCCTTCGTCGGAGGAACTTTCGTAGTGGATCGTGTCGGCTTCTTCCTCGTCGATGGTTTCCTCTTCCATGGTGCCGGGAGCGGCAAAGACCGGAGCCGGCTCTTCGCGACGTTCAGCAACGGCAGCGTGACCCTCGTGCTCCTCCTCGACAACTCCCTGAGAAGATCCTTGGGAAGATCCCCTGGGAAATTCCACCATCGATTCCCGCTCAGCTTCCTCTTCAATGGCGACGATTGCCTCACCCGGCCAGCCGAGCGAAGGAACGTCGTTGGTTTCAGGTCTGCGGAATTCCTGGTTCCAGTCGGTCGAGGTGGAAGCCGACTCGGCGTGCTCTTCGTGGACTGCCTGGATGTCCTCGTGCTCCTCGTGCAGCGGTTCGGCCACCGATTCTGTCTCGGCGAAAATCGGCTCGTCTTCGGGAAAGGTTGCGGCTACTGGTGCGGCAAGCTCGGGAGGAGGTTCGTAGGATGTCTCGCGGGCGGCTTCATGAACTGGCGCCGGCGCGGGCGGTGGCGGGGTGTAGCCACGATACTTTGAAATCGATTCACCGGGCAGCACCATCGGCGTGTATCCCGGTGGTGGTCCTGAGGGTTGAGTTCTGGTAAATTCTTGCGGGCGAGACGGTGTCGACTCGGCAGCGGGACGTGCGAAACGCTCGGGCCCGCGGTCTGAGCTTCGATCGGGACCACGGTCTGAACTTCGGTCCGAACTGCGTTCCGGGCCGCGATCACGGCCATCGCGACGGCCGCCACGGCGGCGCCTGCGTCCACGAAAGCCACCCCGGTCGCGGCTCTGGTCGGCAGCGTTGCCTAATTCCGGGGCAGCGGCCGACACCGGAGGCTGCGCATCGTCGGTAGCTTCTGTTTCGGTAAATTCCTGGCTTGATTCCGGCTGCGCATCGCCTTCTCCAGCGGTCGCCATAGCCCGGTCTTCGGTGTGATCAGTCGCATGTTGCGGTTCTACGTAGGGCGCAGGTTGCTGCCGTAGGTCCTGCACGCCGCGATTGGCCGGGACCACATCGGTTAGATCGTCGTCATGCTCTTCCAACTCCATAAAGTCGGAAACGTAGAGGAAGGCGTCGCGTTCCAGGCCGATGTCGACAAACGCCGACTGCATGCCGGGCAGGACGCGCGTGACGCGGCCTTTGTAAATGGATCCGGCGAGGGTGTATTCGTTTTCGCGCTCGAGGTAGATTTCCGCGAGCAGATCGTCTTCCACCAGGCCCACTTTGGTTTCGTGAGGGGTGGATGAGACAAATAGTTCTTTGTTCATGTAACACTCCGGTCCCGCCGGCTCTTAGAGCTGGGCGGGAGTCACCGGGGTGGCGTCAGGTAAGGTGAGGGAGGAAGAAGCGGAGAGCGTCGCGATGCTGCCCCACATAGGGGACGGCCGGGGCCAGAGAGCTCTTGTCGTCTCTCTTGCCGAGTCCGCTGCGCAAGCTTGGGAATCTTTTGCACTTATCGCTTTTAAATTCTGCCGGGGTTTGTGACCGCACTCTCAGACCGTATTTCGGTCGGGGGGCCGTTCCCTGCCCGGCTAACAACTCTGCTTCAATCCTGCCCGGCCTTGACTGCACCTTTACAGCGCAACCGCCGGTGAAATGCCCCCTTTACGCGAGGGCGATCGATATTTTTGGGGCTGCGCCTCCAAGCGCAGCAACTACTTCCCTGCAGTTATCCGTCTAAGATCTTCCGTTCAAAATTCCTCGTAACTACCTGATACGGCTAGTTTACGAAGCGGCGCATACGAACATTCATAACCATCCCCAGCGCCAGGAACATGAACAACACGGAAGACCCACCATAACTCATCAACGGCAGGGGTATTCCGGTGACCGGCATAAAGCCAACCACCATGCCGACATTGACCAGGATATGGAAGCTAAGCACAGCCACCACACCCATCACCACGAACGTGCCAGCGCGGTCGGGCGCTGTTTGCGCGTTCTGGGTCAAACGCATCAGCACAATGAAGTATAACAGCAGAACCGCGAGAGCGCCGACGAATCCATGTTCTTCGGCAAAAGCCGCGAAAATGAAATCCGTTTGCGGAACTGGGAGGAAAGCGCCGTGTGTTTGCGAGCCTTTACCACCCCAAAGGCCCCCCGAACCCACGGCAATCATGGATTGTTTAACTTGGTACCCCGAGCCCTGCGGATCAGAATCGGGATCCTGATAACTGGTTAGTCGCTGCTTTTGATAGGACTTGAGGATGTGAACCCGCGGAACATAAAATACGACCCCTATGCCTACGGCGGCGAGCAGAACCACGGATAGTCCCTGCTTCAACTGCAAACCACCCAGAAACATGCCCATAGCCGCGATGGGAATGTAAGTAAGAGCGGTGCCAAGGTCAGGCTGTTTCAGAACCATCAACATCGGAATGCCGACAATTGCACCGGCTTTCATGAAATCTGGCCAGGAGAGTTCGCGCTGCCGCATGTCGGCAAAAAACTTCGCGACCGCGAGAATGAGGATCAACTTCACCCATTCGGAAGGCTGGAAGTGGTTGCCGCCGGGCATCTTGATCCAGCGCCGCGCACCTAGAGCCTTGGTCCCGAATACGAGCACGGCCACCAGCGAGGCGACCGACGCGATATAGAACCAGTGAATCTGGTCGAGCAGCGCCTGGTAGTTCACCAGGCTGAGCAGAAACATCGCGCCCACGCCTGCCGCCACCCAGTACATTTGCCGCACATGCGCGCCGGCAAACTTAGTGTGCATGGTGGCGCTGCGTATCTCCATCACACCCAGGGCACAAATGGCCAGCACGAATCCCAGAAGGATCCAGTCGAAATCGCGGTATGAGACGTAGCGTGCCATCGGTCGTTAGTCGTCAGTCGTTAGTTGTTGGCCCAGTCGAAGAGCCTGCCCTGAGCTTCCCGAAAGGACCCCGCGATCGCACCCATCGCCGGCCTTATCAGGAGTTCTCACCGTATCGATGCGACGAGGCTCTCACCGTATCCCCGGCGCCGCAGATGCCGCAATGATCGGCTGTTTGCTCACGTCCAGGAAGAAATGCCCGCCCTGCAGTTTGTTCTTATCACCATCCGGATCTGGCGCCGTCCACACAGCGCCGATCTCGACCTTTCCGGCTGGTTGCGTCTTTCCCGCCAACTTCGGCGGATTGCGCCGCTGTTTATCGACGAAGGCCTTGATCACTTGGGCGACCACGCGCGCGGTTTTGTCTCCGTGCTCGCCTTCCTCATACAACCCGCAAACGACAATCTCCGGATTCCGCCGGGGCTCGACCCCGACGAACCAACCGTTATCTTTGTGCAGCAACTTCTCACTGGCGCTCATCTTGGCCTTCAACATGTTGCTGATGGTCTGGGCGCTTCCCGTCTTGCCCGCCATGTCAACTCCCTTAATTTGAGACAACGCCGCCGTGCCCACCGGACTGACCACTTGCGCCATCGCGTCGGTAACGATTTCCCAATTCTTAGGGTCGAGCGGGATTGTTACTTCATCCGGCACATTGGAAGCCTGCACGACCCCGGGCGGTAAATCTGTTGGATTCGTAACGTGGGGCCGAACCATGTGTCCGCCGCTGGCGATGGCGGCAAAAGCGCGGGCCATCTGAATCGGCGTAACTGCGACCGCGCCCTGTCCAATGCCAACCGAAATGGTTTCGCCGGCAAACCACTTCTGCTTGAAATTTCGGAGCTTCCATTCCTCTGATGGCATTACGCCACTGGCTTCCTGTGGCAGATCAATTCCCGTCTTTTGCCCCAGTCCGAGCATGGTCGCATATTTCGCAATGCGGTCAATGCCCAGCTTTTCCGCGAGAGTATAGAAAAATACGTCACAAGACTGGTAAACCCCTTTGGCGAGATCGACTGCTCCATGGGTTTGGTGGCGCGCTGAAATCCAGCACTTGAAGTAGCGGCCATAAAACTCGGCCCCGCCATTACAGATGACGTGCATGTCCTGGGCAATGCCTTCCTGCAACCCGGCAGTCGCCATGATGATCTTGAAAGTCGATCCGGGCGCCAGCTGTGCCTGAATGGCCTTGTTCAGCAGCGGCTTGTCGGGATCGGTAACCAGCTTGTTCCATTCGTCGCGGGAGACGTGGACCGCGAAATCGTTTGGATCGAACGTGGGCCCACTGACCATGGCGAGAATTTCGCCCGTGCGCGGATCCATGGCAACGATGGCGCCGTTTTTGCCTTCAAGAGCCTGTTCAGCGGCAATCTGCAGATCGATATCCACGGTCAGCTTGAGCGGTTTGCCGGGCACGGCTTCGGTCTCACCGAGGCGCCCTACTTCGCGGCCATGGCTATCGACCAGGGCCTGGCGCGATCCGTTTTGGCCCATCAGCAGCGTGTTGTACTGGCGCTCGACTCCGGAGATGCCAACGACGTCTCCCGAGCTGTACAGCTCGAACTGCGGCTGGTTGAGCATGTCTTCGCTGACTTCGCCAACGTAGCCGATCAGGTGCGCCATGAATCCGTTGCGTGGATACAAGCGGCGATGGACCATGATGGTGTCGAGTTCCGGCAATTCGTTGCGATGCGCTTCGATGAACTGCAGTTCGTCGGGAGTGATGTCCTCTTTCAGAAAGATCGGCTGGTACTGCGGCATGGAGGCAAAGCGCCGGATGCGCGTCCGAACTTCATTGGGATCGATGTGCAGACCCTGGCCAATCAAGTCGGCGTCGGCGGCGAGGTCGCGGGAGGAATCGCGCAGGAGCAGCGCGGAGAATGACGGATAGTTGTCGACAATGGTGCGCCCCTCGCGATCGAGAATCTTGCCGCGGGGCGCGAGCACGGGGACGTTGCGAATACGGTTTTTTTCCGCGGCGAGCGAGTAGTAGTCGCTCTGCATCACCTGCAACTTCCACAATCCGTAAGCAAGAATCAGGAAGATACCCAGGATGATGTACTGCGCCGCCGTCAGGCGGATGGCGGAAACTTTTTCGTCGCGGCCGAACATAGTCAGTCGTTAGTCGTTGGTCGTTAGTCGATGGCCAAGTGTGTTCTCTTCATTGTAAGCCGGAACTAATTCGCTGAGGTGTTCAACGAGGTAACTGAGGTCACTATCCCTCGCCGGAATCATCGATCGCGATGGCCAACGACAAAAGACCAGCGACCAACGACCGTTCTCACGTTCTCTGCTTAAACTTGTCGAGCACGAAGTACAGCCCGACTCCTACAAAGGAATTCGCCAACGCGGCCAACATGCCGTAGAGCCAACTCCAGGTCTGCGTCATGTTGACCAGGTCGCGGGCCACGGTGAAATAGACTGCCGAGTGCACCAGGTAGAACCCCAGAGTCACCAGGAAGCGGGCTCCGGCGTTCTCCACGTCGAGCTTCACGCCGAGAGACGAGGCTCCGTAACCGACCACGGTCTTCGCGATTCCGTAGATTCCGATGGGATTGTGGCCCAGCATGTCCTGCGCTAAACCGATGACAGATCCCGTGAGCAATCCGGAGATCGGATTGCGCCGCGCCATGGCAAAGAAAATCGTGACCAGCAGCGGCAGGTCGAAATAGACCGCGAAGCGGGGAAAGCGCAGCGGCACAAAAGCCTGCAGAAACAGCGCCAGCAACGGAACACCGATAGTTACCGGGATACTGAACCGGTAGACTTCAACCTGCTCTCCAGATGTGTATGTAATGGGCACGCTAGTGTGGGTTGGTCTGGTCGCCGGGCGGGGGCGAAACCGGCGGAGGGGATTGGGGTGCAGATTGCGGTACGGATTGCGGTACGGCTGGCACCGGCTTTGCCGGTTTCACGCTCGTGCCTGCAGGCGCGGGCTTTACAGAATCCGGCTTCGGTTCCGTCGCAACGCTACCCGCAGCACTCGCCGATTTCTTAACGACTGGTGGTGCCCCGGTTACGGCGGGCTTGGGTCCGCCACTAGCAGCCGGCTGCTGAGCCGATCCCGCGGGAGCGGTTCCTGCGGCCTTCGGATCGGTGGCTGGCTTGTCGGGCACGGACGGCAAGCGTTGCGCGAGAATATCGGCCGCGCGCACGTGGCCCGTGTCTTCCGCCGAGGTTTGTCTCTCCTGCTTCTCGACCAGCACCAGCACTTCTTCCAGCTTATTCAGGTCGGCGGCAGGTTTCACGCTGATGTTCAGAAACAAGTCCTTGCCGTTGGCCACTTTCGTCACCGTGCCCACCGGCAACCCTTTGGGAAAAATCTGGTCACCACCGCTGGTCAGTACTCTTTCGCCGGGAGCGACCTGCTCGTCGCTCATCACTCCCACCATTCCGATTTCGCCATCCGCCTTGCCCTTGAGATATCCCTGCAGCCGCGATTTCTCCAGGATCGCTCCCACGCCACTGGTTTGATCGTTGATCACCAGCACCTGCGCAACGGATGAGTAAACGACCAGGACTTTGCCGACGATGCCGTCGGCGGTAATCACCGCCATATCTTTTTTAATGCCTGCGTTTTCGCCTTTATCAATGTAGACGATGCGGGATAAGTCGCTGCCGCTCGATCCGATCACCTGCGCGGCCACGGTGCGGGAGATGAATTGTTCCTTGAAGGTCAGCAGGGCTTGCAAGCGATGCGCCTGGGCGGCGTCTTCGCTAAGCCGCACCTGCTCGATGCGCATCTGCTCAATCTGTTCTTTGAGCTGGCGGTTTTCGGCCCGCACACCGCGCAGATAAAAATAGTTGTGCCAGAGATTGCCGGTGCCGTTCTCGATCCAGATCAGCCCGCGCTCGAAGGGAGTAATCGCGCCCACTACCCAGATGCGGATCAGGCGCGTGCTTTCCAGATCGTTGTTGCCGCCGCGCTTGACTTGCGTAGCCAACCCGAGCACCTGCAGAAACAACACGCCTACCAGAATGATCAGGTTGCGGTAGCGGCCGAGTACGGATTCCATAACAGTCAGGGGTCAGGGCTCAGGGAGGGGTCAGTTTTCTAGCCCCTGACCTCTGGCCCCTGACCCCCGCTCTTCTATTCGATCGAGATTTTTCTCAGCAGCTTGAAGTCGCTAAGCATTTTGCCCGTTCCCAGCACAACGCTGCACAGTGGATCGTCGGCGATGGAAACCGGCAAACCGGTTTCTTCGCGGATGCGTTTGTCGAGGTTCTTCAGGAGGGCGCCGCCGCCAGTAAGCACGATGCCACGATCGCTGATATCGGCGGAAAGCTCGGGAGGCGTGCGTTCAAGCGCAACGCGGATCGCGTTCATAATGGTCGAAACGCATTCGCTGAGCGCCTCGCGAATTTCGCCGTCATCGACCGTGATTGTTTTCGGTACGCCCTCGATCAGGTTGCGGCCTTTGATCTCCATGGTCATGGGCTTGTCAAGCTGGTGCGCGGAGCCGATTTCCATCTTGATCTGCTCGGCGGTGCGTTCGCCGATCAGCAGGTTGTATTTCCGCTTCAGATAGTTCATGACCGCTTCGTCCATCTGATTGCCGGCCATGCGCACGGAACGCGAGTAGACGATGCCACTCAACGAAATCACCGCAATGTCAGTCGTACCGCCGCCGATGTCGACCACCATGTTGCCGCTGGGTTCGGTGATGGGAAGTCCAGCGCCGATCGCGGCCACCATCGCTTGTTCGACAAGATGAACTTCGCTGGCTTTGGCGCGATAGGCCGAGTCCATAACCGCGCGCTTTTCCACCTGCGTGATCTCCGAAGGCACACCGATCACGATGCGCGGATGCACCAGCATCTTGCGGTTGTGCGCCTTCTGAATGAAATAGTTCAGCATTTTCTCGGTGACTTTGAAGTCGGCGATCACGCCGTCTTTCATGGGCTTGATGGCGACGATGTTGCCCGGCGTGCGGCCCAGCATTTCTTTCGCTTCCTTGCCCACCGCTTCCACTTCGCCCGTGTTCTTGTTGATGGCGACGATGGAGGGTTCGTTCACCACGATGCCTTTGCCGCGCGCATAAACCAAGGTGTTGGCGGTGCCGAGATCGATGGCCAGATCGCTGGAGAAAATGCTGAACAGCGACCGGAGGTTATGGGTGCGTGATCCGTTGGAGTATCCGTTGTTTGACATGACGAAATTTTTCCTGCGTCCTTGCGAAACGCTGCTCTTCCCGGAAGAATCCGGATAAATTTTTCGGCGGTTGCTGGCTATCTATATTCTACGGGATGCTTAGCAACCTTGCCGCAAATCGAAAGCCCCCGTCAGCCTGCAAACCGCGCGGCTGAGTAAACCAGTTCTAATCTTGTCGCAGCGCACGCCGACACGCGCTGCTACTGAATAATGATCTTCTTCTGCTGCGTATTCACGCCACCCTGTGCCGTCTGCGCCGTTACCGTAATCACCGCTTCTCCGGGCGGCAGGGGAGGCGTGAAGTAATGGAACGAGCCGTCGGTGCCGAGCATCGGCACCTCGCTGCCATTCACCATCACCCGCGCTCCCGTCTGCGTCTTGCCGGTCACTTCAATCACGTGCCCATGCTGAATGAAGGGATCGAGCTCCAGGTCGATGGCTTCGGTCTGCTTGCCGGTGGAAATGATGTTGAATCGGTTCTTCTCGCTCTCCACCGATTCCTTTCCGGCCGTGTCGTAGGACTGCACCATCCAGTAATAAACGCCCTCACCCAGTCCAGTGACGGTTACCGCTGCCGTATTAACCTTCTTGTCAACCAGTGTAGAAGAAAAATAAGGATTGCGGGATATGCGCAGACGGTAACCAACTGCATTCGCCATTGCCGTCCAGGTAAATTCCACGTCCTTGGTGGATTGGCCCGCGGAAAACAGTGGCGCCATGTTGGCTGGAGCGATCGGCGTGGGCGGCCCAATCTCCTTGGCCTTTTCCAGGTGTGACTGCTGCCCCTGGAAGCTCACTTTTTCCCAGTTGGCCAGTTGCACGGTTTCTCCGTTGCGCGTGACCTCGCCCGTTCCTTTTTTCATCAGGATCTCGTGCTGGTCGGCCTTGGGATCGTTGTGCACCTGCGCTGCCGATTCCGGAGCCAGCGAAGCGATTGCGCCTGCGACGATCACCTGGGACTTCGACCCCTGGCTGTAGGTGGCGGTGGAAAGATCCACCGTTCCGGTGCTCACCGCCACAGCGACGTTGGTCTGCTGCTGGTCGTTCGCCGAGTTCTCTTCGATCACGATGAGCGAATCCTGTTTCACGGTATAACTGGTACCGTCATTGAAAACAACCTTGGCCATGCCTTCCGAGCCGGTCTGAACCACGTCCCCTTTTTCGAGCGGAATGTTGTAGTCGGCGGTGATCCAGGTATTGCCATTGCCCTTCTTCACTCGCACCGTGCCATCGAGCGCCGTGATGTGCGCCTGTTGCGCCGTCGATACTCCCGTGCTGGTGGGCGTGCTCATGCCCGCGACCCGCTCCAGCAGCTTGCCGGCGACGTTGTCGACCGCCTTGACGCCGTTCTGGGTAAATTGCGGAAACGCCACTCGCATCGCGATGAAAAACACGACCGCGACTGCCAGAATCAGCAGCGCCACACTGCGGTACGTGACCGTCGTCCACGCAACGTGGATTCCCGGTTTGCGATTGGCGGAAGACACTTTGGGCCGAGAAACCTTCTTAACCTTAGTGAATATCGGTAAAAGAAAACGGTAGCACAAGCAAAACTGAGGAGATACGACCTAAACCGTTTGGCAGGTTACCTTAGTGTGAGCGAGAGGGCTAAAGTCGCAGGGCAGGACTGAACCTTCTCCGGTTGCCACCCCTGCCGAGCTATCCCGGCTCCAGCATCGTCTACGCCATGGGCAACAATAACAACGGCCAGGTGGTCGGATCGTACGATCTCAGCGGCAGCGGTCCTTTCGGCTTCCTCTACGACTCGAATACCAACACCTACACAACGATCTCCAACCCAGGGTGGTACAACATCCAGCTAACCGGAATTAACGACTCCGGGCAGATGGTCGGCTATTACGAAGACACGCAAGCAACATGGCATGGCTTCATCGCGACACCGCAATGAGCAAATTTCTTCTCCCGCGGCAAGCTCCATAGTCTGTTCCCATTCCGCCCCTCCCTTGCCGCATCTCTCCCGCGCCCTGTAGCATCAATATCCGGGCATTCAATAGGAGACATTATGGCAACCGATACTTTGGCCGCCCCGGCCATTCTTAGCGACAGTAAGACGCGAGTTTTCAAGAATTTCATTGACGGGGAGTGGGTTGAATCCTCGACCGGCGAAACGTTTGAGAATCGCAATCCCGCCGACACCCGCGACTTAGTTGGCATCTTCCAGAAATCGGCGAAGGCCGACGTGGACGCCGCCGTCGATGCCGCCAAGCGTGCCTTCGCCAAGTGGCGGCTTGTCCCGGCCCCACGGCGGGCGGAGATTGTCTTTCGTGCTGCCGAGATTCTGATCGAGCGCAAGGAAGAATATGCCCGCGAGATGACCCGCGAAATGGGCAAGGTGCTGGCCGAGACTCGCGGTGACGTGCAGGAGGCCATCGACGCGGCTTACTACAACGCCGGCGAAGGCCGCCGCCTCTTCGGGCCAACCGTGCCGTCGGAGATGCCCAACAAGTTCGCCATGGCCGTGCGCC
>Ga0209167_10002214_pt1 | contig 10668 bp, 9 predicted proteins | sample Coa_R1_9_FD_187154 | JGI IMG/M metagenome (GOLD analysis project Ga0209167, IMG submission 187154) | Surface soil microbial communities from Centralia Pennsylvania, which are recovering from an underground coalmine fire - Coalmine... | ecosystem: Environmental > Terrestrial > Soil > Unclassified...
GTAGTCACACCACCAACAGGAACAGCCAGCCTTGGCTCTTGCTCCTATGCTGCCGGTTCGGGTTGGAGCTGCCCTTTAACTATTGCTGCCGCTGCGAGTAACCAGGTCGACTGGCCGTGGAGTGCCTCTGGTAGTGGAGTAAGCGGTATTACTATCACTCCATCAAGCGGTTCCCTACCTCCAGGACAAACAACCACAGCAACAGTTGCTATAGCGGATATGCTCTGTCCTGCAAGCGCGACTATCACCGTCTCCGGCCCGGCCAATAACATTCCATTGAGCTGGAGTTGTTCTCCCCCGACTTTAACGGTCACTGTCAATACATCTAACTGTCCTGGAGATTCCACTAATGGTTGGACATGCACGGATACTCTGTCACTGTCTTCTAATTCCCAGGGACAATTGACGTGGACTGCGACTGCATCCAGCAATTTACCGGGAGTTACCTTTAGCCCCGCAAGCGGAACGCTGTCAGCAGGACAGCAGACGGCGGTGACTATCTCTATCCCGGTCAATGACTGTGTGAATGGAAGTTTCATCTTCACAGGGAGCGATGGTAGTACTGCCACTGTTACATGGACTTGCCCCCAAACAGGGTAAGCTCACCGGACACACACAAGGGGCGTCCCTACATTTCAGACTTGCCTTCCCCTCTTCATTTGAGTAGTTAGTCATGTTATTTGTTAAATGAGTGGCGCAATTGCCACTCTCGCTTTATAATGTGCCTATCCAGAATGATAGGAGGAATACATCCCGGTGTTTTCTGCTGTGTTACAGGCGAACTATATGCTGTTCAGGGAGATCAATGCTCCTGCTGGCTCGCACCCTTTGTTTGATGCTTTGATGATCTTTTGTGCCAATTCGTTGATATTTGTCTGGCCTTTATTGCTGCTCCTGGTCTGGGGTATGCCATTGAACTGGCGAAAGCGCGCTCTGCGGCCCGGTGAGGACAAGCTTCTTGAGGAGCGGCGCGCGGTGGTGTTATGGGTGGCATTTGCCTGTTTGCTCGCGTATGGTATAAATCTCTTGATTGAACAGTTTGTATTTGAGCCACGCCCATTTATTACGCATGCTGTGCATTTGCTGATAACGCATCCTGCCGACGCTTCGTTTCCCAGCGACCATAGCGCATGGTCATTTGCGGTATTTGGCATGCTGTTGTTCGCGTTGATCACCCCCATCTTTGCTGTGTTGCGTATGCGTTCTATGGGTGGGCGTCAATCCGCTTATACCTCTTATACCTCGCTGGTTGTCCCCGGGCTACTCTTGATTGTCGCCTTTGTGATAGCATGTACAATAGGTGTGGCGCGCATTTACGTGGGAATTCATTATCCCGGCGATATTCTGGGCGGGGCCATCGATGGACTGATCGCGGCCTTGATTATTACGCTGATGCGTCGCTGGTTGAGCCAACCCACCTATGCTGTGCTGCGTTTTGCTCACAGACTGCGGCTGGCATAAGCTGTTGTGGCGTATTTTGAGTATAAAGTCACAAGGTATGAAATGAGGAATGTCACTATGAACAAAGTTCGTTGGGGAGTGCTTAGCACCGCCCATATTGGAACTGCTACAGTTATCCCTGCCATGCAGCAAGGGGACTATTGCGAAGTTACGGCTATCGCCTCGCGCGACCTGGAAAAGGCGCAGGCTGAAGCGAAACGGTTGGGTATTCCAAAGGCTTATGGCTCATACGAAGAACTACTGGCTGATGCTGATATCGATGCTATTTACAATCCACTGCCAAACCATATGCATGTTCCCTGGTCAATTAAGGCGCTGCAGGCAGGTAAGCATGTATTGTGCGAAAAGCCGATAGCCTTGACGGCTGCTGAGGCGGAAAAACTGGCCATAACTGCTAAACAGCACCCCGACTTGAAGGTGATGGAGGCGTTTATGTACCGGTTTCATCCACAATGGCAGCAGGCAAGGCAGATGGTCAACGAGGGCAAAATTGGGAAGTTGAGCACTATTCAGGCCTTCTTCTCCTATTTTAACGATGACCCGCACAATATACGTAACATCGCTGAAGTTGGCGGCGGAGCCATGTACGATATTGGCTGTTATACGGTCTCGCTGGCGCGCTTTATCTTTGGCGCTGAGCCTGCGCGCGTGTTTGGCATCGTGGAATATGATCCGCATCTTAAAACTGACCGGCTCGCCTCCGGTATACTGGACTTTGGACGTGGTACTTCGACTTTCACCTGCTCGACGCAGTTGACGCCATATCAACGGGTCAACATCTTCGGTACCGAGGGAAGAATTGAAATCGAGATACCATTCAATGCTCCGCCAGACCGCCCTTGCAAAATGTGGCATCAACATGGAGATGAGGTAGAAGAAATCCTGCTCGACACCTGCAACCAGTACACGTTGCAGGGCGATGCCTTCTCTCAAGCGGTATTGAACAACACCGGCGTGCCGACGCCGATTGCAGACGCGGTCGCAAACATGCAGGTAATCGAGGCAGTTACCCGCAGTTCTAAGATCGGTACGTGGGTTTACGGTGCGCCTTTCAGGGCTGTTGATCGACCTTTGTAAAGATGCCCACTTTCGTGGTCTCTCATAATGAAGGAATAGGGAGGTGCAACCCTCTCAAACTGTATATCAGACTCCCCGTTGGGGAGTGCTGAACGTCGCGAATATTGGCGTCAAGCGTGTTATTCCAGCCATACTCGCATCACCGGGTGCAAAGCTGGTTGCGGTAGCCAGCCGCAACATCCAGCGCGGCAAGGAGAAGTTCGCGCACCTGGCCGATCTGAGCCTGTATGGTGATTATGAAAGTTTGCTGCGCGATCAAGATCTGCGTGGCAAGGTGAGGGAGGACCAATTGTTGGGGTAACATGAAAAGGGATAAGGTTTCGCATATTCCGCAGTTTGCATTTGTAATTTTTCGCAAAATCCCTCGCAGAGCGGATTGCCAAAGTAGAGCTTTTATGTGCTTCCATAGGATATAGTGGCTTCCCACCTACATTCGAGAATATACAACAGAATGTGGATTAATGTTCTGAAAATAATGCAAAAAGCGCGTTAAATGAAACAACAACAAAATTCGTATTAGTCTAAACTGATTGACGTTTAGACTAATTTCACTGCTCGCTTGCCGACTGGAGACGCTCAAGTGAGCTTGAAATTGTGCATATAGGCCCCAATAGGGATTTATTACCACAGTGGTCTCATCATCACCATGGCCTAACATTGTAATAAATCATCGATGCGACTCTCTCTCGCTCGACTTTAGGCTCAAGAAAGCCAACAGAGCCCTCTCACGAACTTTGAAAGGCCCAGTAACTACCACCAAATTAGTCTAAACGTCAATAACAAAGTAGCAGTAATGGAGCGGAAAACAACGCTAAGGAATTTGTTCTTCTGTTCGGGTCTTTGGAGACCATTCCAATTCGGGGACAACCTCACTAATCTATCAGCAGGGAGTTAGGCAATGGGGCGTTGCTGCTGATGTAGGGGTAGAAGTATAGAAGCTGTTATATACCGCAAAGGGAGGTGTGGATGGGAGTAGTTTTTGAATTCTCTACCTTCAGAAGCAAAACATCACCGCCTCTTAACTCATTCATAACCACTTTTTCCTCTATTCTCCTACAACTTCGACTATAATTAATAATAACGAGTTTGTATTTCCTGATAAATAGCGCATAGAACAAATTTTTATTTATGCCCTTGTTCTCGGGTGAGCAGGTTTTTGAAAGTGAGGGTCTTCATGCGTCCCTCTTCCCGCTTTACACTAACAACCGTCTTTTCTCTGCTTCTTGTCTTCGCCGTTGGTTTTGCCTTGCTTCGTTTTGTGAGTATACCAACGCATGCAGCTGGTAAACCTCTCAGGCTCTCTCCTAAATCAGGAGTAACTTCTGCTTCTCTATTGTCAAGCTGTGGAGCCTGGACTATTGTACCAAGTCCTAACTCCGAAGCTACTCTCAGCGCGGTAGCAGCTATCTCTACAAATAATGTCTGGGCTGTGGGATATGGTGGGCTGATCGAGCACTGGAACGGTGTAAGTTGGAACATTGTTCCCAGCTCGAATAATGTGCCAAGTGACAACGTTCTTACCGGAGTGGCTGCCATTTCTGCAAACAATATCTGGGCTGTAGGGTACTATTTTGTCGCTAGCAGTGATATACCTCAAACTCTGATTGAGCACTGGAACGGGGTGAAATGGAGTGTCATTCCCAATCCCAATGTGGGATCATTTGAAAATTATCTTAATGGGGTGACTGCCGTTTCGGCAAATAATATCTGGGCTGTGGGAGAGTACGATAGTAGCAGTACTCTTGGCTACCAAACCTTGATTGAGCACTGGAATGGTACACGCTGGGGGGTGGTGTCCAGTCCGAACATTGGATCAGGGTACAACCAACTTAATGCTGTGGCAGCCGTTTCGGCAAATAATATCTGGGCTGTGGGAGAAGCAGCTTCTGCAACGCTAATTGAGCACTGGAATGGTACACGCTGGGGGGTGGTGTCCAGTCCGAACATTGGGCCAAATAGTGGCATCCTTAACGCAGTGGCGGTTCTTTCCGCAAATAATGTGCGAGCGGTAGGCTCCCAAAGTAGCAGTAGTGGCTCAACTCAAACATTGATTGAGCATTGGGATGGCACAACTTGGAGCGCTATTAAAAGTGCAAATGTATCAGAGAATAACTCGCTTTATGGAGTGGTTGCCATCTCTGTAAACAATGTTTGGGCTGTGGGAGACTATTATAGTGCCAACTGGCAAACTCTAATCGAGCACTGGAACGGTGTGAATTGGAATGTTATTCCCAGTCCCAATGTCGCGTCAAGTAACAATATCATTAGTGGAGCAGCGAAGGTTCCTGGTACTAGCACTATCTGGGCCGTGGGATACTCCATCGACAGTAGTAGTACTTCTCATTCGCTCATCGAGTTCTATTGCTAGTTACCTATAGGCCTGTAAGTACCATTTTGGCGGTGGAGTACAATGAAAGAGTGATAAACACAGCGATATAAGCGAAAAATTACTACTTATATCGCATGTTGAATTCCACGGTTAGAAAAACCACAATAGGCCTTCTGAACAATTTTTTGTATATATCCTCGTTCTGGGGTAAACAGATTTATTGAAAGTGAGGGGTCTTCATGCGCACCTCTTCCCGCTATACATTGACAACCGTCTTTTCTCTGCTTCTTCTCTTCGTCGTTGGTTTTGCCCTGCTTGATCACGGAAGATTATCAACGCATGCTGCTACAGGCGCAAGTGTAAGCATTACGCTCTCTGTTCTCTCTGGCCCTCCTACTACAAGTGTTCGTGTGAATGGAAAAGGGTTCAATAGCACTGAGACCATCTCATTGACCTTCGATACAACACAGCTGGGCAAAACTTCTGCCAGCAAGACTGGTACATTCACTAAAACCATCACTATTCCAAGTGCAGCCTCACCTGGCAACCATATAGTGCAGGCCAGGGGCAATACGAGTGGCTTCTCTGCTCAAGCAACATTTCTGGTACAGACGGATTGGGTGCAACAAGGGTTTAATCGAGAACATACCGGCTTCAATGTCTTTGAAAACGTGCTCAATACAGGAAATGTCTCTCGCCTCACGCAGAGTTGGGTCTATCCAAGCAACTATTCAGCTTATGTGGGTGTTGCGATTGTTGCCAATGGTGTTGTCTATATAGGCTGCGATTATAGCAGTTACGCACTCTGTGCACTCAATGCCACGACTGGGCAGCTTCTCTGGAGTTATCCAACAGGAAACTATATTGCCTCTACACCAGCGGTAGCTAGTGGACTCGTTTACTTTAGCTCCCCCGATGGCAATCTCTATGCACTCAATGCTGCTACTGGCCAGCTTGTATGGAGTTATGCTACCGGATTTACCATCAACGATACTCCCCTCATAGCCAACGGGCTTGTTTATATTGGAGCCTCCAATGGCGTCCTGTATGCACTCAATGGCATCACAGGACAAGTGGCGTGGAAGAGTACCTTTCAGAGCATTTTCTCGACACCAAGCATTGATGGAGGTCTGCTCTATGTGAGTGCAAGAGGCGCCCTCTATGCGCTCAAGTCCCAAACTGGACAAATCGTGTGGCATGTCCAGGCTCGAGGAGGAACGCCTGTTATTGCGAATGGGATAATCTATCTAAGTGATACTGTCAATAATAAACTGCTTGCTCTGAAGGAACAAACTGGTGCGCTCCTATGGAGTAGCATGTACCCGAATTCGTATGCAACTCCTAGCGATCCTTCGGTAGCAAACGGAGTCGTCTATATAACAATACGAAGTTCCTGTAATTTGGAAGCACTTTCAGCAACGACAGGAGTGATACTTTGGCAATACAACACCATGGATCAAACCACGTGTATTGAAGACACCCCAGCGGTAGCTAACGGAGTTGTCTTTGTGGGAAGTTCAGATGACTACGATCCTGACTGCTACTGCAGTGCGGTCTACATGCTCTCTGCGACAACTGGGGCAGTAGTAGGCGGGATAGAAGAGGACTTTGGTGATTCTCCAAATGGCAGCAATCCGATTGTCGTTGTGAATGGAACACTTTATTACTCTGCAACGGGTAATGTGTATGCGTATCGTCTTCCTTAGTATCGCTTCCAATTGACGTTTAGACTAATTTCACTGCTCGCTTGCCGACTGGAGACGCTCAAATGAGCTTGAAATTGTGCATAGAGGCCCCAATAAGGGATTTATTACCATAGTGGTCTCATCACCATGGCCTAACATTGTAATAAATCATCGATGCGACTCTCTCGCTCGACTTTAGGCTCAAGAAAGCCAACAGAGCCCTCTCACGAACTTTGAAAGGCCCAGTAACTACCACCAAATTAGTCTAAACGTCAAAATATGAAAAGAAGCGCATCAAATATGCGCAAATCCCCGTACCAGCAGCGCCAGCAATACCAGCAGCGCGGCCTGGAGGTTGCCGTTGAAGTTGGCGGCCATTAATTGCAGGTAATGTTTGAGATCGCCGGTGGCATTGCGCAGGCTCAATTGTACCGGGATGACCGTCAATGCGGCAATGAAACTGTACCAGGGATAGACCTCCAGCGCCGCGTCGATGATGAACATTATCGCGATCAATAGCAGCAGGAGAGCGCCTGCAATGCGCGCGCCGTGCTCACCGAGGGCGACTACAGGGGTGATTTTCCCGACCTCCTTATCGCCGCGCCAGTGGAGGAAGTGGTGAAAGTAGAGGACGGTCATGGTGTAGAGGCCGATGGGCAGCGAGGCGAGTATGGCGGTGAGCGTGACTGCACCTGACTGCACGTAGAATGAGCCGACCAGGGGCAGCATGCCGAAGGAAATGAGGATGTCCAGTTCGCCCAGGCCGCGCCCAATATAGGCCAGGCGCAAGGGTGGAGCGACATAGAAGAATGCCAGCAGGAAACCGAGTGCGCCGAATAGCAGCGCGTAGGGGCGATAGAAGCTTAATGCGATGCCGCAGAGCAGAGCGACGGCGAAACAACCGACAGCCATCAGGCGATATGTTTTGATGGTGAGCTTCTTGTTGAGTAAGAATTGTGAGCCGGTGACAACTGTTTGCCCCTGGGCAACGATGCCCTGCGCGGCCTGATCTGCTCCCGCACCAAAGTCGAAGACATCATTGATGACGTTTGCGCCCAGGTGCGCGGCCAGCGCGCCGACCAGTGTTAGTATGAATAGTACCCATCGAAAGTTGTAACCTTGCTGCAAGGCCAGCACTGCGCCGATGACCACCGGAGAGATCATCACGGGCAAGGTGCGCGCGCGCGTGGTTTGCAGGAAGAGTTGCAGTTTGCTCATACTTTTTGTTCCGCACCGGCATGCTTATGATCAAATGTGGCCTCGGTATAGATGGGACTGGCGGTCAGGTTGGTGATGCGCAGCCAGTCTACCTGGATTTCGACGGCGATGATGGGGACGCGCGCGATGAAGGCCGCCGCCGTGGGCGATTTCTGCCCCAGTCGCGCGCTGACCGCCTTGCTTGCCTGCTCATCTTCCAGGGCATAGGCATGGGCGGTGGCTTCTAGCCAGTTGGTGGGCTGGTCCGGGCCGATGAATAGTCCTATGCGCGCATTTTCGCGCAGGTTTGCCAGCTTGCGCGATGTGATGATAAAGGTACCGTAGAGGGTTAAGGAGGTATCGCCTTCCTTGATAGGCTCTTCGACATAGAAGGCGCGGGTGACGAAAGGCTGCCCTGTGTGTTCTGTGGCGATGACGAGCGTCTCATATCGTGAAAGAAATTGATTGATTGTTGCGCGAATTTGATCGTCCATAGCGGTTGTCCTTTACATGTTTCAGTTATCTGGGAGGATGCCGCGTGGTATGCGACAACCTGATACATTGCTCTGAATATATCATAGGGCCGGTATTCCAGTGATAACAAAACAAGGGGAGCGTTTAGGATAGGCCCTGGCGATGTGCGATGAGTGGGCGGGCGACCACAAGGGATCGCCCCTACAGATATGATTGCCGTTTTTGGTCGTTAAAGTTTATCTAATGAGGATGCAAATGGAGCAACCGGCGCCGGTTGCCCCAAATGTTTGAGAGGGTGTTATTTTTCGATGGGAGCGCCAATGAGGCTGCCCCATTCGGTCCAGGAGCCGTCGTAGTTGCGCACGTTCGGGTATCCTAGCAGGTAGTGGAGAACGTACCAGGTGTGGCTGCTGCGCTCGCCAATGCGGCAGTAGGCCACCACTTCTTTATCCTCAGTGACGCCCTTGCCACTATACAGGTTGCGCAGTTCATCGGCTGATTTGAATGTACCATCCTCGCGCACGGCCTGCGACCAGGGGATGTTGGCCGCGCCTGGGATATGGCCGCCGCGCTGCGCACCTTCCTGGGGCAGGTTGGCCGGAGCCAGTAGTTCGCCGCTGTATTCGCCGGGCGAACGCACATCAACGAGAGCGAAACCCTGTTTGCTCAACTGCGTGAGAATGTAGTCGCGATAGGCGCGAATATCTTCCTCTGGTTTCTGGGCGTGATAGGTAGTGTGCGCGTAGGATGGAACTTCGGTGGTCAGCTCGCGTTTGTCAGCCAGCCATTTGACCCGCCCGCCGTCCAGAAGGCGCACATCGTGGTGTCCATAGTATTTGAGAATCCACAAAGCCCAGGCGGCGAACCAGTTATTGTTATCCCCATAGAGGACGATGGTGGTGTCGTTGCTGACGCCTGCCTGGCTTAATAATGCCTCAAGCTGCGCCTGGCTCACCGGAGCGCGCACTAGCTGGTCCTGCAACTCACTTTTCCAGTTGAAGCCAACCGCGCCGGGGATGTGACCCTGATCGTAGGAGGTTGTATCTACATCAACCTCGATCAAACGTACCTTTGGATCGCGCAGGTGGGCCGCTACCCAATCGGCATCCACAAGCACTTCTGGATGGGCATAGCCTTTGTTTTCCGACATAACTGCTCCTTTTTGGCATAATAAATATCCGAAATGCCCATTTCTAACGGGCATTTCGCCTTATTTTTATACTGACATCTTTTAACAAAACAATGCCAGATTGAGGATTATTCCCTATGATCAAGGCTGTCGCGCCCTTCTTGCGGCAGGTTACCGAGGCTTATCAGCTATGATAAAGTTGGACATGTATATGGTACTATGCCAGCAGCGGTTCCCGATTTAATGAATTTGAGCTGGGAGCCGTCGTTAGAAGGGAGGCGCATATGAATTTATATCATTTGCGTGTTTTTCTCACTGTTGCCGAACATGAACATATCACGCGCGCGTCTGAGGAACTCATTCTGAGTCAACCTGCGGTCACGAAAATTATTCAGCATCTTGAGCAGGAAAGCGGGCTCGAATTGATTGAGCGGCATGGAAGGCGCATTGTCTTAACGCAAGCCGGGAAAGTTCTGCACGGTTATGCGCGCCGCCTGTTTGCGCTGGAACGTGAGATGGAGGAAGCTCTGGCTTTATTGCGCGATGTTGAGTCAGGTGAGATCAAACTTGCAGCCAGTACGACGACGGGCGTGTATCTTCTGCCGCCAATTGTGGCGCAATTTCGCGCGCGCTACCCGCAGGTGGTCTTGCGCATCACAATCCTCAACTCTCACGAAATTATTGAACAGACCATGAACTGGGTGCTTGATTTTGGGCTGGTAGAGGGCGATCCGGCAACATTGCCGGAGGGTTTAGAGACGCAGGTTTTCGCCAGGGATGAGCTTGTGCTTGTAGTTGCGCCCGCGCACCGCTGGAGCAATTTACGAGAATTGGACCCGCATATGCTGCGCGAAGGCGAACTGCTTCTACGCGAACAGGGCAGTGGCATTCGCGAGGTGATCGAGCATGCTTTACTGCAACTGGGGGTGCGCATCAGTCCCCTGCTCACAATACCTGATAATGAGGCAATAAAGCAGATGGCCATCAACGGGGTGGGCGCGGCAGTCCTCTCGGCTTTTGCGGTGAGGCGCGAACTGGTGAGTGGTGAACTTGTGCGCATTCCCATTGAGGGTGTAGATTTACGCCCGCAGCTCACCCTGGTAAAGCGCAATGATAAGCATCTCTCGCGAGCTGCGCAGGCTTTCTGTTCGCTTTTGCAAAACGTCTACGAGGGTAATGCTACAGATAGTTGAGCAGGGTCACCCGGAGTAGTCCGTGTCAAGTCAAATAAAAATGTTACCGAAGAGAGACAGTTCCCTCACATGAAAATGTTACCGAAACCGACAGCCTCCTTTCTGAAAATCAAGGACAGCAAT
>Ga0209167_10002215_pt1 | contig 10667 bp, 11 predicted proteins | sample Coa_R1_9_FD_187154 | JGI IMG/M metagenome (GOLD analysis project Ga0209167, IMG submission 187154) | Surface soil microbial communities from Centralia Pennsylvania, which are recovering from an underground coalmine fire - Coalmine... | ecosystem: Environmental > Terrestrial > Soil >...
GCTGGCTCACCCTCCCATGGTGCCAGCAGCTTCGCAGTGCCTTGCCTGCTCAACTCCGGACCGGAGACTGTCGCTAGTTAAGACGGCGGCCGGGGCGCCGGGCGCCTACCATCGGCGGCGCGGCCTACGGGAGGATAGCTACCGCACAATCGACTGAGGGAGCCCGATGATCTTCATCACCGCCAAGTTCAAGGTGAAGCCCGAACACGCGGACAACTGGCCCGAGATCACCGCCGAATTCACCCAGGCCTGCCGCGACGAACCAGGCTGCCTGTGGTTCGACTGGTCCAGGAGCGTGGCCGACCCGAACGAATACGTCCTGGTCGAGGCCTTCCGGGACGGCGCGGCCGGCGCCGCCCACGTCCAGTCGGACCACTTCAAGAAGGCACAGCAGTGGCTCCCGCCACACCTGGCCGAGACCCCCCGGATCGTCAACTTCGAGATCCCGCAAGACGACTGGTCCCGCCTCGGCGAAATGCGCGTCCCGGAGGACAGCTAACCGGCCCCTCGGAGAGCGAGCACGTCGTTAGCTGGAGAGGGCTGAGCGGTCTGGTATGTATCAGTCGCAGGCACCCTGGCCATACCGAGCTGCCCCTCTCTGGACCCGGCTTCCTGCTGTGCGCCGGCTCCTGCGGTTAGGATCGTAGGGGCCTGGACGACGCTCCGCTGCGGGCTACGGAGATGGCGCCTTGATCGGTCTGTGCCTTGTTATGGGCTAGGAAGTCATGGCTCCAGCAGGCCGATGGCGGTCTTGGCCTTGGCAAGTGTGGTCTCGGCCAGGGTGCGCGCCTGGCTGGCGCTGTCGCGCAGGATGCGGGTGACCGTCTGCGGGTCGGCGGCGAGCGCCGCGTAACGCTCCTGCAGCGGGGTGAGCAGCGCGATCACCGCGTCGGAGCAGGCCTCCTTGAGTTCGCGGTAGGACGTTATGACAGCGGCGGCCTGGTCCGGGGTGGTGCCGGTGCAGGCGGCCAGGATGGTGAGCAGGTTGGTCACGCCCGGGCCGGACTCGGGGCCGGGCCGCGCCGGGCTCGCGCTGTCGGTGACCGCACGTGAGATCTTGCGCCGCACCACGCCGGGCGGGTCGAGCAGCCGGATGACGCCCGCCGCCTGAAGTGGCGCGGACTTGCTCATTTTCGCCGTCGGATCCTGCAGGTCCATCACCCGGGCCGCGACGCCCGGCGTGACCGCCTGGGGCACGGTGAAGGTCTGGCCGTAGGTCTTGTTGAAGCGTAGCGCCAGGTCCCGGGCGAGTTCGATGTGCTGTCGCTGGTCGTCGCCGACCGGCACGGTGGCGACGTCGTAGAGCAGCACGTCGGCGGCCTGCAGCACCGGGTAGGTGAGCAGCGCCGCGCGCACCGACTGGTGGCGCGCCGACTTTTCCTTGTACTGGATCATCCGGCGCAGCTCGCCGTCGTAGGCGGTCGCCTCCAGCAGCCACAGCAGTTCGGCGTGCGCGGGCACGTGGCTCTGCACGAAAATGACGCTCCGGCCGGGGTCGAGGCCGGCCGCGATCAGCAGCATGATCTGTTCCCTGGTCGTCGCTCTGACGGCCGCCGGATCGTGCGGCGTGGTGAGCGCGTGCAGGTCGGCGACCCCGTAGAGCGTGTCGGCACCGCGCTGGTCGGCCACCCAGTGCTGGATGGCGCCGAACAGGTTGCCGAGCGTCGGGCTGCCGCTCGGCACGATGAGGGACAGAGAACGGGCCATGTGCGCCTCCTGCGGTAGGGACACGCCCGCGCGGATTGTCAGGCCCGGTTCGGCCGCCGCGTCAAGGCGGCCGGGGTCATGGAATGACGTCGGAAGCCGCCGGTCAGGCGGCCCACCACTGCAGTCTGCGTGTGGACGTCACGATGACAAGGGTACCCGACGGGGCACCACGAGCTCGAACGCCTCCAGGTCCAGGGCAGTTACCTATCCCATGGTCTTGGCCCCGTCGAGGGACTCCCGGATGATGTCGGCGTGACCGGCATGGTGGGTCGTCTCGGCGATGATGTGGATCAGGGCCCGGCGCGCGGTCCAGCGGACGCCGGGCTCGTACCACGGGGCCGGCGGCAGCTCATAGGAGACGTCCAGGCTCGGCAGTGACATCACGGCCTCTTCGGTCCGGCGGGCCACCGCGTCATAGGCCTCGAGCACTCCGGCCAGCGTCTCCCCCTCCTGCATCTGGAACGCCCGCTCCCGCTCGGCGAAGAACGCCTCGCCGAAGGACAACGCCTCTGTTCCCTCAGCCATGAACCGGCACCAGATCTGCTCGACCTGTGTCACGTGCTTGATCAGGCCGCCGAGGCATAGCGCGCTCGCCGTGGTCCGCAGACCGGCCTGCTCGTCGGTCAGATCCCGGACGGTGTAGCGCAGGAACCCCCGGCTCGCGGCCAGTTCGGCGAGCAGGTCGGTGCGCTCGTCAGCCGCCGAGGCCGCATCTGCGATCATGAGCCCTCATTTCACGTCGCCGGGGTAACGGCAGCACGCTACGGCATCCGCGTGACAGACGGCGTCGCCACGCGATAGGAAAAGCACGTGAAGATTCGCAGAGTCAACGTCGCGGACGTAGCCAGGCTGCCTGCCTTCAGCCATGCCACCATCGCGGGGGATCAGGTCTTCGTCGCCGGCATGCTCGGCGCCGCCCCGGGAGTGCTGGAACTGGTCGAGGGTGGAACCGGGCCGCAGACGATCCAGGCGCTGCGCAACACCGAGACCATTCTGCGGGCCTGCGGCTGTGAGCTGGCGGACGTGGCGAAGGTGAACGTCTACCTCGCCGACATGGCCACGTTCGGCGAGATGAACGAGGCCTACGTGAGCGTCTTCGGCAGCGAGCCGCCGGCCAGGATCACGGTCGGCTGCAACGGCCTGGCGCTCGGCGCGGCGGTGGAGCTGGACTGCGTCGCGTTCCTGCCGGATCCAAGCTGACCCCTCAGCTGGTGTAAGCCCAGCCCGCCCAGTTATCGAGGTCGACGGCCATGATCGGGCCGGCCCCCTCGTCGCTGGGCGTGCTGGCGAACTGCGGGTACTTCTGCCGGAGCAGCCGCCGGGCCAGCTCGCTCTCGGCCGGGGAGGCGACCACCCGGCCCCGGCCGCGCAGCCGCACCCACCAGACGTCCGCCCACACCTCGTCGTAGACGTCGATCAGGATGGTGACCCTGGGATCGTTGAGCAGGTTGCGCAGCCGCTTGGCCGGGCGATCACCGGAATCGCTGGGCGAGTACCAGGTATCGCCGTCGACTGCGAAGACGACAGGAACGAGATGGACGCGCCCGCGTTCGTCGATGGTGCCCACCCTGGCCACTCTGGCTTCCGCCACCCTGCGGCGCATCGATGTTTCGTCCATGCCAAACTCCACCCATGTCGTGGCACAAATCATTCCTGGCGGGTCCGGCGGCCGGCCGAGGCCATTCCAGGACATACCTCCGGCCCTTTGACCCGTACCATTCCTGGGTGACCCGTTCCGCCCGCGAGTACCTCAGATTGTCCATGGGCACTGCTCGCCGCCATGCGAAGGACGGTAGCGGCTTCCGGCGCCACCTGCCACGGCAACGCCACATCCACCGCGGCCAGCCAGCTCCAGAGATCCATTTCTGGTTCTATTGCCACTATTCAGCCGATGCCTGCTCTGCATCCATTTGCCGGTGAATGCGTCATCACCGCAGTATTTCCCGGTCTGGCGATTAGTTAAAGTTAACAGCCCTGCTGGCTTAGGATGCCCCGTTCAGGGTGGCATCGATCAGCAGTCCGCGCGGGCGGCGGGGCTGCCCATCGGGCGAGACGGGTGAGCCGGGAACCTGGCGGCCGTGCGAGGTGAGCAACTCACGCGCGCTGGACAGCTGCGCCGCCCAGCCGTGACCGGCCAGCCAGCCGACCGGATCGTCCGGCGCGGCCGAACGCCACAGACGCATCATCCGGGTAGCCGGGCGCTGCCCCTCCCCGCCGGACGGCGGCCGGCCGGCCATGGTCAGGCCGAGCCGGCTGCCGGGGGCCGACAGCGCCGTCACGTCCGCCAGCAGCGCCTCGCACTCGGCCTGGGTGAGGTAGACGAACAGGCCCTCGGCGATCCAGACGGCCGGCCGGCCCGGCTCGAAGCCCGCCGCGAGCAGCGCACCCGGCCAGTCCTCACGCAGGTCGCAGACCACCGGAACTCGCTCGCAACCCGCGCGAGCCGCCTGCTCGGTGAGCACCTGCGCCTTGCTGTCCAGCACATCGGCACCGTCCAGCTCGAAGAACCGGACCCCTGGCGGCCAGGACAGCCGGAACGCCCTGGCGTCGAACCCGGCGCCGAGCAGCACCACCTGGCGGCAGCCGTCCTCGCACGCGGAGGCGAGCAGCTCATCGAGGAATACCGTGCGGGCCACCACCCAGAACCGCAGCACCGCCGCCCGCCGGTCATCCGGTGCCACCCGCCGGGGCGTCCACCCCGAGGCGGCGACGAAGGCCCCGGCCAGCGGGTCCGCGAACAGCCTGTCCTGCCGGGCCGTCTCCTGCGCCCGGATCGACGCGACGGCCAGCCCGGTCTCGCCCACCCCCTCGGGGATCGCGGCGGGCTCGCTCCCGCGGGCGGGCGGGCCAGTCCGGCCTGCGAACGCCTCGGCCGCCCGTCCGGCGATCGCCTGGGCCAGCGCATGAGTATCCGGCCAGTCCGCCATCACGGCGGCCAGCGGCTTGCGGCCCATGCACAGCGCCCAGCAGTCGAAGATCAGCGGCCGGACGCTTATCGCCCCGGCCAGCCGCGCCAGCTCATCCGGCTCGGGCTGCACATGCGCCCGGTACCCGGCCACGACGGCCTCGGCCATGGCCAGATCCTTGGCTCCGGCCGCCCACAGCAGGAACGCCAGCGACCACAGTCGCGGTCCACGCCCGGCCCCGGCCCAGTCGACCAGGGTCAGCGCGCCGCCGGGTCCCGCGATGGCGTTGACCGGAACGAAGTCGGGATGGAGCAGGGCCGGTGGCAGGTCATGGCCGTCCTCGGCCTGCCGGAGCAGCCCGAGCAGTTCCGCATACGGTGCCCGCTCTTCGGCCGGAACCCGCACCCCGGCCGTAGCCTGGAGGAACTCGATCGCCGCGCCGATCTCCGCCCGGGGGCCGCCAGCGAGCGTCAGGTGGTGCCACGCTCCGCCATCCCGGCTCACCGCCCCCGGCCCGGGCGGCAGCGTGTGCAGCCGCCCGAGCAGGCCGCCGAGCCGGTGGAAGGTCCGCGCGCCAGCGCGTGCCCTGGTGCCGGCCACGTGATCGGTGACCAGGACGCCCTGTCCTTCGTAAATTGTGACCGCCGGCGCCCGCGCGCACCGTTCGGCCGGAAAGTCGTGATCGGCGAGGAAGCGCAGGATGCGCCCGTCACCCTCGACCGCGTCCACCGGCTTGGCCGCCGGGAACACGCGGGCCACCCAGTCCGGGCCGTCCCGCCGCTCCACCCGGAACACGCCGAGTTCGAGCTCGGTCAGCGCCGCCACCCGGACGCCGTACACGCTCTCCAGGTGCGGCCGCAGCCGATCCAGGCCGGATCGGCGGTACATCCGTTCGGTGAACTCATCGATCCCGCGGTCGGTCACCGGCGCTCCTCATCCCGTCGCGGCGACATGGTAGCGCCGGGCGCCGGCAGCGGGTCAGCCAGCGGCGATCGTCAGGCCGTCGGCCTTCTCTTCCCAGAAGCAGACCAGCCCGGCGATTCCCTCGGCTTCCGGGATCGGTGTCTCGTAACTCCACACCAGGTCGTCGTGGACCTGGCCGCCAGCCGTGACCGTCCAGTAGGACGCCTGGCCCTTGAACGGGCACGTGCTCTCGGTGCTGGTCGGCTTGAGCAGGTCCATCCGCACGTCCTCGCGCGGGAAGTAGTAGCGCGGCCGCAGCCCTGCCTCGTTCAGGACGACCGCCCGGTCCGACGATGCCAGCTTCTCACCGTTGAGGGTGACCTCGACGTGCTGACCGGCGGGCGTGATCGTGATCTGATGAGCTTCAGTCATGCTTGTGCCAACTATGAGACCGTCACTGTGATTCCAGCTATCTCCGGACAGAAAGCCTCGCCATGCCAACTCCCGACCGGGCCAACGCCCTTGATCATGTGGTCGTGCTCATGTTCGAGAACCGCTCGTTCGACAACCTGCTCGGCCACCTGTACCAGCCCGGGGAGGTCGCGTCGTTCGAGGGGGTGATCGGGCGGGACCTGAGCAACCCCATCCCGCCCTGGGCGCAGGACGCCGGCCGGAAGGTCGTCCCGTACACGGTCGCGGCGGGCATGGACCACCCAAGGCCGGACTGCGGTGAGGAATACCCGAACGTCAACACCCAACTGTTCGGGATCATCGACCCGGCCTCCAACCGGGGCAAGCCCGGCAGCCAGATGGCCGCCCCCTACAACGCCCCGCGCGATCCCGGTCAGCGCCCGGCCATGGACGGCTTCGTCACCGACTACATCAGCACGCTCATGGCCGAGCTGGGCAGGCCGCCGGCCTACGACGAGTACGCCCAGATCATGACCGGCTATACACCGGCGCAGATGCCGGTAACCTCGGCGCTGGCCCGGGGCTTCGCCGCGTTCGACCACTGGTTCTGCGACGTCCCCTCGCAGACCTTCACCAACCGGTCGTTCTGGCACGCCGCAACGTCGTCCGGCTACGTGCTGAACCTGTCGCCGCCCGAGGCGTTCCCGGTCTTCAACTCCGCCGAGACGATCTTCGAACGGCTGGAGGCGAAGGGCCTGACCTGGCGCGTCTACTGCGACCCGCTGAGCCACATCTCCGTGACCGGCATCATCCACGCCCGCCGCCTGCTGGAACGCTTCGGCTCCAACTTCTTCACCACGGATCAGTTCGTCGAAGACGCGGCTGCCGGAGCGCTGCCCACCTACTCCTTCATCGAGCCCAGCCTCCTGTACGGCCATGACGACATGCACCCCGACGTCGACGCCGTCTATCCGGGTGTCCCCCTGGACCCGCCGTCCCCCATGCTCGGCGGCGAGGCACTGCTGGCCAAGATCTACAACGCCATCCGCTCATCGTCCTCGTCAACCGGATCCAACGCCTACAACACCCTGTTCCTGGTCACCTTCGACGAGCACGGCGGCACCTACGACCACGTCCCGCCGCCAGCGGCCCCCCAGCCCAGGCCAGGCAGCACGGCCGGCCAGATGGGCTTCACCTTCGACCGGCTGGGCGTGCGGGTGGCCACGTTCGCGGCCTCCGCCTGGATTCCCGCCCATACCGTCGTCACCGGCCAGTATCGGCACACCTCGCTGATCAGAACCCTCCGCGAACGCTGGTCGCTGGGCCCACCGCTCACCGCCCGCGACGCGTCCGCCGCCGGCATCGCCCCCGTCCTGTCCCTCGATACCCCGCGCCCCCCGGAGGACTGGCCGGAAGTCACCCCGCGCCCGGTCCCCCCTTTCGACCCGAAGGCCCTGGCTCCGCACGTCCCGCTGGCCTCGCTCCCCCGGGTTGCCCTGTTCGCCGCCCTGGCGCTTGCAAAACACCTCGGCCTGCCCGCCCCCGGGCTCAAAGCGGACGAGAACATCAGCCGCGCCGACGGTCTGGCGATCGTCGCGGACGTCCTGGGCGCCGCCTTCCCCCATCTGGGCACCGGCTAGCCGCCGTTTCCGGCCAAGGGAATGCCGTAGGGTGTCTTTCCGGCCAAGAAAGTACAGCCCCCAGAACGCTCGTGGTGCCGCCCTGGCGCCACGAGCGTTCTGCTTCTGGTCTCGTCGCACTCGGTGCCGGCTATGCGACGAGTCTTCGGGGTCCGTAAAAATTCCAAGATCCCGAGCCGGGCCACCTGGGGCCAAGCCGGCCGCGCTCCAGCAGCGCGGGCGCGATAGTGGCCCCGGGGTCAACGCGGTGGGGCGGGTCACATAGGGTGAAATCCATGACAGCACCGTATACGGCTACGGTCATTACACCCAGCGACCCGGCGGCCGATGCTGCCCGCGGTCGCGGGAGCGGCCTGCATCTCCGCGTCCGCGATCTTGATCAAGCTGGCCGGGACGGGCGCGGCGACGACCGCCTTCTACCGGTGCCTGATCGCGCTGCCGCTGCTGTTCACGCTGGCCGCGGTGGAGCGGCGGCGGCGCGGGCCGCGCGACCGCAGAGCCAGCGCCGGGGCTCTGCTGGCGGGGCTGTTCTTCGCGGTCGATCTGGTGCTGTGGAATCACGCGATCGCCGATGTGGGCGCGGGAATCGCCACCGTGATCGGGAACCTGCAGGTGGTGTTCGTCACGCTCACGGCGTGGCTGTTGTTCCGAGAGCGGCCGGCCCGGCTGTTCCTGATCATGCTTCCGGTCGTGATGGCCGGTGTGGTGCTGGTATCGGGGCTGGCCGGGCGGCAGGCGGCGGGCAGCCATCCGCTGGCCGGGATCGGGTTCGGGCTGGGGACGTCGGTCGCCTACGCCGGGTTCCTGATCGTTTTGCGCCGGACCACCAGCGGCACGCCGCACGTTGCCGGGCCGCTCGCGGAGGCTACCGCCGGGGGCGCGGCCGGCTCGCTGCTGCTCGGGCTGATGTTCGGCGGGCTGCGGTTCGAGATGCCGTGGGCGTCGTTCGGCTGGCTGCTGGTGCTGGCCATCACCAGCCAGACCGTGGGCTGGCTGCTCATCACATCGTCTTTGCCCCGGCTGCCCGCGGCCTTGTCGTCGCTGCTGCTCCTGCTGCAGCCTGCCGCCGCGCTGCTGCTGGCCTATGTCGTGCTGGGCGAGCGGCCCAGTTTGCCGCAGCTCGGTGGCGCACTGCTGGTGTGCACCGGCGTGCTGGTGGTGAGCCTGGCCGCGAAGCCGGCGACCGCGCCTTCACCGGTGTCTTCGCCGGCGGACCGGCAGGCCGAGGCCGGGCGGCCCGGCCTCCCGTCCCCCTGCGAGGTGCCCGCGACGGCGGGGCTCGACGGCGGCGGCTAGCCCGGTCCGGCGGCGGCCGGGGTGCTCGGTCCGCGCCTCCTGGCTGGCCGGCCTGGTTTCGGCGGCCGGAATGGGTAGATGAGCAGCTTGTGGAAGCCGCGCTTGTGGATGAAGGCCAGCAGCATGCCGAGTTCGTGTTCTGCCTCTGTCCGCAGCCGGCCGGACAGCAGATCCAGATCGTCGACGGTGAATTGGTGCTGGTTCGCGGTGGCCGGGTGTGCTTGCAGCGCGTTGCGCAATCTCGCCGGGCTGTCCCCGAGCTCGATCGCCCGCATTACCTTGATCTTGTGCTGGATCGATTCTCTGAGCCGGCCGAGATATAGCTCTGTCCGGCCGTCCTTTATCCGCCCGGCAACCTGGTTGCAGTAATATTGCGCGGCGTCCGCCACCCATTTGGGGTTATCCGCGACCGCGCGATGCCTTTCCTGGCACCAGTTGTGCATGTCATCGCCCATGCGATCGTTGAGACGGCGGAGCGGAAACGACAGGACGTGACTCAGCCAGCCGGGTGCCCGGCCTGCCCGGGTTCCCATGTCGCCGGGCGCCCTGCCCAGCAGCAGTCCTATCGGCAGGACGACGCCGACGTAGGCGACGTGAACCTGCCCGCTGGCCGCGCCCGCGGCCAGGCCCAGGAATGCGGAAATGATGGCCGTGAGCGTGATGATGGAGTAGGACCACCATCTGGCCAGCGGCCCGAATGGATAACCGATTCCGCGGCAGCGGAGCCGGAGGAAAACATATGCCGTGACCACCGATAGGACGGTGGTCGCGGCTAACCCCGTGATCCAGGCTGACATGGTGCCCCCATTACCTGTCATGCTCCCGCGTGCCGGCTGACGACTCGCGGGCCCTGCGGAAATATGGTGTCAGGTCACCGGGAAACTCTCCAATCGGTATCATCGTTGACCGTGCATTCGCGGGCCGGGATCATCCGCGGCAACGGCGAAAATGAGTGTTGTGTTACCCCTGTGGCCGATGAAGTAATTGTGGCCAGAGAGTTTTGGATCATAACTGCCCCGGCCTGGCTCACGCTCGGTAGCGTTGCCCGAGGTCAGGGCTTAGTAACCAGAGAGCCCCTGGCCAGGCCGCCGATCCAGAGGTAACGTTGGCTGCACTGAGTGACGCAACGGGGGCGTAAGCAAACTCTTAGGTAACATTTGCGCAACGATCTGGGCCGAGGTAAGTAATACCTCACCTCGACGCCCATTACTTTAGCCATGCCTATATATTTAGGTATACCTAAGCATCCCGGAGAGCAACTGCACTGGAGTTCGTCATGAGCCTTCGACTAGGCATACCGTCCGGCCGGAAGGCCATCGAGGAACGGGTAGACGGAGAACTGTTCGACCTGGTCACACGGCTCACGAACGAGATCGACTGGTATATGCGCGAGCGCAGGCTCACCCGGGTCGACCTTGCTCACCGGATGGGCGTATCCCCCGGGCGGATCAGCCAGATCCTTTCGGGTGGCGAGAACCTCACGCTGCGGACGCTGGCCGGCGTGGCCGCCGCCCTGGACGCACGCTTCGACATCGAGCTCAAGCCCGGCCAGCCGGTGTCCGAGCCCCAGCCGGCACCGGACCCCACCGCCGCCGTCAGGGAGAACGCTCCCGCGCCACGGGCGATCCGCAACCCCCGCCGGGTATCCACGCACTGAGCCAACTCCCTGCCTTAGCGCCCCCTGGCCGGCCGTCCCCAGGTCAGCGGGCGCTACCGGCATGAGCAGGACGCCATCGGCGAGGCTCATCGTGAGCCGGTGGACGAAAGTTCATGATCGCGGCACCCCGCCCAAACGATCACCCGT
>Ga0209167_10002217_pt1 | contig 10661 bp, 10 predicted proteins | sample Coa_R1_9_FD_187154 | JGI IMG/M metagenome (GOLD analysis project Ga0209167, IMG submission 187154) | Surface soil microbial communities from Centralia Pennsylvania, which are recovering from an underground coalmine fire - Coalmine... | ecosystem: Environmental > Terrestrial > Soil >...
ACCACACCACCAACGACACCACCGACGAGCACCCCGGCTCCGCAGGGCTCGGAGACCTCGGCGCCACCGGGGCTCTGACCGGTTCTACCAGCGGGCGGAGCGGCTGAGCAGGACGGCGGCGGCGGCCGCGCCAGCGGTGGAGGTGCGCAGCACAGTCGGCCCCAAACGCACCGGAATGGCGCCAGCGCGCTCGAACCCGGTCAGCTCCGCCGCGCTCACGCCACCCTCCGGCCCGACGATGACGACGATCTCGCCTGATGGCGGGAGCGGCAGGGTGCCGAGCCCGGTGCCCGCGCCCGGTTCGAGGATCATCGCGCACGCGGCTGAGCCGCACCGTTCGGTCACCGTAGCGGTTGACGCGAGCGGGAGCACTTCGGGAAGCCAGGCCCGGCGGGACTGCTTGGCCGCCTCGCGCGCGGTGGCCCGCCAGCGTTCCAGGGCCCGCTGGCCGCGCGCCTGCTGATCGCGGCCGCCGGCCCAGACGGCCACGCACCGCTCGGCGGCCCAGGGCACGATCACGTCGACGCCGACCTCGGTCATGGTCTCCACGGCCAGTTCGCCGCGGTCACCCTTGGGCACGGCCTGCACGACGCAGATGCGCGGCTCGGGCCGTGGCTGATGATGCCTGCTCAGCACGGTGAGTTCCAGCTCGCCGCCGCGGCCACCCGCGACCACACACTCGGCGATCATCCCGGCGCCGTCGGTCAGGTCCGCGCGCTCGCCCGGGCGGAGCCTGCGCACCGTGGCCGCGTGCCGGCCCTCGGGACCGGACAGGACGACCGTGTCCTGCTCCAGGCTCGCCCGTCCGGCGATGAAGACCGGCGGTGTGGCGCTGGGCACCGCGTCCGGAGCCTAGCGGCCGTTGAAGGCGTCGCGCAGCCGGGAGAAGAAGCCCTGCTGCCCCGGGGCGAACTTGCCCGGGGGTGCCTCCTCGCCGCGCAGCTTGGCCAGCTGGCGCAGCAGGCTCTCCTGTTCGGCGTCCAGCTTGGTGGGCGTCTCCACGGTCACGTGGATGACCAGGTCGCCGCGGCCGGGGTCGTTGAGCTGCGCCGTGCCGAGGCCGTACAGCGTGATGACCTGCCCGGACTGGGTGCCCGGCCGGACGTCCACATCGCGCGGCCCGTCCAGGCTCTGCACCTGCAGGGTGGCGCCGAGGGCCGCGGCCGCCATCGGGATCGTCACCGTGCAGTGCAGGTCGTTGCCCTGCCGCTCGAAGATCGGGTGCGGGCGCTGGACGATCTCCAGGAACAGGTCGCCGGCCGGGCCGCCGCCGGGGCCCACCTCGCCCTCGCCGGCCAGCTGGATGTGAGTGCCGCCCTCGACCCCGGCCGGGATCCGCACCTTGATGGTGCGGCGGGTCCTGACCCGGCCGTCGCCGTCGCACTCCGGGCACGGCCTGCGGATCACCGTGCCTGCCCCGGCGCAGGCCGGGCAGGGCCGGGAGGTCATGACCTGGCCGAGGAACGAGCGCGTCACCTGGCTTATCTCGCCGCGCCCGCCGCAGACGTCACAGGTCTCCGGGTGAGTACCGGGCGCGGTACCCTCGCCGGTGCAGGTCGGGCACACCACCGCCGTGTCCACCATGAGCTCACGGGTCGCGCCGAACGCACACTCGGCCAGGTCGAGCTCGACCCGGATGGTGGCGTTCCGGCCACGGCGGGCCCGGCCACGCGGGCCACGCTGGGTCGCCCCGGTGCCGAAGAAGGCGTCCATGATGTCGCTGAACGGGAAGCCAGCGGCGCCGAACCCGCCCGCACCGGCCGGGGCGAAGGGATCCGCGCCCAGGTCGTACATCTGGCGCTTCTCCGGGTCCGACAGGACCTCGTAGGCCTGGGTGATCTCCTTGAACCGGTCCTGGGTCTGCGGATCGGGGTTGACGTCCGGGTGCAGCTCACGGGCGAGCCGCCGGTATGCCTTCTTGATTTCGTCCGGCGCGGCGTCGCGGCGGACGCCCAGCACGGCGTAGTAGTCCGTCGCCACTAGGACTCCGCCAGAATCTGACCCACGTAACGTGCCACCGCGCGCACCGCTCCCATCGTCCCCGGGTAATCCATCCGTGTCGGGCCGAGCACCGCCAGCTTGGCCAGGACCTGCTCACCCGCTCCATACCCGGTGGAGACGACCGACGCGTCGTGCAGGCCCTCCACCAGGTTCTCCGAGCCGATCTTGACGGTCAGCCGCGCCGGGTCATCAGTCTCGCCCAGCAGGCGCATGAGCACCACCTGCTCCTCCAGAGCCTCCAGGACGTCCCTGAGGCCCGTGGAGAAGTCCCTGGCGGCGAGGTTGGCCGCGCCGCCGAACACAATTTTTTCTTCGTGCCGCTCGACCAGGCTCTCAAGGAGCACGGAGAGCACGGCGGCCGCGACCGGCCGGTCGGCCGGCGCGACCCGGGTGGGCAGGTCCGCGACGACCGCGGCGGCTTCGCTGATCTGCCGCCCGTCCAGGCAGGCGTTGAGCACCGCGCGCAGGTGCGCGATGGCCTCGTCGTCGACGCTGCCGGGCAGCTCGACCGTCCGCTGCTCGACCCGCCCGGTGTCGGTGATCAGCACGAGCAGCAGCCGGCCCGTGGCGATCGGCACCAGCTCGATGTGGCGGACCGCGGAATTGCGCAGCGAGGGGTACTGAACCACGGCCACCTGACGGGTGAGCTGGGCGAGCAGCCGGACGGTCCTGGTCACCACGTCGTCAAGGTCGTAGGCGCCGGCCAGGAACGTCTCGATGGCCCGGCGCTCGGCCGCCGACAGCGGCTTCACCCCGGACAGCCGGTCCACGAACAGCCGGTAACCCTTGTCCGTCGGGATCCGGCCGGCGCTGGTGTGTGGCTGCGCGATGTAGCCCTGCTCCTCGAGCACCGCCATGTCATTGCGGATGGTGGCCGGTGACACGTCCAGGTTGTGCCGGTCCACCAGCGATTTGGACCCCACCGGCTCGGTGGTGGACACATAGTCTTCGATAATGGCCCGCAGCACAGCGAGCTTGCGGTCATCGAGCACGTGTTCACCTCCCCGGGGCCCTGGCACTCGATAATCCCGAGTGCCAATTCTATGGCCCCGAGGGGTCAGGAGGGCACACCTGGACAGCTGGAGGTGAAATGCGCCGGGACTACGGGCCCGACGTACTGGCCGGAGAGTGGCGGGCCGCCCGGCGGAAACCACCGCCGCCGGATGTCGAAGCCGAGCGCGGGCTGGTCGTGGAGACCCTGGACGGCGCCTTCTGCGGCGCCGTGATCCGCTGCGACAAGGCCGACGTGACGCTGGAGGACCGGTTCGGCAGGCAGCGGGTCTTCCCGCTGGAGCGGGGCGGGTTCCTGCTGGAGGGCAAGCCGGTCACCCTGGTGCGGCCGATTCCGAAGGCGGCCGCGGGCCCGGCCAGGACCGCCTCGGGCTCGGTGGCACCGCCGCGGCACGAAGCGCGGGTGGCCAGGGCCAGCCGGATCTATGTCGAGGGCAAGCACGACGCCGAACTGGTCGAGAAGATCTGGGGCGACGACCTGCGCGACATCGGCATCGTGGTCGAGTTCCTGGCGGGCATCGACCACCTGCCGCGGATCGTCGCCGAGTTCGCGCCGGGGAATGGGCGGCGCCTCGGCGTGCTGGTGGACCACCTGGTGACCGGTTCCAAGGAGAGCCGGATAGCCGCCGAGGTCACGTCGCCGGACGTGCTGGTCGCCGGGCACCCGTTCGTGGACATCTGGCAGGCGGTCAAGCCGTCCGCGGTGGGCATCGCCGCCTGGCCGCAGGTGCCCAGGGGCGTGCCCTGGAAGGAGGGCGTGCTGCGCGCGCTGGGCTGGCCGGAGGACACAGCGATGGGCTGGCGGCGGATCCTGCGCGCCGCGCGCAGCTACACCGACCTCGAACCGGAACTGCTCGGCACCGTCGAGCACCTCATCGACTTCGTAACGTTCCTCGGCAGCGGCTAACCTGGCGCGCAGCAAAGAGTTACGAGGAAGTCATGGAGCGCCACCCACCGGGGCCGGACACGCGGGCGCGCCGATGGCCGGCGGCGCGGCAGGCTCAGCCCGTCACGCACACCCATCACGAGTTCGACGTCACCGGGCCGATGCCAGCGATGCAGGCGGCGCCGCCTGCCGAGCCCGCCGCCAGGAACCACTCCGAGGAACTGCTCGCGATGGTCGGCTACCTGGGCGTGATCTTCTTCGCCTTCCTGCCCGCCCTGGTGATCTTCCTGCTCACCCGGCGCTCGTCGGCCTATCTGCGGTTCCACGCGGCCAGGGCGGTCAACCTGTCCATCACGCTGATCCTGTTCGACCTGTCGGCCTTCATCGTCGGCCTGATGCTGGCCCTGGACACGGTCATACTGTCGCTGAGCGTGGCGCTGCCGCTGGCCACGGCGCTGTGGCTGACCGCGGCGTGCTATCTCGTCCGCACCGCGCTCGCGGCCGCCCGCGGCGAGGACTACGATCCCCCGGCCTGGCTCTGCGTCCAGATGCTCCACCAGGCCGCGCCCACGAGCTAGTCGGTCAGCCCCCGGATCACCGCGTCGGCGAGCAGCCGTCCCTGCCGGGTGAGCACGACCCGTCCACCGGCCCAGGCGGCCTGCTCCACCAGCCCGTCCCCCACGGCCGCCTCGGCGGCGGCCCGCCCGGCGGCGGTCAGCAGGCTGGCCGGGCACCCGGCGGCCAGCCGGGTGCGCAGCATGATCTCCTCGGTGCGGCGCTGCGGCCCGGTCAGCAGCTCCCGCGCCTGGCCCGGGCTGTGCCCCTCGGCCAGCCGGGCGGCGTAGCGGCGGGGATGCCGGACGTTCCACCACCGGGTGCCGCCGATGTGGCTGTGCGCGCCCGGCCCGATGCCCCACCAGTCACCGCCGGTCCAGTAGAGCAGGTTGTGCTCACACCGGGCCTTATCGCCGGCCGCCCAGTTCGAGATCTCATACCAGTGCAGGCCCGCGGCGCTGAACAGGTCGTCGGCGGCCAGGTACCGGCCGGCCATCGCGTCGTCGTCGGGTGCGGCCAGCTTCCCGCGCCGGACCTGGGCGGCCAGCCTGGTGCCGTCCTCGACGATCAGCGCGTAGGCGGAGATGTGGTCCGGCCCGGCGGACAGGGCGGCCTGGACCGACCGCAGCCAGTCCGCGTCCGACTCGCCCGGAGTGCCGTAGATCAGGTCGAGGCTGACGTGCTCGAACCCGGCGGCGCGGGCCCAGCCGGCGCAGCTCACCGCCCGCTGCGGCGTGTGCACCCGGTCCAGGGTGGCCAGCACGTGCGGCACCGCGCTCTGCATCCCGAACGAGATCCGGGTGAACCCGGCCGCCCGCAGCTCGCTCAGCGAGCGCTCGTCCACGGACTCCGGGTTGGCCTCCGTGGTCACCTCGGCTCCCGGCGCCAGCCCGAACTCGCCGTCGACGGCGCGCAGGATGGCGGCCAGCCTGGCCGGGGCGAGCATGGTCGGCGTCCCGCCGCCGAAGAACACCGTCGCCACGGCCGGGCTGGCGTCCCCGAGCACCCGCCTGGCCAGCCGGATCTCGCTGATCGCGAGATCCGCATAGGAGTCGCTGGCGCCACCGTCCAGCTCGTCCGCGGTATAGGTGTTGAAATCGCAGTATCCGCAGCGACTGGCGCAAAAAGGGATATGTACATACATTCCGAACGGAGCATTGCCAACCCGCTGCATTGCGCCGGCGGGCAGCGCGCCATTCCCCGGGATGGGCTCGCCGTCCGGTGGGGTGCCAGGCACCAGAGGTCCCTACCCCGCCGCCGCGCTCGGCAGCCGCCCGGCGGCCAGCCACTCGCCGGCCAGGCCATCGAATTTGACCGAGTGGCCGGGCACGCTCTCCAGGCGGCGCATCACGGCGACGTCGCGGGTGTAGAAGGCCTCCAGCGCGCCGGCCACGGTCACACTGCCCTCGGGCCTGGACACCACCTCGGCCGGGTCACCGGCCCGCAGCGTTCCGGGCTCGCACACCCGCAGGTAGGCGCCCGGGCGCCCGGCCTGGCGGAACGCCTTGATCCAGCCCTTCTCATCCAGCCAGTTCCGGAAGACGATGCAGGGGATGCGCGGCGAGGTCACCTGCACCACGACCCCGCCGAGCCGCCACACCTCACCGATGACGGCACCGGTGACGTCCAGGCCCTGGGTGGTCACGTTCTCGCCGAACATCCCGCTGGGCAGCTTCCGGCCCAGCCGGCCGGCCCACCAGTCCAGATCCTCGCGGGCGTAGGCGTAGACGGCCTGCTCGGTTCCGCCGTGGTGGGCCTTGTCCACCTGCTCGTCGCCGGCCAGGCCGAGCAGCCCGACCTGTACGGCCGCGGGCACCGGGCGCTTGTCGATGGCGGTGCGCCGCAACTCGCCCGCCCAGGATGCACTCCGCCCCCGGCCGGTATTGACCGAGACAACCCGCGCGGTCTCCATGACCGGCACGCTAACCGACCAGCCGCCAGCGGGCGAATTCATTTGCCCCGGCCACCCAGTGTGGTTCCGGCCGGGAAGTTGAGTCCACCTCCCCTGGAACGGGCGCCGTGAGCACGGAGTTAAGCTGATTAGGCTAGCTCTACGGGAGGCGCCGATGACCACAGGGCCGGGGTACAGGTACGGGATGCCAGGTGGGGGCCGGTGGATGTCCGGCGCCGAGCACGCGAAAATGCGAGCCTGCGACGCGGACCGGGAGGGGACGGCCGACATGCTTCGCGGCGCCTTCGTCGAGGGCAGGCTCAGCCAGGAGGAACTGGACGAGCGCCTGGGCCAGGTCTATGCCGCGCGCACCTACGGCGACCTGGCCGCGCAGACCGCCGACCTGCCGGTTCAGCGCCCGCTCCCGATGATGCCGCCGCCCCGGCCGATGGCCAGGCAGCAGACCAACAGCATGGCGATCGGCTCGTTCGTGTGCGGGCTGCTGGAGATCTTCTCGCTGGGGCTCACCGCGATCCCGGCGGTCGTGCTCGGCCATTCGGCCCGCAGGCAGATCCGGCGGACCGGTCAGCCCGGCGACGGGTTCGCCGTGGCCGGCCTGGTCCTCGGCTGGCTGGGCATCGCTTTCATGACGATCTTTCTGGTCGTCGGGATCGCCGCTGTAGCGAGCACCGCGCACCCTGGTGGGCTGCCAGCTTCCCACAGCATCCCGCACCACAGGTTCTTCAAGCCCGGTGCACCGCCGCCACCGGCACAACCGGGGCTGTGACGGCTCATGGGTGACCGGTAGCGTCGCCTCCGGGTCTCAGCGGCGCTTCTCGGCGGTGGACAGGGCAGCGATGAACGCCTCCTGCGGGACCTCGACCCGGCCGATCACCTTCATCCGGCGCTTGCCTTCCTTCTGCTTCTCCAGAAGCTTGCGCTTGCGGGTGATGTCGCCGCCGTAGCACTTGGCCAGCACATCCTTGCGCAGCGCCCGGATGTTCTCCCTGGCGATGATCCGCGACCCCACGGCCGCCTGGATCGGCACCTCGAACTGCTGCCGGGGAATCAGTTCCCGCAGCCTCGCGGTCATGGCCACGCCGTAGTCACGGGCCTCGTCGGCATGCACGACCTGGCTGAACGCGTCGACCGGCTCGCCCTGCAGCAGGATGTCCACCTTGACCAGGTTCGCCTCCTGCTCCCCCGCGGGTTCGTAGTCCAGCGAGGCGTAACCCCGGGTGCGCGACTTGAGCTGGTCGAAGAAGTCGAAGATGATCTCCGCGAGCGGCATCGTGTAGCGGATCTCCACCCGGTCGGCGGACAGGTAGTCCATGCCGAGCAGCGTGCCGCGCCTGGCCTGGCACAGCTCCATGATCGTGCCGATGAACTCACTGGGTGCCAGCAGGGTGGCCCGGACCACCGGTTCGAAGACTTGTGAGATCTTCACGCCCGACTGCCCTGAGGCGCCGGAACTGCTGGGGAACTCGCTCGGGTTGGTGACGGTGACCTCGCGCCCTGCCTCGGTGACCACCCGGTAGACCACGTTCGGCGCGGTCGAGATCAGCGACAGGTCAAACTCCCGCTCCAGCCGCTCCCGGACGATCTCCATGTGCAGCAGGCCGAGGAACCCGCAGCGGAAGCCGAAGCCCAGCGCCAGCGAGGTCTCCGGCTCGTAAACCAGGGCCGCGTCGTTGAGCTGCAGCTTGTCCAGCGCGTCCCTGAAGTCCGGGTAGTCGTCGCCGTCCATCGGGTAGAGCCCGGAGAACACCATCGGCCGGGGATGTGCGTAGCCCGCCAGGGCCTCCCCGGCCGGATTGGCGGCGCTGGTCACCGTGTCACCGACCCGGGCCTGCCGGACATTCTTGACGCCGGTGATCAGGTAGCCGACCTCGCCGGCGCCCAGCCCGCCGGTCGGCACAGGCTCCGGCGAGATGACGCCGATCTCGAGCGTGTCGTGCGCCGCGCCGGTGGACAGCATCAGGCTCTTCGCCCGGCGGGAGAGATGCCCGTCCACCACCCTGACGTAGGTGACGACGCCACGGTAGGTGTCGTAAACCGAATCGAAGATCAGCGCGCGGGCCGGGGCGGCCGGATCCCCCTGCGGCGGCGGCACCCGGGTGACGATCGCGTGCAGCAGCTCGGCGACCCCTTCACCGGTCTTGGCGGACACCCGCAGCACGTCGTCCGGCTCGCAGCCGATGATGTGCGCGAGTTCCCCGGCGTACTTGGCGGGCTGCGCGGCCGGCAGGTCGATCTTGTTCAGCACCGGGATGATCTGCAGGTCCGCGTCCAGCGCCAGGTACAGGTTGGCCAGCGTCTGCGCCTCGATCCCCTGCGCCGCGTCCACCAGCAGGACGGCTCCCTCGCACGCGGCGAGCGACCTGGACACCTCGTAGGAGAAGTCGACGTGCCCGGGCGTGTCGATGAGGTTCAGCACGTACCCGGTGCCGTCCTGCCCGGTCCAGGGCAGCCGGACGGCCTGGCTCTTGATCGTGATGCCGCGCTCCCGCTCGATGTCCATCCGGTCCAGGTACTGCGCGCGCATCTGCCGCTCGCCGACGACCCCGGTAAGCTGAAGCATCCGGTCAGCAAGCGTTGACTTGCCGTGATCGATGTGCGCGATGATGCAGAAATTGCGGATCACCACGGGATCGGTGCGGGCAAGGTCGGTCACGGGTCACATGGTATGAGTCAGCGGCATGTCCCCGGGCCATGCCATCCGGTTGGCTCGCTCGGTTTGAGCCGGGGCCCCGCGTCGGATATCCTTTCCTGTCGCCGCTCCGGGCGTGTTCCGGTAGCGGCCCATCCCTTGTCGGTCTGATTCGCCCGATCGGTCCGACCGGCCCGAACAGATCACGAGCGAGGCTTTCGCGTGGCGAACATCAAGTCCCAGATCAAGCGCAACAGGCAGAACGAGAAGGCGCGGCTGCGGAACAAGGCCGTCAAGTCGTCCCTGAAGACGTCGGTCCGCAGGTTCCGCGAGGCGGCCCAGGGCGGCGACATGGACGAGACCGGTGCCGCCCTGCGCGTGGCCTGCCGGCAGCTCGACAAGGCCGCCAGCAAGGGCGTCATCCACAAGAACCAGGCCGCCAACCGCAAGTCCGCCATAGCCAAGCAGTACGCCCAGCTCACCAAGGGCTAAGCCGCGCGGCACCGGGGGACCGTGATCATGCCGGTGTACTCATCGGTATCACCGACGCGGCCAGCGTGGTGCTGGCCGATCGTTACCGTACAACGCCGCTGCTGACCCTCGGCCAGCGGGCACTTCCGGCGCCTCAGGCCGCTGTGGGGAGCCGGCCATTTCTCGTTGCTGGCTTACGACCTGTGAGAAAGCGCGGAGATTGCTGGCGCCTGGTTAGGGTTGACGGGGATCAGCCACCGTCGCGGCAGGCGACGATCTGGCGGATGGCGCGTTCCAGCGCGTAGGGCGCGCTTGCGCCCTCGCCCTTGACCTGGGCGTCGGCCTCGGCGACCGCCTGCAGGGCATGGGCCACGCCGTCGGGGGTCCAGCCGTTGAGCTGGCGGCGGACGCGGTTGATCTTCCAGGGTGGCATGCCCAGCTCCCCGGCCAGGGCGTCGCTGCTGCGGCCGCGCGGGGCGCCGCCGACCTTGCCGAGGGCACGGACGCCCTGGGCCAGGGCGCTGCTGATCAGCACCGGGGCCACCCCGGTGGCCAGGGCCCAGCGAAGCTGCTCCAAGGCGCCGCCGAGCTTGCCTTCGACCGCGCGGTCGGCCACGGTGAAGCCGCTCGCCTCCGCTCTGCCCCGGTAGTAGCGGGCCACGGTCGCCTCGTCGATGGCGCCGGTGACGTCGTCGGCGAGCTGGGCGCAGGCGGCGGCCAGCTCGCTCAGGTCGTTCCCGACGGCGTCGATCAGCGCCCGCACGCTGGCCTGGCCGGCCTTGCGGCCGAGCCGGCGGAACTCGCCACGGACGAACTCGATGCGCTCGCCGTCCCGGGTGATCTTGGGGCAGCGGATGACCCGGATGCCGGTCTTGGTCAGCGCGGTCAGCAGTGCCTTCCCCTTGGCGGCGCCGGCGTGGGTGAGCACGAGCACCGTGTCCGGCTCGGGCGCCGCGGCGTAGCGCTCCAGGACGGCCGCCAGTTCCTTGCTCGCATCCTGGATGCCCCGGATGACGACGGCCTGTCCCCCACCGAACAGTGATGGGGATACCAGGGACGCGAACTCGCCGGGTCCGAGCCCGGCAGCGGCGACGTCACTGGGCCGGGCCGTGCTGTTGTCCTGCACCGGGTTGCCCCCCGGCGCGGTCGCCCCGGCCAGCAGGGTGGCGACGGCCCGGTCGACGAGCAGTTCCTCT
>Ga0209167_10002218_pt1 | contig 10658 bp, 9 predicted proteins | sample Coa_R1_9_FD_187154 | JGI IMG/M metagenome (GOLD analysis project Ga0209167, IMG submission 187154) | Surface soil microbial communities from Centralia Pennsylvania, which are recovering from an underground coalmine fire - Coalmine... | ecosystem: Environmental > Terrestrial > Soil > Unclassified...
CGCGGGGCCGCTGATGAGGGGGTCGAAATCGCTCTCCTGCATGGCGAGATAAAAGAACTGCGGCGGCAAGTCCTGCGCCAGCATCTCGTGCGCGATCGTTGTCGTATAGCCGTTTTCCCTGGCCTTCTTCACAGCCCGCGTGTAGCGTTCCGAAGACTGCCACTTTTTGATATACGCCTTCACTTCGTCCAGAAAGTCCGGCGGCATCGCCAGTTCGCATTCTCCAAAAATCCGGGATACGCGCAGAACCAGCCGGTCCTCTTCGCTCATCTTCGCGTTATAGACATGCAGGGAATCGAGGAACTGATCGTAGTTCTTTTCCATTTCCCGGCGGCGGCTCTGGTACTTCCGCACCTGCTCCATCCCCTGACCGCTGCCCGAATCGGAAATGAGTTTCTCCACGCTGGCGATGTCGACGTCGAGAGACTTCATGGAATAAAAAAGGTCCTGCGCCATAGCTTTGTGCTTCGCCGATTGCTGGTGCTCGTAGAACCCGTACCCGGCTCCCGCCAGCCCGCAGATCCCCAGCGCCGCGATCACGATGCCATACCTGCGTTTCTGCCGGGTCTGCACCTGCACAAATGCCTGGCGCACCATGCGCGTATGGTCCCCCGCGCCTGGCGATTCGTCTTTGCCGAAGTACTTCGCGGCATATTCATCGAGAGCTGCCGGCGGGGGCGGGACCACAGGCGGCGACTCGGCGCGGAAGCTGACTTCCGGACCCTGAATCCCGAAACGCAGCACAAGATATCCATTCACCGCGGCGGATTCCACGCGCGCACCGTTGAGGAAAAGGCCGTTGGCGCTTTTGAGATCCCGCACCACCCATTGGCCATTTTCGAAGCTCACCGCCGCATGGCTTCGGCTCACATGCTCGTCGGGGATCTGCAGTTCGCAATCCGCGGTGCGGCCAATGCGGAAAGGAGCCTCAAAGGTGAGTCTTTTCGCATAGGGCGCTCCCACAGTGATGGACAGCGGCTCAACCGCAGCGTTCGATGGTTCGGTCACTAATTCACTGTTTTAACGCGCGAAGCGGGAAGTTGGCATCGGCGCAGCGTGAGTTTTCGCACGCGCTCAAGAAGGCGTTACAGGTTAATATTGCAGCCACGGAGGACAGATCCACATGCCCCTGCAGGTTTGCATGGGAGCCCAAATGATGTGCAGCTTCGGTATGGCGCCGAGTTCCCTGGTGGTGCTGCCGAAAAACAAGGTGTTCACGAACATGGTCCCGGACGCCAACATCATGGACAACGTTCCGATGGTCAATATTATGCCCTTCGGGATGTGCATGTCACCCTCGAATCCAACAGTTGCCTCGGCGACCTCCGCGGCAATGGGCGTGCTCACGCCCATGCCGTGTATCCCGAACACGCCGGCCCCATGGACGCCCGGCGCAGCCACCGTGATGCTCGGAAACTTCCCGACGCTGGACAACGTGTCCCAGCTGCAATGCGTCTGGGGCGGCGTGATTACGTTTGTCACCGCCGGCGAAGTGACCGTCAACGTCCCGTAACCGGACCGGCGACGGCTCTTTGGCTACTGCTGCTGGAGCGAACTGGTCGTCCCCTGAATCGGTTGACCGATTACATCGCCGCTTACAACCATTTCCACTCGGCGGTTCTGCTGCCGGCCCGCCGCCGTGTCGTTCGATGCGACAGGCCCATCCTTCCCCAAACCCAGTGCCGAGACGTTGGCGGCGCTGATGCCGTTCGAGGTCAGGTAGTCGCGCACCGCGTCGGCGCGCCGTTCGGAAAGCTTGAGGTTGTATTCATCGGTGCCGATGCTGTCGGTGTGGCCTTCGACATTCACATGAAGGGTGGGATAAGCGAGCAGAATGCCCGAAACCCTGGCCAGCTTCTCCCTGGCTCCCGGTTTCAATGAAGCCTGGTCGAAGTCAAACAATACATCCGACAGATTCACGATCAGACCGCGCGCAGTGTCGCGGGTCTGCAGGATGGCGTTGAGCTGCTCGCGAAGGCGGTCGCGAAGAGCCAGTGCGTCCTTCTCCGCGGAGGCGCGAGCGGCCTGCGCGGCGGCGGCTTCATCGGCCAAACGCTTCTGTTCGGCAAGGGCGGCCATGCGGGCCAACTCCGCCTCGTGTTTGGCGGTGACAGCGTCAGCCGTAGCAATCTGCGCCTCGCGCTTCTCGCGCTCGGCCGCCGCGCGTTCGTCGTCCGCCGCGGCGCGCAACCGTGCTTGTTCGGCGGCTTCGGCGGTAGCGGCGGCTGCCTGCCGCCGCGCATCCTCTTCACGGCGTTTGGCGGCAAGATCGGCGGCTTCCCGTTCCTTCACTATGCTGATGCGGCGCGCGTCTTCCGCCTGCTGGGTGGCTTCGCGGGCATCCGTGTTGAGTTCTTTTTCGTCCCTGGTTTGGTAATAGCCCTCGGCATTCTGTATGTTGAGGGCGGCTTTAGCCATCACGTCGGGCGCATAATAGTTCGCGCCTTGCGCCCTCGCAATGGCCATGGCTTCGCGGGCTTCACGCAACTGCAGCGGAATTCGGAGATCGGAAGTGATGGGAGCCAGCGCGCCTCCGGAGATGTTCATGGTGTACTGTCCGCGCTTCAGCAGTTCATATTTCGCATCGATGATTTCGAGCGTCCCGGCCGTGTCTCTGCGGAGAAAATTCTCCATCACGACGACATCGGATGGCTGGCTCACCGAGAAATACGGTTCCGCCGTTACGATCATTCCAAAAGACTGCAGATCCGTAGTCGCGTAAAGGTCGGCGTGCGACGAGTTCGGGTCCTTCAGCGTTACTTCTCCAAGCCGCTCCGCGCGGCCTTCCGGGGTGATGGCCCACAGCACAAACGTCAGATATTCCGCGCCGAACTGCGCCGGGTTCGAAAGACGGTCGAACTTCAACGAGATGCGGGTCGCACCCGTTTTCGCGTCTACGCTTGCTTCGCCCCGCGCGTCCGGCATCAGCGCCGTGCCGCGGAAATCGATGTGTGTCGTGCCCTCGCGGTTGTGATAGTTAACGGCCCGAACCGTCTTCGATGTCACGTCAACGCGAAAGATGGGCTCCGTGCCGTTCGGGTTTGGGCGCACGCCCGTTTGAACGGGGCTGGGAGCCTGCGCAAGCATTACAGATGCATACAGCAGAATGAGTCCGGTGGTTTTCATTTGAAGACCTCCTCCAACAGTGGCGGTAGTGCAAGCAGCGGGCCAAAAAGCCGTGCCGCTATGGAATCCCGATTGCATCTACCTCCAGAGCTTGGCCTCAAATTCTGTAAAGAAAATCACTATCCGGGAACTTCTGAGACCGCATAAGAAGGCGCTGTTCTTTGGGATACTGGCCGCGATCGGCGATGGCATTGCAAACCTGCTCGATCCGGTTCCTTTGAAGATTGTTCTGGATAATGTCCTGCGGTCGAAAGCCCCGATCGGATGGCCGAACACAATCATTTTGTCCATAGTGGGCACGGATAAACTAGCCATCATCGAGTTTGCGGCGATCTCCGTACTGGCGATCGCTTTGTTTGGAGGGCTCTGCGCCTATGCGGAAAAGCTCCTCACCACCAGCGTCGGCCAATGGGTGATGCACGATTTGCGGCAAACCCTGTATTTCCATATCCAGCGGCTGTCACTCGCGTATCACGATAAGAAAAGCACAGGCGACCTTCTCAGCACGGTAACCAGCGACATCGATTCCATCCAGAGCTTTATCAGCTCGAACTTTCTCGACGCGCTGATCGATGTCGTGACGCTGACAGGCATGGTGGCCGTCATGTTCTTTGTCAACTGGCGGTTCACGCTGATTGCGCTTTCGATTGCGCCTTTGCTCGCGCTGGTCGTTTTCAGGTACACCCGCAGCATAAAGAAAGCTTCGCGCGAAGTGCGCAGGAAGCAGGGCGAGATCGTTTCCGTAATCCAGGAAGTGCTTTCCTCCATGCGTGTCGTAAAAGCTTTTGCGCGCGAGGATTACGAAGTGCATCGTCTGGAGGAAGAGAGTCTCGAGAATGTCGAAATCGCTCTGCGGGCGCGGGCCCTGAAGGCGCGGCTGGCCCCTCTGGTCGAGGTGATCGTGGCCATCGGCACTGGCCTGGTGCTGTGGTTTGGAGCGCGCCTGGTGCTGGCCGGCAGCCTGTCCGCGGGTTCACTGGTTCTCTTTATCTGGTACCTCGGGAAGATGTATAAGCCGATGCAGGATCTGTCGAAGATGACGGACGCCTACTCGAAGGCGGCCATCGGCTATGAACGTATCCGCGGGATTCTGGACATGGACGGCGAGGTGAAAGATCAGCCGGGTGCCAGAAAGGTGGCGCGGCTCCGGGGCGAAATCGAATTCGATCATGTCACTTTCGGTTATGACCCGAACTCCCCGATCCTTGAAGACATCAGTTTTCGGATCGAGCCGGGCCAGGTCGCCGCGTTCGTTGGCCCTACAGGCGCGGGCAAAACGACCATTATCAGCCTGGTTTCCCGCTTCTACGATCCGCTTTCGGGCACGGTAAAGATCGATGGCGTGGATGTCCGCCGTTATCGGCAGCGGTCTCTTCGGGAACACATCAGCGTCGTGCTGCAGGAAACCGTGCTCTTCCAGGGCTCGATATGGCACAACATCGCATACGGCAAGCCCAGCGCCAGCCGGGTGGAAATTGTGAGAGCGGCTGAACTGGCGAATGCGACCGAGTTTATCGAGAAGATGCCGAACGGTTACGACACGCTGGTGGGTGAGCGGGGCGTTACTCTCTCCGGCGGCCAGCGGCAGCGCATTGCGATCGCGCGCGCGGTGATTCGCAATACCCCCGTGCTCATTCTGGACGAGCCGAGCTCGGGTCTCGACGCCGAATCGGAAAAGCTTGTCTTCGAGGCTCTGGACCGGCTGATGAAGGGGAAGACTTCCATCGTCATCGCCCACCGGCTTTCTACGATTCGCTCCGCCGATGTCATCTTCGTGGTGCAGGACGGCAAGTTGGTGGAAAGCGGTAAACACGAGGAACTGGCGGCCAGCGGCGGGCTTTACGCCGAGCTGTACGAGATTCAATTCGGAGCTCTGAAATGACCGGCGCGGAATAATTCAGAGCCTGTTCAGCTCGGCAATTCTTCCTTCCACAACGGCCGAGAATCCGACAATCTGTTGTGGCGAATAACCAGCCGCTCCGAATGCATGCTGAATCTGCTCCCGCGAAAGTTTAGCCAGGATCGATCCGATCCAGCGGGCGTCGGCGATCGGGATATGCTTGCCGATCCATTCCAGATCGACGCGTGACTTGAATTCCGGCTCCTCGAACACATGAATCATCGCGGGACGGCTCGGCACGCCGAAATCGACCTCGGAAGGCGTTATTTTTGTGATGAACTTCGAATCGGTGTAGTTCTCCAGGTTTCCCTTGGATTCGGCGCGCGTGACGCTGCGGCCCGTGGTTCCGAAGCTTGCGCCCAAGTCCGTTACCAGATAAATCCGCTTGTCGCGGTAGACGTAGATCGAGTTATTTTCGTCCTTCAGATCCCAGTTGTTGATAAGAGCCATCATGATTCTCAGGCCGTTAAGCTCACGGGTGCCCGTGAAGGGATTATCCTTCCATTTCCACTTGCCGTTTTTCTCTTCCCCCGCGAGATATCTCTTGAGGCGCGCGTTATGGATCAGGCCGTCCGGCTCCACGAATTTTTCCCCGCGATGCAGGTCGGACGGCACATGATCGACCTTCAGGTCCGGCAGGAAATACTCTTCGTCGGCGAAGTAACCCACAGCCCACACCAGACGGGAGGCTGCGGTTTCCGGGTGCGCTTCCTCGCCAAGCTTGAGTTTCCACTTGACGCCATCGGCGCCGGTAATGATGTATTTGGGGTTGGTGCCGTTCAGATCCTCTTTGACGAATTTGAAAGGACCGACAGGCTGATGCGCGGGCCCTCCAGGGCCGTTGACCATGTCTCGTGTGGCGATATCGACAGGGTCCTCCCAGAGAACGGCGGGCGCGTTGACTGCCTCTTTCGAGACTTTTTTCGGCGCGGCAAGAGCTGTGACGCTCAGTACCAAAATCAAAAGGCTTTTGGGCATGGCACATTCCTTCCCCGATATTTGCTGCAATACGCTGCAATGCGGATGCCAAATTGCAGGGAAACGAAACGAGGAACAAGAGTGGGGAAGCCCATGGTGAAGTGTTTGGTTCAACCAGACGATGGCGCGACGCCCCTGGTCAAAGGCATCAAAGACGCCAAAAAAAGCGTCGACATCCTGGTTTTCCGTTTCAACCGGAGCGAGATCGAAAAGGCGCTTGCCGAGGCCGTAACCAGAGGAGTCCACGTTCATGCGCTGATTGCCTCGACCAACCGGGGCGGCGTGCAGAATCTGCGGGACCTCGAAATGCGCCTGCTGGCGGCGGGAGTTACAGTCTCACGAACCGATAACGATCTGGTTCGCTACCACGGCAAGATGATGATCGTCGACCGGAGGGTGCTCTTTCTGCTGGCGTTCAACTTTACCTGGCTGGACATGGAACGCAGCCGCAGTTTTGGTATTGTCACAACCAACAAAAAGCACGTCGAGCAGGCGCTGAAGCTGTTCGACGCGGATATCAAACGGCAGCCGTATACCGCCGGCAGCGGCACCTTCATCGTCAGCCCGGTAAACGCACGCAAACAACTCACGGCCTTCCTCAGGGCCGCGAGGAAAGAGCTGCTGATTTACGACCCGGAGATCAGCGATCCGGCGATCGTCCAAGTCCTTGAAGCGCGTGTCAAGGCGGGTGTGACAGTCAGGATCATCGGCAAACTGAAGGCGCGGAGCAGCGTGCTGTCGGCTGGCGGCATGCAGGAAAAGACACTCCATATGCGTTTGCACACGCGCTCGATTGTGCGCGACGGATCGTGGGCTTTTGTGGGAAGCCAGAGCCTCCGCTCGGCCGAACTGGATGCCCGGCGCGAAGTCGGCATCATCTTTCGCGATCCCCGGGCCGTGGCGCGTCTGGCTAAGACTTTTGAGGAGGATTGGGAAGTGAAGGAGCAACCGGCGGCAGGCGCGGAGCAGGAAAAACCGGAACCTGTTTCAGCGTCAAAGGTGGCCAGGAAAGTCGCAAAAGCCGTCGCCGAAGAGTTGCCTCCGGTAAAACCGGTCTTCGATCTGACGCTTCGTGAGCTCTCCGGACCGGTGCCGGACGCGAACCTGAATCCCGCCGCTATGGAAGCGACTGTCAAACAGGCAGTTAAAGACGCGGTGAGGCAGGTGGTGCACAATTTCGTCGAAGAGGCCGCGGAATCCGGAAGCGCTGGGACAAAAGCATGACTGCAATCGTTGCTGTCCTTCTGCTGGCGGGGGCTCTTGAAGCGCAAACCCTCCATTCCCCGGTCAACGCAGACGCCGCGATGGTTCAGGATTTTCAGAAGCGTGTCGCCGCGTATCTGCAATTGCGCAAGAGCGTCGAATCGAATCTGCCTAAACTCAAGGCTACGGCGTCGGACGAGAAGATCTCACATCACGAGATCCAACTGAGGCATGCGATTCGCGACGCCAGGAAAGGAGCCCGGGAGGGAGACATCTTCACACCGGAGATCTCGACGGAGATCCGCCGTCTGATCGCTATCGCGATGCACCCCGACGGACCACAGATCCGCCAAAGCCTGCGCAGCTCGGAACCGGTTCAGCTGCATCTCGCAATCAATGAGAAGTATCCGGATGGCGTGCCGCTTCAGACAACCCCTCCCTCGCTGCTGGAGAACCTGCCTGCGCTGCCCCCGGAAATTGAATACCGTATCACCGGACAGGACCTCGTTCTTCTCGACACCAGGGCCCATCTGATCGTCGATATCGTCAGGGGCGTTTTTTCATGATCGCCGCCAGAAGCCGGGGGGGAATCCGGCATTTCGGCATTTTGCTCGCCGCGGTTGCGGTCGCGGCATCCACGGCGCAGGAGCTTCCGCTCAAAAAGGATTCGGTGCGCTTTGCCGTCATCGGAGACATGGGTACAGGCGAAAAAGCGCAGTATGAAGTGGCGCAGCAAATGGCGCGCTACCGCGAAACGACCGGGTTCGATTTCGTGCTCATGCTGGGGGACAACATCTACGGTGGCAACAGCCCCGCGGACATGAAGAGGAAGTTTGAATACCCGTATGGCCCACTGCTCGATGCGGGCGTTAAATTCTACGCATCGCTCGGCAATCACGACGACCCCAACGAACGTTTCTACAAGCCCTTCAACATGGGCGAAAAACGCTATTACAGCTACAAGAAGGGAAACGCGGAGTTCTTCGCGCTCGACAGCAATTACATGGACCCGCAGCAAATGGATTGGTTGAACAAAGCCCTGCACGATTCGGGCGCCGCATGGAAGATTTGCTTCTTCCACCACCCGTTGTATTCCGATGGGAAGTTTCACGGCCCCGATACCGACCTGCGGGCGCGTCTGGAGCCGATCTTCCAGGCGAACGGCGTCAGAATGGTTTTGTCGGGACACGATCACGTTTACGAAAGAATCAAACCGCATAGCGGGATCTATTATTTCGTGCTCGGCAATTCCGGCGAATTACGCACTCACGACCTCAGAAAATCCGCCGACATCGCCAGTGGCTTCGATATCGATCGCGATTTTATGGTGATGGAAATTGCCGGAGATCAACTGTATTTCCAAACCATCTCGCGCACCGGTGGAACCGTCGATTCCGGCATGATCGATCGACAGTGAGAAACAAATCAATAGCGATGCTCAATTGCCGCCTTACAGGCAAGCCAATCGCGACTGGGGTCTGCTGGGTTCAGATTTGAACGCCTTGGCGGAGATATACGACCTTTCACGCTGGGAGCAGCGCGTCACGAAGCGAACGGCAGCCGTCAGATCGCCGCAAGACGAAGATCTGTTGGACCGGCCGCCTTTCATTGCTTTTTGGAGAAGGTATCGCCGTTGTCGGCTTCGCGGTGTCGTGCTATTCCGCGGCGGTGGAGCGCGGTTCGATGGCGCGCGCGGATGCGCAATTACCACCCGTCGCGCGCGGACCCGCCTGCGCCCCTCGCATTGCCCTTCGAGCTGCGGAGAGCCTCGTCGTTGATCTGGTACCGGGCCAGTTCGGTGAGCTTTTCGTTGGCCTCTTTTTCCTCGAACAGCGTTTCCTCGAGCAGGCGGACCGCGCCACCGTTTCCGAGAATTTCGGCATGAGTCCGGGCTGAACCGTAGCCGGAAATCTCATAGTGCTCCACCTTCTGGGCGGCCGCGATCAGGCCCGCATCGCGTACCGCGGTGTCACCACTTGCGCTGACGAACTCATTGCCTTCTTTGATTAACCCGGTCATGGCGGCGCATTTCTTGCCGGTAGCTTTTTCGCCCAGCGCTTCGAAGATTCGTTCCAGGCGCCGGACCTGAGCCCTGGTCTGTTCGAGGTGCTCCTCGAACGCATCGCGAAGTTCGTCCGAGGAGACCGCTTTCGCCATATCCGGCAGTGCCTTGACCAGTTGCTTTTCCGCGTCGTAGAGATCGCGAATTTCATCGAGAAACAATTGTTCCATCGTTGTTATCTTTGCCATTGTCGCCATTGTCGTCTCCTGTCGTTCGAAAAGCCCAAAAGTGGTCTAGTGCCGGGTCGCGGCCCGATGATCGGATGCAGGTTCCCGCCTGCCACGCAGCGGAATCCCGCCGCCGGCCGCAGTCTGCTCCCAATACGGCCGCTGGCCATAGTGTTTATGGACGGCGCGGCCAAACACCGGATCGGCCATGTCGGGCCAATCGTCTCGGTCGAAGTCCGGCGCTCCTTCTAATGTCTTTTGGTCGATGTCGAGTATGAATTCAGCGGCTTCGATTCGGAGCGCGTTCCACGGCACGGGAAACCGCTTGTTGATTCCCGGAAAACCGCTGAACGAGAGTACCGCGTAGGCAATCCGGCCGCTCTTGAGATCGAGCATGATCTCTTCGATGTTGCCTGGTTCTTCACCTGCCGCTGTCAGTACCCGATGGCCCATGAGTGTACTTGCGGCGCAAAGGCCGCGTGTCCCGGCGCGATTCACTGTCGCGGCGGCAGTACGTGACGGGGAGGCTGGCCCACCTTCGGCAATCATGTTGGATATTTCAAGGTCCGTGGCGGCCGGATCCGCGTCTTGCGGCACCGGGCGTTCCGAACTCAGCGTACCTTCGGAGACACGGCGGTCGGAGACACGGCTGTCGGAGACACGGCTGTTTTCAAATTGGTTACTTGCCATCGTTGATCTCCACACTCAATGAGAGCAATCGCGCTGCCAGAAAGAACGCAATTCCCAGCGTCCGCTCCGCGACAATGGCAGACTTTGTGCTCCTCTCACATTGCTCGAACGAGCAACTTTAAGCAGGGAGGTCTAATCGAATGAACCGCAGTTTAATCAATGGTATAGCCTGTGCGGGTCTGGTATTGTTCTCATTATCCGCACGCCCGGCTGTAGCCCAGGATCGCGACGAGGATAGCTTTTATCACACGCGCGAGGGATTTTACCAGGGCAATAGCTGGAAGATGCATCTCTTCGACCGGGTACGGGCCGATTTGGAACACGTGCAACAGGTCGCATTTGCGGGGAGCGATGAGTATCGAATCGTCCGCACCAAAGAGCAGATCGCCGAACTCCAGAGCAAGATGGTTGAAGGCAGATACGACCAGCCGGAGCTCGAAGATGTCCTCGCCAGCCTCGGCAGAGTGGTGGCTGACAACCGGCTCAGCGCACGCGACCGCGAAATACTGAACGACGACCTCAGCAGAGTGCG
>Ga0209167_10002219_pt1 | contig 10652 bp, 9 predicted proteins | sample Coa_R1_9_FD_187154 | JGI IMG/M metagenome (GOLD analysis project Ga0209167, IMG submission 187154) | Surface soil microbial communities from Centralia Pennsylvania, which are recovering from an underground coalmine fire - Coalmine... | ecosystem: Environmental > Terrestrial > Soil > Unclassified...
ACCACACATAGGGATTCAGCGCCCAGGCCAACGCGGACCAGACTGCAACGCGCTCGCCGAGGGTACGGTGTGCGATCAGGAAAATGGGAATACAGGTCAGAGTGGCGAACAGACTGTTGATGCTCAGCAGAACCCAGGCGGACGCGTAACTGTAGATTCCAAAAATCTTGAACACGCCGCCGATCAGATAGGGATAAAGCGGCGGTTCCCATGCCGTCGGGCCGGTGTTGCCCTCGTAAGGACTGGCGAAGCCGTGACCTTGAGCGATGGAGCGGCCCACGCGTCCCATCTCCCAGCCAAACTCGAAGTGGTCGTCACCGGGACGAGTGCGATATTGATGAAACGCTCCGATTGCCGCGACCTGCAGAAAAAATGACAGGGGCAGGAGCCAGAGAAAAAACTTCGGAAGCGCCGGCCACAAGGATCGAGCCATTGAGGCGTAGTTTATCAGGGGGTCGACGAAGCCGGTTACGCGTGCGGCCTGTTCCGACGAAAGCCCCACTTCTCGCGCAAAGTGCGCGCGGAAAACGGGGCACCCGGCATGCAGGTACTACATTTGGCCTCCGGGCTGCGGGACCGATGACAGAGGTGCTAACGGAACTGTTTCCTGACGCGGCGCCACGTAGGGCACGTTGGGTAAGTGCGTGACCTGGCCGCGGGTAGCATCGGCGACGTCGATGCCGGCGTGGTCGAGCAGCAATCCAGTGGAGCGATCCAGTTCAATGCGCGACTTCTCGTACGCAGCCTTCGCCGAAAGCAGATTCGACTCGGCGGTGGTGAGAGTGGAGGCGTCCTGCAGAATGGCGGTCTGGGTGGTGAGTCCCACTTTCAATTTCTGCTGATCGGCATCCAGCGTCTGGCGAGCCAGGTCGACCGCCGATTGCGCGGCCTGCACCGCGGCGCGATTCTGCTTCACGTCAAACTGAGCGTTGCGGACCTCGACGCGTACCTGATTTTCAAGCTGGTGCTGGCGGACTTGCGCCTGGCGGTATTCGAGTTCGGCGCGTACCTGATTGGATTGCGCCAGCCGGTTGCGAAGCGGGATGGTAAGCGTGAGTCCTACGCCCTTGTCGGGCGCAGTCGAATTGACGAGCTGGTTCAAAGTGGAACCGTAGCTGACAGTGGTGGTCGTCTGAAACGGCGGCGGAGCTTTTGTGGGATTGAAACAGAAACTGCTGGTGGTGGTGGTGCAGTTGGGAACGAGCGGATTCACGTCGCCGCCCACTCCCGACCCGCCATAGTAGGCGAAGGCCTGCAGCGTGGGCAGCATCGCGTTCCGTACCGCCTTGTTGTTGAGGTCACGTGAGCTGAGATCGATGCGCGTCTCCACCAGTTCGGCGCGATGCTGCAACGCGTCGTTGATCATATCCTGGATGGGAATCACCGGTTCCTGGTCGGGCACTTGCACGGTCGAGGTGGGAATGACGTCGGCCTCCGCCAGCACTGGATCTTCAATGCTGCGGCTAAGCGCATTCTTTACGAGCAATTGCTCCAGTTGCAGGTTGTTTTGCGCCACGATCAGATTCTGCTGGCCGGTCGCAACGGTGCTCTGCGCGCTTACGACCTGAATAGGAGGAACCGTCCCGACCTGCGCCTGGCGCTTGCTGTCGTCGAGAGCTTTCTGCGCATAGGTCAGCGATTCCTGCTGCACCCGCACATTTTCGTAGGCGAATACCAGGTCCCAATACATGTTCTCGATCTGGTCGACGGTGGTGATTACTTGCAGCCGGAAGGCCACATCGGAAATCTCCCGGTTGTTCCTGGCGATGCGGATGAAGCGCGTGTTGGGCAGGAACCCGAAGCCCTGCAGAAGGTTTTGCGTGAAGCGAAACTGGAAATTCGATCCCAGCTGTGGAGTGAGCAGGCTGGTGGGGTTGTTGGTTGTGACGTGAGTGTTGTTGAACGCGCCGGTGAGCGTGCCGCCGAATTCGAATCCCTGAGTGTAGCCGAAGTTCGAAGTGTAGGTGTTTTGAGCGACGACCGGAACCGGGCTGAATACACTCACAGATTCGGTGTCGTTTTTGTCGAGTTGCAGCGTGCCCGTGAGCTGCGGATCGTAGCTGGTGAGGGGCGCTCCGATGCCGAGGGTCGAACTCACCAGGCCGTTGGTGCCAGTGCCGGCGCCGCCAGCGGCGACAGTGGTGCCGCCGGTGCCGGAGCCAACCGTATTGCCGAGTCCGCCTACGCCGCCGCCGGGCGTGTTCTGCACAATGCCGGTATTTACGCCCAGAATGCTGTTTCCCGACTTGGCGCGGAGCAGGTCCGCATCGGCGATGTTCAGGTTATAGCGGGCGATATCGATATCGAGATTGTTCTCGAGCGCGAGGGCGACGGCGTCGTTGATGGAAAGGTAAATTTTCCCATCCCGCATGAGCGAGTCGATGCGCGGCGAGTTGCCCAGATTGGGCTCCGCCAGTTCCTGCGGCATATAGGGCTGCAGCACATGCGGAAACGCGGAACGCGGATTGGAATAATCCTTGAGATGGACGGCCTGTGGCTGCGCAGGCTGGGGCGCCGTCGGAGGTACCGAGGGCGCTGTCGCTTGCGTAGACGGCGCAGGCATGGTAGTTTGCGCCCAAAGCGCGGCCGGGGCCGTGCTGACGAAGATTGCCACGAAATAGGCCAGCAACAGCCGAATAACAGAACTCAAACGCGATACGAACATGGTTCTTCTCCTTGCATAAGAACGGGCATGCATCCTTGCCATCATCGATTGCCAGTGACGCCCGTGTTGGATGCAAAATACGAGACGGCGTCACTTCATCTTAGCGGGAGAAGGTTCCGCGAAAGGGCAAGGGTTTGTAAAGAATTGTTTAGGCGAGTAGAAAAAACAATCGGGGCGCGGTTTGTGGCCGCGCCCCGAAATTAAACATTAGATGAAGCAGTTATTGCGGCTGCTGCGTTGGTACGACTGACGGCAAGTCCTTGCGTGGCGCCACCGAGGGAACGTTGGGCATACGAGTGACCTGGCCCTTGGCAGCATCGTCGATGCTGATCCCGGTATGGTCAAGCGTAGTGCCCACGGCGCGATCGAGTTCGATGCGCGACTTTTCGTAGGCTGCCATGGCCGACATTAACGTCGATTCCGCTGTGGCCAGAGCACTCTGGGTCTGCAGGACCAGCGTTGTGGTCGAGGTACCGAACTGATATTTCTTCTGTTCCGCGTCGAGCGACTGCCTGGCATAGTCCACCGCGGCCTTGGCGGAGTCGACGCTGGCACGGTTCTGTTCTACTCCGAATTGGGCGTTGCGGACTTCGATGCTGATCCGGTTCTCCGTTTGCTGCAGCGCCATTTGAGCCTGCTGGTACTCCAGTTCCGAACGAATCTGCGCCGCTTGGGCGGCGCGGTTACGTAGCGGAATATTGAGCTGCAATCCAACGCCTTTATCAGGAGAGGTAGAGTTGATGAGTTGGTTGAGGGTGCCGCCGTAGCTCACTGTTGGGGCGATCTGGTCAGGATTCTGCGGGTTGTTGCTGGCGCAGCCAAATGCCATTTGCAGCGGTGTCTCAGGAGTCGAGCAGGTATTTAAGGGATTCTGCGTTCCGCCAAGACCGGCGCCGCCGTAATAAGCAAACAAGTCGAGCGTGGGTAGCAGAGCATTCCGCACAGCCTTGTTGCTGATCTCGGTAGTGTTGAGTTGGATGCGCGACTCCACCAGATCCGCGCGGTGATGCAGCGCGTCGGAGACTAGATCCTGCGTGGGCTGAACCGGCTCGGTCTCCGGAAGTTCCATAGTAGAAGTTGGAATCACGTCGGCTCCCGCCAAAACCTGATCGCGCAGAGTACGGCTGAGCGCGTTCTTCATGAGTAATTGCTCCAACTGGAGGTTGGTCAGAGCAATTGTCAGAGCTTGATGGTCCTGGGCGACCGTGCTCTGGGCGCGGACAACTTCGATGGGCGCTAAGCTGCCGATTTCCACTTGCTTCTTCGTATCCGAGAGGGTCTTTTCGGCGAATGCCAAAGACTCTTTCTGTACACGCACGTTTTCGTAGGCATAAACCAGATCCCAGTACATGGACTGAATCTGGTTTACCGTAGTGATAATTTGCAGACGGAACGCAACGTCAGAAAGTTCACGGTTGTTTTTGGCGATGCGGATGAAACGCGTATTCGCGGCGAAGCCGAATCCCTGCAGCAGATGCTGCGTGAATTGAGCCTTAAAACCCGAAACCAGCTGCGGTGCCAGGCCTTGTAGGAAGCTATTGGTGGTTCCCCGCGTATTGTTAAAGCCGACCGTCAGGTTGGTACCCCAGCTGAAGGCTTGCTGGTAAGAGAAGTTCGCCGTGCCAGTATTCTGTACGACACTCGTACCAGGGATAACGCCCTGAAATATGCTGGTGGCCAGCTGTTTGAAGTGATCTTCCTGCAGCGTGCCGGTGAGTATCGGGTCGAAACTATTGACCACCGATCCCAGACCCAGCGTGGATCCGACCAGGCCCCCCGTGCCAGCGCCAGCGCCCCCTGCGCCCAGGCTGGTTCCTCCCGTGCCGGACCCGACCTGTCCACCGAGACCCCCGACGCCGCCGCCAGGAGTGTTCTGGACAATGCCGGTGTTCACGCCGATCGTTTGAGCCCCCGCTTTGGCGCGCAGAATGTCGGTATCGGCGATATTCAGGTTGTAACGCGCGATGGCGATGTCGAGATTGTTTTCGAGCGCCAGCGCGATCGCGTCATTCAGAGACAGGTAAAGCTTGCCTTCGTGCATGAGCGAATCAATTCGGCCGGTGTTCGCCAGGTTCGGCGCGGACAGGTGACGGGCCGTGTACGGCCCGATCGGATTGGGAAAGTGCGACACCGGCTTGGCGTAGTTCAGAACCGGCAGGGGCCGCGCTTCCGGGGTATTCTGCGGGGTGGGAGCCGCGGGCGGCTCCTGGGCCCAACACCCGAAGGTCAGCGTTGCGAATAGGCTGGCAGCAGCGGCGAGCCGGATAGTCGAGGCAAAACTTGCGAATGGCATCTACTCTTCTCCGTTCGTTGGAACCAGTTCGTTAAGACCCAGTGATTAAGAATTTGCTGCAAAAACGTTAGGTTTCGACTTGAGACGGCTGATCTGCCCAAAGTGATCTGCCCAATATTAAGGTCCTGCTCAGGCATTGGTACGCAAAGGAGGGACGGAAGGTTCCTAAAATCCCCTCAGAGGCGTTCGCTATATGTTTCCGGTCACGGCTCCCCGGCCCGGTACTCGGGGGACGCGATACAGAAATCTCCATCGCTAATCCAGCATTCCGCGGAAACTATGCAGTATATCTGACCCGAATTGCCCTGACTTTGCCCACGCTGCCCATGGAACTGGTAAATTGCTCGCGAGCGTTGAGCTGGAGCGCCTTACGCCGGCCAAACCCTGAAATCGCTTGGATGATGCAACGGCGGCGCGGGACTCGAAAGATCGCAGGATGCGCAATCTCAAAGTAACGGTCTCCTATGACGGGGCGGAATTTTCCGGCTGGCAGGTGCAGCCCGATGCCGCGACAGTGCAGGGCACACTTGCTTCAGCCATTGGACGCATCACCGGAGAAAAGGTATTGCCCCAGGGATCGGGGCGCACCGACGCGGGAGTGCATGCCTTGGCGCAAGTGATGACATTTGTCACGGAGTCTTCCGTCCCCACGGAAAACTTCTTGCGGGCGCTGAACGATATTTTGCCGGCCTCGATTCGCGTGCTGGAAGTGGTTGAGGCGCTGCCCGACTTCCACGCGCGTCACTCGGCGCGTGCCAAGACGTATCGTTACCGCATCTACCGGGAGTCCATTTGCCCCCCGTTTCTGGCGCGGTATGTGTGGCACTATCCCTATCCGCTCGACGAAGAGGCGATGGTCCGCGCCGCGCCGCTGGTGGCGGGAGAGCAGGATTTCACCTCCTTTGCAGCGGTGGACCCGGAGAGGGGACGGGAGGGCGAGCCGGCTTCGAATGTGCGTAAAATATTCTCTTCGGCATGGGAGCGCGCCGATGAAGAGCTGGTCTACACCGTTCAAGGTTCGGGATTCCTGCATCACATGGTCAGGAACCTGGTCGGCACTTTTATTCTCGTGGGCCGGGGAACGTTACAGGTTGAGGATGTGACACGCATCCTTGAGGCGCGCCAGCGGGCGGCGGCGGGAGCAACCGCGCCGGCGAGCGGATTGTATCTGGTGAGGGTTGAATACTAAGTGGCCGACGGTTGCTTTTCTCTGCGTTCTTTGCCATTTTCTTCGCGTTCTCAGCGGTTGAAAGCTTTTCCGCGCCCAGAGCAAAAAGCCTTTAACCGCTGAGAACGCGAAGAAGATCTGCAAAGAACGCAAAGAAATGCCCCGGGTCATTAACGTTTTTACGTGGGAACTCCTTATGGGTGCGGACTTACAAATTGCGGTTCGCAAAATCGCCCCGGTGAATCCGGCGACGGGGGAGGTTCTGCGGGAACTCGAGTGCGCCGGCGAAATCGAAGTACAGGCCGCTGTGGAGCGGGCTTGCGCAGCTCAACCAGCATGGGCGGAACTGGGACTGCGACGGCGCATCGCGGTGCTGCGCGATTTTCAAATCAGATTGCATGCGAGCAAATCTGAAATGGCGTCGGCCATCACTCGCGAGGCGGGCAAACCGCTCGTCGAGGCGCTGATCACCGAAGTGCTGGTGGTGCTGGACGCGGCGCGATTCCTGATCGATAACGCCTGGGCCCTGCTGCGAGATGAGCCGCTACCCCACGGGAATCTTGCAACCAAGCTGAAGCGTGGACGGTTGCTGCGCGAGCCGCACGGCGTAATCGGAATCATCTCGCCCTGGAACTATCCCTTTTCGATTCCAGCGACGGAGACGCTGGCCGCGCTGGTCGCGGGCAACGCCGTGGTGTTGAAGCCGTCAGAGTTGACTCCACTGGTGGCTCTGGAACTGGCTTCGTTGTTGCGTGCTGCCGGTGTTCCCGAGGACGTTTTTCAAGTGGTGGTCGGGGAGGGTGCGGAAGGAGCAGCGCTGCTGCGTTCGCCCATCGACAAGCTGGTGTTCACTGGAAGCGTTGCTACCGGTAAGCGTATCGCGCTAGCTGCGGCGGAACGGATGCTGCCTGTAGTGCTCGAACTGGGAGGAAAAGATCCCATGCTGGTGCTCGACGACGCCGACGTGGACGTGGCTTCGAGCGCGGCGGTGTGGGGAGCGTTTGTCAACGCCGGGCAGGCCTGCCTATCGGTCGAGCGCTGCTACGTGCATCGCAGTTTGTATGAATCTTTTGCCACCGCCTGTGCCAGGAAGACCGGTCAGCTGCGCATAGGCAACGGCATGGACCCTCAGACTGATGTCGGCCCCTTGATTCGGGAGCGGCAGGTGCAGATTGTGGCGTCGCACGTCGAGGATGCGAAGGCGCGGGGAGCGCGGGCTCTGGCGGGCGGTGCGCGGCTGCCGGAGCTCGGAGTGAACTTCTACGCTCCCACGGTGCTGGCGGATGTGACCCACGAAATGTGGATCATGCGGGAAGAAACTTTCGGCCCGGTACTGCCCATCATGGTGTTTGACGATGACGACGAAGCCGTTCGCCTGGCCAACGATTCCGAGTATGGGTTGGCAGCGAGCGTCTGGACGCGCGATGGGAAGCGCGGCGAGCGCCTGGCCCGCCGCATCCACGCGGGTACCGTCATGGTGAATGACGTGATTTCATGCTTCGGGATCAGCGAAGCTCCCCACGGCGGTGTGAAGGCCAGCGGCGTGGGCCGCACCCACGGACGCTTTGGCCTGGAAGAAATGGTAAGAGTGAAATATCTGGATATCGACCGGATGCCAAGGATGAAGAAAGTCTGGTGGAACGGCCACGGCGAGAGCTTCCGGCGGCAGATGGAGGGCTTTCTGGATATGCAGTTCGCGCGGGGGGTAGGTGCGCGGCTGCGTGGGGCGCTACGGGCGGCGGGAGTGATCGGGCGGAAGCAGCTGTAACCGTTGCGGACTACTTCGTCGCTTCAACTTTCTAGCCTTCGAAAAAACCCAAACTTCTCGCGCAAAGGACGCGCAAGAAATGCGCCACCCGGCTATCCCCAAATAATTACGGCATTCTCCGAGCTCTTCATTCGTTGAACCGGTCGCCGTGGCTTCTGGGGTGCGAGATCACGAGGAACCGTACCGGGACGGACGATGGATTGCGGATCTGATGGCGTTTTCCCGGCAGCACGCGCATGCCGCTTCCCGCGGCCAGCAGCGTGGTTTCGCCTTCCACCTCCATCAACACTTCGCCCGAGAGGATGTAGAAAAACTGCTGCGCCTTCTCGTGATGGTGGCGAATCTCGGCTGCGCCCGGGGGCATGAACTCTTCGATCACGCTCAGTTGTTCGTCGTTCACTAGATACCACGCGTCGCAATCCGTCCCCCACCGATAATGCTCGGCGTTCTCCCGGCTCACCGCGGCCGGTACACTGGAAGCTGTTTTCGTGGAGCTTCGCCGCGGGGCCGCGGCCGTGACTTTTCTCGCCATGCTTGTCGTCTCCTGCAGACCAGTGTAATCTGCTCGCCATGCGCGAGCGTACTCATCCCCACAAGGCTCCCGATTCCCAGCGGGAATTGATGCGGCACGCCGTGGCCACGGTGGCCTATCGCGGCGGGAAAGCGCTGCGGAACGCACCGGCCGGATTCGCCGAATTTAAGGCAGGGCACGGACTGCGCACGCCCGGGCAGATTCTGGCGCATATCGGCGATCTGTTCGACTGGGCACGGTCGATCGCGATGGGTCAGCAGAAATGGCACGACTCGACGCCACTGGCGTGGGACAAGGAAGTCGAAAGATTTTTCGCAGCCCTGAAAAAGTTCGAAGACTTTCTTGCCTCGAGTGAGCCGGTGCAGGCTCCGCTCGACAAGTTATTTCAAGGCCCTGTTGCCGATGCCCTGACGCATGTGGGGCAGATCGCGATCCTGCGCCGTATGGCGGGTGCTCCGGTGAAGGGGGAAAGCTATTACGCCGCCGAGATCGAAACTGGGCGGGTGGGACCGGATCAGGCGAAGCCAAAGCGAGAGTTCTAAGTCTAAGCACCCAGGACCGTCGAATTCACTTTGAGCGATTCCGGTAGAGAGATCCGTCCACTTGCTGGATCATGGCGTCCGCTTCCAGATGAATCCCCAGAAATTCGCCGAGTTGCTGCGCGACTTCTTTCGGCTTGCTTAGCACTTCGTGATACGGGATGCGGACGGACTTGACGTAGGCCTTGCCGTCGAACCACGCGTAGACCTCGCGCAGATGTTTCTCGAATGCCGCCGAAATGATAGCGGGATCGACTCCTTCTTTGTAAGTGCCGCGGCGGCGCAGCATCTGATCCTGCGACGCCAGCACCTCCGGCAGCGGACGCTGCATGAAGATGATTCGGTATTCGTGCCCCGCGGGAAGTGATAGCAGCAGCCGCGAGATCACCTTCACCACCTTGCCTTCGCCTTCGGCAATGCAAGACGGATCGTTGGTCAGCTGTTTTATGCGTTCCCACTCCAGGTAGCCGCGCGGATTATCGGCGTCAGCCTGGCGTTCGCCATCGGCGAGAGGCGTCATGCCTCCGGCGACCAGCATCTGCATCATCAACGATGTGCCCGAACGCGGTAATCCCGAAACGATTGTGATCATTTGCTTATTGAAGCCCTGCCGGAGGGGCGGGCCCGGTCCACGAATAAAATTCGATTTTACAGACTAGCAGAGGAGTGCGCGGCGCGCTTCACTATTGACTCTTGAGCGCGACTTGGGCGCGGTAAATGGCTTGCCAGCGTCCATCCCGGAAGACATAGACCGAGCTGCCGTTCATGTGCACCGGAACTTTTTCTCCGCCGCAGCTGGCGTATTGATCGACCTTGTAGGTAAGAAGATAGGTGCCCGTGGCCAGCGGCAGCACTCCGAAGTCGGAAAGGCTGTAGCCATCGACCGCGCAGGCTTTTGCGCCGGATTTCTGCTGTTCCAGTTGCTGATCGCGAGTGAGAGTCCCGTTCTCGCCCCAGAAAACTCCGTTCGCGGGGATGTGCTCGCGGAAGTAGGCTTCGTCCTTCGACTTCCAGGCTTCGAAGAAGCCAGTCTCGGTGCGGACCAGTTCCTGCTCGACGCTGCCTTTTTTCTGCGGCACTTGAGCGTGCGAGGGCCGGATTACCAAGGTGAATGAAACGATGAATGCGGCGCAAGTGAGTGAAGCCTTGAGAATACGCATGAAGTCTCGTCTGATCCTTGCCGGTTGCGAGTCTGCCTAGGATACGCCATTCCCGCGAAGGTTCGGTGCATGTCGGCGGGATCGGCTTTCAGTTACAATGACCGCGTAAGGCCGAATCCGGCGGCGTTTTGTGCCGCCTCGAACGAGGGGTACGTCTCTTGGCGACTAGCGAAGTGGCCGCTTCCGGCTCCCAAAATGTTGCGCAGCTCCCCCACCACAAGGTCAAGATCAAGAAGGCCGGGCAGCGCGCCTGCAACGAGAAAAACGAGAAGGGAAAATTCTGCGGCGGGCATTTGAAGCGGTGGTCGTACATGACCGACGCGGTCGAACGCGAGTGCGGCGACGTCGAGAAGGCCTGGGGCAAGAACGCCGAAGTTTATCGCTGCGAACATTGCAAGACGTTGTATTTGCCGAATCCCGCGGAAGCGAAAGTGAACGTCGCGGGGCAGGGAATGATCTCTGTGTTCGGGCTGACGCTGCCACCGAAGGAGAAGTAGGCTCTTGGCTTTTGGCTCTTAGCTTTTGGC
>Ga0209167_10002221_pt1 | contig 10648 bp, 9 predicted proteins | sample Coa_R1_9_FD_187154 | JGI IMG/M metagenome (GOLD analysis project Ga0209167, IMG submission 187154) | Surface soil microbial communities from Centralia Pennsylvania, which are recovering from an underground coalmine fire - Coalmine... | ecosystem: Environmental > Terrestrial > Soil > Unclassified...
CGAATAGAACCGGCGCATCGAGGTTTCCTTTGGCATCCTTACAGGCTACGAGTCGTAGAACCGGCGACGTCACCGTGGTCGATTTCAGCGGCAAAATCGTTTTGGGCGAGGGCAGTGCGGTCTTGCGCAAAACGGTTCGCGAGCTGATCGAAGGTGGTCATCGCAAAATTCTCCTGAACCTTGCCGACGTCGATTATATCGACAGCTCGGGCATCGGCGAACTGGTGAGCGCCTACACCACAGTTCAAGGCGTCAGTGGCGAACTGAAATTATTGCAGCTCACAAGGCGCGTCCACGATATCCTCCAGATCACGCGCTTGTTCACCGTTTTCGACGTACAATCCGACGAAGACACCGCCGTCCGAAGTTTCCGGTAGTTGTTCGGGAGCGGAATGCCGGCTCTGGCTGCCATCGATGCCCCCGGTCCCGCAAAGCGAGTGGGCTACGCTTTTATTGCCCTCCTGGGCGGCAATGCTGCTCTTTTTCTTTTCATTCTGTTAAGCGCCATTCGTGCCCGTGGATCCTTGCTTGCAATGCATATGGGAAAGCCTGGTGACGAGATTCGGGGCGCACTCCTGTTATTCGCCGTCTATGCGGCGTTCTCGCTTGTCGGATGGCTGCTGGTGGGGCTTCCAGTTGTCCTTCTCTCTTCTGCACGGTCCATTGCCCGATTGTCGTGGCCGCTTACGATCATCGTCGGTGTGGCCCTCGGTCCCATCGCCATGTTCTTCATCTTCGTGTTGTTGAGTCGCGGCCATCTCGACGTCACCGACCCGGGGACATTCAAGGGAACACTATGGATTTGGCTCTTCTCAATGTTCGTTTCCACTGTTTCTTTCGCAATCTACGCGGGCCTCCTGCGAAGAACGACGCCGGCGGACAAATCACCAGCGTCTTAACGCGATAAAAGACTGTACCCTCACAGCCAATGAGAGCCGCCCGAATCGGCAACTGGGCATCCCCAGCCAAACCTGATCCGCGCGCCGCGCAAATGCTGGACACCGATTTCGGTTTGTGCAAGAATCCCGCCGCCGATGGGTGCTGTCTTCCCACAGCATGTGTTTTCCGGCTGATGTAACGGCTTGCGCTGCTGGCAGGAATCGCAAGCACCCTTTCGGGAGATCAATTGAAGAGGAGTCATTAAAGTTGGCTCGAGAACAGGGTGTGGTGAAGTGGTTTAACGCATCGAAAGGTTATGGCTTCATTCAGAGGCAGTCAGGCGAAGACGTGTTCGTTCATTTTTCCGCGATTCAGATGGACGGGTACAAATCGCTGACGGAAGGCCAGCTCGTCGAATTTGAAGTGAAGCAGGGTCCGAAGGGCTACCAGGCCGAGGCCGTAACCAAAGTCTAGCAATCATTCCGCTGCTGATTCGCAACGCCTCTGAGGAGGGGTTCCACGCAGGCACTGTTGTGCCTCCGATGCGTTTGCCGGATCTCGCGGCGGTCCCGCGATGTGATAAAATATACGCTTCTGCCGAGGTGAGCTTTTGCCGCAGCATATTTCCCGAAAAGAACTGAAGACGGACGAAGTGCGCGACACCATCGCGCACGGCGCCAATGCTCTCCTCTCGCACAAGCAAGGAACCACCTACATTCTTCTGGCCGCGATCATCGTGGTTCTCGCCATCCTCGGCTGGCGAGCTTACGCAAGCGGGCAGACGACGAAGGCTGCGGCGGGCTTCGCCAATGCGATGGAGATCTTCGAGGCTCCCACCGGCAGCCAGGCAGCTGCCCCTCCGAGCCCCGGCCAGCCTATCTTCAAGGACGATAACGCTAAGTTCACGGCCGCCGCTCAGAAGTTCGAGGATGTGGCGAAGAATTACTCGCGCACCCGGCCTGGACAACTGGCGAACTACTACGCTGGACTGAGCCTGGAGCAGTTGGGGAAAAATGACGAAGCAAAGCGCTACCTGCAATCCGCGGCGAGCGGCGGCGATACGGACTATGCTTCCCTTGCGCAGTTCGAACTCGCCAAGATTGATGACAAGACAAGCCAAAGCGACCAGGCCGTCAAGCTGTATCAGCAGCTCATGGCCAAGCCGACTGTTCTCGTTCCCAAGCCGGTCGTGATGTTGGCCCTGGCTCACCACTATCGCGAGAAGAATCCCTCCGAAGCGGCGAAGCTCTATGGCCAGATCAAGTCCCAATACCCGGACACGGCCATCGCCGACCAGGCCGATCAGGAACTCGCCCTCCTGCCCGGGAAATCCTGAGCCGCAAGGTTCATCATGCATCCAGCGCCGTATGCGCCCTATGCCATGGACGTGCGGCGCACGCGCGGACGTCGCCATCCCGAAGCTTCGCATCCCTACCGCAACGACTACGCCCGCGACCGCGACCGCGTGGTTCATTCGCGCGCCTTCCGCCGGCTCGAAGCGAAGACCCAGGTTTTCACCTCCCGCTACTCCGATCATTTCCGTAACCGGCTCACGCACACGCTGGAAGTCGCGCAGATCGCGCGAACCGTGGCCGGCGCGCTCGACCTGAACACCGATCTCGCCGAAGCGCTTGCGTTGGCTCACGACATCGGCCATCCGCCATTCGGTCACGCGGGAGAGGAACAGCTCGATGCCCTGATGCGCGAGCATGGCGGCCGCTTCGAACACAATCTGCAGGCGCTGCGCATCGTCGAGAAGTTCGAGCAGCGCTACCTCGATTTTCCCGGTCTGAATCTTACGTTTGAGGTGCGCGAAGGGATCGTGAAGCATTCCCGCGATTATTCGCCTGCGGAGTTCCCGGAGCTCGCCGAGTATCTGCTCGATCAGCGGCCGCCGCTTGAAGCGCAGCTCATCGATCTGGTGGACGAAATCGCCTACAACACGGCTGACCTGGACGATGCGTTCGAAGCGCGGCTGCTTGATCTCGAGCAGTTGCGCGCTGAAGTGCCCGCTTTCGACGCTGCGTATCGCGAGATTGACCGCCTCCACCCGGAAGGGCAACGCAAACTAAAATTCAACGAGGCGTTGAAACACGTCCTCGATCTGCTGGCCACGGACCTCATCGAGAACACGCGGCGAACGGTCCAGGCGAGCGGCGTTCAGAGCGTCGAAGGTGTTCGACGCCAGACAAGGCGCCTCGTGGCGTTCTCGCATGACGTGGCTCAGGAGAACGCGGCGCTGAAGCGCTTCCTTTGGGCGCGTGTCTATTCTCTGCCGGCGATTGCGGAAGAACGCGACGGCTCTGTGCGCGCCGTCGAAGAGCTGTTTCGCTTCTTTCTGGCGCACCCTGATCGCATGCCGCCCCACTATGCGGAGGAGGCGCGGCAAGAGCCGCCGCATCGCGTCATCTGCGACTACATCGCAGGAATGACGGATCAATTCCTGTTGCGGCAGTGTGCTGAATTGCTGACCCGACCAGCGCCGGCATCCTGAGCCCGGCGCTCTGGTTCTTTGCCGGCGAAGGATCCCTGTTCCCGATCCGATCGAAGTCCGCCTCCCGAGATTGAGGCACGCCTACACAGATGACGTCTACTCGATACAGCCTTCGAGTAGAAATCCCCGCAACCACATGAAAACAAAGGATCGGCGAATTTCTACTCGATACAAAATCCGTTATTTTGTGTTCGCTTTGCTTTCGCCTATTTCGTCGCGCGCATGTCGCGTACGCCCGCACACGCCTGAGTTGACGTGCTCGGCCGAGTCCTCTAAAGTCCTCCTCTATGACGAAACTCATTGCGCTGTTTGCAATTTTGACCCTCTCCTCGACCGCAGTTGCCGCGCAGCCGCAAGCGCCATCCCGGAACAAGACGCAACCCCGCGAATACACGGCTACGGCCGCGCGCGAAACCGAGCCTGAATGGCCGGCCAGAGCCCTGCGCGAGCCGAAGGGTATGGTCGTGAGTGACGAAAAGCTCGCGTCGGACGCCGGCGTGGAAATCATGAAGCGCGGCGGGAACGCCGTGGACGCCGCCGTCGCCGTCGCGTTTGCGCTGGCGGTGGTCGAGCCCCAAGCGGGAAACATCGGCGGCGGCGGATTCATGCTTGTGCGCATGGCAAATGGCCGCGAAGGATTCGTCGATTATCGCGAGACCGCACCCGCCGGGGCTTCGCGCAATATGTACCTGCGGCCGGACGGGACCGTTGACCCGAAAGCGTCGATTGAAGGCTATCGAGCGATCGGCGTGCCCGGAACCGTGGCGGGCATGGCTCTTGCGCTGCATAAGTACGGAACGATGACCCTCGGGCAAGTGATGCAGCCGGCGATTCGTTTGGCTGCGAACGGTTTCCCGGTGAGCGCGGGACTTGCCGGGCTCCTGCGCGAGTCGCAAGCAATGGCGAAATTCCCCGTCAGCCATCGGATTTTTCAGAGGGATGGGAACTACTACGCGACGGGAGACATTTTCAAACAGCCGGAGCTGGCGGCGACGCTGCAGCGGATTGCAAAGGACGGGCCGGCAGAATTTTATCGCGGCCGCACGGCGCACGATCTGGCGCAGGATATGAAAGCAGGCGGCGGCCTGATCACTCTTGCGGATTTGGAGCATTACGAGCCGAAGATTCGGCACCCGCTTGAGAAGACGTACGCGGCCGATGGCCACAAATGGGAAGTCGTCACCAGCCCTCCGCCAAGCTCGGGCGGCGTGGTGACCATCGAAGCGCTGAATATTCTGCAGACGATTCCACTGAAATCGTGGGCCGATCCGGAATCCGTGCACTGGGTGGTCGAAGCGATGCGGCGTGCTTTTGCCGACCGCGCGATGTACCTGGCCGATCCGGATTTCGAAAAGCTTCCCGTCGCGCAACTCACGTCGGAATGCTACGCGGATTCGCTGCGCGCCACGATCGACCCGGCGAAGGCTTCCTCGAGTCAGGACGTTGCGGCCGATGATCCGGGAATCCTGAAGAAAGACTCGCCGTCGTGCGCGAAAGCGAGCAGCGCATCCCTCGTGCCTCCGCCCGACAAAGACGCCCTTGCCATGGCGCTCGCAGAGACCGTCGAGGGACACACGACCCATTTTTCCGTCGTGGACGCGGCGGGGAACGCCGTGTCGAACACCTACACGATCAACAATTACTTCGGCTCGGGCGTGACGTCCACCGACGGGTTCCTCTTAAACGACGAAATGGATGATTTCACTTCGCATCCAGGGTCGCCAAACATGTTCGGACTGATTCAGTCGGAGAACAATGCGATCGCTGCGGGAAAGCGCCCGTTGAGCTCGATGATGCCGACGATTGTTCTGCGCGACGGCAAACTGAGCTTCGTGACGGGCTCTCCGGGCGGCCCAACCATCATTTCGGCGACGCTTCTTTCGGTGCTGAACTGGATGCGGCTCGGCATGGGCGCCCAGGCCGCGATCAACGCGCCTCGCTTTCACGAGCAGTGGATGCCGGCGGCGGTCGTGATGGAGCCCACGGTGCCGGCGTCCGTGGTTCAGGGGCTCGAGAGCCGGGGATACCAGATTGTTCCGCGGCGGATGTGGCTGGGGAAAGTGGAAGCGATCGGCATCGACCCGGCAAATAGTGAGCGGCTCGGCGCGCCCGATCCGCGGCGCGGAGGCGCGGCAGCGGGATACTGATCTTCTCGCCATTGGGAGTCCGTCCCGCGAGTGCCGTGCCCTTTGCCGCTATTGACGCCGCAGCCTTTTCCGCCGACCATACTTCTTCCGCTCTGGAGAGCGCAAATCGTCGTGCAACGCGTCCTTTCGACTTACCGATACGTGCGGCACCCGCTGGAGCCGGTGCTGCTGAGTCAAATCGCTCGGGCTGGCATTCCATCGATTGAGATTTTCTGCGCTTCGGGACACTTTGGCTATCGCTCGCAACAGGCGGTGCGCGAACTGGCCGACGCTCTCGAAGAAAACCGTCTGGCGCTGCACTCCTTGCACTCGCCGACCGAACGCGACGCGGCCCTCGGACGGCAGAGCGGCGTCCCGATTTCAATTTCCGAACCGGAGCGCGTCCGGCGGCTCGACGCCGTCGATGAAGTAAAGCGCGCGCTCGAGGTAGCCGAACGCATTCCTTTCAAATATTTGGTCCAGCACATGGGGCAAAGCCGCGCCGCGGCCGATCCGCGAAAGCTGGATGCTGCATTTAATTCGCTCGAGCATCTTGCGATCTTCGCCAAACAGCGCGGCGTGACCATCGCGCTTGAAAATACGCCTGATGAACTGGGTTCCCCGGACTCCCTCCAGCAGTTCCTCAAGGAGACCCACTTGAAGGATTTGCGGCTCTGCTTCGACGTCGGCCACGCGCACGTGGATACAAACGTTGCCGCAGCGTTCGAAATCATGCGCGACCGCATCGTCACCACGCACATCCACGACAATCGCGGCGAAAAGGACGAGCACCTGCTTCCTTACGACGGCACGATCGATTGGGACGCGCTCCTCAGCATGATCTCCCGCTCACCGCATGAGTTACCGGTTGTCTTAGAACTCAAGGAAGCCGCGAACGGCGAACCCTCGCTCGACCAGGCGCGGGCCGTCTTCGATAAGATCGAGGAGAGTCTCGAAAGCAAGGGCAGCCGCACAGGAAAATCCTGAACGTCAAAAAGAGGAATGGATCCCACGACTCAGCAAGCGCAATCACCAGTTCCAACGGTTACGATCGAGCAAGCCGGCGAATATTCAGGGCAGCCTGTTTCGATTCGCGGCTGGCTCTACAATCTCCGCGAATCCGGCAAGCTGCTCTTTCCTATTTTCAGAGACGGGACCGGCGTGATTCAAGGAGTCGTTTCGCAGAAGGAGAATCCCGAAACGTTCGCGGCGTTGAAGGACCTGACGCAGGAGTCGAGCGTAATCGTCACCGGGACGCTGCGAGCCGAGCCGCGCGCCCCGGGAGGATACGAGATCCACATCAGCGGAATCGAAGTGGTGCAGCGCGTGCCCGATTCGACTCCCTATCCAATTCAACTGAAAGAGCACGGCGTCGACTTCCTTCTCGATCAGCGGCACCTTTGGATTCGGACTCCTCGCCAGGCTTCAATCCTGCGGATTCGCGCCGAAGCGGAGCGTGCCGCGCGCAATTACATGGATAGCCTGGGCTATACGCTCACCGACGCCCCGATCTTCACGCCGGCAGCCTGCGAAGGCACCACGACCCTCTTCGAAGTGAATTACATCGACGACCAGAAGGCCTATCTCACGCAATCGGGCCAGCTTTACGTCGAGGCCACGGCCGCGGCGCTGGGCAAGGTGTACACGTTTGGACCGACGTTTCGCGCGGAAAAATCGAAAACACGCCGGCATCTGACCGAATTCTGGATGCTCGAGCCCGAAGCAGCCTACGCGCACCTCGAAGACATGATTCAGCTCGGTGAGGGGTTGGTCAGCGCTGTCGTACAGTCCGTGGTGAAGAACCGCTCGCGGGAGCTCGGCGCGTTGCAACGCGACATCACGACACTCGGGAAGATCGAGCCTCCGTTCCCGCGGATTTCCTACGACGAGGCCATCAGCCTCCTGCAAAAGGCCGGAAATCCCGCGAAGTGGGGAGACGATTTTGGCGGAGACGAGGAGACGATTCTCTCGAAGAATTTTGACAAGCCGGTGGTCATCCATCGGTATCCCGCGGCCATGAAGGCCTTCTATATGGCTACCGACGCAGCGCGCCCCGAGCTTTCCCTCAGTTTCGACATGATCGCTCCGGAGGGATACGGCGAGATTATCGGAGGCGGCGAGCGCCAGTCGAACTACGAAACGCTGGTCCGTCGCATCCGCGAGGCGAAGCTGCCGGAAGAAGCGTTCCAGTGGTACCTCGACCTGAGGCGCTATGGAAGCGTGCCGCACGCGGGCTTCGGGCTTGGGCTCGAGCGCACCGTGGCCTGGATTTGCGGAACCGAGCACATTCGCGAAGTCATCCCCTTCCCACGGATGCTCTATCGCGTCTATCCTTGAGGTTCCGGCATTCGTTCCGGGCCGGGAAAAACAAAACAAATGGCGCAGAAAATCCGAATCATTGGAGTGCCGATGGACCTCGGCGCCAGCCGTCGCGGCGTCGACATGGGCCCGTCCACTTTGCGGGTCGCCGGACTCCAGGCGCGCCTGAAGCAGCTCGGCCATCAGGTGGAAGACATCGGCAACATCGTGGTCAAGCAGCCGGAAGAGCAGCACTACGGCGTGAAGAACGCGAAATACCTCGAAGAAATCGCCGACACGTGCAAAGGCCTCGCGGAAATCTCAGGGAAAGCCCTCGACGAGGGTTTCCTCCCGCTCGTGCTCGGCGGCGATCATTCGATCGCCGTGGGTACAACCGCGGGCGCGGCTGCACATTACCGCAAAGACTCGAAGCGAATCGGGCTGATCTGGCTGGACGCGCACGGCGACATGAATACGCCCGAATCTTCGCCGTCGGGAAACATTCACGGCATGCCGCTGGCATCGATCATGGGCTATGGACCGCCGGAACTGACCGAGCTTGCCGGAATCAAGCCGATGGTCGAGCCGCGCAGCGTGGCGCTCGTTGGCGTGCGAGATCTGGATTCGAGGGAGCGCCGGCTGGTGAAGGATTCGGGCGTGCATGTTTTCACCATGCGCGATATCGACGAGCGCGGCATGCGCGAGGTAATGTCGGAAGCGCTGCGCTTCACGAGCGATGATACGGCGGGTATCGCGGTGAGCCTGGACATGGATTTCGTCGATCCTTCGGACGCCCCGGGGGTGGGCACGCCCGTGCGCGGCGGCGTGACGTATCGCGAGGCGCATCTCGCTTTAGAGATGATTGCCGACAGCCGCTCGATGATTTCATTCGAGCTGGTCGAAATCAATCCTGTAATCGATCTCCACAACACGACGGCCACTCTCGGCGTCGAACTGGTCCTCTCCGGCCTGGGAAAGAAAATCCTGTGAAGACTCCACACATACGACCCGGTTCCGGACAGGTGTCGCGATGAACGGCAAGAAGCGGCTGCGCGTGGGCGTCCTCTTCGGAGGACGCTCCGGAGAGCACGAAGTCTCCCTCGCGTCCGCCGCGTCGGTGATTCGCGCTCTCGATCCCGAAAAATATGAAGCCGTTCCCATTGGCATCACGAAAGACGGCCGCTGGCTCGTCGGAACAAGCGTCCAAAAAATGCTTCCCGAGGTGCTGAAGTCTGGCCAGCGCGTCGTGCTTCCCGCGGAACCGGGCGCGGCGGCGCTGGTTCCTCTCGGTTCCGCAACAGGACAGGCGAATGTCGCCGTGGATGTCGTTTTCCCCGTGCTGCACGGCACGTTTGGAGAAGACGGCACCGTTCAGGGCCTGCTCGAACTTGCCGGTCTCCCCTACATCGGTGCGGGCGTGCTCGGATCCGCCGCCGGAATGGATAAGGACCTTCAGAAGCGCCTGTTCGAACAAGCCGGCCTGCCAATCGTTCCGTTCCTGGCGATCCGGCGTTCGGGATGGGAAAAAGATCGCGCCGGCGTCATCCGGCTGATCAAGAGGAAATTGCATTTCCCCTTGTTCGTCAAGCCGGCGACGCTGGGCTCCTCCGTCGGCATGACGCGCGTGACGAGCGCCAGGGAAATCGGCAAGGCCTTGGACTTTGCGGCAGAGTTCGCGCTGAAGATTGTCGTCGAGCGCGGAATCGCAGGGCGCGAGATCGAAGTTTCGGTGCTCGGAAACGACGATGTCCGCGCCTCGATCCCCGGCGAAATCGTTCCGCACCGTGAGTTCTATGACTACACCGCGAAATATCTGGAAGGCGGCACTCAACTTCTGATTCCTGCGCCGCTCACCAGGAAGCAGGTGGCTACATTTCAGGATTACGCCGTCCGTGCATTTCAGGCCATTGACGGCACCGGCATGGCGCGCTGCGATTTCTTCCTCGAGAACCGCACGGGCAAAATCTATGTCAACGAACTCAACACGATCCCCGGTTTTACCTCCATCAGCATGTATCCGAAGATGTGGGAGGCTTCCGGTCTCCCGTACTCGAAGCTGATCGATCGCCTCATCGAGCTTGCCTTCGCCCTGCATCGCGAAAAAGCTCGCACGAAATACTCCATCGAATTGCCCGCAGGCGCTGGCGGCGCCCTCGAAGCATAACCGCAGCCTCGCAATCAGTGCTTGACGCGCGGCCGGCGTTCAGTAAACTAACCAGTTAGTTGAAATACGCAATGCCCCGCGAGCGTAGAAAAATCGAGGGTCAGGCGACGGCCCAGCGAATCCTGGCTGCCGCCGAGGAGCACTTCGCGGCTCAGGGCATCGCGGGCGCGCGGACGGATCAAATCGCCGCCGCGGCCCACGCGAACAAGGCCATGCTCTACTACTATTTCGGCGACAAACGGCGCCTGCATCGCGCCGTCCTTGAGAACCTGTTCCGCCAGCTTCGTGCCGGCGTGTATGACCGGCCCAGGAAAAAGGGTTCGCCACGCGAGGATCTCCATTCCTTTATCGGAGGCTACTTCGATTTTCTCGCCACACACCCGAATTATCCCCGGCTGGTCCAGCGGGAAGCGATGGAGAAAACACGCAATTTTGATTGGATCGTTCGCGAATATCTGCGGCCGTTCTACAGCCAGTTGATCCGCACGATCGAACGGGCAGTCGCCGTGGGTGACGTCCGGAGCGTGAATGCCCATCACACGGCTTTTACGATCGTAGGGTTGATTACTTCCTACTTTGCTGCGGCGCCGATCCTCGGCGAAATCGCGGGGCGCAATCTTCTGAGCCCCAATGCGATTGAAGAAAGGAAAAAAGCGGTGCTTGACTTCATCGATCACGGCCTGATGC
>Ga0209167_10002224_pt1 | contig 10643 bp, 8 predicted proteins | sample Coa_R1_9_FD_187154 | JGI IMG/M metagenome (GOLD analysis project Ga0209167, IMG submission 187154) | Surface soil microbial communities from Centralia Pennsylvania, which are recovering from an underground coalmine fire - Coalmine... | ecosystem: Environmental > Terrestrial > Soil > Unclassified...
GATTCTGGAAGCCGGAATACTGTAATGCGCTCCCCTGATCGATTCCATGTGGTGAAGAAGAGTCCCACCCAGCGCCGCGGCCTGGTGGTGGTGCGTGGAGGTCGGGGTGACCTTGTATTGCACAATCACTTCGACTCGCGCCTCCGAATTCAGCGATCGGAGTTCGGGCGAGATCCTGGCGTCGCCCGCCAATGCGAACGCGGCCGTGACGCTTAGTCCAAGTAAGACCCCTGCGATAAGTTTGACGTTGTTATTCATCTATGTCCTTCTTTTCGACACCGGGCCGGCCGCGCGAATCGATCAGGCGGCGATCGGCGCGTCCTGCCGGCAAACCGCAACCAGCGATGGACCGGTCTGGAAGCGATCTCCCCAAACGGCTGTCGATCTGCTCAAAATAGTGGGACCGGTTATGGCAAAACCAGAGACATCATTCCAGCAGTGCCCGGAAGCGGCATTACCGGAACTGTCGGGCACGGAAAAATCATTGCGCTGCAACTCTCTACTTCCTGTTGACTTAGTCGGCATATTAGTCAGTCTTCTTTCTTACGGGTTTGAAGGAGCCGGAAACTTATAGAACGCCTTTACAGTCCGATCCTAAGCAGGAACCACCGAAGAAACAATCGGATTGGTACGGCCCTGGCCGTTGGCCACCGGTTAACAGCCGGCGTGCTGATTCGGCTGAATTTCGTAAACTACGACGGATTACGCTTCAGGGAGGCAAGAACGTCACCGCTCGGTTAGCGGCCCCAGCGTCAACCGAAGTGGATCGGGCCGGTGCGCGCGGTCCAACGGAATCCACCTGCCTCGACAGAAGTTATCGCTCTCGATCAACCGCTGTAGATCGGCCGCGAGGCGAACCCGACGACTCGTGATAGACTCGTGCCTTCGACGCCGCATCCATGCGTTACTTCCTTGTAATAGCGCTATTTCTGACACGGTCCGGAGTATCCTTCGGACAAGCCTCCAAGCCTGTCGACGGGGCGAAGGCGGTGGACGGAGCGAAGGCTGTAGATGACGCCGCTCTTAGAAACGCCGCCAGGTCGGCCTCCGACGGCGATTGGCTCACCTACGGGCTCACGCCGGGCGAGACGCGTTTCAGCCCGCTCAAGCTCATCGACGCGTCCAACGTGAAGCGCCTCGGCCTGGTCTGGTCCTATGAAGTCGGCGAGGGCGGCGGCGACCAGGAAGCCACGCCCCTCGTTTGGAACAACACGATTTTCGGCGTCACCAACTGGAGCATCGTGTTCGCCGTTGACGCACGCACGGGCAAGGAGAAATGGCGCTGGGATCCCGAGGTCAACCGCAAACCGACCGGCGACAAATTGTGCTGCGGCGTCGTGAATCGCGGACTGGCGCTCTATCACAACAAGGTTTACGTTCCCGTGAACGACGGGCGGCTGGAGGCGCTCGACGCGGAGACCGGCAAACCTGTCTGGGAAACCCGCGTTTCCTATACGCAGAACGAGCAGACACTGACCATGGCGCCGCGCATCGCCAAGGGAAAAGTGATCGTAGGCGCGGCTGGCGGCGACCGTCCCACGCGCGGCTTTTTCGCCGCTTACGATGCGGACACCGGACGCCAGGTGTGGAAGTTTTACACCGTTCCCGGCGACCCCGCGAAGGGTTTTGAGTCGGAGGCGATGCGCAAGGCCGCAGCTACCTGGGAGGGTCAATGGTGGAAGCTTGGCGGAGGCGGAGCGGTGTGGGACGGGATATCGTACGATCCCGAGAGCGAACTGGTCTACGTCGGCACGGGCAATGCCGAGCCCTGGCCTTCGGCGCTGCGTACAAAAGACACGAGCACGGGCCGCGACAACCTTTATGTGGCCTCCATCGTGGCCGTGAATGTCGATACGGGCGTGCTCAAGTGGCACTACCAGATGGTCCCTGGCGACGAGTGGGATTACGACAGCGTGCAGCAGATGATCCTGGCGGATTTGAACGTCAATGGCAGAATGCGCAAGGTCATTATGCAGGCGAACAAGAATGGCTTCTTCTATGTGCTCGACCGGATCACGGGTGAGTTCATCTCCGCTCAACCTTTTTCGCGCGTCACCTGGGCAAAGGGGATCGATCAAAAGACGGGGCGGCCCATCATCAATACGGAAGTGAAGTACGGTCGGGATCCTACGCCGGTATCGCCTGGTGGCGGTGGCGCTCACAGCTGGTCGCCCATGTCGTGGAATCCGCTGACGGGTCTGGTCTATATTCCGAGCCGGGGTTGGGACACCTACAACTATGCGGTGGACTACGATTTCAAACCGGACCCTTCGCGCGTGGGCGGCTCCGGGCAAACCGGATTGAATCTCAATACGCAGGGAATGACCCGAAGGCCCGCGGCGCCCGCCATTGGCCCGGAGCCGCTGCCGGGCGGAAATGTCAGCACGCTGGTGGCGTGGGATCCGGTCAAACAGGAGATCCGCTGGCGTGTGCCGGTGGGCAACAGCAGGTTTGGCGGGACGTTGAGTACGGCCAGCAATTTGTTGTTTCAGGTTGCGCCGGATGGGCGACTGATCGCGTACTCGGCGGAAAAGGGAGACGTGCTTCTCGAGCTGCCTACCGGGCTGCATAACGGCCTGGGGCCGCCGATTACTTTCGCTATCGATGGCAAGCAGTACATCGCGCTGATGGGCGGTTCGGGTGGTACGGCGAGTCTTGGCGTAACCAACCCGGGGACCACTACCGGGCAGGCGAAGCCTTTGTTGTTGGTTTTTGGGCTTGATGGCAAAGGGACAGCGGGGAACACGGGAACTGCACCTTCGCCGGTCGCCGCGGATCCGCACCAATAGCAGAAAAGGCAATTTAGCCACGGATGAACACGTATGAACGCGAATAAGGCAGTTCATCAGCTTTAAGCCGTGGCTTTCTGGAGGACTGGCGGGGCGTTTTTGCCGCAGCAGCGCTTGTATTTTTCGTTCGAGCCGCAGGGACAGGGGGCGTTGCGCGGCACTACATGAGGCACGACAGGAGCACGACAGGAGCCTCGTTGCAAAACGAAGCTGAGGGCGGAGCCGAGGCGTATTCGAGCAGCGCCTTCGTCGAGTCGAGGCCTTCGATCTTTTTCGCGCGGAGGATTTGGGTGGCATTGTCGCAGAGGGCGCGGGTCACGGCTCGATAATCCGTCAGGTCGGGTATGTTGGCGTCGGGTTCGTCGGAGAGCTCGAGGCGGATGCGCTTGTCGGTCTGAAGACGGCGGAGGTCGGCCATGGCGCGATGGAACAGGTTGAAGGCGCGGGAGCGGGCGCGATCGACGGAGTTCTGGAGGGTGGAGCAGGAATCGTCCTGCATGGGGTCGTCGAGATCGGCGGCGGGGGACAGGCCGGCTTCGACCAGGGCGCAGCGGCGGATTCGCCAGGAAGCGGAGACCATCAGGGTGGCGAGAGTTTCCTCGGCGGCGCCCTCCGGATTGAGGTCGCGGCGGAAGGCTTCGCAGAAGCGCGCGTGTTCGTCTTCTTCGCCGGGCCGGACGTACTCGTTTTGAGTGAAGAGGCCGGAGGTGATGGCGTTTTTGGAGGAAGCCTGCTTGCCTTCCTCGGTGACCGCTCCGGTGCTTTGGAGAGAGTTGGCGCGGCTGGCGACGATTTGAGCTGGTGTTGCCATGGTGGAGTCCTTTCTTTTTCCTGTTTCTTTCGTGTTTCTGCGAATTTTAAGTGCGTTTCAACGAAAAAGCCGACCGTGCCGCGCGTGAGCGCGGCGAGGGTCGGCTTTCTCGGCTACAGGATAGAACGATGGGTCAAGCTTTAGGGGGAAGGGGCGGGCGCAAGTCTATGAGGATAGAAGTAAATATATTGGCGAAAAATTACTTGACTCAACCTCAGGCGGGTGGGACGATAGTTCCCGCAGGATATGGAGCCTGTACGATTTGGTGAGATATGCCGTCCGCGATCTCTATGCGCTTCTTCAGTGGACTGAACACACGATTCGAGTCACGCGATCACAGGAGGAGAAAAGGCTTGGGTCGGATTCTGTCCTCAACAGCACCGAGCGAATCAATATCAATAATCAGGTCGGCTGTCTCTTAAAACATTGTCGCCAATTGGAGCTTACGGAAACTGTAACGGCATGCGAGGGATTGTTGAGAGTATTAAATGTCGTGCCTTTCAAGGAGACCAGTTGCGCCTGTACTTTAGGGGAATGTCGCGGTCATCTGGTAGCTATCAGGCGAATGATAATAAAGGCACTCCAGAATCGATTATTCATGTACATACCGGTTGGCCTTTCGGTGTATGTCAATAAGAGTCAAAGCCCAACAGTCCTGACCTCTCAACTGACGATGTTTGGAATAGATGAAAGGTCAAACGACACCATCTATACAACGGCAGATTGGTTCGATCCCGACTCCCCGGTGAAGCCATTTGGTGATAAGGTTTTCGATGCTTTTCCAAAAGCCAGGTACGATGCCGAGCACGCCGCACTGTGCATCGCCACAGGCGCGGCGACAGCCTCGGTCTTCCACTTGATGCGCACCGTTGAGCACGGCGTTAGAAGTTTAGGTAAGAGCTTGGGATTGTCGCGGATTAAGGAATCAGTAAATGCGAAATCTAAGCCTGGTGCCGCCAGTCCTGTTTGTCCTACTTGCGGGAAAGTTGTTAGCTTGGGCAAGAAGGTTACTAAATTTACACCTATCGAGAACTGCGTATGGGAAAAAATCGAAAATCAGATTCGCTCCAAGGTAGATGCCAGATTGAGACTCTTGCGGCCTGGGCCAGCGCGGGACAATAAGCAAGCGTTTTTCAGTCAAATTATTTTGGACTTTCACGGATTCAGAGAAGCGTGGAGAAACCATGTGATGCACACGAGGGCTGAATTCCTTGAACCTGATGCGATGCGCGTCCTGAGTCACGTAGACCGATTTATGAGACTTCTTGCGGAGCAAACAAGTTGAGTTATTATGGAACCGATGAAGAACGAACCGGAGTCTCCACATTCGCTCGAGTTCCAGCGTTTCGACGCGACAATCGGAAAGTTGCTGGCGATCCCGCGCGATGTGTATCAGGCGCGGCTTGCTGCGTGGAAGGAAAACCCCGGATCACGCGGACGACTGAAGCGGCGGAAAGTTACGCAACCTGCCGCCCCTTCTTCCCGCGGCCCTGCCGAGTAGCTTCCAGTTTAGAAAGCGGTTTCCGCTTGCGTCGGAGACTCCTTGCCAGTGAGTTCCTTCCAGGTGAGCCGTCTTCCGATTGCTTGGCGAACTGCAATATCAAAGCGTTGCGCATCGGTCATCGGTTCGCCGTCCGCATGTTTGCGATTGTTGAAACGAAACGCCTGTTCATCAACGTAACGAAACAGGTGGAAGGGTTCAACGCTGATGTAAGTACCACCCAGGCCACGTTTCAGGAGGCTCCAGAAGTTTTCCAGACCGTTGGTGTGGACGTTGCCATCAACATAGGTCGCGAGATGGTCAACCATCTGGTGCTCAAAACGCTCATCCATGCGCCACTTTTCAGCCCATTCGTCCGACATGATCTTTGCTCCCTTCTCCACGTGAGCGGCGACCTCCGGCTGTATGGAACTCTTCTTTCGGTCGTTCAGAATGCTGGTCCGAATGCGTTTTTGCTTGCCATGAGATGCACGCTCAAGGATGCCGAGCACGACGCTCTTATCGCCAAGTACACTGTCTTTCTGAGCGCGAATCCGGCGGCCCTTGTGCATATTGCGAACCTTACCGCCGATGAAACTTTCATCGACCTCGATTTCGCCGTTGAGATTGCCTCCGGTAAAGTCATCCTGCAATGCCAAGCGTATGCGACCCAACATAAACCATGCGGTTTTCTGGGTGACGCCGAGATCGCGGCCAATTTCGAAACTGCTGATGCCGTTCTTGCAGTTGGAAAGCAACCAAACGGCAGGGAGCCACTTGTCCAGACCGAGCGGAGAGTCTTCAAAGATAGTTCCAAGTTTGACGGAGAATTGCCGTTTTTCGTGTTTGATCGAGCACACCCAAACCTTACGCTCCGCGTTGTAGTGAGGGTTCTTTCGGCCACAGGTGGGGCATACGACAACACCGTCCGGCCAGCGCCGCGCTACCAGGTATTTCAGGCAATTGTCGGCGTCCTTGAAGTAGATGATCGCTTCTTGAAGAGTGGTGGGTTCGTTGCTCACAAACCAATGTTAACAGGAGAAAAGGGTTGAGTCAAGTAATTTTTCACCAATATATTTTTGGCGCGATTGTCACCCGGAAAATGGCCGAAGGTGCGGGGGTGCAATCGCAGGGAGTTTTCCGCGAAGTTGACGTGAGCGCGACTTCACGCGTGGTGATCTCCCCGAGCCCCGTTTCGTGGGAGTGATCCTGAATCCAGCCATTCTCCGAGTAGCGCGTTTATCTGGCCAATCGTCGTGCCCGCACCGCGTTAACTGCTTTGGAATGCGGCGCGTGCAGAGATTGGACCAGATAAACGCTTTGAAACCGGCCAATCTGTTTGATTTGTAACAGTTCAGGTGGTTGACGCTGTTTTGAGCAGCGACGGCGCGGGTAGCGCGTTGCGATGTGACCGGATGGCGGTGACAAGATAGACCAGCGGAGCTCGATGCTGCATGCGGCAGGTACGAGTCACCGTGAGCAGGCGAGCAACCGCGACTTCACCCTGTGCGCTGCGGCTTCCGAAGCTGATCTTGCGCCATTGCACGGCGCAACGCAGCGCTCGCTCAGCGACGTTATTGGTCGGCTCGACGCCTTCGTGGCGGAGGAAGGCGAAGAACCGTTCGAAATGCTGCAACAACGCCAGCGCGAGATTGGCGACGTCTTTGTCGCGGCTGTCGAGATAGCGATCCGCCAGCGCGAAAAACTTCTTCTCCAGCGGAATGGATTTTGCGATCAACTGCTCGCGTGTGATGGGACCGTATCGGACACCGGGTCCGTCGCGAAAACGATGCCATAGGCGGAACAGGCGTGCATGCAGGGCCAGAGCGTCGCGACAGAAGCGTTCTGCGTCGGTTGTCTTGCCGATTTCCTGTATACCCAGGATATTACGTTTGAAATGCGCCCAGCAGAACTGGCCTTCGCCCTTGTGGTACTTCAGGTAACTGGCACAGCGGTCGCTGCATAGGATTCCGGCAAATACTTCACCCAGCAACTGAACCAGCACTTCGGCTCCGCGCGTAAGAGCAATCTTATAGAAGACGAAGTTCGCCGCCACCAGAGCCCAGAGCCAGCGCTTTTCTCCGCTCGTCCGGTATCCTGTTTCGTCGCTGTTGACGACTGGCTCGTGGGGCAGTTGCTGTTCCAGTTCCGCGCAGGGCTCGGCCACTGCCTCGCTGGCTTCCTCCCAACTGTTCTGAATGCTGCCCAGACTGAGTGGTATCGCCAGAACTTGTTCCAACAACTCCCGCACCATGCGCCGCGGCATGCGGCAAACCACTGTCAGATAAGCAATGAGCGCGGTCAACTGCGGCCCGAACTGGCCCTGCGCTTCTGCCGGCAGTTCCGCCTGCGTCGCTTTGCCGCATTCCGGACAGACGACACACTGGCATTGATATTCGGTGATGTGCGCTGCGATGGAAGGCAGTTCGGTCACTTGATGCCGCCGCCCCTCACCCTGCGTGGCCATCTTCGGCGATAACCGGCTGTCGCAATGGCGACACTTCGGAGGAAACAATTCGATCACCTGATCGACACGACTCAACGGCGCCAGTCCACGCCAATGGCCGCGATGGCCGAGTTGTCCGCCCGGCTTACGCCGGACCTTCTTTCTTCGGCTCCCCCGCGGTCGTTGCTCACCTGCTAATCCGTCTGAAGATGGTGGCTTCGATGACGTCGTGGAGTTTTGCAGCCGCAATGCCAGCTTTCGTTCCAGCTCGGCGATCTTCTTATCGCGCTCGATCAGTTCCTGCCGCAGTTTTTCGTTCTCGCGGTTTAGGCGCTCGTTTTCACGCTCAAGGTATTCCGGTTTTACCGGCTGCTCTCGGCAAGGTTGGCGATGCGATGCCCTCAAACATATACACTGCCAGGTTTTTCAATCAATATCCAGGTCTAAGCTCAAGATTCTTAAAGATTTCTGCAAGGCGACTTTTACAGTACCTGAACTGTTACGTTTTTTGTTTGCAGGCTCTCTTGCCGTACGGGATTTTGGCATTGATCGATTCGCTGCCGCCATCGGTGATTCGGTGCCGCAGGTACGCGATGATGTTCTCGAACAGACGCTTGAGCGTGCGCGCTACTTGGTTCGTCAGGTCGGAGCCGGCTTCTGACAGGCCCATCTGTGCCACCACCGCAAGTCCTTCCTGCCAGGCCGTTCGTAACTTTAGTCGTATAGCGCGATGATGGCGGTCTCTTCAGCGCCCACGCCCCAGCCGTTTTCTGCTCACTGTTTTCTCAGTTCTGTACACTCCCGGCGGGCTGACAAATTTCGGCGAAAGGAAGGCAAAACCCTGAAAGCGGCCGGAGATGATCGCTTGGCCGGAACGCTTCATTTTCAATCTCTGCTTGGGCTTCCAGCAAAGAGAAGAGCCACAGTAAATTGCGTCAAGCCCGAAGAATCAGTCGTACCAGTACCGAAGAACGATTAATTTTGTGGCGCGCCAACTATCAAGAGCGGTACAACGGATAGTGTATTCGGATAGTATTCGGGTACTATAGTTCGACGCCACCAGGATTAGCTTCGAAGTCATCTCGACGAACCCGATGAAATGGATTGCTTCAGCAATGGCCTTGGCCCTGTCGACCGCCGGTTATGCATTCGCCGCGTCGATTCTTGACGAGATACAACTGATCAGCGGATCCAGCAGCACAACCATTTCCGACAACGGCCCAGGCGACATCAATCCGGCAGACGCAAGTATCGCGACTTTCTCAGCCAATTTTAACGGTTGGGACATCCTGGTCGCATATGGCACCTCGCACGCCCCCGATCTTTCACCTTTCGCTTTGGATCTTGGTGTCATGGCCACGTGCGCCGTAGGAGGTTGCACACAGCCACTCGACGTCTATTTCACCGATGTAGGATATACCGACGCCAGCAGATCCAATGGATTCGCGGCCGGATTCAGCGATACACAATCGGGCAGCGGTGAGGTCACCGCATCTGCATGGTACTCAAATCTGAATACCCCATTCAGCGAACAGAACCTTATCGGCACCATCGGTCCCTTCACCGCCACAGACTTCAGTTCTACGTCCGACGGATCGAACGACGCTGTTCCCGACTACTCCCTGACTCTGGAGGAGGTATTTTCCTCCGCGGGGGACGGCGTCGTATTATTCTCGTCCGACGGCAATATCAGCACCGAGACTCCTGAACCCAGCAGTGCGACGCTGCTCGGGGCCCTTGCTTTGATCGTCGTTACCCTATGGCGGCGCCGGATACTGATAGCTCCAAAAAAAACGGCCAATTCAACAACTCGCTAGCCACAAGCCGCCTCGACGGCCGGCTTGGTCGCGCTGGTTACTGTTAGACTCATTGCCTGATGAGCCCTGCTCTTCCTCTTGACTCCGTAAAGCCGCAACTCGGGAATCGGCAAGTAGGTACGCGATTCGTACCGTGAAGGTCTTGTTCTCTTCCACGCTCCGCTCGTGCTGGTTTTAAGGTGCCGATTTGACGACCCGAATGGCGAATGGCCCTCGTGAAGCCCAACACAAAGGTTCTTTCAAGCGGTCACACAGACTTTCGGGGCTTCAATTCCGAGTACGCGCCGACAGAGCTCGCGATCCTGCACCCTTCGCAGTATTGCATGTCCTCGGCTACCAACACGGGCCCACTACACTCTACTCTTGGAATTCCTTTTTTCCGCGCGCTGATATCTGGTACTGTTACAACTGACGTCTTGTCAGGCAGCAAGGACTTTGGCTGGCTGGTTGCTGGTGTCTATTAAATGGAGAATCCAGGCAAGAGCGCAGGCATCGCAAGCCGCACCAGGCCCGCGGCAGGGGACCAACGAACGAACCTCCTGACGCCGGAACATTGCCTGCGTCTTATCTTTCACCGCAAATGGTTGATTTTGGGAGTCTTCGTCTTGGTTTCCGCCGTGACGGTGACGGTCACTACGCGTCTCCCCAACGTCTACTCTTCGGATACCTTAATTATGGTGGATCCGCAGAAAGTCCCGGACAACTACGTCAAAGCCACAGTTTCCGGCGATATCCGCAACCGGCTTGGAACACTGAAACAACAGATTCTGAGCGCCACCCGGCTGCAGAAGATCATCGACAATCTCAACCTCTATTCCACCGAGAGAAAGACCATGGCTCGGGAAGATGTCATCGCGCACATGCGCTCCGATATATCGGTGAGTGTGGTGAGCGATTTTGGAGGCGCTCAGGATTTGCAGGCGTTTCGGATCGAGTATAGCGGGAGCGATCCACAGTTGGTGTCTCAAGTGACCAACGAGTTGGCATCCCTGTTCATCGAAGAGAATTTGAAGGCGCGTGAGCAGCAGGCCGAGGGAACCTCGGAATTTCTCACGAATCAATTGGAAGAGACCCGCAAAACCCTGGAAGACCAGGAAGGGAAGCTGAAGGACTTCAGAATGAAGCATATCGGTGAAATGCCGGAGCAGCAGACTGCGGACCTCCAGATCCTGGGACAACTGCAATCGCAACTGCAGTTGGAAGGGGACGCGCTGAATCGTGCGCAGCAGCAAAAAAGCTACATCGAGTCCATGATGGCGTCCAACCAGTCGGGAGGCGTGGTGGATCTTGACGACTACCA
>Ga0209167_10002230_pt1 | contig 10628 bp, 7 predicted proteins | sample Coa_R1_9_FD_187154 | JGI IMG/M metagenome (GOLD analysis project Ga0209167, IMG submission 187154) | Surface soil microbial communities from Centralia Pennsylvania, which are recovering from an underground coalmine fire - Coalmine... | ecosystem: Environmental > Terrestrial > Soil > Unclassified...
CCTGCCGGTCCAGCACCCACTCGAAGTAAGAGGTAGTCACGCCGCCGGCGTTCGCGAGAATGTCGGGAATCACGAACACGCCCTTGTCGCTGAGCACGTCGTCGGCCGCCGAAGTCGTCGGACCGTTCGCGCCCTCGGCCAGAATGCGGCACTTCACCCGGTCCACGTTGCGGCTGGTGATCACGTTTTCGGTCGCCGCCGGAATCAGAATCTCACATTCGGTCACCAGCAGATCGGCCGCCTCGCACTTCTCCGCTCCGGGGAACCCGTGCACCGTGCCGTTTTTCTGCCGGAACTCGATCAGCGCCTTGATGTCTATCCCATTCTTGTTGTGCAGCCCGCCGCCGACTTCCGCGATCCCGATCACTTTGTAGCCGGCTTCATGCATCAGCAAGGCCGCGTTCGATCCCACATTGCCGAATCCCTGCACGATCACCCGCGCCCGCTCGCGGTCAATATTCAGCTTCCGGCAGGCTTCGTCGCAGACGATCATCACCCCGCGGCCCGTAGCCTCGCGCCGCCCCCGCGATCCGCCGATGTTGATCGGCTTGCCGGTCACCACCGCCGTCACCGTCTGCCGCATGTGCATGGAGTACGTATCCATCATCCACGCCATCACCTGCTCGTTGGTATTCACGTCCGGCGCCGGCACATCTTTCTCCGGACCAATAAACTCAATCAGCTCCGCCGTGTAGCGCCGCGTCATGCGCTCCAGTTCGCCCATGGACATCTTGTGCGGATCGCAGATCACACCGCCCTTGGCGCCGCCGAACGGGATGTTCACCACCGCGCACTTCCAGGTCATCCAGCTGGCCAGCGCCCGCACTTCATCGAGCGTGACGTCCGGCGCGTACCGGATGCCGCCCTTGGCCGGCCCGCGTGCAATCGAATGCTGCACCCGAAAGCCGGTAAATACTTCCAGATGCCCGTCATCCATCGCGACCGGAATATGCACGATCAGCTCGCGGTTGGGATAGCGCAGCACCCGCCACAGTCCTTCATCCAGATTCAGTTTCTGCGCGGCCAGGTCGAAGCGCGCGCGCTGCGACTCCCACGGATTGGCTTCCTTATCCACGTGCGGGTCAACGGTCATCGTCGTCATAAAGTTATCTCCAGAATAATTGCCGATTCATGCGGAGCGGGCACTCCTGCCCGCTGATTTTGCTTCGCCCGCAAAACGGGGAACGACCGGCCGTTCACAGCCGGGCAAACGTTCAGAGTATATGAGCGGGGATGGCAGGGAGGCAAGCCAACGTGGTTACCCCAATGGCTCATGCAAACTGCTCTTGCACTCAACCCACTCTTTGAGAGGAGGTCATCCCGAGAGCCCGCGCTTTGCTTCGCGGGCCGAGGGATCTCAGGTTCCACCGGCTCTGCGCGCGAGCCCCGCCTCACTGCGTCATCCCGAGAGCGCGCGCTTTGTTTCGCGCGCCCGACCGTCGAGCGTGAAGTGGCAAACTCTCGAGGTGGTCATCCCGGACGCATTCGCGTAGCCCCCGACGCATTCGCGTAGCCCCCGACGCATTCGCGTAGCCCCGGACGCATTCGCGTAGCCCCGGACGCATTCGTCCGGGGGGCCGACCTTCGGGCGGACGAATGCGTCCGCCCCTACCGTGATCATCTCTCGTAAAGCGGCACGCACCTTCGGACGTCATCCCGAGAGCCCGCACTTTGCTTCGCGGGCCGAGGGACCTCCCTGCAACATTCACTTGCAAGGAGATCCCTCGCTCCGCCTGAAATACGGCTTCGCTCGGGATGACCTCCGCCCACCGACCTTACGCGCGAGCCCCACCGAACGACGCGCGGGAAGGGCACGGCTTTAGCCGTGCCGCCGGAAGCCAGAAGATTCACGGCTTCAGCCCATGGGCTTACCGCGGCAGGGGATCCTTCATGTCCGCCAGCGCATACCCCATCACGGCCATCGCCGCCGCGTTCTCCCGCAGTTCGCTCGGAACCACTTTATCCAGCGTGTCCGCCGCGCTGTGGTGGTAGTAGAAATAGGTCCGGCTGTCCTGCATGATCCCGAGTGCAGGCACGCCTGCCATTGACATCGCCGATATATCGGCTCCCGGTGGATACGTGCTGGGCTCGACTGCGTTCGCTCCGACGCCCTGCAGCACCGACAGCACCGGCCGCAGCAGCTCGAGCGCGTGCGGGCTCATCTTCGCTTCGAAGCCCAGCGGATGCGCCGCGCCGGAATCGCTCTCGATCGCCGCCTGATAGCTGGCAAAATCCGCCGCATGATCCTTGGTGTACATCTGGCTGCCCGATCCGCCGGTTTCCTCGTCCATCCAGGCAATCACGCGCAAAGTTCGACGCGGCCTTAAATGCAGGCGCTGCGCCAGTTCCGCCGCCTCCATCGCGATCACCACTCCGGCGCCGTCGTCAATTGCGCCCGTGCCCAGGTCCCAGGAATCGAGGTGCCCGCTGACTACCACGATCTGCTCCGGATGTTCGCTGCCCTTCAGGTCCGCGATCACGTTGTAGCCCACCGTATCGGGCAGCTTTTGGGGTGTCAGAGTAATATGCATGCGCACTTTCCCCTGCGCCGCCAGATGCGCAATCAGTTCGCAATCTTCCGGCGTCACCGCCGCCGCGGGAATCCCGGCTGCCGTGCTCTCGCCGGTGTGCGGCAGACGGTAATCCGCGCTGCCGACCGACCGGATCAGCGCCGCCACCGCTCCGCGTTCTGCCGCCGCCTGCGGCCCGGCCGCGCGATAGGCCACGGCTTCGCCGTAGGCCTGGAACGCCAGTCCCGCCGCCGCTTTCTGCTTGTCGAAGAGTTCGTTGAACAACACAATCTTGCCCGCGACCGCGTCGCGCCCCAGCGCCCGCAGCTGATCGAAGTCATTCACCACGACCACTTCCGCGGTTAATCCCTCGGCCGGCGTCGCCGAACTCGACCCCAACGCCGTCAGCACAACCTTCTGCTTGGTCTCCGGAACCTGCCCCGGATACTCCACCAGTTCCGCCGTTTCCGCTCCGCGCACCCAATGCCCGACCTTGACTTCTTCGAGTTGCACCTCGAGCCCGAGATCGCGCAACTGCTGCGCCACATAGTCCGACGCGGCCCGCGCCTGCGGCGACCCGGTCGCACGCGGCCCGATGTTTTCGGTCAGGTGCGCCAGCTGGAGATACGCATAGTCGTCGCCCAGCGCCGCCGCCCGCAGCGCCCCCAGTTCCCGCATTAACTGCGGCGGGAAGTTGTCCTTTTGTTCCTGCGTCCATTCCGGCGCCGCCCGGTACGGATTCGGCGTACTCGGCTTGGCGGGCTGCGACGGGGTCTGGGCTGGCGCGCAAAGTGTGAGATTCGTCAAAGAGGACAGAAGTGCGAATACAAAGAACCGGATGTTTGTTTTCATGGCCGGAAGGTAGTGTAGCCGACGGCGCGGAAAAGGCGAAAGTGCCCGACACGCACCTCCGGGGGTCATCCCGACAGCCCGGAGCGAAATTAAACCCCGAGGGTGCCCCATTCAAGCCCGCTTTTGGCTTGAGTGGGAACGTTTGCGCATTCGTCCGGGGGACCCGACACGCACCTCCGGAGGTCATCCCGACAGCCCGGAGCGACATTAAATCCCGAGGGTGCCCCATTCAAGCCCGCTTTTGGCTTGAGTGGGGACGTTCGCGCATTCGTCCGGGGACCCGACACGCACCTCCAGAGGTCATCCCGACAGCCCGGAGCGACATTAAATCCCGAGGGTGCCCCATTCAAGCCCGCTTTTGGCTTGAGTGGGGACGTTTGCGCATTCGTCCGGGCACCACTCTCGGGCGGACGAATGCGTCCGCCCCTACAAAAAAATGGCCCCATTGCTGGGGCCACATTCAAGAGGCTACGGAGTGGTAGGTGATGTCAGGAAAGGCGATGCAAGTAGCCGTTCCGCCAGCCGGAACAGCCTGGGAAGTGACGCAGAGAGTCGAAGAGAGTGTCGTTCATTTGAGAAGTTTGCGGCCTCTTTAGTACACAGGAACAAAGCATTTCCCGCGCCAAAGCCGCGTAGCCCCGCAACTTTCCCTGACGATCACGCGTAAGTATCTGCAGGATCGGCGCTTATCGCCGATTTCCAGCGCCCCGCCCGGATTAGCCGCTTCGGACTACGACTCCCGGCGAAGTGAACAACAATGCACATGAAATGCAGCACCCTTCCAGAGACTTACCTTCCCACGTCAAACACCAAGCCCCTGGCGGGTTTCAGCCGCTCAGGGGCCGGTGAAAAAGCGCAATTTTCTGCAACTTCGCGATCCGAACTTCGTCTAGCTGTTGCCCGCTACCGTCCGCAGCTTGCCGGGCAAAAAGTGATACGGCGGCCACGGACCGCTCACCGATACTTCACAGTTCTTCAGCTGCCGGGCCGCGGTCGTGTAGCGGTTCTGGTATTTTTCCACGCTCTTCGAGTCAATCAGGTGGGCAATATCAATCAGCATGCCTTCCGGAGCCACCTTCTTGCAGCTCACTTCTTCCTCGAGCGGGTTGAACAGCTTGTGCACCTGCACCGAGAGCGCCCGCGCCTTGGTCTGGCGTTCGCGCTCGCGCGAAGCCTTCACCTTCAGCTTCGAGAGATAGTCGCCCCCGACCGTGTCGGGCAGTTCGACATCAATCATGGCTTCGCGCAGCGAACCGTCGCGCACCACCAGCTTGATGTGCATTTCCGACTTGCCCCGCAGCCGCTCCACGCTCAGGCCAAAAGCGCGCCGGTTGACCCGGACCGCCTGGCGCAGCGCGTCATCGCTCTCAAACAGGGTGCCGAACTTGAAAGGTAAAACTGTGGAATTGCGGAAGCAGGTGCTGACTACTCGGGCATGTTCAATGGCGGCCTTCTGATCCAGCGGGCCCGCCGCTGCATCATACTCGCTGACAATCACTGCGAATTCGCCGCTGGGATAGCTTAGAACCGCTGCGCCGTTAACCCCTTGTACGCCTTCAACCAGAAAAGGACGCCGCGTGCGGGTTCCATTAGGGAGGGTTTGATGCTCAGTCAAGCAGTACGCGTACCACGCCATGTTTAACTCTCCGAACCGGGATCGAGGCGAAGCAAGCCAGCCTCTTACGTCGAGTTTTTCGCCAAAGCTTGTACTGCGATTGTGGAAGTTGGATTACGGGCGGTACAGGGTCAATCTAACCTGGGTCCATCTGAAGCAGGTCTTTCGGAGTTCGCCAACTCATCCAGGCCTGATTCAACCAGTCAAATCGTTCAACAAGGTCAATCTGAGCAGGGTTGCCTTGTTTTGCACCCCTCAAGTTGCATATTACTTTGGTCATTCACAAAAAAGCAACTTTTTCTTGCGGGCCAGCATCTTGGGCTGTGATTTCTTCTCCTTAACCGCCGGATGCCGCGGCGGAACGGCTGGCGCGGCGTTTGTCCCCGCTCCGTGGATTTCCACAGTGCCCTTCTGACCACCCGGGGCAGCGACGCTTAGTCACTAGTTCTTCAATAACATAGCAGGAATCTTGAAGCTGGGGGCTGGCCCAGCTTTGATCTTGCCTAAACCACCACAAAATGGCTGCCCCATTTTCGCGAGGTTCGAAAGCTGGGCACCCCGGACCTCGCTCCAACGATTCGAAGGATTGGGGGCTCGCCCAGCTTTGATCTTTCCTAGGCCACGAAATGGCTGCCCCAGCTTTCGCGGTTTTCGAAAGCTGGGGCACCACCAGCCTCGCACCCAGTTCGTTCGTCACTCACAGAAACCGATTTTTATGGTACACGTCTCGGAGTGCCCGTCCACCTCCATCGCTACTATGGCGCGGGCTATCTCCACTTCATCACGACCAGTTGCTATCAGCGCCTGCCGCTGCTCGGAGAGGCGCAAAATCGCGATCTGCTCCTGCAGGTCCTGGAGCGCGTGCGGCGGCGTTATCGCTTTGTGGTGGTGGGCTACGTGGTTATGCCCGAGCACGTGCATCTCTTGCTGAGCGAGCCGGAGCGAGGCGATCCGTCGAAGTTGATGCAGGCCATCAAGCAAGGCTTCGCACGCGGGCTACTGAGCGCGCTGCGCGCAGGCGCCGACCCGCGTCCGGGCAGTTTGTGGACGAGCGTGCTCCACAACGGCCACATCTGGCAGGCGCGATTCTACGACTTCGTGGTGTTCACGGAGAAGAAGCGGATAGAAAAGCTGAGCTATATGCATCGCAATCCGGTAAAGCGGGGACTCGTGGAGTCTCCGGAGGAGTGGCAGTGGAGCAGCTATCGCCACTATGCGGAGGGCGAGCGCGGGATCGTTCTAGTAAATGAGCCGCAGCGGGCCAACCTTACGATTCGGAAGATTGCCTGAGGCGCCCCCGGGATCCGTGGTAACCAGCTTTCGAACCCCGCGAAAGCTGAGGTAGCCTTTTCGTAGTGGCGCGCACGCAAAATTCAAAGGTGGGCTAGCCTACTTCGCCGCCTTTGCCGCCCGTTCCTGCAGCGCCAGCAGCACCACCCGCAGCATCTCGTCCCCGGGCGCGGGCTTGCCCGTCCAGATTTCGAATTGCCGCGCCGCCTGCTGCACGAACATCTCGATCCCTGGGATAATCTGCGCGCCCCGCTCCTTCGCCAGCTTCAGCAGCCGAGTCTCGGCCGGATCGTAGACCATGTCGAACACATAGCGCGCGTTGATTTCTTTCTCCTGCAGCGGTGTGTCGCGGGTATTGCCCATGCCGACCGGCGTCGCATTGATGATCACATCGAACGCCAACTTTCTCAGATCGGCGCGCTTGATGGTCCGCGCCCGCGCCGACCGCGCCAGCTTCTTGGCCGGAGCCGCGCTGCGGTTCAGGATGTAGACCTCGGCCCCGCGTTCCCGCAATCCGAAAACCGCCGCGCGCGCTGCGCCGCCCGCGCCCAGCACCAGAATGCGCGCATTTTCGAGCGTGCTCAGCCGCCGCTCCAGCGGACGCACAATGCCCGCCGCGTCCGTATTGAATCCGTAGAGCTTGCCATCCTGCGCCCGCACTACGGTGTTGCAGGCGCCGATCTTCGTGGTGTGCGCGTCGGTGTTATCCAGATAGGGCAGGATCGCCTGCTTGTACGGCATGGTGATGCTCATGCCGTGGATGGGAATCTCGCGCACGCAGTGCAGCAGGTCCTTGAGCGTCTTGGCGTGCAGCGCCAGATAAACGCCGTTCACGTTCTCGCGCCGGAAGGCCGCGTTCATGATCGCCGGCGAAAGCGAGTGCGCCACCGGATCTCCGGCCACGCCGAATACCTTGGTCGCCTGATCCACCTGCTCGATGCGATACACGTTGCGCAATTCCTGCGCCGTGACCTGGCCGGGAGCGGTCTCCTCGCCGGCGCTGGCCGAGGCGAAGGTGAACAGGCTTCCCGCGCGCACTCCGAGCACGCGGCTGATAATTCCCTGCTCGCCCATGCACATGCTTACCAGCGAATGTTTGTCGCCTTCCCGCGCCAGAAACTTGATCATGGCCACGTTGTCGGAGAGCGTGGTCGCCGTGCTCACCACTTTGTAGAAGTCGGCCGGATAGGCCAACATTTTCTCCAGCGTTTCGTCGAGTTTCTTCGTACCTCGAAAATCGTGGAATGAGAGCACCACTGCGGCCTTCAACCGCAGCTTGCGCAATTGATCCGGCTTGCACTTGCTCGCGGTTTGCAGTTCCACATCCACGAGCTGGCACCCCGCTCCCGCCGCCTTGGTCAGCAGGTCGAGCTGCGAGGCGATCGATCCCTTGAACTTGCCTCCACTCGCCGCCCGGCGGCAGGTGGCGACAATTACAATGCCGGGATGCGACTCAGTGAAACGCTTGATCCTCTGGATCGCCAGCGCGGGCTTCGGGAGATAATCCAACCTGAACTCCAGAAAGGAGTTATCCCGCACCAGCGCCTCGGCCTTCTCGGCCATTTCATTGGGATCGGAGCCGATCACCGCCACGCACACGCGGGGCAGACGCAGGGGAAGCAGTCGGGGCGTATATCCGGAGTTCATCGTTCCCGCTTCGGATAACCTCTCTTGTGAATCGGCTCGACGGAAAAGAACGGCGAATTATTACAGGCTCGTAACTCCATATGCAACAAAGGATTCATTGTTGCCCGCAAAAAACTTTGGCCGTCCTCTGCCCCACACCCTCGTAACCTTGACCCTCCCTTACCGGATTGTTACCTTCGCCTCGAAGCCTTTCTTTTCTGGCATTTAACGATTTTGACTAGGGGGCGGGAGCCGCCATGCGGGTCGCCTCCGGAGGTAACATGAAGAAAACAGGACTGTTCTTGTTGTTGCTGGCGGCCTCGGCGTGGGCCCAGGGAGGCGGCAATTCCGACGCTCCGCCGGCCGATACTCCGGCCGGAACCTTCCCGACTTCGGCCAGCTTTCCGGTCGAGCGGGTGCAGACGCCCACGTACGCCGACCTTTACTGCGCCGGATTCGTCAACAAGCAGATCCTGCCTGACTCCAACTTTGTAGCCGGCGGCCTGCAAACGCCCACTACCACCAAGTTCACCCGCGGCGACATGGTCTATCTCCAGGGCCGGGGCTATGCCCTGGGCGGGGAATACGAGATCGTGCGCGCTCTGCGGGATCTGGACGAATATGAAATGTTTCCCGGGCAGAAGAAGCTGATGAAGGAAACCGGCCAGCCCTACGAAGAAGTCGGCCGGGTCAAGGTCATTGACACCCGCAGCCGCACCGCCGTCGCCTACATTGAGTACGCTTGCGACGGCATCAATCCCGGCGACACCGCCATTCCCTTCGCCGAGAAGCCCATGATCAGCTTCCATACCCCCATCCGCTTCGACCGCTTCCTGCCTTCGAGCAGCAAGGTTTCCGGCCGCATCGTCATGGGCAAGGATTTCGATTCGCAACTCGGCACCGGGCAGAAGGTCTACATCAACGTCGGCACCAACCAGGGGGTGAAGATCGGCGACTTTTTCCGCGCCGTGCGCTCCTATGAAACCGACCTCGACGATCCCGTGGACTCGCTCTCGTTCAAGGCCGCCATCGCCGAGGACACGCAGAAGAAGACGCCCATGGTGGACCCCACCTTCTTCGATGAGCGCACCAACGGCCCGGTCATCCACGTTCGCGACCTGCCGCGGCGCGCCGTCGGCGAAATCGTCGTCATCGGCGTTACCCCGACTACCGCCACTGGCATGATCGTCTTCGCCATGGAAGATGTCCACGCCGGCGACGGCGTGGAAATGGACATGGTGAACGCCAGCAACTAACTTTCGTTTCGCGTTTTTTCTCAGGCGCAGTCAAAACGAAACCGGGGACGGGCAACCGCTCCCGGTTTTGTTTTTGCCAGCTCTGCCCGGGACGAAAGAGTCCAGTTCGAGTTCAAACTCGCCAGCGCCTCAAAGCTGCAAAAGCTTAAGAGTTTGCGGCGGGGTTACGTTTGTGCATTGTCGGTCGGGCTTTGACGCATCGGTGAGCACGAACGATGATCTTTAAGCTGGGCAATAAAATATGTCACACTCCCGAAGTGCGGTTCTAGTTCTTTCCTTGCTGCTCGGATGTGCGAGCGGCAAGGCGCAATCCGCTGGACCTGGACAGAACCCGGCAGAATTGTTTGCAAAAGGGATGAATGCCCTCGAGGGCAGCAACGCCAGCCGCAGCAGTCTTAATGCGATCGACTATTTCCGCCGTTCCGCCGATCTGGGTTTTGCTCCCGCGCAGGTTGTTCTTGGGTATTTTTATGACACGGGGCATGTCCTCACCGCCGATCCGCATGAAGCCCTGGAGTGGTACAAGAAAGCGGCGCAGCAGGATGATCCTCTGGCGCAATGGCTGGTTGGTCGCATGATCTACGCTGACCTGGCGCCGCCTCGGGACCTGAACGAAGCGCAAAAGTGGCTGGAAAAATCCAGTTCGACCGAGAACCCGTTTGCCGAGTATTTGCTGGGCAGAATCCTGTTTGAGCGTAGCGACTACGCTCGCTCGGCCCACCAATTCCAGCAGGCGGCGCAACAGGGACTGCCCCAGGCGCAGCGCTCTCTGGCTCAATTGTTTCGGGATGGGCGCGGCGTGGCCCAAGACTATTTCGAAGCCTATCTCTGGCTACTCATGAGTTATGACGCGGGGCTGCAAGCTTCAGGGGCGGACTTGCAAGCGCTCGAATCAGAACTGAGCAGCAGTCAAATCGAACAGGCCAAGACCAAGGCGCGAAGTCTTGAGGATACGATGACCCGAAGCGCCGTAGCCCACGGTTGCACGGGATGGCCTGGGGAATTCGATGTGATCCCAACTCCCCCGCCGCCCGCTTTACAGCGATTCTGCCGCTGAGTCTAAGGGCGCAACTTTCCCCCGAATTCTTCTCCGTGCACGTTTGAATCCTTTTGCGTCACACACTCGAATGTGTAATACTCTACACATGGCAACCAACCTGGCTCTCGACGACCGGCTCATCGAGGAAGCGCGCAAGACCGGAAAACATAAGACCAAAAAGGAAGCCGTAACCGCAGCGCTCCAGGAGTACGTCCGGCGCCACAAGCAAAGCAAGATTTTGGAAGCTTTCGGAACGTTTGACTTCGATCCCACCTATGACTACAAAGCCGAGCGGCGCAGAAAGCGCATGGGATGATTCTGGTTGACACGCCAGTCTGGTCCCTGGCACTGCGGCGCAAGCCCCGGAACCTGGCTCCTGAAGAACATCGAACCACTCAACTTCTATACCAAATCCTAAGTGAGGGTCGAGCCCAATTGCT
>Ga0209167_10002236_pt1 | contig 10609 bp, 11 predicted proteins | sample Coa_R1_9_FD_187154 | JGI IMG/M metagenome (GOLD analysis project Ga0209167, IMG submission 187154) | Surface soil microbial communities from Centralia Pennsylvania, which are recovering from an underground coalmine fire - Coalmine... | ecosystem: Environmental > Terrestrial > Soil >...
CCATGATCGTGGGCTTGCTGGCTGTGCTGGAAATGGTGCGCATGCAGGCGATCCTGCTGGTGCAATCGGAGCTATTCGCCGACATCCGCCTGCGCAAGCACCGCATGTTCGACGCAGTGTTTGCGGGACCCGACGCGATGTCGCAAATCGAGGAGCAGTACCTGTGATGAAGTCAAGGCCATGGTGAAAACATGACACCTCAAGAAATCCAGGCTGCGCTTGAAGCCATCATTTACGCCGCGGACGAGCCCGCAACACTCGACCAAATCGCGAAGGCTCTCGGCGTGGAGAAGACGGAAGCGCGCGCGGGGCTCGATCTGCTCGTCGCCGCTTATTCCACGGACGACCACGGCATCGAAGTCCGCAAAGTCGCCGGCGGCTGGAAGTTCTACACCAAGGCGCAGCATCACGACGTGGTGCGCAAATTTATCAAGAGCCTGCAGCCCCCGCTGCGCCTGACGATGCCGGCGCTCGAAACGCTGGCGGTGATCGCTTACAAGCAGCCGGCCACGGCGCCCGAAATCAACGAAATCCGCGGCGTGAATGTGGGCGGCGTGCTGAAGACGCTGCTGGAAAAGCGCCTTATCACGACGGCGGGCCGCAAGGAAGTGATCGGCCGGCCAATCCTGTACCGCACGTCGAAACAGTTTCTGATGCGCTTCGGGCTATCCGATCTCGAGGAGCTGCCCAGCCTCAAGGAATTCGAGCAATTGGCGCAGGCCGCGCTCGGCTCGGATGAGGGCATCGCTCCGACCGAACCCGAACTTCAGCCAAATAGCGAGCTCGCTGCAACTTCAGATGCCGTTCCCGTGAATGGAGAAGGGAACTCCTCGACTGAAGTCCTGGCCTCGGGCGAAACAAATGACCTCGCCGAGCTTGGCGAGGACAAGGGCGAAACCGGCGATGCCGCTCGCGCCGCCTCCGCCGGCGGCGGGAAATCCGATCCTTCGTAGCTGAGGGTGCTTCATGGCTCGCCGCGCCGCGGATCCGACATCCGACAAAACTCCGGCACCTGCTGATAATCGCGCCCTTCTCGAAATTCGCGACGTACTGCTGGAAATCTACGCGGTCAACGACCGCATGAACCAGCTTCTGTTCGAGCATCTCGATCCCCGCGCGTGGCGCGCGAAATTACCCAGTCAGAAAACTGGCGGACGCACGATTGCCGCAATCTTCGCGCATCTTCACAACTGCCGCGTGGTATGGATCAAACGTTCGGCGCCGCACCTGAAATGTCCCGTCGCTCTCGATCCGGACCGCTGCACGATGAAACAGGCAGCCGCAGCGCACGCGAAGAGTTCGGCGCGATGTCTGGATATGCTTACAGACGCTTTGTCCGGCGGGCCGGCGCGTCGCGTCACAAAATTCTCGCGCGGCAGTTGGACGCGCACGTGGCCGGCTGGGGCGACGATGTTCGGTTACATGTTCGCGCACGAAGCGCATCACCGCGGCCAAATCATCATGCTCGCGCACCAGCTTGGTTTTCGCCTGCCAGACGCAGCGGCCTACGGCAGCTGGCAGTGGGACCGGCTATGGAAGGAGCACGGCTTTACGAAGCGTCCACGCTAACTTCGCCGCACGCCAAATTGGTCAGACTATGAATTCCAGGTGCGCATCGGCATTCGCCTCCGAACGCATTTTCCGTTAAGCTGTAAGGGTACATACGTCGCATTCAATCGCCGATACGCCGGATCCAATGGAAGAACGTTTGCAAAAAATAATGGCGCGCGCGGGAATCGCTTCGCGCCGCCACGCCGAGGAAATGATCGCCTCCGGTCTGGTGACCGTGAACGGCCGCGTCGTCACGGAGCTGGGAACGAAGGCCGACGAAGCCCGCGACCATATTAAAGTCTCCGGCAAGCTGTTGCGTCCCGAGAAGGACCGCGTCTACCTGATTCTTCACAAGCCGCCCGAGGTTGTAGCGACGATGAGCGATCCCGAAGGCCGCCCATCGCTGCGTGATTTTCTTCACGGCGTGCCAGAGCGCGTTTTCCCCGTGGGCCGCCTGGAGTATCACGCGTCGGGACTGTTGTTCCTCACGAACGACGGCGACCTCGCGAACCGTATTCTGAAAGCGCGCAACCTTCCGCAAACGTACTATTTGAAAGTGAAATCGCTCCTTACATTCGCCGAAATCGAGAAGCTTTCGCGCTCGACCCGCGCCGAGATCACGCGCCGCGAGCGCAAGGAAGCGCCGTGGTATGAAGTCACGCTTTCGGAAGCGCGCGGCGATGCTCTGCGCAACCGTCTTTTCCAGACCGGACATCCAGTCGAAAAACTCAAACGCGTCGCGATCGCGGACCTGGAGCTTGGCTCGCTGGCGCCCGGCCAGTACCGCGCGCTCACGGGGGAGGAAGTTGCGTCCCTTTCTCGCGCGGTTTCCTCGACGGATAGTTCGATGCGGCCGGTTACGTATCCGCGCCCGAAGCGGCGGCACCGCGCCGCACAACACAAGAGCGGTGTGAAATCATCTCCCGGGAAGTCCCGGTGAGGCGCATGAGGCAGCCGGCCGCATGACATATTCCATCCGCGACCTTGTGCCGGATTTCATTCGCGAGATTTCGCCCTACGTTCCCGGAAAGCCTATCGAGGAGGTCGAGCGGGAATTGAAAACGCACGCCATCAAGCTGGCATCGAACGAAAATCCTCTTGGCCCTTCGCCACTCGCCCTGGCAGCCGCTCAAAAGGCGCTCGCGGGATCGAACCGCTATCCGGACGGCGGCGGCCACTTTCTTCGCGCAGCGCTTTCGAAGAAGCACAACATTCCCGCCGAGAATATCATCCTGGGCGGCGGCTCAACCGAGCTGATTGATCTCTCCGCGCGCATGGTGCTGCGCGTGGGCGATTGCGGAGTCACCTCGTACGGCTCGTTTCCGCTCTATCACATCGCCGTTCGCGCCACCGGCGCGCGGTACCTAGAAATACCCATGCGCGACTATCGCTTCGATCTCGACGCGATCGCGGGCAACCTGCCGCCTGAAACCAGGCTGATTTTCATCGCGAATCCGAATAATCCCACCGGCACGATGTTCACAGCCGACGAGTTCGATGCGTTTCTCGCGCGCGTTCCGGAGCGAGTCCTTGTCGTCCTCGATGAAGCGTATTGCGACTATGTGGATAACGCCAACTATTCGCGCTCGGTTGACATTGTCCGCCGCGGACGCAATCTGGTCGTGCTCCGCACTTTTTCAAAGGTGTATGGCCTCGCCGGGCTTCGCATCGGGTACGGTATCGGGCAGGCGGACTTTCTTACGGAGATGAACAAGATCCGCGGCCCGTTCAATACATCCGGCGTCGCCCAAGCCGCGGCTCTCGCCGCCCTGGATGACGCGGCCCACGTTCGGCGGTCCATCGACGCAAATCGCGCGGGGATGGCGCAGCTTTCGTCGGGCCTGAAGGGTCTCGGCATCCGCTTCATACCGTCGTCCGCGAATTTTCTTCTTGCCGAGCTGGGATACGACACCGAGTCTCTCTGCGAAAAACTCTTGAAGCGCGGTGTAATTGTCCGTCCGATGGGCTGGATGGGTTTCCCCAACGCCATTCGCGTCACGGTGGGAACTGCGGATGAAAACGATAAGTTCCTGCGAGCCCTCGGGGAAATGCATGCCGCGGCGAAACCGCAACGCCCGATGCAGTCGCAGAGAGTGGATGGATGACAGGCCCGGCAGGCGTTGCGGATCCCGTCAGCGAAATTCTGAAGACGAGCAAGACCATCGCGGTTGTCGGGCTTTCGGGTAATCGCCTTCGGCCGAGTTACGGCGTGGCCGACTATTTGAGGTCGGCGGGCTATTCCATCATTCCTGTAAACCCGAACGTGCCGGAAGTGTTTGGCGAGAAGAGCTATGCGTGCCTTGAAGACATTCCCGGGCGTGTGGACATCGTGGATATTTTCCGCCGCTCCGAGTTCGTTCCTGAAATTGTGGACGCGGCGATTCGCATCGGGGTGCGGGGAATCTGGATGCAGGAAGGTGTGGTCCACGCGGAAGCAGCAGAAAAAGCACGGCGCGCGGGAATTTTCGTGATCATGGACTCGTGCATCTCGAAGGAGCACGCCGGGCGTTTCCGCATACACTAAACGCGCAGTTGTCGTAGATTCCACGCGAAACGCGAATGCGCGCGTCCAGATTTATTCCAGTTTGTACACGAGAATGATGCGCTTGCCCGGTTCCGTAACAAGAATGGTGTTTCCGTCCGGCGCGATTTCGAAATCGTGGAAGAGCAGGTCGTGCAGCGCGGGAACGTAATTCCCCTCCGGCAATGTAATCCATACGAGATCGCCGGAGCGATCCTTTGCGCCGCGCTTCAACAGGACGCGGCGGTCGTCTTTACCCCACCCGAACCGTCCCGGCCCCACGCGAATATCCACAGGTTTCTCGGGATGCGCCAGATCGCGAACTTCGATCGTGTCGCCATCGGCAAAGTACGCCGCTTTTTTGCCCGAAGGCGAAACGCCCAACTGTCCGGCAAATTGATCCACTTTGGTGAGTTCCGTGAGCGTTTCGCGAACGAGATCGAGCTGTATTAGCACGCGCGAGTATCGCAACCCCTGGCCCATCGCGATGGCCCTGTTTCGCGCCGCGTCCCATGATACGGCTTCAAAGGCGCGCCCCTCGAACAGTACAGTCTTCTTTCCATCAGATGGCCGCACGGTTCCGATCTGGAAGGGGCCAATGCCGATCAAGTACGCCACCGTGGCGCCGTCGGCAAGCCAGTGACCAGCAGTCGCGCTGTCTATCATGTTGGGGCGTATCGAAACTGCCGGCGTTTCGTCTGGAGAAGTAGAGTTGTCATCGCTCGAGCTGAATCCGGATGGCTTGGACGGTGCGGGGGCGGCTGGAGCCGCGGCGGGCTTCGGCTTGTTTCCCGCGATGTCAATTTCCCGCCCATCTTCATCGAGTAGCAGCACCACAGTCCCACCCAATGTGGGCGGCGCGTTGAGGTCTTGCGTCAGCTTCTGAATATGCATTTCAACGGCCATGCGGTGCGAATCGGGCGACCAGGTGATGGATTGCGTCACGTAGCTCGTGGTCATCGCGGCCGGCATCCACGCGTTGCCATCGAGAATCCGTTTCCGCTTTCCGTCCGCCGTCGAGACCCACAGATCATCGCGTTCGATGATGATTTTCTTGACGCGCTTAATGTGCCTGACGGCGTATGCGATCTTGTTATCCGGCGCGACAGCGAAAGCCTGGCAATCCTCCTCGATTGTAAGGAGAGGTTTTTCCAGCGCGGAAGCAGGCGCCGGCCGCAGCGTTATCGGCGTTATTCCCGTAGCGATTGCCGCCACGAAAGCAACAAATGATCGGAACTGGATTTTTCTGGCCCTCACCGGCCCGCATCCTTGCGCGGTTTCTTTTGTATCCGCCGAAGCTCTTCGAGCCGTTGTCTCAGCCGTGATTCAAATCCCTGGTCCGTCGGATGATAATATGTGCGGCCAATCAAACTCTCCGGCAGGCACGTCATGTCCGTCACTTTGTCCTCTGTGTCGTGGGCATATTGATAGTTTTTGCCGTATCCGAGATTTCGCATCAATCCTGTCGGCGCATTTCTTAGATGCAGCGGAACAGGCTCCGCGATGGTTCCCTGCAAATCCTGCTCCACCGCGCCGTACCCCGTGTAGAGCGCATTCGATTTTGGCGCAAGCGACAAGTATACGGCGGCCTGCCCGAGCGCGAGGAATCCTTCCGGCGGCCCCAGGAAGTCGAAAGCATCTTTCGCGGCGAGGGTAACCGCGAGCGCGCCGGGTTCGGCAAGCCCGATGTCTTCGCTCGCCATGCGAACCATTCGGCGTGCGACATAAAGCGGGTCCTCGCCCGATTCAAGCATGCGCGCGAGCCAATAAAGCGCGGCGTCCGGGTCGGAATTGCGCACGGATTTATGCAGCGCGGAGATCAGGTTGTAATGTTCTTCGCCGGACTTATCGTAAGGCAGCAGCTTCTTCTGCAGCACGTCTTCGAGCCGCACCTCGGACACGGCGCGCATTCCATCCGCCCCGGGCGATGTTCCCATCACGAGCGCTTCCAGGGTATTGTAGGCCGCGCGCGCGTCGCCATTCGCAACGATGGCAATGCGTTCGATAATGGCGTCGGGCGCATCCACCGATTCGTTGCCAAGCCCGCGCACAGGATCCGCCAGCGCGCGCCGAAGCAGCTCGATAATCTGCGCGGCCGTGAGCGAGTGCAGCACGTACACCTTCATGCGCGAAAGCAGCGGAGCAATCACCTCAAACGACGGGTTCTCCGTGGTCGCGCCGACCAGAAGGATGTTGCCGGCCTCGACGTGCGGGAGAAACGCGTCCTGCTGCGCGCGGTTGAACCGGTGCACTTCGTCCACGAATACAATTGTCCTTTGGCCATAGCGCCGCGCGCTCACGGCTTTGGCCATCACTTCCTTGATTTCCTTGATTCCGGAGAGAACCGCGCTGAAGGGAATAAACTCGGACCGCGTTTTCTTTGCGATGATCCGCGCCAGTGTTGTTTTCCCGCATCCGGGCGGCCCCCAGAGCAGCATCGAACCCAAATCATCCCTCTCGATTTGCACGCGAAGCGGCTTGCCGGGGCCGAGCAGTTCCTCTTGCCCGATGAATTCGTCGAGCGTTTGCGGACGCATCCGGTCCGCCAGCGGCCTGCCCGCCAGCGGCTCTTCTTCCGGCTCGATGGCTCGAAACAGTCCCATGCCCGCTTCCTTACTCCCGCACCGCGTTGGATCTTTGCTTCGCGGCTTCGTACAGCAAGAGCGACGCCGCCACTCCGGCATTCAGCGACTCAACCTCTTCGCTCATCGGAATCGCCACTGTGGCATCCGCCGTTCGCAGCACTTCTGCCGGCAGCCCGGCGCCTTCGCTTCCGATTAGAATGGCCACCGGCGCGCTCCACTCGACCACTCGCACATCGCTCGTACGCGACGTCGCCGCAAGAATACTTAGGCCTGCAACCTTGAGCTGCGCGAGCAGCACCGGGATCGCTATCCCGCGCAGCACCGGCATCCGCAGTGCCGATCCCGCCGACGCGCGTAGCGCCTTCGGCGACCACGGGTCCGCTGTCCCGCGCGATGCGACCACTCCCGTCGCACCAAAGGCTTCCGCCGATCTCACGATCGTGCCCACGTTCCCCGGGTCCTGCACTCCAGCCATCACGACTACGAGCGGAGTATCGCCGCGATAGGCGCCCGCGCGCGTCGCCCGCCCGCGCAGCAAATCATCGAACGTCCACTCCCGCGGCCGAAAGAGCGCTGCCATCCCCTGCGGCGTTTCCGTGCCCGCAACGCTCGCGAACAGTTTGTCCGTCGTGCGCAGGACGCGCTCCCGGACAATCCCGGCGTCGCTCTCGCCCGCCGCGCGCAGGATTCGCGCCAGTTCGCGCTCGCCGGATTCGCTCACCAGCAATGCTTCCGCTTCCAGGTCCGACCGCACGGCCTCTTCAATCAGTTTCGGCCCTTCCACCGCAAGCGGCTCATCCGTTGCGGGACCCGTTCCGCGCAGTGCCGCGCGAAATATCTTGAGCCAGCGGTTCTCGCGGCTCGTGATCAAATCCGTTCGTGCTTCGCCCGCATTCGAACGAAGCCCGACCTCCGGCCGCCTGCTCCGAACACCCATCGCGCGCTCCGCCATGTCGCAAGCCTAACATTCGCATCCAGCCGCGTAAACCCGGCCTCCATCTTGATTCGCCTGCTTCGGCTATGGTAGCTTGCCGCAGAATCAGGGCGTAACCCGCCGCGAGCGCAAATTGCCGGCCGAAGTCCTTAAAATTTCATCTGACGCGCCCGAGCCCACTACGGTCAACTACGCCGCAAGTCTCATCGAGCGGGGTGGCGTGGTCGCCATCCCCACCGACACGTTCTACAGCCTCTCCGCCGATCCGTTCAATCTGGCCGCGATTGAAGAGGTCTATCGCATCAAGGGCCGCCCGGAAACGAAAGCCCTGCCCATTCTCGTGAACTCGATCGAACAATCGGTCACCATGATCCGCGACGTGCCGGACCCGTTCCTCGTCCTGGCGCACAAATTCTGGCCTGGGGCGCTGACCCTTGTGGTCGAAGCGACCCATCGCATTCCGCTTAAGGTTACCGGCAACACCGGACGCGTCGCTCTGCGCTGGCCCGACTCGCGCATCACGACCGCACTGATCGAAGCCGTTGGCGGACCCATCACCGGCACGAGCGCGAATCTTTCCGGCTTTCCATCCTGCACGAATGCGCAGCAGATCACCAAACAGCTCGGTGACCGCCTCCAGCTCATCCTCGATAGTGGCGACACGGGAGCAACGCTCGCTTCCACCATTGTTCGCATCACGGGCGACGACTGGACCATTGTCCGCGAAGGTGCAGTCGATGAGTCCGATATCCAGAAGGCCCTTCACGGCTGACGAACAAGAGTTAGTCACCTCCGATGATCGGTTGGAGGAGATGTTTGATGAAGCTCCGTCTGACAGCACGCACATTTGCTGGGGCCACAATCGTGGAATGCAGCGGGCGTCTGGTTCTCGGCGAAGAATCCGCGAGCCTGCGCGACCTTGTCAAAGGCGCGCTGACCGAATCAAAGCGCATCGTGCTCGATCTCGGAGACGTCGTCTTCATAGACAGCGCCGGTGTCGGCCTCCTCGCCAGGCTCTTCTCCTCCGCGCAATTGGCCGGGGCCACGCTGAAGCTGGCGCACCTGAGTCCGCTGATGCAGGATATGCTCCAGCTCACGCGGCTCTACACGGTATTTGAAGTATTCGACAATGCAGAGGACGCGGCGCGATCCTTCTAGCCGCGCTATCGCAGTCTCGCTGCTTCCAGGAACTCGTAGTCTCCGGTCGGCGAGATAGAGATATTCTCAAGCCGCTTGCGGTGCACGCACACGTTGTCGACGTACCACAGGTTGATGTATGGCTCGTCTTCGGCGACAATTTTCTGAATCTCCGATAAAAGCGCTTTTCGTTTGTCCCGGTCCATCTCGACACGTTGCCGGTCAATCAGGGAATCGAGCGCCGCATTGCGATAATGCCCGCGGTTCGCGCCATCGGGCGGCATCTTCTTCGAGCTGAATACGAACTCAAACATGTCGGGGTCGTTGTTGCCTCCGACCCACCGGTGCGTGTAAAGCTGAAAACTTCCTCGCGTGATATCCGCATAGAACGTTGCGAACTCGAGCGGCCGCAGGTCCAGCACGACTCCCACGTGCTTCCACTGATCCGCAAGCGCTTCGGTCAAAATGCGCGCGGACTCCTCGGTCGAACTCTTGATCTCGAGGTGAAATCGCACACCATCTGCGCCACGGGGGAATCCCGCCGCGTCGAGCAGTTGCCCGGCGCGCGCTGGATCGAACTCGTACTGCTTCACGTTCGGCTCGAAGGCCCAGTGATTCGGCGGCAGCAAACTCGACGCAGCGCGCGCTTGCCCGCGCATCAGATACCGGATCAAGGTCCCCCGGTCCGTCGCAAATGCCAGCGCCTGGCGCACCTCCCGATGCGCCAGGATCGGATCATCGAAATTGAATGCCACGTAACCAAGCATCGTGCCCGGCTGCTCGTCCGCGAGAAGCCCTTCCTCGGCGAGCGTCACCGACATATCCGGCGCGAGTGAATTCATCGCCACATCCGCCGAGCCCTTGCGCAGTTCGAGCGCACGAACAATCGCGTCGGGCACAATCCGAAACCTAACCCGGTCAACCACGGTAGCGCCCGCCTCTTGGCGGCTCGTGTTGTCCGGATTCCGCTCGAGCATGATCTCCTCATCCGCCGTCGCGCTCACGAAACGGAATGGCCCGCTTCCTATGGGGCGCTGCGACATCTCCGCGGCGCTCGAACCGCGCGGGACAATCCCGACCCCGGGCCGCGCCAGATTCCACAGAAACGACGCATACGTCTCGCTCAAGTGAAATACGATTGTGGCGTCATCGGGCGCTTCGATCGATCGAACCATGCGAAACGCTCCGCGCTTTGCCGTCTTCACGCCACCCGACAGGATCGAGTCGAACGTGAATTTCACGTCGGCGGAAGTCAGCGCGCGACCGTCATGAAACTTCACGCCGCGCCGCAGATGCAACACGTAGGTCACGGGGTCCGGCGTCTCCCATCGCTCGGCAAGGTCTGGCACGATGTTCATTTCGGCGTCATGCGCCACCAGGCTCGAAAAAATCAGCCCGTCGAGGTATTGTGAATTCGCATCTGTGCCAATGCGCGGATCGAGGTTCGTCGGCATGGACTCAATTAAGAAGTTGACGGTTCCAGTTTCGCGCGAATCGTTTGTGGAAGAGCACCCCGCAAGCACGATGCAAGCAAGGAGCGCCGCCAGCACCATAACCCCGTTACGCGGGAATTCATTGTCTCTATCTGTGTCCATCTGTGTTTATCTGTGGTTACTCTTCTTCTGCTTTCGCACTTGGACGAGTTTCCCCATTGCCACCGGATGCCGCGCTCCGGTTGCCGACGGCAGATTGTTCGCGCGTCCGTGATAAGCCTCGTACGCCAGCACCGCAAACGCGAAAGCCTCTTTGGCGTCTTCGGGGACCCCGAAGCCGCTCGCGGGGAGAATCTCAATTTCCGGCAGCGCTGCCGCAAGCTGGGCCATCATCAGAGGATTCCGCGCGCCGCCTCCGGCAACAATCATTTGGCGCACGCGAGCGCGC
>Ga0209167_10002237_pt1 | contig 10609 bp, 9 predicted proteins | sample Coa_R1_9_FD_187154 | JGI IMG/M metagenome (GOLD analysis project Ga0209167, IMG submission 187154) | Surface soil microbial communities from Centralia Pennsylvania, which are recovering from an underground coalmine fire - Coalmine... | ecosystem: Environmental > Terrestrial > Soil > Unclassified...
TCTGAGTTCCAATCGATTAGGTGCATGAATTGAGTGCCTCGTGATTCTAGCGCGGAGGGGCGTCGTCGGCTTCGAAGGAAGCTAGCTGTTCTTCCCAGGCGAGGGAAGGGGTTTGCAGGAGGCGGACGCAGCGGTTCCAGCGGAGGATGGCGTCGTCGTTGCCATTCGGGCGGATTTTTTCGGCTTCGGCGAAGCAATGCATGGCGCGTTCGAGTAAAGGCAAAACAGCGTGAGGCAACTGGCCGGCATGGAGCTGAGCTTTGGCGCGGCGCTCCTGCAGCAAACCCTTATAGTAGAGCTGTTCGTATTTGTCGGTGAGGCGCGCGAACAATTCTTCGGCTTCCTGGCAGCGATCGTGAACGCCGCCCGTGAATTGGTCGGTGATGGAGAGGCCGAGGAGGCGAAGCGCGAGCTGCTGGTGGGGATCGACGGCGAGTATGTCGCGGCAGATCGATTCGGACTCTTCAGGTTCGTTGAGGTAGCGGTAGAGTTCGGCTTTGGCGAGGGCTTCGGCGATTCCGGCTTTGGAGATGGATTTGAGTTGGTAGTGCATGTGGACCTCCTTTTATGGCGGCGGCCGCGGTGATACCTTACGTTGAGATCCTTCGTCCCGATGAATCGGGACTCAGGATGACAACTCACAAGGAACCGCGCCCCGCGCCTACGAGCCGCGGAATTTGCGGATCAGCATGGTGATCGGATCGTAAAACTCGTCGACGATTCGTTCCTTCAACGGAATGATGGCGTTGTCGGTGATGTGAATTTCCTCGGGGCAAACTTCGGTGCAGCATTTGGTGATGTTGCAGAGGCCGAGCCCGAGTTCGTCTTTCAAAAGCTTGGTGCGAGAGAGGCCGTCGAGCGGGTGCATTTCGAGGCAAGCGGTTCGAACGAAGAAACGCGGGCCGCCAAAGGATTGGTGTTTGGAGTGATCGCGGAGGACGTGGCAAACGTCCTGGCATAGAAAACATTCGATGCACTTGCGAAATTCCTGAACGCGATCGACATCACGCTGGTACATCTTCCATTCGACGCCGGGCTTGGGCTGAAAGGCCGGAATCTTTTTGTTGATTTTGTAATTCCAGGAGACGTCAGTGACCAAATCCTTGATCAGCGGAAACGCTTTTAACGGCGAGACGGTAATTGGCTGATCGAGCGGCAGTGAATCGAGACGCGTTTTGCAGGTGAGGCGAGGGCGGCCGTTGACTTCGGCGGAGCACGAGCCGCACTTCCCTGCTTTACAGTTCCAGCGGACCGCCAAATCGGGCGCTTGATGGCCTTGAATCGAGTGGAGCGCGTCGAGCACCACCATGCCGGGCGCAACGGGTACGCGATAGTCCACCGGCTTGCCGTCTTCCGGTCCGCCGCGGAATACGCGGAGAACCGCTTCGTCCATTACACCGGTTTCCATAGCATCGCCATCATTCGAATCGGGCATTATTTATTCTCCGCCAAAATTTCTTTTAGCTCTGCGGGCATTTCGGGCACTGGACGCTGTTCGAGAGTCATTTGATCGCCGCGCTGGACGATGATGTTGTTTTGTTTGGCCCAGGTGTCGTCGAAATTCGGATAGTCGATGCGGCTGTGGGCGCCGCGGCTTTCACGACGGGCGAGCGCACTGCGGGTGACGGCTTCGGAAATCAAGACCATCGAACGCAGGTCTCGCGTGAGGTGCCATCCGGGATTGAACATGCGCGAGCCATCGGCACGGACGCGAGCAACGCGCGGTTTTAATTTCTCGAGTTCGCCGAGAGCTTTCTGCAAGTCCTCTTCGGTGCGGAAGATGCCGACGAGGGACTGCATGAAGTCCTGCAATTCGCGGTGAATTTCATAAGCGAATTCGCCGGTGGTGCGTTCGAATGGGGCGAGCATTTCGCGTTCGGCATCTTGTAGCTGGGTTGCGTCGAGTTCACTGCTCCGCGCGGATTTGGCGTATTCGGCCGCGGCCTTTCCTGCACGCTTGCCGAAGACCAGCAAGTCCGAGAGCGAGTTTCCGCCGAGGCGATTGGCGCCATGAAGTCCAGCGGCGGCTTCGCCTGCCGCGAACAAGCCGGGTATGGTGGACTGGCCGGTTTCGGCGTCGACGCGGATGCCGCCCATCATATAGTGGCAGGTCGGACCGACCTCCATCGGGCCGGTGGTAATGTCTACGTCGGCGAGTTCCTTGAACTGGTGATACATGCTGGGCAATTTTTTCTTCACGTAGTCGTCGGGCTGGTGGGAGATGTCGAGATAGGCGCCGCCGTGGATGGAACCGCGGCCTTCCTTGACTTCGGTATAGATGGCGCGGGCAACGACGTCGCGGGTGGATAGCTCCATGCGCTTGGGATCGTACTTTTCCATGAAGCGCTCGCCGCGATTGTTTTTGAGCGTGCCGCCTTCGCCGCGAACCGCCTCAGTGACCAGGATTCCCTGCACGCCGGGAGGCCAGACCATTCCGGTGGGATGGAATTGCACAAATTCCATATCAAGCAATTCGGCGCCAGCTTCGTAAGCCAGAGCCATGCCGTCCGCGGTGTACTCCCAGGAATTCGAAGTAATTTTCCAGGCTTTGCCGATGCCGCCAGTGGCGATGACGACGGACTTTGCTTTAAAGGTGACGAAGCGGCCTTGCTCGCGCCAGTAGCCGAAGGCGCCAGCGATGCGGTCGCCATCCTTTATAAGGCGGGTGATCGTACATTCCATGAACACGTCAATGCCCTGCTGCACACCGCGATCTTGAAGCGTTCGAATGAGTTCGAGCCCGGTGCGGTCGCCGACGTGGCATAGGCGTTTGAAGGTGTGGCCACCGAACGCGCGTTGCAGGATTTGGCCGTCGTCGGTGCGGTCAAAAAGTGCGCCCCACTGTTCGAGTTCGCGCACGCGTTCGGGAGCTTCCTGCGCGTGAAGCTGCGCCATGCGCCAGTTATTGAGGAATTTTCCGCCGCGCATGGTGTCGCGAAAATGGGTGCGCCAGTCGTCGGCCTTATCCACGTTGCCCATCGCTGCGGCGATTCCACCCTCGGCCATGACGGTGTGAGCTTTGCCGAGCAGCGATTTGCAGACCAAGCCGACGCGCGCGCCCTGCGCGAGGGCTTCGATGGCAGCGCGAAGTCCAGCGCCGCCTGCGCCGATAATTAAAACGTCATGTTCGTGAGTTTCGTAGGGAGGGGTCACAGGATTCGAATGTCCTTAATGATGCCCGCGGCGACGGAGCGGATATAGAAATCGGTGAGTCCGACTGAAATGAGGCTGGCCCAGGCGAAGCGCATGTGGCGATCGTTCAGGAAGCTGAGCCATGTCCACGCGGTGTGGCGTGGCGGGCCGAAAGCGGTGCAGGAAAAACAGTCGAGCTTGCCGCCGGCGAGGTGACGGAGCGAATGACAGGACAAGGTGTACAAAGAAAGCAGCGAGACATTGGCGAGCATGATCAGCGAGCCGAGTCCAACTCCAAATTCCAGCGAGCCTAGGCGCCCGCGAAAGAAAAACGCTTCATAGGCATCGTGCCAAAGGAACGCCAAGAAGATTACGGCAACATACAAAAAGTAACGATGGACGTTTTGCAGAATAAACGGAAAGGCGGTCTCGCCTTTGTAATTGCGTTTGCCGCTTTCGCCGACAGCGCAAGCCGGCGGATCAAGAAGAAACGCGCGGTAGAGAGCTTTGCGATAGTAGTAGCAAGTGGCGCGAAAACCCAAAGGTCCCGCCAGGATCAACATTGCGGGAGTGATGAATTGCGGCAGCCAGTGATGATGCGGGTCAATGAGTGGAGAGTAGAACGGCGAAAGGTACGGCCACCATTCGTAGTATCGGCCTTCGATGGCCCGAAAAGTTGCGTAAACGCTGAAACCGCCCATCAACAAAATGATCGGCAGAATTTCCGCCCACCAGGCGTCGCGGCGCTGCGTTTCACCGAAGTGCGCAATCTTACTTTCGACCGAAGAGGAACCCATGTATGCGCAATCTCCCGGCGCTAAGCCTAATCAGTAATTAGATTTTTGCAAAGCAGAATTATAGCGGGCGGACACTGGAACCCACAGCTAGAAATTTTGCGGCTGGTGGTATACTTGCGCCGCTAATTGCGGAGAGAGTAGCCACTCTTTGCGCCTCGCCTGACATGGACAAGTACGACATCATCGTGATCGGCTCCGGACCCGCTGGCCAGCGTGCCGCTATTCAAGCGGCGAAGTTCGGGAAGCGCGCTGCGCTGGTCGAGAAGATGGAAGTGATCGGCGGCGCGGCGATCAATACTGGCACCATTCCGAGCAAAACCATGCGCGAAGCGGTGCTTCACCTGTCCGGATTTTATTATCAGAGCATTTATGGCGTGAACTACCGGGTGAAAGAACAGATCACCATGGCCGATCTGTCGTTTCGCGCGCAGCACGTAATCAAGACCGAAATTGATGTCACGCGTGCGCAATTGTCGCGCAACGGGATTGAAGTATTGAACGGTGTCGCCAGCTTTATGGGACCGAATAGTATTCGGGTTAACGGAGTGCGCGGCCAGACCGATTTCGAAGCGGAGAAAATCATTATCGCCAGCGGAACCAAGCCAGCCAGCTCGCCGCTGGTGCCGTTCAACAACCGCAACATTATTAACAGCGACCAGATTCTGCAGATGCCGGATATTCCGAAAACGATGATCGTGGTCGGCGGCGGGGTAATCGGAGTCGAATACACCTGCATGTTTGCGACGCTGGGTGTGCGAGTGACGTTGATTGAGAAACGGCCGCGGCTGCTGGAATTCGCCGATTCGGAGATGGTGGAAGCGCTGTGCTACCACTTGCGAGACCGCAGGGTGACTCTGCGCCTGAATGAAGAGGTGGAGAGCGTGGAGGAAACTCCAGACAACGGAGTGGTCGCGAATCTTAAGAGCAAAAAGAAAGTGGCGGGCGAAGGACTGCTGTATGCGGTAGGCAGACAAGGAAATGTTGACGAGCTTAATCTGGCCGCGGCGGGCCTGGATGCCGATTCACGCGGGCGCATTCCGGTTGACGCTGACTATCGGACCAAGCAGCCGCACATTTTTGCCGTGGGCGACGTGATTGGGTTTCCGAGTCTGGGTTCGGTTTCCATGGAGCAGGGACGGATCGCGGCGGCCAACGCATTCGGCGTGTCAATTCACTCCGATCCCGCGCATTATCCCTATGGGATTTACACCATTCCGGAAATTTCGTTTATCGGAAAAACCGAAGAGCAGCTGACCGATGCTGGGATCGCGTATGAAGTGGGCATCGCCTATTTCCGAGAAATTGCGCGGGGACAGATTCGCGGAGACACCACTGGCCGCTTGAAGCTGATTTTCCAGCCGGAGACGAAAGAAATACTGGGCGTTCACATTATCGGTGAAGGCGCGTCGGAGCTATTGCACATCGGTCAGGCGGTTTTTGCGTTGAAAGGCACGGTGCAATATTTTGTGGACACGGTATTCAACTATCCGACGCTGGCGGAATGTTATAAGACGGCGGCGTTCAACGGACTGAACAAGCTTTCGAAGATGTAGATGGGCGGAAAAATTATGGGCAGGAATGCGGGAGTACTGGTCGTCGAACACATCGCCGCCGGACTGGTCGAAAACAACCAGGTGAGCGGAACGGTCAAAGCGTTTCCAGAAGCTGGCGACTCGCACGACGCGCTGCTTTCGATGCCGGCGGAGCATATCGCCGGCAAAATCGCCGAGTTGATACAGTCGCTCGACGCGGGCAAATCGGTCACGGCGGTTGGCGTGGGTTTCCCCGGAATTATTCGAGACGGCATAGTGGAAGAATCACCCAACCTTCAGCAGATCAAAGGCTTCAACCTTCGAGCGGCTCTAGAAAACGCGCTTTCAAGCGGCGGCGCGCGAGTCACCGTGCGCATTTACAATGACGCGGACGCTACTGCAGCGGGCATTGCCGCGACGCGCGGAGTGTTGCACAAACTCAACCGCGTGTGGACGCTTGGGAACGGCGTCGGCTTTGGCCGCTATCCGTGGAGCGAAGGCGCGGGAGAAGGCGGCCATTCGGTGGTGACGCTGGACCCGAAGGAAAATTTCTGCGGCTGCGGCGGGCGCGGGCATCTGGAAGGGATTCTCGGCTACCGCGCGATGCGGCTGCGATTTCTGGATCTCGAACCGGAAGAAGTTTTTGAGAACGCCAAGAATGGCGACACGCGCTGCGTGGAGTTCGTCCTGCGTTGCCATCGTGCACTGGCCGCGGCGACTGCTACCAGTATTCATCTGGAAGGTCCCGGGCCGTTTTACCTGACGGGCCCGAACGTGAATTGGATAGACGTGGGCGTCATTGACCGGCTGGTACACGAGATGGTGAAGATGAGCCCCCTGCAGGGAAGCCGATTCGAAGTGATTCCCAAGAACGACGATTTGGGGATTATTGGGGCGGCGGTTAACGCCGCGGGATCAGCGACCGCCTGAGAGATTCGAGTTAGTGATTGGCCTCGGTTGAGAGCTTGGTCTCGAGTTGGGAAACAATTCGCCAACCGCGCGGAGTGTTTACGTACACCCGCAAAATTCGAAACTGGTTGTAGAACTTCTTATCGTTGGTGTGGCCCACCTCCGAGCGCAGGCTCAGTACATACGCGGCATCACGGAACATTCGCACTTGCGCATCGCTGCTGACCACCGAATCAAATTCCAACGTCGAAGTTTCCACATCGTGGATTATTTGGGTCTTGTTTACGACTTCCCCGTAACGCGAGACTCCGTGGAAATCCTCAGAGTAAGCCGCTTTGAAAAACGTGGCGTTATGCAGCTTGATCGCGCGGGCATTTTCCAGTTCCAGATTCACCAGTTCCTGGCGCTGCATTTCGAGGTTTGGGGGAGGCTCGTCGGGCTCCTGGGCTCGTAGCACTCCGGCGAAGAGCAGCCCCGCGGCCATGTAAAGCAGTACCTTTCTCACGAAAATTCTCCTCAGAATTCAGGAAATGCTGGGAAAATTGCACTCTGCTCTAAGTATAGGACTTGCCGAGACCGGCTTCCGAAACTAAAGTAACTTTGCGTCCAATCCGGCATCCAAGCGGAAACCACGGAAACAAATGCAGGTTTTTCTGGAGGAATCATGAATCCAACGAGTTCAGCTACCACACCGCTGTATTCCAGGCGTAATTTTCTCGGGCGAACGTCGCAGTGGAGCGCGATGATGGCGGCTTATCAGTTCTTGCCGCTGCCAAAGCTGGCCGAATCGCTGGCGGGTGATGCGAGAGTTTCGCAGACGCCGATTGCGGATAAAGGTTTCGCCTCGGTGCGCAAAGTGGGCGACGGACTCTACGCCACCATTTCCGACACCTCCAAAGGTTATCAGACGCTTTGCAACGGGGGTTTTCTGGTCGGAAAGGACGCCGCGCTGCTGATCGAAGGGTTTGTCAGTGCTACCGGCGCCGGCTTTCAGTACGACACGCTGCGTACCCTGAGCAAAGGGCCGATTATGGGCGCGCTCGATACGCACTATCACTACGACCACACCATGGGAAACGCCTTCTATGGAGCGAACGGAATATCGCTGTGGGCGCACGCTGGCGTAGGGAAAAGGATTCTTGAGAGCTACGGCGTAATGCAGGGCGCGGACAAAGCGGCGTTTTTTGCGCCGCTCGAGGCTCGGGCAAAAAATGCCAAGACGGAGGCCGCGCGGAAACATGCAACCGAACTCGTTGGTGCGGTTGGCAATATTTTCAACGTCGCGAATTCCACGATTCTGGCCTTGCCGAACCGCCCGCTGGATCCAGCGAAGCTTCCAATCAAGCTGGACCTCGGCGGGCTAACGGCGGTGGTCGAGACACATCCCGGCCATTCCGGGACCGACCTGATCGTGCGTGTTCCCGAGCAAAATGTCGTATACACAGGCGATCTGCTGTTCAACAACTTGTACCCGGTGGCTTTCGACGAACAAGCTACGGTGTCTGGTTGGCGCTCGACGCTCAAAACCTTTTTGTCTTATGACAAGGACACGATCTTCGTTCCCGGCCACGGGCAAATCGGCGGGCGCGAAGCCGTGCAACTGTTCGTCGATCTGTTCGATGACGTGGCTGGACAAGCCGAGAAAATGTATAAGTCGGGCGTTCCTGCAGAAGACGCTGCGGATCAGTACGTCGTGCCTGACAAATTCAAAGGGGTGAGCATCTTCGCGTGGAACCTGTCCATCGGACCGACGATCACCAAGCTATACAAAGAGTGGGGAGCAAAATAACGCGCTCCGTTTAGGTTTCGGCACGGGGCGCAGGATGCCGCGCCGATGCCCCGTTTGATTAAAGTCGTTCTAGAACTTCACGAGTATCGCCATATTGAGGCGATTCTCGGTTCGGCGCAGATCCGGGGCCCAGCCAGGGACCAGCGATCCTGGAGTTCCTTGGTTGCCGCCCGGAGGTGTCACACCACCTGGTCCGCTGAAATACGGGACGTTGGCAGCGCGATAGTTGTACTCCCAGCGCCATGTAATGTACTGGCTCGGCATCCAATCGAACGTACCCGATATGTCCCAAGCTTTGTAGGGATCACCGGGATTTTCCGTGAAGTAGGGCGTGCCGGAGGTGGCGTTTGCGCCGTTGATTGGAGGAAGCAAAACCAGATAGCGGCCCGGATTGTTGATTTTCCCTACTCCGATAGTCAGGCCAAACAGATCGTGATCAAACCATGCGCGGTTGTAAAACATGAATCCAAGAAAGTCCTGCTTCGGCCCCTTCGCTGAATTGGTGTCGCAGCTGACGCCGCCACCGCGCTCGCAGCCCATGTCGCCGGTCAGTGAAAATGCCAGCTTGTCGAGAAACTTTTCCGGATTGTCGTAATATTTGATCTGGATGCTGTCGTCGGTGTGATAACGAACGCGTCCCGGAGTATTCAAGGAATCTTCGCCTAACAGGTATTCATTGCCGAGGACGGAAAGCCAGCCATTTGGCCGGTACAAAATCTGAAAGCCAAATCCCGGGCGATTGTTAAATCGACCGTAGGCTTGCCAGCCGTTGGTGAACCACGGCTCGATCTTCAAATGTTCGGTCGGAAAAATCTGCACGCGGACGCCATTGAAAAACCAGGGTGTGTTCGAGGAAACGTAGGACGGTTGATACGCCCAGTTGTCGAAATTGTAGTAGCTAAACAGACCAACGTAGGACATGAAAATTCCGGCGTCAACGTTGACGCCATGCATCACGTTGAAGTGGTACCCGCCGTAAGCTTCGGAAATGTAGCGGTAGGCATCGGCCAAATCCCACTGACCGCGCGCCGGACTGGCGTCGTTGCGAGGCGTCGTTTCCGAATACATGCCGAATTGGGTCATCAAGCGCGCGCGTACATTGTCGTAATGGAAATCGCCGCCCACACCCAGCTGTGTTAATTGCACTTCGCCGGCGCGAAATACTTCGCTGGAGCCGTTGATGGTGTCGTCCTTCGGATGACGGAAATCGTAGATGTAATCCACATCGGAACGAATTTCTGGCGTGAAGAACTTGGTATCGAGCGGAATGTCCTTGGTGCGCGGATTGCCGTTCAGCCAGGTGAAATCGGCAAATGCGAAGGGATCACTCGCCGGGGCTTTCTTTGGCTTTTCTGCGGTCTGAGTCGCCATGCTGCGCGCCGCTGCAAGTGCGGCGGTATTTTCAACAGCTGTCGATGCAAGGTTCGCGTCGGGAGCCGTAGCTGCCGTCGAACTTGTCGTCGGCTTGATTGCAGCGATGGGCGCAGTCGCCGGAGACTACGAGTTCGTCGCTGGAGAGACAGCAGTGGTGGCGAGAGGCTGATGCGCCGCTTCCAGTTCCGCAACGCGGCGTTCGAGTTGTTCGACGCGATCGAGTAGCATGCGCTCGCGCTCGGTCAAACCACCGGTCGGCGAAGGCTCAGTTGGTTTTGTGGAGTTTGCTGCGCCAGCCAACGGTGATGCAGGCTTTGCCGCTGCATCGTCATCTAGCGGACGCGCCTGCGCAAGATTTGACCAACCACTCGAAAATAACGCCAAGCACAACACAAAAACCGGCAGTCTGCATGGACGTACGAACGTGCGCATTTCTCTCTCCTTCAAAAGCATGGCAACGGGTGTTCAAAAATCTGATGCGCGCAGTGCTATAGCGGATTCAGAGGACGGCGTTGTTGCCAAACAAAGTTAGCAAAACGGGCGTAAAGGAAAGATAAGGCGGGTATAAGACCAGAATTAGGCCTTAAGATCAGGCTAAGTATCCATTCATGAGAAAGTTACACCGGCGATTGCAGTGGCGCCTGTGGATCGCGTTCGGAAATGGCCAGGGCTTTTTCGCGCATCTCTTCGTGAATCGACGAATTGGTGGCAAGGACTACCGGGCCACCGAGTTGATACGGTTTGCCATGAAAATCAGAGACCGAACCACCAGCCTCCTGAACCAGAAGCGCACCGGCGGCGGTGTCCCACGGTTTCAAGCCGAATTCCCAGAAGCCGTCGAAACGGCCGGCCGCCACAGAGGCTAAATCGAGCGCAGCGGAGCCGTCACGGCGGACGCCGTGGGAGCGAAGAGTGAAATCGTAATAGTAATGAATGTTGGGGTTCGCAAGGCGCTTGTGCACCGGAAATCCGGTGCACAGCAGGCTGGTGGAAAGAGTTTGCACCTTGGAGACAGAGATTTTCTTGCCGTTCAGCGTAGCGCCGTCACCGCGGGCCGCGGCGAAGAGTTCGTCGTA
>Ga0209167_10002240_pt1 | contig 10601 bp, 13 predicted proteins | sample Coa_R1_9_FD_187154 | JGI IMG/M metagenome (GOLD analysis project Ga0209167, IMG submission 187154) | Surface soil microbial communities from Centralia Pennsylvania, which are recovering from an underground coalmine fire - Coalmine... | ecosystem: Environmental > Terrestrial > Soil >...
AGCCACGCTGCTGCCGACGGCGATCGTCGCCGCCGCGATCAGTGCCCTTCGTGAGCCGAGACGTTTCATGCGCCGATTCCAGCGCCGCGCCGTCATCGATCTATAAAGCGAGATGAAGGTTCTCCTAAGCACCGCCGGCCGCCTGTAGGATCCTCGCCGCGATGTGCCATCCGGATCTTCCCGCAGGCCGCGTGGCCCTCCTCGCCGCGACTGAGCTGGTCGAGGTGGCGCTCGCCTCCGGCGAGATCATGCCGCTCGAGGTCGTCGAGGCCGAGCCGGCCGCAGAGGGCGCTCCGGCGGGCGAGTCGAGCCCGTCGGTAATCGTGATCGCCGACATCTTCGGACCCTCGGACTTCTACCGCGACCTCTGCGCGCGGCTCTCGGCGCACGGGCTGCGCGCCGTGATGCCGGACTTCTTCTTCCGCCAGGGGCCGCTTGAGGAACGCACCTTCGAGGCTGCGCTCGAGCGCCGCGGTCGCTTCGACGAGGCCGGCGCACTGGACGACCTGCGCGCGGCGGTCGGCTGGGCCCGCGGTGGCGGATCCGATCGCGTTGGCGTGCTCGGCTTCTGCATGGGCGGCACCTTCGCGCTCGATCTTGCGGCACTCGAGCCGGACCTCGCGGTCGTCGCCTACTACGGATTCCCCGTCCCCCAGGCGACGATCGCCTCGCCGCCGCCGGCGCCGCTGAGCGTCGCGGCGCAGATGAGCGGCTCGATCCTCGCGCTATGGGGCGACGAGGACAGCGCGGTCGGGATGGACAACGTAACGGCCTTCGTCGCGGCTATGCGCGATTCGCCGGCGCGGTTCGACCACCGCATCTACAGCGGGCTCGGGCACGCCTTCCTCGGTCAGGCCGACCTCGATGATCCGGACGCCGACGACGACGCGAGCGCGTCATGGCGCCTGGCGCTCGACCACCTCGAGCGCGAGCTCCACGCGAGTTCTTGACTCATCCCCTGAAACGACAAGCGACGACGCCGCGTTCGCGGGGCGCCGTCGCCTGTCTTGATCGACCCTCAGCTTTGTTGGCTCGCCCGACAGCAGCTTGGAAACGCTCGAGCAGCCTCGTTTCTTTCACCCGACTGGCCGGTGGTTCAAAATCACGCGGGTGAGCGAGCCGTTTCGGATCTCTGGCCATGGTCGGCTCCAGGACTGGATCGCCGACGAGCAGGGCTACTTCGCTGACGCGGGTCTCGACTACGAGATCGTCGTGCGGACGCTCGAAAACGCCGAGCAGGACATCGCCGTCGCCGACCGCTCCGACGTGCGCGTCGGCGCCTACGAGCTGTACCGCGCCGGCGCCGGCGGCAAGCGCGACATGAGCTGCGCGTGCCACTGGGCGGTCAACCAGGCAGCCGGCGACGACGCCGGACGGATGTGGGGGCGCGCGTACTCGATCCTTCCGAGCGCGATCTTCGTGCCCGCCGGCTCGCCCGTCCAGTCGCCTGAACAGCTCGCCGGGGTGCCCGTCACAGTCGGCTACCACTCGGGTAGTCACTTCTCGACGATCCAGGCCCTCGAGGCCTGCATCGAGCCCTCGGACGTCCGGCTGGCCTTCGGCGGGATGCCCTATGACCGCGTCGACGCGCTCCTCTCCGGAGCGGCCGAGGCGACCGCGGCGTGGGGCGCCGCGACCTACGTCCTCGAGCAGCTCGGCGCCCGCCGGATCATCGACACGACCTTCATGGCCGCCTTCATGTTCGATGCCCGGTCCGACACCGCCGACGTCGAGCGCTATTTCGAGGGGCTGCGCCGCGCGCAGGCCGACCTCGACTTCGCGCCGGAGCGCCACAAGCACCACTACCTGCGCGAGATCCCCGAGCGCTACCGCGATCGCGTCGACGTCCGCCGGTTTGGGACCGGCGAGCGGATCGTCTTCCTGCCGTACACGCGCGAGATGTACGAGGAGGCTCAGGAGTGGATGCGCTCGCACGCTCTGTTCGATGAGCTCAGCAGCGACGCGCCCGACTACGCAGCCGTAGTGCACGCCTAGCGCGGCGGCGCGGCCCAAACATCTGTCCAGCTCCGCGAAGACCCGGCGCGGCCGCCCGTAATTTCGACATGAGCCGACGGCTTGCCGCGATCGACGGCCTACGCACGCTCGCCGTGCTCGCCGTGATCGGCGTCCACGTCGGCCTGAGCAGCTTCGCCGGCGGGGCAGCCGGCGTCGACGTCTTCTTCGTGATCAGCGGCTTCGTGATCACCGGCGTGCTGCTGCGCGAGCTCGACGCGAGCGGCACGGTCTCGATCAAGCGCTTCTACCTGCGGCGTCTGCTGCGGCTGTGGCCGGTCCTCGCGCTGGCCTGCGTCGTCGCCGTGGTTCTGGCGGTCGCGCTCCCAAACGGGATCTTCGGCGACCACGTCGGCGAGATTCCGGCGGCGCTGTTCTACGTCATGGACTTCACGCGCATGCAGCTGCCTTACCACGCCGCGATCTCGGCGACCCTTACGCACACCTGGTCGCTGGCGATCGAGGAGCAGTTCTACCTCGTCTGGGCGCCGCTCTTGTTGATCGTCGCGGTGCGCATGCGGAGGCTGCGCGCGCTGCAGTGGATCACGGTCGCCGTGATCGTCGCCGTCGTCGCCGAGCGGTTCCTTCTCTACAAGGGTCTGATCCCGTCGTCGAACCGGATCTACAACGGCCCGGACACGCGCGCTGACCAGCTGATGCTCGGCTGCCTGCTGGCGATCGTCTTCTACCGCCGACCGGCCCTCCCCGCGAGTCAGGCGCTGCGCCGCGCACTGACCGTGCTCGCACCCCTGTCCGCGGCCTTCCTGGTGGCGATCGTGACCGTCGTGCCGATCGACGGCCCGCCCCGCTACGCGCACTTCTACCTGACGATCGGCATGACGCTTGTGGCCCTCGCCGCCGCGATCCTGATCGCCTCGACGGTGGTCCTCGAGCGCAGTCCGCTGACGCGGCTGCTAGGTGCGCGCTGGCTTGCCGTCCCCGGCCGGCAGTGGTCCTACTCGATGTACATCTGGCACTTCCCGATCACCTTCGCGCTCAAGGCCTATCTGCACACGAGCGCCCCGGTCACCTTCGCGGTCGTCCTGCCCGCCACCGTCGCCGCCGCGATCGTCACGCGAGCGCTTGTCGAGAACCGCTGCGACCGGCTGCGAGCGCGGCTCGAGACGGCGGCGTCGAGTGCGGTCAGCGAGGGTCGATCGCCGCTCATCGCTCGGCTTCGCGCCGACGCGGCCTAGCCGCAGCGCCGGTAGCGAAATCGTTTCCAACCGCCCGGGTGTGCGGCAGTAGAGTCGGCTGACCACAAGCACCCCCGAGAGGAGACCCTGCACATGGCAGTTGGCATCCGCATCAAGATCGCCGGCGTCGACGAGGCCGTATTCGACCAGCTCGAGCAGCAGATCAACCCCGCAGGCAATCCGCCTGACGGGCTGATCTTCCACGCGAGCGGCCCGATCGACGAGGGCTGGGGCGTGATCGACTTCTGGCAGTCGCGCGAGCACTTCGACCGCTTCGCGCAGGAGCGGATCGGTCCGTAGATGGCGGCCGCGGGCGTCGAGGCGCATCCGGACATCAAGGAGTTCGCCGTTCACGAGCACTACCCGCGCTAGCGGGAGGCCGAGGCGTTCGCGGGTCGCGAGGCGACTCGCGAACCCTTAGCATGCGCCGCCCGATGCAACGAGGCGCGCCCTGCTCGATCGCAACGAAATAGCGCGGCATCCCGAGGCGGTGGCGATGGCCCTGCTGCTTGGGACCGTGGCGATCTGGGGATCGACCCCCCAGGTCACCTCCGTCGCGGGCGACTACACCAGCCCGATCATGCTGACCACGCTGCGAGCCGTGCCCACGGCGCTGGTACTCCTGCTCGCGATGCCGCTGCTGCGCTTTCGCCTCCCGCGTGACCGCAGCGCGTGGGCCTACACGGCCGCCGGCGGAATCCTGATGGTTGGTGTGTTCCTGGGCGGTTTCACGGAGGCCGTGATCAAGGCCGGTCCGAGCAACGCGATCGTGATGGCGAGCACCTCGCCGTTCTGGGTCGCGCTGCTGAGCCGGGTCGTCTATCGCCAGCCGATCGCGATGCGAACGCTCGTCGGCCTCGTCGTCGGCTTCGCCGGCATCGTCGTTGTCTTCTCATCGCATCTCGGGACGCAGTCCGGCGCCGGCAGCACCCTGATCGGACTCGGTCTCGCACTCGCCGCCGCGCTCGGCTGGGCGCTCGGAACGCTGATCGTCAAGGAGCAGCTGACGCGCCAGCCAGACACCGACCTTCTCGGCGTCGTGACCGGTCAGTACATGGTCGGAGGCGTCGCGCTGCTCGCGCTCGCCCTGCCGATCGAGGGCACCGGCCCGACCCACTGGTCCGCGACCAACCTCTGGCTGGCGGTCGCGTTCATCGCGATCGTCGGATCGGCGCTCGCGACATTCGCCTACTTCGGCGCGCTGCGCGTGATCAGCCCGACGCGGGCGACGACGTGGTCGTTTCTGTCTCCGGTGGTCGCGATCCTGATCAGCGCCGGCCTCGGCACAACGCCGAGCGCGGTCGCACTGCTCGGCATCGTGATCACGATCGCCGGCGTCTTCATCGTCAACCTCCCTCGACGCGAGCGCACCAGCATGCTCGAGAACGAGCGCCCTGCCGAAGCGGCGCTCGAACCGGTCGCGTGAACGCGACGGGCGTCGCGCGGTAGGACAGGAACGGGATCAGCATCCTTGTTCGCGCTCTGTAGGGCGGATCGAGGACGCCGCTAACCCGCGCCGTAGGCGTCCTCCCACTCCTGAGGCGGCCCCTCGCTCGCCGCCTCGGGCCCGAACGAGGCCACGTAGCCGCCGTGCACCTCACGCCAGCGCGCAGCGTTGTCGCGGCCGGTGCTTTGGCCATCCAGGCTCGCAGCGAGCTGCTCGAGGCAGACGTGCCAGCCGGCGCCGTCGCGCGCTGCCTTGCCAAGTGTGTCGAGTGCGACCGTGAGCACGAGCCGGGTGCCCGCCACGTCCCCGTGCAACGCGAAGCGGACGGTGTCCGGACCCCATTGGAACTCAAGCAGCCTCGGCGCCTCGACGGCGAGGACTCTCCCCTCCATCGGAGGGATCGCGATCTCGTCCGGGAAGGCGAAGCGCAGCGGCGCACCGGCCTCCAGCGTTCCTTCGATCGTCGTCGGGAACCAGGCCGCCAGGCGTTGCGGCACGGTCAGCGCCTGCCACACCGACTCGGGCGGGTGTGCAAAGCGGCGCTCGTAGCGCAGCAGCGGGTTTGGGCCGTTGCGATCGAGTGCGCCGAGCGGCGCGGACTGCAGATCGGCTTTCACGCTGACAGCTCGCGATTTTTCGTTGCCTGTGCGGCGCCATCCAGCTCTCGCTCGAGCGCATCAAGCGCGTGCGCCCACTGGCGGCGGTAGGGCTCGAGCCACTCGTCGAGCTCCTTGAGCGGGTCGGCCCTGACTCTGTAGATGCGTCGCTGCGCCTCGGCGCGAACGTCGACGAGCCCGGCGTCGCGCAGCACTCGAAGATGCTTTGACACCGCGGGCTGGCCGATCCGGAGCTCCTCGACAAGCTCGCCGACCGAGCGCGCCCGCAGGTTCAGCAGGTCGAGGATCTGTCGGCGGTTGGGCTCGGCGAGCGCGTCAATGGCGCGGAGGGTGCCTGCGGCCACCCGCCATATATACCCCTACGGCTATATACCTGTCAAGCGATAGACAGGCAGGGCGCGATGTCTCAGAGCGCTCTGCCCCTCGAGTCGATGACCAGCGGCGCACAGAACGCCGACACCTCATCGACCGCGAGGCGCTCGCGTCGCAACCGTGCCGCGGCAGCCGCGTCGCGCGCGTCCGCCGCCTCCTGGGCGCCCTCGCCGCCGTAAACGCGGTAGAACCGCTGCGCGCGATCCCCGCGACCGACCGCCACGGGATCGCGCCGACGATCGCCGCGGGATGGCGGCGTGGCGTAGCGCAGCGCACCGTCGACCTCGTCCTCGAGGAGCTTCACGGCGTGTTTGATGAAGGCGGGGTCGCCGGTGCTCTCGTAGGCGTCGCAGAGAACCACGACGCGCTGCGCAAGAGATGTCGTTTCTGGGTGCATCGAGTCCTCGATCGACCCCCGTCTCGTTCTCCTGTTCCAGTCGTGTCGCTGCTGCCAACAGGATCGAGGAGCGGAAGCGAAGCCGCATGGGGAAATAGGTTCCGAATCGGTCGCAGAAGGGTCCCCAGGACGGGCTCGGGCGATCGCACTGCACGGAATCCGCCGGGCTCGAGCCAGCCGAGCAGCGTTTGACGCTGCAGACGTGAGAGTCTGAGGTCATGCCGATGGAGTCGACGGCTCAGCCAAGCCAGGCGAGCTCACCATCGCTTGAGCGCCCGGCGTTCTACGCGCTGCGTCCCGGCGGGTGGCGCGACCTCGTGACCGTTCTTCACCCTCCCTACACGGCCTGGAACCTGGCGAACGTGGCGATCGGCGCCGCGCTCGCGCCGCATCTGTACCCCGGACGGCTGCTGGCGACGCTTGCGGCGTTCTTTTTGGCGGTCGGCGTCAGCGCTCACGCGCTGGACGAGTTGCACGGCAGGCCGCTGGGAACGACGCTCTCGAGCCGCGCGCTCATCGTGCTTGCGGTCGCCTCGCTGGCCGGGGCGGCCGCGATCGGGGCCGTGGTCGCCGTGACGATCTCGCTGACCCTGATCCCGTTCGTAGTCGCCGGCGTCTTCATAGTCCTCGCCTACAACCTCGAATGGTTCGGCGGGCGCTTTCACACCACGTTCTGGCTGGCGCTCTCCTGGGGCGTCTTTCCGGTCCTGACTTCGTATTGGATCAACGCGCTGGAAGTCCGCCCCGGGCCGCTGCTGGCGGCTGGGGGGTGCGGCATGCTGCTCGTCGTCCAGCGGACCCTGAGCACGCCCGTGCGGGAGCTGCGCCGGCGCACCGTCTCGGTTGCTGGGGAGCAGGTGCTGACGGACGGATCGACAGTGCCGCTCGACGCCGCGAGACTCGCTGCACCGATGGAGCGCGCGCTACAGGCGTGCGCGGTGGGGATGGTGCTGCTTGCAACCGGGCTCGTGCTGGCGCGCCTCTAGGGACCTTGTCGTTGGTTTGACGACGGGTTATGTTCGGCGAGTGATGCTGCGGCTGTTGGCGTAGCCCAGGGACGGGGCCCTGCACGCGACGTAAAGGAGGTTCGGATGTCTGGCTTGACGCGGAAGAGCTTTGACAGCCCTGATGAGACGCGACCGTTCGAGAACGGAAGGCTCGAGGTGATCAACACCGACGGCGGCGTGGTCGGGCGAGCGACGTTCCAGCCCGGTTGGCGGTGGTCTGAACACCTCAAGCCGATCGCCGGGACCGACAGCTGCCAGGCCGCGCACACCGGCTACTTCGTCTCGGGGCGCATGAAGGTCGTGATGGACGACGGCGAGGAGATGGAGTACGGACCGGGCGACTACGCCCAGATGGCACCCGGCCACGACGCGTGGATCGTCGGCGACGAACCGTGCGTGGTCATCGACTGGCAAGGCTTCGCCGACTACGCCAAACGCTGACCGGCACGCGAGAGTCAGGCGGGGTCGTACCTAGAGTCGCGCCGGCCCTTCGGGGTCGGCGCTTCGCTGGATGCGGCCGACGGAGCCGGTCAGAAGGAGTGGCACGTTGGCGTCCCGGAAAGTGCTCGGCCCCGAATTTCGGGCCGAACGGCAAGCGGGATACGGGAATCGAACCCGTCTCTCGAGCTTGGGAAGCTCGCGTTCTACCGATGAACTAATCCCGCGAAACGGCCGCAATCCTAGCGTCGATTCGCCGGTGGATCGCTCGTGACCGGGGCGCTCTAGGGTTTGGGAGGTGCGTCTCAGGCCATGGCCGTCGATCGTCGTCGTGCTCGCCGCGGCGCTGATCGCGTTGCTCACCTACGGCCTTGTCACACAGGGACCCAGCCGCGCACTCGACAGCGCGATCGCCAAGCACGTCTACCTGCCGGCGCCCGACGCGTCACGGCCACTTCCGGTCCTCGACCGCGTCGATGCGACCACCGCGAGCCTGCACCGCTGGCGCGGGCGGATCGTGGTGCTGAACTTCTGGGCCCAATGGTGCTCGACGTGCATCGACGAGGTGCCCCTGATCGAGCGCGCCCAGCGAGCGCTGGTGAAAAGCGGCGAGGGCACCGTCGTCGGCGTCGATTACAAGGACATCAGCTCGTACGCGCGCGGCTTCATCGCCGCGCACGGCCTGAGCTATCCGAACATCCGCGACGGGGACGGCTCGTTCGCCGCCGCCTACGGCACCGACGCCCTGCCCGAGACGTTCGTTCTCGACCGCCACATGCGCGTCGTCGCGATCTCGCGCGGCGAGGTCCCGAGCGAAGCGTGGCTCCAGGGCGCGATCGCCTTCGCAAAGCGCGTATGAGGACTCGCGTCGCCGTCCCGCTGCTGGCCGCCCTCGCACTCGCCGCCCCCGCCGCGCCCGCGTTCGCCGCGATACCCAAGACGAGCCTTCACGCGATCGAGGTGCAGGTCATGTGCGTGACCTGCGGCATCCCGCTCCAGGTCGCCGAGTCACCGGCGGCCGACCAGGAGCGCCAGTTCATCCAGGCACTCGTCAACCAGGGCAAGACCGCGACGCAGATCAAGCAGGCTCTCGTCGCCGACTTCGGCAGCGCCGTCCTCGACCTCCCGCCCGACAAGGGCTTCAACGTCCTCTTCTACATCCTCCCGATCGTCTTTGTCCTCGCCGGACTGGCGATCCTCACGATCCTCCTCCCCCGCTGGCGAAGGAACCGAAGGCCCCCGCCACCGGCGGGACCGACCGGCGGCGGCGTCTCGCAGGCCGACGCGGAGCGCCTAGAACAGGACCTCAAGCGCTACGACCCGTAGCGCGGGCAATCCACGCTCCGTCACATCTGCGACGGAGCGTTTACGCCGAGTAGCCCAAGCCCTCCCGCAATCACATCCCGGGCCGCCACCGACAGGGCAAGCCGCAGCGACTCCGTCTCGCGCGGCTGCGCGCCGATCACCTGGCAGTCGCGGTAGAAGGCTGTGAAGTCCTGTGCCAGCTCGAGCGCGTAGGAGGAGATGCGGTGCGGAGCGCGCCGCTCCGCCGCCTCGGCAAGCTCGCCCGGGAAGTCGAGGAGCCGCTTGACGAGAGCACGCTCGGAGGCGTGCAGAGGCTCCACCGCCGTGATCTCCAAAACCGCCTCGGCGACCCGCTCCTCCCCCGCGCGTTCGAGGATCGACACGATCCGGGCGTGCGCGTACTGAACGTAGTAGACGGGGTTGTCGCTGCTCTCTCGCACGGCGAGGTCGAGATCCAGGTCGACCGTCGTATCGTGCGAGCGCGCCAGCAGGAACCAGCGCGACGCGTCGACGCCGATCTCGGCGACGAGGTCGTCGAGGGTCACGTACTCGCCCTCGCGCTTGGACATCGCCGTGCGGCCTTCGATGCCGATCAGGTGAACGAACTGGCCGATCACCACCTCGACGCTCGCGGGGTCCGAGCCGAGCGCGACGCCGGCCGCCTTGATTCGCGGGACGTAGCCGTGGTGGTCGGCGCCCCAGACGAACAGGATCCGCTCGAACCCCCGCTCGCGCTTGTCCTCGAGGTAGGCGATGTCCGATGCGAAGTAGGTGTGCTCGCCGCTCGAGCGCACGAGCACGCGGTCCTTGTCGTCTCCGTGCGCGGTCGTGCGAAGCCACAGCGCCCCGTCGGCCTCATACGTCTCCCCCCGCTCCGCCAGCTGGCGCAGGGCCAGCTCGACCTTCCCGTGCTCGTGCAGCGAGCGCTCTGAGAACCAGACGTCGAAGCGGACTCCGAAGCTCTCGAGGCTCGCGCGGATCCGATCGAGGCAGGCCGCGATCGCCGCGCGCGAGAGGGCGTCTATATCGAGCGTCCGCGCGCGCTCCGCCGGCACCAGATCGCCGACATAACCCCCGCGATAGCCGCCTTCGGGAACAGGCTCCCCAAACGCGAGCGCCCGTACCGACTCGCCGAGCTTGGTGACCTGGGTGCCGTAGTCGTTGATGTAATACTCGCGCGTCACGGCGTAGCCGCAGCGCTCGAGGATCCGCGCGAGCGAGTCGCCGTAGGCGGCGTAGCGGGCATGACCGACATGCAGCGGGCCGGTCGGGTTGGCCGACACGAACTCGATATTCACCCGCAGCGCCGGCGAGGCCTCGAGCGTCCCGTAGCGCTCGCCCGCCGCGAGAACGTCGCCGAGCGCAGCCAGGAACCAGCCGTCGCGCAGGTACAGGTTGAGAAATCCCGGCCCCGCCACCTCCGTGCGCTCGAGCGCGTCGCCGAGCCGCACCGCGACCTCGCCCGCGAGTCGTTCGGCGACCTCACGCGGCGCGATCCCGAGCAAGGGCGCGAGCACGAGCGGCGCGTTCGTCGAGAAGTCGCCGAGCTCCGGCCGAGGCGGCGTCTCGAGCTTCACGACAACGCTGCCCTCGCTCACCAGCGCCGCGGCGGCGCCGGCGATCGCATCGTGCAGTGACTCGGGACCGCGCATAGCCGCGGAGCCTACGCGTCAGTGGTGATACGGCGTGCCGGCGATGATCGTGTGTGCGCGAAAGAGCGCCTCGAGCAGCACGACGCGCGCGAGCTGGTGGGGCAGCGTCATCGACCCGAACGACAACCGGTGCTCGGCGCCGGCCAGATCGAGGCCG
>Ga0209167_10002242_pt1 | contig 10593 bp, 7 predicted proteins | sample Coa_R1_9_FD_187154 | JGI IMG/M metagenome (GOLD analysis project Ga0209167, IMG submission 187154) | Surface soil microbial communities from Centralia Pennsylvania, which are recovering from an underground coalmine fire - Coalmine... | ecosystem: Environmental > Terrestrial > Soil > Unclassified...
ACTTGACGATGACGAGCTGCTGCAACTCGCCCGGCAATTGCATGTCGCTCTCGCTCCTTTTCGGGAACTTGATGCGCCCGCGCGAGCGCATCGCCAGCGTTTAAGATCACGGCTGCGCGTCCAACTCGCCCACACGCATTCGTGGAAAAAGTGGGCCTTACGGCCTTTGATGGTGGCAGCGGCTGTGCTGTTCTTCATCTTGCTTGGCCCAGGTGTGATTTTTGAATTGAACCTGGCCGGGCAGAATAACCATCCCGGCGCTGGTGTGCATGGTGCGCATGGCCTGCAGGGTTGGCAAATGTCGGGCTTACCTTCTACACTGTCCTATGACATTCTTCCACCGGCCAATATCCCACGTGGCCTGGTACTTTTGCTGTCCACCGGTCTCGCTCCCAACGCCTACCTGCTGGCCGTAAATGTGAATAATTATGGGGCCGATGCTCCCGTCAAGGGCTACCTGGTCTATGAGCAAAACGCTCTCATTTACGAGACGCCCTCGCCTCCGCTTCCTGCTATCGCCAACTCGAACTCCGTGTATCAAACCGTTTACGCGGGAATTAATAGAGTGTTCGTGGCACATAGCGGCGATGGACAAAACCGCCTCGAATGGTATCAGGATGGTTTATTGTGCGACCTTGTGAGCGATCAGCCTGTCGCGCAACTGGTAGCAATGATACGGCAACTTCAACCAGTCACCTATTGACGAAGCGCTCTGACTCTTGACAGATATGGTATCCTTTTCTGGTAAAGAGAGCGCAAGACAGCCGTTCAGGCCTGTTGTGGCGGCGTAGCTCAGTCGGTAGAGCAAGGGACTCATAAGCCCTGTGTCACAGGTTCGATTCCTGTCGCCGCTACTTTTATATTCAAAAGGCGCGAAGAGCCTCGATCATTTTCGGATGCACGATCTGTATCTTTCCCGAGATTTATCTGCCTCTTACCCAATCAAGCAACTCCTCCGGCACGGCGTCTTGCAGCGTTTAGCACAGTAGGGGCAAGAAACCAGTTCAGGAGTTGCCTGCACTAAAAGCAATGAAAGGAAATTGTAATGAAGTTGAACGCCAATGGCTTAAGCCATCTTGGTCTCAGAGTCACCGATCTGGCACGGGCGAAACGCTTCTATATCGACACACTCGGATGCCAGTTGATAAGAGAAACAGAAGGAGTGGTGTTAATCAACGTGTATGGAGTGTTGATTGGACTGCAAGGGGCTGATGCGTACTCGTCAAAAGACGATCGTTTCGACCCATTTCGAGTCGGCCTGGATCATCTCGCTCTTACTGTGCAAGATGCAGGCATTCTAGAAAGCCTGGCGCGGGATTTGGATGCAGCAGGGGTGCGCAACAATGGGGTTGAGATAGACCCGGAGACCCAGGACAAATACATCAGTTTCTATGATCCTGACGGCATTGCATGGGAGCTCTATTCGGCTTCCGCTCACCCCGACGCAGCGCTGTGAGTTGACATCTCGCAAAGTCTGTTGTATGATATACAAGCCAACGCGGGGTGGAGCAGTGGTTAGCTCGTTGGGCTCATAACCCAAAGGTCGGAGGTTCGAATCCTCCCCCCGCTACCAGTTCACACCTGGTGTGGCACATCATCGACGCGGGATAGAGCAGTGGTTAGCTCGTCGGGCTCATAACCCGGAGGTCGCAGGTTCGAATCCTGTTCCCGCTATATATCTTCTGAAAGTATCCTTGCTTCTCGCACTAAACGCGTGAGGGCAAGGATTTTTCTATCTATGTGATATACTCTGACATTAGCCTGAGCCTGAACAAATTAAAAGTATAGGAGCGTGTCACATGGGACGACTTGAAGGGCGCATCGCGTTTGTGAGCGGCGCGGGGCGCGGCATTGGAGCAGCCACAGCGCTGCGCATGGCGGAAGAGGGCGCGCGCGTGGCCCTCGCCGATCTTGACACGGAAGGTTGCGCGCAGGTTGCTGCCGAATTGGGCAAAATTGGCAGCGAAGGGCTGGTTTTGCACTGCAACGTCGCCGATAGCGCGATGGTGCAGGATGCCATTGATAAAGCAGCCAGCCATTTTGGCCGTCTTGATATCCTGGTCAATAATGCGGGTGTGCTGCGTGATAACCTGCTCTTCAAGATGTCCGAGGACGACTGGGAAACCGTCATGAATGTGCATCTGAAGGGCGCGTTTCTATGCAGCCGCGCGGCGCAGAAATACATGGTAGAGCAGAAGTATGGACGTATCATCTCGCTGTCTTCGACATCCGCGCTGGGGAATCGCGGCCAGTCCAACTATTCTACGGCCAAAGCTGGTCTGCAAGGCTTAACGCGCACGCTTGCTATCGAACTGGGACCCTTTGGCATCACTGCCAACGCGGTCGCGCCCGGCTTCATCGATACCGAGATGACGCGCTCGACTGCTCGCCGCCAGGGATTGAACCCCGATGATGTGATCGCCCAGGCATCCAAAACCATCCCCGTGCGCCGCGTCGGGCAGCCGCGCGATGTGGCTAACGTCATCACTTTCCTCGCCTCGGAGGATGCCGGTTTTGTGAGCGGGCAGATCATCTATGTCGCAGGTGGTCCGCGCGGGTAAAGGGGGAAATCATGCCTACCCAGGAACGCCGCCAGGCCATCATCGTGCTTGATTTTGGATCGCAATACAGCCGCCTCATCACCCGCCGCGTGCGTGAGCTGCGCGTGTACAGCGAGCTGGTACCCGCTTCGACCACGCTGGCGCGCTTGCAACAGCAGGAGCTCCTGGATATTCGCGGCTTCATCCTGTCCGGCGGCCCGGCCAGCGTCTATGACGAACAGGCGCCTCTGTGCGATCCGGCCATACTCAACAGTGGCCTGCCCGTCCTGGGTATTTGCTACGGCATGCAGCTTCTCGCGCATCAACTTGGCGGCCATGTCGCCCCCGCCAGTGGACGCCGCGAATATGGCCCAGCCACGCTTGAAACTCTGGCAGACGCGGCCCATGACGCGCAGTTTTACTGCATCTTTGCAGGCATCGACGCAACTCCTGCGCAAACCAACCCGCTGGATCAATCGCTCGCCGCCGGTATCCTGCGCATACCCGTGTGGATGAGTCACGGCGACAGCGTTGATCAATTACCGGTGGGCTTTCGCGTGCTGGCCAGCACGGAGAGCAATCCTGTGGCGGCGATCGCCAGCGCGCAGGGCATGATCGGACTGCAATTCCATCCTGAGGTGTCGCATACACCGCAGGGCATGCATATCCTGCGCAACTTCCTCTATCGTGTCTGTGGCTGCGAGCCTACATGGACGACTGCTTCGGTCATAGATCAAGCGCTGGCGCACATTCGCCAGCATGTTGGGAAGGAGCGCGTCATCTGCGGCCTGTCCGGCGGCGTCGATTCGGCGGTTGCGGCGCTGCTGCTATACGCCGCTGTGGGCGATCAACTCACCTGTGTCTTTGTTGATACAGGCTGCTTGCGGTCGGGCGAACGCGAACAGGTAGTAGAAACCTTCAGCCGCCACCTGCATATTCCACTGGTTGTCGTCGATGCGCGCCAGCGTTTTCTGGCGAACCTTGCCGGTGTGACCGACCCGGAACAGAAGCGCAAAATCATCGGCGCGGAGTTCATTCGCGTCTTCGAGGAAGAGGCGGCGCGCCTGGCTGAGCAAGCTGGCCCCATCGCGTTTCTGGCCCAGGGAACGCTCTATCCCGATGTGATAGAAAGTACCAGCCACGACACCGCCGCTACTGCGACACGTATCAAAACGCATCATAACGTGGGCGGGCTGCCTGAAGACATGCCATTTCAACTGATTGAGCCGCTGCGTATGCTTTTCAAAGATGAGGTGCGCGAGATCGGCCTGCAACTGGGCCTGCCCGGCGAGTGGGTCTGGCGGCATCCTTTCCCTGGCCCGGGCCTGGCTATTCGCATTATTGGCGCGGTAGACGAGCAAAAACTGGCAACCCTGCGGGCAGCCGATGCTATCGTCATTGAAGAGATTCGCCGCGCCGGAGTCTATCGCGAACTGGGACAGGCTTTCGCTGTGCTCACGCCTCTGCAAAGCGTGGGTGTGATGGGCGATGGACGCACTTATGCCAATATGGTAGCAGTGCGCGCCGTCACCAGCGGCGATTTCATGACCGCCGATTGGGCGCGTCTCCCCCCCAACTTGCTGGGGCGCATTTCCCATCGCATCGTCAACGAAGTTCCAGGGGTCAATCGCGTTGTGTATGATATTACCTCGAAACCTCCTGCAACCATCGAATGGGAATAGCACATACCTCATTTGTTCCTTTCAGTAAAATAGATTGTAGTAGACTGTCAACCTTGATTTAAGAGGTGGCTGATATATAGTGATGTCCCTTGTGGGCGTCTGGCCGCTGACTGCTACAAAAAACGTTCAGTCCGAAATACATATTAGAGCCGTGCATGGTAAGCAAAATCGAACAGCAGGGATGCGTTGTGGTGACAAATTGTCACGTTGTTGTTAACTCCGGAAGGAGCGCATAGTGAAAACCGAACGCATTTATTCGTACCTGCAAATGTCTGTCTCCTTTGGATTGATAGCCCTGGTTGCATTAATTGCGCTGCAGGGCACGACTTTTTTTGGGGCGGCATATGCCTTTGTCTACCCAATGGGAAATCTGTCTGCGAGCGTAACGGGAAGTGCGAATTCTTTTGTTACTCGATCTGGCTCCACTTTACTGCTAAAAGGAAAGGCTTTTCGTTTCTCTGGCGCGAACATCTACTGGTTGGGGTTAGAGGAGACTAATACAGGTATTGTCTACCCCAGTCATTTTCAAGTAGACGATGCCTTGGCAACTGCGCAGTTGATGGGAGCAACGGTGGTAAGAAGTCATACGCTTGGTATATCGGTAGGCTGCTCGATTTGCGTTGAGCCGACCCTGGGAAATTTTAACCAGGCGGCTCTGCAACAAATCGACTATGCGATACAATCGGCGCATAATCACGGCATCAAATTGATCATTCCACTCACAGATAACTGGCACTATTATCACGGCGGAAAACATACATTCACCGATTGGCGTGGTATCTCTGACGAAAACCAGTTTTATACTAATCCGCTTGTGATCAGTGATTTCCAACGATACGTTAGCGTTATCTTGAACCACGTCAATACTTATACCGGCATTGCCTACAAAGATGACCCGACAGTTATGGTCTGGGAATTGGGCAACGAATTGTCAGCCCCGGCCGCCTGGGTGCAAAAGATGGCAAACTATATCAAAGGTATTGACTCGAAACACCTGGTCATGGATGGAAATTACGAACAGGCCAATGAGGTGACAAATTTCTTGCCTGATTTAAAAATCCCGGCGGTTGATATCTACGCTGGACACTTCTATCCTCCCACTCTGTTGGCCTTTGAAAAAGAAGCTCTCCAGGCATATAACGCTAAAAAAGTCTACCTTGCAGACGAGTACGACTGGAACACAAACACAGACAATAGCCTCAGCCTTTTTTTGAATGCTATAAAAAATAGTACCGCTTCAGGCGACCTGTACTGGTCGCTCTTCCCACATGCCGATCGTTACGGCTACGTTATTGAGACGGAACACTACACCCTGCATTATCCAGGTGATACACCCGATATGCGCAGCAGAGTAAGCCTGCTTCGCAACCATGCCTTCGCCATGCAGGGCATGCCAGTTCCCTCACTGGCTCCTCCAGGAACGCCCGTGATTACCTTTGTAAATGGAAAGGAAATTGCCTGGCGTGGGGTCGCCGGCGCAGTTGCTTACACCATAGAACGCTCAACAACCAGGGCGAATGGTCCATGGACCGTTATATGCAATAAATGCGCCACCGATGATGACACACCCTGGATTGATAAATCTCAGCCTCAAGGCAGCGTCTGGTATCGCGTAGAGGGATTTTCAGTATCCGGTATAGCCGACGCTTTTTCAAGCGTCTTTAAGAAATGAGTGAATTATCATGGCGATCCCTTGCGGTCGCCATGTAAAAGATGATTCACGGGCCCCGCCCTGGTTCGGTGACGCATCTTGCACTATACATGGTTATATTGACTTGCCGGTAAACAACCTGCGGTTTGCCTGAACGGTAGAGCTGCGCTTCAATGGATACAGCGCCTGTCTCACTTGAGCCTATTGACACCAACCGCTCCCACTCTTGCTGCGGGGCCAGTACAATCGACGGCCATCTGTTAACCTGAGCGCCATTGATAGTCATCTCGACGCTAAATGTCACGGGAGATAGCTCATAGCTGCGCACTCCCAGGCGAACAGCGCAGCTATTATTACTCTGATCTGAGGGCAGCATCCACATCTGCGTAAAACCTGGACGCGGTTGTTGCGCCACGCTTGCGGCGGAGAAGCCTATCGATAGCATTACAACTGCGCAGGCCAGCCCAAACAGTATACATTCATATGCGTTGAAACGAATCCTGTGCGGCTGCTTTACAATCATCACCGTTTTTCGTCGCAAATAGGCTACCAGCAAGGCAAATAACGCCGTCAGGAATGCAAGCAGCGCTGCCCATGATAGCGCGCGCAGTCCTATGGGAAACACGTTAAGCACAATGCCGCCCAATATATCAATGGATAGGCTTAAACCCAGGCTGATAAGCATACGATGGACGGCATCAAGAGATCGTTTGTGAAACAGCGCCTCGCAGAGTGTATAGCCAGGTAACACGAAAACCAGCGGCAGCGCAAGTATCGTTCCTATGACGCTCGTCCACACCATGCCTGTAGAGGCGACTCCTGTGGTCGCTCGCCCGGCAAGCAGCACCAACACGACATTCAACAAAGCAATCGCCGTTGCCAGCATCAGATCAGGGTGTTTCAGGCGCATTGATAAGCCCTCCCACGTCATAAACCACGATGTCGCCGCTATCGAACACGCGATTGATTTGCGCTATAGCGCTGAATTTAGTCAGCGCTTGCATGGCAATGGGGCTCGTGTGATTATAGGCGCCGTCTTCGAATTGTTCATAATAATAGCCTGACAGGGGAAGTGATTGCGCCAGGCGCAAATCAACAACCAGATAACGCACTCCGGCCTTTCTGAGAATCGCTATATCCTCAGGGCCAAATTGTGACGATAAGAAAACTGGTGAGACATCTATGCTGTCAGCAATCGTGCTTACAATGCGCTGATTGCCGTAGCTCCCCATCAGTATCTGGTTAATACGGTCGGTTGCCACGCGGTTATCGGGTCCGAGGTAGAGCTGCGCCCATAGAGCTGCTTGTATGCCCTCTGGTTCAATGGAACGCGCATCGGCTATCACTTCGTATGCGCCCGGCAATTGCGTCTCAGATGGACCTGTTCCCAGCATCACTCCCCCAAAGAACACAAGCGATACCGCGCAGGTAAGCAGCGCAGATTGCTTCCGATTGAGCGATCGCAGCGGCCAGAACTGCACCAGGCAGATGGCCATCACGGCGGCAATGGGTATAAACAGGAATGGCGCTGACCGGTCGGTAAGCTCAGCGCCGCTGGTAGTCAACCTGAATAACTGGCTGACCGGGTAGAAGAGCGCCACCGTGCCAAACGTAAAGGTGAGCGCGTTGGAACGATAGCGCTGCCAGAGACAAAGCAGGCCGAATGGCAGGCTGAGCACGATCAGGCCAACGGAAGAGAGTGTCACTATGCGTTCCCATAGCGGTGTTGCCTGGCCAGCGTAGGTGACGAAAAGCTGGCGCGAAGCGCCGGTGCCTGTTAGCACCCCACCGAGTTCTTTGAATGACTCACCCATGAACGAGAAGAGATACCCTATAACAGGATTACCGGCACGCATAGTGCTCAACAGAGCAACCAGCGCCGCGAACAGCGCCGACCATACCAGATTTGACCGGCGTAGAGGAATAAGACGCATACATGCATAAATTATCGCCCAGGCGAGAAGCAATCCAACCAGGAAAAAGTCCGTCACGTGATGCGTCATCGCCAGGGCAGCCAGCGCAATCCACGCCGTAAGCGTCAACCAACGAAGGTCGCTTTTGAGCCATTTATGGCGTTCCTTCGCGAACATCACGAAAGGAGCCATAGGCAGCAAGCGCGCCAGGCGCACGGATACTTTTTGATGCGGGGACATGGCGAACATCACAAAGGTGGCAAGCGGCAGCGCCAGCGACTCATAGCCATATTGGGCATCAAAAAGCAGGAAATGCGGATTAGCCATATAGATCATGACGGCGATGCTCGCTATACGACTTGATTTCATGAGCTGCTCGTAAAGCGCGAAGAGCGACACTATCATCAGCAGGCGCGCGCAACCTATCACAATCAGTCCAGACGTGAAGCTGTCAAGACCACTCAGTGAAGCGAGGGCGTTGGTCACAATTTCGAGACCTGGATAATAAGGACTTACTGGAAGCAGGGCATTTTCACTGAAGAGATGCCCGCTGCTGGCTATATCGCTGACCGTGCGCCAGTGCAAAAATTCGTCATAAAAAGAGAAATAGAGCGGGCTGGCTATGACTTTAATCAGATAGCAAGCTAAACCCACCATACAGATCAGGCCTATACGTTCAAATCGCGAGGGCGCAGCAGAAATGAGACGCAGCAGTGGAAGTACAAAAATCAGCAGCAAGCCACCAAAGAAAAATGGAAGCCATGCAGTCCCTCCCGCCCTGGAATCGCCGAAAGCATACGCCACCAGTAGTATCCCTGAAGCGCTCGTGAGAGCGAGCAGTGGAAGCCATCCCAGGGTCACAAACTGTGCTCCGGTTGCATCCTGAGCGCTATAATATGCCTCCGCTTCAGGGTTGCGCGCCAGCTTCAGCAGCCGAAGCCACGGAATCTGTATGGGTTTAGGAACCCGGTTTATTGCGTCCTGTTCTGGCAGGGAATGCTGTTTTTCGATCAAACTGAATTGGCGTCTGGGCATTATTGTATGTATCACCTGCTTCTTTATTGGAGGGATGATCCTTGCAGTCGTCCTGGGAACTGCGGCTGTACAATTTCCTGGTATACTTGCTCGATACACGGTACCACCGTCTTCGCCTGAAATTCGGCGACCCTTTGCTTTGCCAGGGTTCCCATGCGGCATCTGCGCTGCGGGTCTGCCAGCAAAGATTGTATGGCTGCGCTGAGCGCTTCGGGGTCACCGGCAGTGACAAGCATGCCTGTCTCGCCGTCGGCGATGATATCGCTAAGCCCACCGATGCGTGAAGCAATTACGGGACGTCCCATCGACATGGCCTCCATTGCCACCGTTGGACACGGGTCGGGCCATATGGAGGGAGCCAGGGCAACGGCGCAGCGGCTCCAGGCGCTCATGACTGCTTCATGAGGCCAGCCTTGCGCGTCCGCAGGCATGCGCACATTGGGAGGAAAGTCCAGGGAGAGGTCGTTTCCTGGCCGTCCTATAAGCACCAGGGGGACCTGGCTGCTCGTTTTGGCGTATGCCCGCAGCAATACCTCCACTCCCTTGTCACGTCTCACGTCGCCGACAAAAAGCAAGAAGTCTTCGTTGGGGAGGCGTCCTAAAAGTGGATGATCATCATTGCGTAATTCGCTTACATTGTCCGGAACGAAGTTTGGTATGACACGATAGGGTACACCGTAGGCGGCCATGCGGGTTCCATGTGCAACTGCCTGGCTGACAGGGAGGAACATATCCACGCTTTGACGTTCGCGCTTTCCCCACGCGCTATTAGCCAGCACTGCCAGCGGGCCTTTGGCAGCGCCGTAAAAATCCGTGGCGCACTTCAAGCACTTCGTTAAAGTAGGGCCACTACAGACCTCATCCTGATACGTTAAGCGCTTCTGCGCGCAAACGAGGCTATAATCATGTAGCGTGACAACGAGTTTAGCCTTGCTCCAGGATTTGATGGGCGTAAAAGAGTGGACGATCCAGTTGTGAGCATGCACAACGTCGGGATGTTCTTGCTTGATGACGCGGCGCAGCGCGCGCATAACCTCCAGGTCGGGAAAGGGCGGCGCGAATCGTCGCCCTTTTTCGCTGAAGAGCATTGGTGCGCGCTGCATTGTGCCGCGAATGCGGTGGATGCGCACCCCCTGGTCCATCTCGAAGTCTGCATCCCCTTTATGCCAGAGTGTTGCCACAGAGACATGATGGCCGCGCGTAGCAAGTTCAAGACTAAGATTACGTACATGACGTTCCTCTCCACCAATAGTAGGTGGATAGAACTGAGCAAGCATTAAAATACGCATTGTTTCCTCCTTATACGTTAAACTAAAGCTAAGCCCTCTTGCTGAGGATCTCAGCAGGTTGGTAGACTTGCTGCAATGGACGGGAAGGCGAAAGTGCATTTCCTCCACCCGGCTCGACCGATAAAGGAAGAATTAGCTTCGCCTTCCGTGTTCCTGGATCCAAGTGATGATTGGAAGGACGCGCTTCGAGCGCCAAGTATAAGGACACGCATTCGCCAGGAATGTCCTGCCAAGAAAGGATTTCTGTATGTGGTTTGCCGGTATCGATTGGGCAGATCGCCACCACGACGCGGTCGTGATCGACGAAACTGGCCGCAAAGTGGCCTCGTTGCGGGTGGAACACAGCCGGGAAGGACTCAGCAAACTGATCAGCTTCTTGCGGGAAATCGCTCCCCTTGACCAGATCGCCTGCATTCTGGAAACCAATCACGGTCTGCTCATCACTGCCTTGTTGGAGGCTGGGGTGACCCTCTACCCTGTCAA
>Ga0209167_10002245_pt1 | contig 10587 bp, 12 predicted proteins | sample Coa_R1_9_FD_187154 | JGI IMG/M metagenome (GOLD analysis project Ga0209167, IMG submission 187154) | Surface soil microbial communities from Centralia Pennsylvania, which are recovering from an underground coalmine fire - Coalmine... | ecosystem: Environmental > Terrestrial > Soil >...
TCGATGACCTCGCCGAGCGCGTCGAAGCTGTGGCCGCTGACCAGGGCGTCGCAGTGCGGCAGCGCCGCCACCATGCCGCCCGCCGCGACCGAGAAGCCGGACGCGGCGGCGCGCGGGTTGACCCAGACGACGCGGTGAGCGAGCCGCGCGAGGCGTGCCATCTCGCGCCCGACGAGCTTTGGGTCGCCGCGCTCCCAACCGTCTGAGAGGATCACGATCACGGCGCCGCGAGCCATGCCGCGGCGCCCGTAGCGGTCATTGAAGGTGCGCAGCGCCTCGCCGATTCGCGTGCCGCTTGACCAGTCCGGCGCCGCCGCCGCGGCGCGCCGCAGCGCTTGGTCGGGGCTGCGCGTCGCGAGCGCTCGCGTGAGGCGCGTCAGCCGCGTCGCGAAGACGAACACCTCGGCGCCCGCGCCCGCACCGGCGGCGCAGGTCAGAAGCTGCAGATAGGCGCGCGCGTAGGGTTCCATCGAGCCGGAGATATCGCAGAGCATCACGAGCCGCCGGCGCGCGACGCGGCGTCGGCGGTGGGCGAGCGCGATCGGGTCGCCGCCGCTTCGAAGGCTCTGCCGAAGCGTGCGGCGCATGTCGATCTTGCCGCCGTGGTGGCCCTTCACGTAGCGGCGCGTCCGACGTGGCGGGGGCGCCAGCGAGAGGCGCGCCATCAGCCGGTAGAGCGCCGCGAGCTCGTCGGGCTCGAGTGTGTCGAAGCTCTTCGTGCGAAGCGCCTCCTCGTCGCTTGCGAGCGTCGGGACCTCGACGTCCTCGTCGGCCTCCTCCGGGCGCGCGCCCGGGCGCTCGCCGAAGATCTCCGCGGCGATCCGCGGCGGGCCCTCGCGGCGCGGCGAGTCCGACGCGTCGCCGTCCTCTCGGGGACGCGACGAGCGATCGTCGGGCGCAGCGGGCGCGGTCGGACCGCCCGGCGCATCCTGCGGCGCGTCGCGGTCGCCAAAGACCTCGAGAAACACCGCGTCGAAGGCGGCGATCTGCGAGCGATCGGCGACGAATAACGCACGGGCGGTGTGGTAGAGGCGCCGCCGGGCGAGGGGGCGCACGATGTCGAGTGCCCGCGCGAACTCGGCCGCTCGCGCAGGCGTCGCCGGCAGCCCCGCGTCACGCAGGCGGCGGCTCAGTGCGGCCGCGAGCGGCGGCAGGTCGAGCTCGACCGTCTCTACGCGCAACACCGCGCGCTCAGTCACCGGCACTCACGAACTGCTCGAGGCCCGCGGCGCGAACCACCTCCTGGTCCTCGCTGTACTTCAGCACCGAGCCAAGCGTGCGCTCGGCGGCGGCGACATCGAGGCGCTCGAGTCCGAGCATGCGCAGTGCGGCGAGCCAGTCGATCGCCTCGGCGATCCCCGGCGGCTTCTGGATGTCGGAGTCGCGCAGCGCGGCGACCGCGCTCGCCACGGCGACGGCGAGAGTCTCCGAGGACCCGCGCACGCGGCGGCGGACGATCTCGACCTCGCGCTCGGGGGTCGGGTAGGGAATCCAGTGGTAAAGGCAGCGGCGCTTGACGGCGTCGTGGAGGTCGCGAGTGCGGTTGGAGGTCAGGACGATCGCCGGCGGGTGGGTCGCGCGGATCGTGCCGAGCTCGGGAACCGTCACGCTCGCCTCGGCGAGCAGTTCGAGCAGGAAAGCCTCGAACTCGTCATCGGCGCGGTCGATCTCGTCGATCAGGAGCACGGCCGGCCGCGGCCCGGGGTGCTCGAGGGCGCGCAGCAGGGGCCGGCTGATCAGGTAGTCGCGACCGAACAGCTCCTGCTCGGAGAGTTCGCGCGAGCGCTCCTCGGCGAGGCGGATCGAGAGCAGCTGGCGCGGGTAGTTCCACTCATAGAGCGCCTCGGCGACATCGATTCCCTCGTAGCACTGCAGGCGGATCAGCGGAGTGTCGAGGATCGCGGCGAGCGCCTTGGCGGCCTCCGTCTTGCCGACGCCGGGCTCGCCCTCGAGCAGCAGCGGCTGCGGCAGGCGCAGGCTGAGGAACATCGACGTCGCGAGCCCCTCGTCGACCAGGTAGTCGACCGCGGCGAGGCGCTGGGCGAGCGTCTCGACGTCGGGGGCGAGCGCGCTGAGCTCCGTCGCGCCGTCGTATTCCGCTGGCGGGCTCATCGAAGCAGCGCCTCGTAGTCCGCGGCGGTATCGACGTCGCGCGGCAGCGGGCCGCGGACCGCGACCTCGACAACATCGCCGGCGCGCGCATCTAGCAGCCGCCAGACGCCTCGGTCGCCGTGCAGTTGCTCGAGGTCTCCGAAGGTCTCGCGGGCAAAGGCGATCGGATGGCCGACGCCGTTCTCATAGCGGCAGATCGCAAACGGCGCCTCGCCGCGCCCGCCGAGCAGCGCCGCAACCGTCGCGGCGCTCACGCCCGGTTGGCCGCCGAGCATCAGGACGAGCACCTCGCAGCGCGCATCGACGACGCCAAGCGCCGCCGCGATCGACGACGAGCAGCCCTCGCCGTAGTCGGGGTTGAAAACGACGTCGCTCGCCGTGAGGTCGACGCCGGCGCGCACCTCCTCCGAGGAGCCGCCGATCGCAACCACGAGCTGGCCGAACGCGCATTCCCGCGCGGTGACGACGACGTGGCCCAGCAGCGTGCCGCCGCGGTATGGCAGCAGCTGCTTGGGGCGGCCGAGCCGCCGTGATCCACCCGCGCCGAGAACAAGCCCGGTGACGAAGCGCTCACGCCCCGGCGCCCGCATGCCGGCGCGCCTCGAACTGCGACCGGCAGCCCTCGCAGCAGAAGAAGTAGCGCTCGCCGTCGTACTCGAGCGACACGGTCGCGCCGCCGGCCGCTACGGTCATGCCGCAGATCGGATCGACGGCGACGGATGGCGCGCCCGAGTGTGCCGCCGACCAGCCGCTCTGGCGGCGCGCGGCGATCAGCTTCGCGAGGATCGAGACGGCGACCTCGGAAGGGGTGCGCGCGCCGATGTCGATGCCCGCCGGCACATCGATCGCGTCGAACAGCTCGGCCGCGACGCCGTCCGAGCGCAGCTCGGCGATGACGCCGCTGCCGCGCCCGCGGCTCGCGACGAGGCCGACATACGGAACACCAGCCTCGAGCGCCGCCCGAAGCAGCGCGAGCTCGTCGCGCCCGTGGCTTGCGATCACGACACCGAAGGCGCTCTCGAGCGAAGCACCCTCCGCGACCGCTTCGAAGCCCGCGTCGAATGAAAGCCGCCGCAGCGCTTCGGCGATCGGCGTCTCGCCCGCCACGACGACGGGAGGCGCCGGCAGGACCGGTTCGAGGAAGACCTCGATCTCGCCGCCCGAAAGGCACGGGTTCTGCACAGTCACCACCCCTTCCTCGCGGGAGAGCTCCTCGGCGGCGTCCTCGGCCGACGACGGCGCCGCGACGCCGTCGAACGGCACGATTCGAAGCAGCAGCGGCTCGCCCGACTCGATCGCCGCGAGCGCGTAGGCGCGCACGCTGTGCTCGGCGCACGAGCCTCCGACGAACCCCTCGATCGTCCCATCGGCGAGAACGATCGCGGCGTCGCCGGCGTGAGCGCTCGTCGGCCGTCGCGCGCGAACGACCGTGGCGTTGACGAACGCGGCGCGCGCCGCGGCAAGCTCCGCAGCGCGCCGCGAGGCGGCGGCGGAGATCATTGCGGCGGCTCGGCCCGGCCCTGCATCGCAGCCCAGACGCGCGCCGGGGTGCACGGCATGTCGATGTGGTCGACGCCATGGGTCTGGTGCAGCGCGTCGATGACCGCGTTGACGATCGCCGGCGGCGATCCGACGTTGGGGGATTCTCCAACGCCCTTGGCGCCGAGCGGATGGTGCGGGCACGGCGTGACGGTCTCGCCGAGCTCGAAGTCCGGGCACTCGAGCGCCGTCGGGATCAGGTAGTCCATGAACGAGGAGTTGAGGCAGTTGCCCTCCTCGTCGAACGTGATGACCTCCATCAGCGCGATGCCGATGCCCTCGGCGAGACCGCCGTGGATCTGCCCCTCGACGATCATCGGGTTGATCCGTACCCCACAGTCGTCGACGGCGATGAAACGGCGGACCGTGACCGCGGCGGTGTCGGGGTCGATGTCGACGACGGCGATATAGGCGCCGTAGGGGTAGGTGAGGTTCGGCGGGTCGTAGATCACCTGGCCGTCGAGGCCGCCCTCCATCCCCGCCGGCAGCGCCTCGCCGCTATAGGCGCGGGTGGCGATGTCCTCGATCATCGCGCCCTTCTCGGGGTCGCCCTTGACGTACCAGCGGCCCTTCTCCCAGGCGAGATCCTCGGGGCGCGCCTCGAGCATCGTCGCGGCGATCGCGCGCGCCTTGTCGCGCACCTTGCGCGAGACGACGGCGACGGCCGCGCCCGACACCGGCGTCGAGCGGCTGCCATAGGTCCCGAGGCCGTATGGCGAACGGTCGGTGTCGCCGTGGCGGACCTCGACGTCCTCGGGCGGGATGCCGAGCTCCTCGGCGACGATCTGGGCGAAGGTCGTCTCGTGCCCCTGGCCCTGGGTCTGGGCGCTGATCGAGACGGTCGCCTTCCCGGAGGGGTGGATCCGCAGGTCGGCGCCGTCGTTCATCGCCAGGCCGAGGATGTCCATGTGCTTGCGCGGGCCGGCGCCGACGCCCTCGGTGAAGAAGGAGACGCCGATGCCCATCAGCTCGCCCCGGGCGCGCTTCTCCGCCTGCTCGCGCCGCAGGTCCTCATAGCCCGCGATGTCCATCGCCACGCGCATCGTCTCGGCGTAGTTGCCCGAGTCATAGGTCCAGCCCGTCGTCGTCTCATACGGGAACTGCTCGGGCTTTATGAAGCTGCGCATCCGAAGCTCGATCGGGTCGGCCTCCATCTGCATCGCGAGCGCGTCGACCATCCGCTCGACGAGGTAGACGGCCTCGGTGATGCGGAAAGAGCAGCGGTAGGCGACGCCGCCGGGAGCCTTGTTGGTGTAGACGGCCTTGACCTTGACGTGCGAGGCCGCCAGGTCGTAGGAGCCGCAGACGATGTGGAAGAAGCCGGCCGGGAACTTCGTCGGCTGCGCGGTGCTGTCGAAGGCGCCGTGGTCGGCGATCACGTCGACGCGCAGACCCGTGATCTTGCCGTTCTTCGAGCACATCTCGGCGTGCATCACGTAGTCGCGCGCGAACCCTGTCGACATCAGGTTCTCGGAGCGGTTCTCGATCCACTTGACCGGCACGCCGGCGACGATCGAGCCGGCGATCGCGCAGACATAGCCCGGATAGACCGGCACCTTGTTGCCGAAGCCGCCGCCGATGTCGTTGCAGCGAATGCGGATCATGTGCTCGGCGAGGCCGGCAACGTGGGCGTAGACGGTACGGTGCGCATGCGGCGCCTGGTTGCCGTTGTAAATGTCGAGCTGACCGGTCTCGGGATTGAAGTCGGCGATGATGCCGCACGTTTCAAGCGGCGCCGGGTGGCAGCGCGGGTAGATGATGTCGCGGGTCACGATCGTGTCGGCCTCCGCGAATGCCGCGTCGGTCGCCGCCTCGTCGCCGGCCTCCCAGGTCGGGCTGGCGAGGTTGTCGATCTGGCCGGTCTTGTCGTCGCGGATCAGCGGCGCGTCCTCGTCGAGCGCCCGGCGGGCGTTGACGACGGCCGGGAGCGGGTCGTACTCGACATCGATCAGCGCGAGGGCGTCGTTGGCCGTGTATTCGTCGGTCGCGATCACGAAGGCGACCTCCTGGCCCTGGAAGCGGACCTTGTCGCCGGCGAGGACGGCCTGCGTGTCGTAGGAGATCGTCGGCATCCAGGCGAGACCGAGCGTCTCGAGGTCCTTCGCCGTCACGACGGCGGCGACGCCCGGGTGGGCGAGCGCGCGCGAGGTGTCGATCGAGACGATTCGAGCGTGCGCGTAGGGGCTGCGCAGAACCGCACCGTGGACCATCCCCGGGAGGCGGATGTCATCGAGGTAGTTGCCCTGGCCGCGGATGAAGCGCGCGTCCTCCTTGCGCTTGAGGCGGCCGAAGCCGATCGGCCGCTCGGCGCTCGGGCTCGGGCTCGGCAGGTTCTCGGTGGTCGCCATCAGACCGCTCGCTCCGCGGTCGTGGGCCGCAGGATCGTGGAATCGACCATCTAGACCTCCTGCCTGGAATGCTCGGCCGCCCAGCGGATCGCGGCGACGATGTTCTTGTAACCGGTGCAGCGGCAGATCGCTCCGGAGATCGCGGTGCGGATCTCGTGCTCGGTCGGTTCGGGGTTCTCGTCGAGCAGCGCCCGCGCCGTCATCAGCATTCCCGGCGTGCAGAAGCCGCATTGCAGCGCATGCGTCTCGTGGAAGCCCTGCTGGACCGGATCGAGGACGCCGTCGACCTCGAGTGACTCAACGGTGCGGATCTCATGCCCCTCGCACATCGCCGCGAGCGTCGTGCACGACTTGATCGGCCGCCCGTCCATCAGCACCACGCAGGCGCCGCAGTTGGAGGTGTCGCAGCCCCAGTGGGTGCCGGTCAGCCCCGGTGTGTCGCGGATGAAGTGAACGAGCAGCGTGCGTGCCTCGACGTCGCGGGCAACGCGTTCACCGTTGATCTCGATCGACAGCTCCACGCTCAGGCCTCCTGGTGCAGCGCTCGGGCGACGGCGCGGCGCAGGGCGCGCTGCGCGAGGACGCCGGCGAGATGGCGCTTGTAGTCGATCGGTCCGCGGCCGTCGGACATCGGCGAGCAGTCGGCCGAAGCGATCTCGCCGGCCTGCGCAAACAGCTCGTCGGACGGAGAGGAGCCGCGCAGCAGATCCTCGGCGCGCGAGAGATGAATCGTCGTCAGGCCGACGGCGCCGAGGGCGACGCCCGCGTCGGCGATCATCCCGCCGTCCATCCAGACCGCGGCCGACGCGGCCGCGATCGCCCAGTCACCGGCGCGACGCTCGACCTTCTCGTGCGCGCTACCGGCGGCGGCGCGCAGCGGCAGGCGGATCTCGGTGAGGATCTCGCCGTCGGCGACGGCGGTCGTGTAGGGACCGACGTGAAACTCGCCGATCGGGACGGTTCGGGCGCCCCCCGGCCCGTGGATCGCGATGCGCGCCTTGCACGCCGTGCAGACGGCCGAGAGGTCCTCGGCGGCATCCGCCTGGCACAGTGAGCCGCCGATTGTGCCGCGGTTTCGCACGACCGGGTCGGCGATCACCGTCTCGGCGTCGCGGAAGATCGGAAAGCGCTCGGCGAGCAGCTCGGACTCGAGCAGATCGACGTGGCGCGTCAGCGCTCCGATCGCGATCTCATCGGCCTCCTCGCGGATGTAGGCGAGATCGGTGAGGTCGTTGATGTCGATGAGGTGCTCGGGCGTCGCGAGGCGCAGCTTCATCATCGGCAGAAGGCTGTGGCCGCCGGCGATGACGCGCGCGTTTGGGCCCAGCTTCTCAAGCGATGCGAGAGCACCTTCGAGGCTCGTCGCGCGCTCGTACTCGAATGGCGCGGGGGTCTGCAAAACGGCTGCTCCTTTCCCCTCAGAGGGTAGCGCTAGGCCGCGTCGCGCTCGCGCCGCGGCATGTGCTTGCGCGGCTCCCCGATGTCCTCGCGCTGCTCGTACTGGACCGGGGCGTCGGTGCCGATCACGGGCGAGCGGGGCAGCGCCGGCGGGTGGCTCTGCCGGCCCTCGGGATAGAGCAACCGCGCCGCGAGGCTGCCGTACTCGACGTTGCGAAGCACCGGTCCGGCCGGGTTGGCGGTCGCGATCGGCGCTTCGCGGCCGAGGCGGGCCAGCGTCAGCGTCCCGCGCGTGTAGACCTCGGCGATCCGCGGCGCCGTCGTGCTCGCGGCGTCCGGGAAGTTGCGAAGCCCGGCGGCGCCCGCGCCCTCGTAGAGGCCGTCGAGGAGGCCGACGGCGTCGGTCAGTCCGGCCTTCTGGACGAGCAGCCCCTCCAGGGCGTCGACGCCTGCGTCGAGCTGCTCGTTGATCGCGGTCACGATCCCGTTGACGGGCTTGGTCTTCTCGAGAATCTCCACCACGCTCGCGATCACGCGATCGAGGCCGCGCGTGATGCGTTGGAGCGCGACGATCACCGAAACCAGGTAGACGACGAGCGCGGCGACGATCGCCACGACGCCGGCGATCATCACGACGCCGGCGCCCGAGATGGCGAGCGGCAGGGCCACCGTCAGGCCGCCTGCGCGTCGTCGAGGATCACGTTCAGCGAGCCGCCGTAGTCGGCGACGCCGGCGATCGTTCGCGTAGCCTGATCCTGCGTGGTCAGTAGCAGCGCCCCGGCGTCGAGATCGCTCGAGCCGCCCGCCGCCGCCGTCGCGATCGTCTCGACGCTCGGGACGATCGAGCTCGTCGCGCGCAGCGTGCGATGGAGCAGAACGATCACGACCGGCAGCACGACCGCCACCAGCGCGACGTCGCCGATCCACCAGAGCGTCATTGCGGCGGCCTCTTCTCCGCGACCAGCGCCGCCTTGCGCGCGATCCCCGGCAGTGCGCCGAGGATGATGTCGAACTGCTCGTTGATCGCCGTCACCGCCGGTTCGAGCGGGCGCAGGTGCTCGGCCTCCACACCCTCGAGCGCGCCGGCCAGCGTCGCGAGGCCCTCGGAGATCTTCGCGAGGCCGGCGCGGACGCGGATCAGCGCCGCGGCCAGCACGGCGATGACGATCACAGCGAGGATCACGCTCAGGAGGATCTGGAGATGGGCGGTGCTCATGGCGACTGCGCGTAGCCGTCGGTCAGCGCGTTCATGTAGCCGTCCTGGATGACGGCCTCATCGACGATCTGGCTCAGCACCGGAGCGGTCGCCTGAAGCTTCGGGATGTGCGACGTGTTGCCGGCAACCTTCACGGCCACCGTGAGCAGGCCGCCGACAGAGCGCTCGATGCTCGCGACGGCCTGGATCAATACGCCGAGCAGCGCCGCGACGACGAGCGCGGCGGCTAGCCCGATGCCGAGCGCGAGCCACCAGAATCCGCTCCCCGAGAGGGCGATCACTTGCCGACCGCGACCTTGCGCAGAGCCCTCGCGGAGTGAAGGATCCGCACGCCCGAGTCGTTGATTCGATCGATTCCCTCAAGCTCAGAGGTCTGCTCGAGCAGAACGCCGAGCGCGCCCTCCGCCGTCTTGGCCTGCCCGGCTATGCGCCGCGCGAGGGCGACGATCGTGATGACGATCCCCGCGGCGATCGCGACCACCACGATGCCGATCACCAGGCCGACTGTCCATGCGGTCGAGGCCAGCATCAGCACGCCCCTCGCCGCTGCATGTCAACCCGCTCGCCGCCGCGTCGCCTGCTCAATGCCCTCTCGCTCTCCTTCACCGGGCGTCGCGGCGAGGATAACGCGCGCCCCGGGGACTGTCCAGACGTGCTCGACCGACGGTCAGATCGGCTGCTCGGAGGGCAGCCAGTCGGGCGGACGAGTCTTGGCCGCCGCGAGATCGAGCGCTGCCTCCATCAGGCGACCTGATGACAGCACGTGCTCGCGGGCGAGTACTCGAGCGCCCTCGACACTTCCGGCCGCGAGCGCCTCGCGGATCGCGCGGTGCTGCATGTCGTTGCGGGCGAACAGCTCGTCGAGCTCGCCGCGGGCGTTCCAGACGTGCTCGCCGATGAAGCTCCGGCGCGCGCTCTTGGCGAGCTGCTCGACGCGGGGCAGCGCCGCGATCTCATAGATCACGTCGTGGAATGCATGATTGGCGGCCATCCAGCCGACAACCAGCGAGGAGTCGCGAAGGTCGCCGCTGCGCATCTGAGCGCGCAGGTCCAGCGTCAGCTCGGCAAAGCGCTCCTCGGCGACATCCAGGCGGGCCAGATCCTCGGCGGTCATGCGCGGCGCCGCCTGCGAGGTCGCGAGCGCCTCGAGCTCGGCGCGGATCAGGAACGCCTCGCGCAACTCGGCCGTCGAGATCGAGCGAACGCGCGCGCCGCGGTTCGGGAGCGCCGTGACGAGTCCCAGCGCCTCGAGGCGCTGGAGCGCCTCGCGCACCGGGGTACGGCTGACGCCGAAGCGCTCGCAGACGTGCTCCTGCCGGAGGACCTGCCCCTGGGGTATCGCGCCCGAGACGATCTCGTCCTCGAGGATCCGCGCGACCTCGTCGGCCTTCGTGGACAACCCCGGCACGACCGGAACGATACCACGCGGTTTGGATCCAGTTTCGTGACAAATGCGACCAAGACGGTGGGTGTAAACGCCATTACATAAGGTCTTGACGGCTCATAACTCACCAGTTAGGATCCGAGTCTGTCCATTTTGGATCCGAGGAGTGAAACCATGAGCACCATCGAGCGCCCCTACTCAGCCGCCGACGTCGAACGCCTGCGCGGCTCGGTAGTCGTCGAGCACACCCTCGCCCGCCGCGGCGCGCTGCGCCTGCGCGAGCTGCTCGAGAGCGAGGAGTGGGTAGCGGCGCTCGGAGCGATGACCGGCGGCCAGGCGGTCCAGATGGTCAAGGCCGGCCTGAAGGCGATCTACCTCTCCGGCTGGCAGGTCGCGGCCGACGCCAACATCGCCGGCCAGACCTACCCCGACCAGAGCCTCTATCCGGCGACCAGCGCGCCCGCCCTCGTCAAGCGGATCAACAACGCCCTGCTTCGTGCCGACCAGATCGCGCACGCCGAGGGCGATGACTCAACCGACTGGCTCGCGCCGATCGTCGCCGACGCCGAGGCCGGGTTCGGCGGGCCGCT
>Ga0209167_10002250_pt1 | contig 10576 bp, 7 predicted proteins | sample Coa_R1_9_FD_187154 | JGI IMG/M metagenome (GOLD analysis project Ga0209167, IMG submission 187154) | Surface soil microbial communities from Centralia Pennsylvania, which are recovering from an underground coalmine fire - Coalmine... | ecosystem: Environmental > Terrestrial > Soil > Unclassified...
CGCCGCTTCCGCGCGTTCCCATTCTTCAAGGGTGCCTGCGTAGTCGCCCGGCTTCTCCGGATCGCGCGCGGAAAGCTCCACCTCGTAGCGGTCAAACCCAAAAACGCGCAGCACGTCCCAGGCAAATTCGACGCAGTCCTGAATTTCCTTCTCGATCTGGTCGGGCATGCAGAAGATGTGCGCGTCGTCCTGTGTGAACCCGCGCACGCGCAGCAGGCCGTGCAGCACGCCGGAACGCTCGTAGCGATAGACGGTGCCCAGCTCGGCCAGACGAATCGGCAACTCGCGATAGCTGCGCAGCCGCGATTTGTAGATCAGGATGTGCCCCGGGCAGTTCATCGGCTTCAGCTGGTAGTCGTCTTTCTCGACTTCCATCGGGCCAAACATGTTTTGTTTGTAGAACCCCGTGTGGCCGCTGATCTCCCACAGGTGCAGGCGCATCACATGCGGCGTGAAGACCAAATCGTAGCCGTGGCGCACCAGTTCGTCGCGCAGCCAGTCTTCCATCTGCCGCCGGATGATGCCGCCCTTCGGGTGCCAGAAAATCAGGCCGGGCCCGGCGTCTTCCTCGATGCTGAAAAGATCGAGCTCGGCGCCCAGCCGCCGGTGGTCGCGCCGCTTCGCCTCTTCGAGCTTGTGCAAATACTCATCGAGTTCCTTCTGCTCAACGAAGCACGCGCCGTAAATCCGCTGCATCTGCGGATTTCCTTCCTGCCCCTTCCAGTACGCGCCGGCCACGTTCATCAGCTTGAACGCCTTGATGCGCCCGGTCGAAGGAATATGCGGCCCGCGACAAAAGTCGATGAATTTCCCCGTGGTGTAGAAAGACACGAGTGGCTCGGTCGCTTTTTCTTCCACCAGCTCGCATTTGAATTCCTGGTTCGACTTGCGATATAGATCGAGCGCTTCGGGCTTCGGAATCAGCTTGCGCTCGTTCGGAATGTCCTTCGCGGCAAGTTCGTGCATCTTCGCTTCGATTTTCTCGAGGTCTTCGGGAGTGAACGGCTCCTCCCGTACGAATTCGTAGAAGAAGCCGTTTTCGATGGGCGGTCCAATGCCGAGTTTCACGTTGGGGTAAAGCTCGAGCACTGCTGCCGCCAGCAGGTGCGCCGCCGAGTGCCGGAAGACCTGCACCGCGTCAGGATCCTTGGCCGTCAGGATCGAAAGCGTGGTGCTGCGATCGAGCGGGCGCGAAAGGTCAATCAGCTCGCCGTTCGTCCGCGCGACGAGAGCTTCTTTCGCCAGGCGCGGCGAAATCTCCCGCGCGATCTGCGCAGCCGTGGTGCCATTCGGCACCTCGCGCTTCGCCCCATCCGGCAATGTAATTTGTATGGTTTCCATGCTGCAAAACTTCCTTCGTAGCGGAGTACCTAGCTTACTGGCGCCCGCAAACCCGGTCAAGGCGAGTTCGCCCGCCCAAATGCGATCTGCATCTTCGTTCGAACGCGGGAATCTGATGTTTGAGGCTTAAATGCAGCGCCTGCGGCAGGCAGGCCGGGGTCTTTAGCCCGGCAGCCTTCTGGGGAGCCGATCTTTTGAAGGAGCAATAAGCGATGCAAGAGAGCCAAAGAGCCTATCTTCCGGCGGCGGGCAAGGATTGGGCTTTGCCGTTCTACGATCCGATGGTCAAGCTGCTGGGCTAGCGCCGCCGAGATTTTCGGGGCGGAATGCGCGCATTCGTGCGGCCCCGGTTTAGACTTCCGCCCCTACCGCGTTGCGGTTTCAGCGGCCGAATGGTTGAACAGAAACCCGCCCATGATAATCAGGACCGATGCAGCGCCGATCATCTCGTTCCCTACAAAGAAGCCGACGAACGGCACCGTGAACACGGCCTGAATGAGCACGGCGAATCCGCAGATCAAAGCGAGGGGTTTGCGCAAACGGACTTCCCCGAACGTGACGACCAGGACGATGACTGCGATGACGATCCAAGTCCAGGCCATAGAAAGAAAGGCGATCTCGAAAACGGATTGCAGGACAAGCGGCAGATTCGATGCACGCACGGCCGGGCCGGAGAACGTTTGGTACGCGATATAATGCATCGCAGCGCTTGCCAGAAGGACAATGCTGCCGATGGTCGCAAAAACGCGCGCGGCCTTGGAACGATTATTCATCGAAAGGCTCCTCAACCGCCCGGCCACGACGACGGGAGGCCCGGCAACGCATTGTGCCCTGGCACGGCATTCCGCTGCAAGGCGGCCGTCCCGACGCCTTCGCTGCGACCGCTGATCTTTTGCAGAGCTAGAGTATCTGCCGGTGTCAGGTTACTTCGTGCGCCGACTCGCGCGCACCGCGTTCGCTTCACCTAGGCACGCTTCGTCTTGCGTCGCTTCGCGCGGGCATTCCGCTTGGCCGTACGATGCCGCCTTGGCTGTGGCCGGGAAGGTTTCGCGTTCGCGGCGCGCTTCATTTCGCGGCGACGTTTCGCGGCCCAGCCCGGCTTGTTGACCTGGCGGCCGCGAGCGACCGCGAGCGCATCTGGGGGAACGTTGTCCGTCAAGACCGAGCCCGCGGCCACATACGCGCCGTCGCCCACGCGTACCGGCGCCACCAACGCCGTATCGCTGCCAATGAAGACGCGGTTGCCGATCGCGGTGTGATTCTTCGCCACGCCGTCGTAATTGCACGTGATGGTGCCCGCCCCTATATTCGCCTCGCGCCCGACCGTCGCATCGCCCAGATACGTCAGGTGCATGGCTTTCGCGCCTTCATGGATCACGCTGTTCTTCACTTCGACGAAATTGCCGACGTGCGCGCCCGCGCGAATGTCCGCGCCGGGACGTAGCCTCGAGAACGGCCCCACCTGCGCTGACGCACCCACGCGGCTCTGATCCAGAATCGAATGCGCGCCAATCGTGACGCCATCGTCCACGCGAACGTCATGGAGCACGCTTCCCGTTCCGACTTTGCAGCGCGCGCCGATGCGAGTTTTGCCCAGCAACTGAACGCCGGGCTCGATCACGGTGTCTGTCCCGGCCGCGACTTCCGGGTCGATCACTACGGTCTCCGGCAGATAAATCGTCACGCCTGAAACCATCAGCTCCGCCGCTTTGCGCGCGCGAAACACCCGATCCACATCCGCCAGATGCGCGCGTGTGTTGCAGCCCAGAATCTCGTTCGCGTCGGGCGCGATTTGCGCCAGCACGCGCTCGTTGCGCTGCCGCAGCAGGCCGATGGCATCCGTCAAATACAGCTCGTGATGGAAATTCTCCGGGCGCAGCGCATTCAAAGTGGGCCAGAGCTTTTCGAGCGTGAACGAATAAATGCTGGAGTTGACTTCGCGAATCGCGCGCTGCTCGGGCGTGGCCGCTTTCTCCTCGACGACGCCAAGCACGCGGCCCTCGGAATCGCGCAGCACGCGGCCATAATCCGTGGGATCGTCCAGTTCGGCGCTGAGCAGCGTCGCCGCAGCCTCGCCGCGACGATGTGTATCGAGCAGGGCTGCGAGCGTCTGCGTTTGCAGCAGCGGCGCGTCGCCGGGAAGCACAAGCGCCAGTTTCGCGTTTCGGCGAATCGCGCGCCGCGCAACCTGCACCGCGTGCCCGGTTCCTCGCTGTGGCTGCTGCACGATCGCCTGCGCGCCCAGCGACTCCGCCACCGCGCCCACTTCCTGCGCCTGATGGCCCACGACGACCAGCAACTGCGCCGGCTTCAGCGGCTGGCAGGCGCGGATCACGTGCTCGAGCAGCGTCCGCCCGCCAGCCCGATGCAGTACCTTCGCCAGTTCGGAACGCATTCGCGTTCCTTTGCCCGCCGCCAGAATGATGACGGCCGTATCTTTTGCAGGACTCATCTCCTAGCCATTGTCGCTGGCGCAGAACCGTTTGGCAATGCGAGTCGGAATCGAATTCCGAAGAGGATCGGACCGTTGTTGCAATGGAGGGCAGGGGATGCGGATGAGAAGCGGAGAGACGCCGCCATTTCAGACTACGACAGGGCGGCGGCAGGCAGGGAAGCGGTGGCGGCATCGGCGCCGGAGCCACGCTCTTCGGTGGTTTCGGTCCAAAGGGAGGTATCGGCCAGCAGGCGCGTGACCAGCTGCGTGTGGAGCGCGTGCCCCGCCTTGTGCGCCACCACGTAGGCTTGCAACGGACGTCCGACGAGCGCCAGGTCGCCGATCAAGTCGAGCGCTTTGTGCCGGCCAAACTCGTCGCGAAAACGCAACGGCCCGTTCAGAATGTATTTTTCGTCGAGGACAATCGCGTTCTCCACCGATCCGCCACGAATCAACCCCATCGCGCGCAGCCCTGGAAAATCCTTCATAAAACCGAACGTTCGCGCCGGAGCCAGCTCCCGGCTGAAGGTTTCCCGCGTTACGTTCAACTCCACTTGCTGCGGTCCCACCTCTGGATGCTTGTAGTCCACGAAACAGTTCACTCGAAACTGCTCGCACGGATAGATTCCGATGCGCCGCGGCCCGTCCACGAACTCCAGCGGTTTGACGACGCGAAGATATTTCCGCAAACGCCGCTGCCGGCGCGTTCCCGTTCGCGCCAGAAGATCGACAAAGGGCTTGGCGGAGCCGTCGAGGATGGGAAGCTCGAGCGCGTCGAGCTCCACGTACACGTTATCGATCCCGCACGAATAGAGCGCCGCCAGAACGTGCTCGGTAGTCGAAAGCAGCACGCCCTGTTTCATCAGGCTCGTCGCGTAACTGACGCGCGCCACGTTGTGCACGTGCGCCTCGATTTCAAAATTGTCGAGATCCACCCGTCGAAAAACCACGCCGGTGTCGGCGGGCGCGGGAAGGAAGCGCAAATGGCAACGCACTGCCGTGTGGAGTCCCACCCCTTCGACTTCCGCGGGGCGTTGAATTGTCATCTGGTAAGACATACTCCGCCGCTGAAAACGAAAGCATCTTGGAGGCCGCGCCTCGAAATACTTCGAGCTTTATTTTCAGTTACTTACGAACCGTATCGAGGCCGATTCCGGCGAACTGTTGTAATCATACAACAGATGTGCCCGATCTGATGTGGCGCCGACTGGACAGTCTTCGCTTGCCGCCTCTTGCCCGGAGAGCGAGTTGCGAACTCGGCTCCCCGAGTTCAATCCCGATCTCGAGCGAACACGGCGTCCAGCGATTGTGCGAGCCCGTCGCCCTCGCGTAGAATGAGGATTCACACATGGGATCGCCGTTCACGATTCTGAGTAGCAGCGACGTTCCGCCGCCGATGGCGCATCCGCGGCCGTCCTGGCTGAAGGTGCGATTCTTCGGCGGATCGAACCATCAGGAGCTCAAGCGCATCATGCGCACGCTCGACCTGCACACTGTGTGCGAGAGCGCGCGCTGCCCGAACATGGGCGAGTGTTGGGAGCACCGCACGGCGACCTTCATGATCCTCGGCAACATCTGCACGCGCGCCTGCGGTTTCTGCGCCGTGCCCAGCGGAAAGCCGCTGGGTCCGCCGGAAGAGGACGAGCCCACGCGAGTCGCGGAAGCGGCCGAACGCATGGGCCTGCGATACGCGGTGGTTACGTCGGTAAATCGCGACGACCAGCCCGACGGCGGCGCGGCGATCTTCGCGCGGACAATCGAGGAAATTCGGCTGCGCGTGCCCGGCTGCAAAGTCGAAGTCTTGATTCCGGATTTTCGCGGCGATTGGAACGCGCTCGAAACAGTGCTCGTGGCGAGTCCCGACGTGCTGAATCACAATATGGAAACGGTGCCGCGCCTGTACCGCCGCGTGCGAAAAGGGGCGGTGTACGAGCGCTCTCTCGAACTGCTGCACCGCGCCCGCGGAATGTCTCCCGATCTGCCCACCAAGACCGGCATGATGCTCGGCCTCGGCGAAACCCGCGAGGAAGTCTTGCAGGCCATGGAGGAAATCGCCGCGCAGGGGACTCACATCTTGACCCTCGGCCAGTACCTTCAACCGACGCCCGAGCATCTTCCCATCCACCGCTTCGTCCATCCGGATGAATTCGCCGAATTCAAGCGCGCCGGCGAGACGATGGGATTCAAGCACGTGGAAGCCGGCCCGCTCGTCCGCTCCTCTTATCACGCCTTCGAACAGGAAGCCTCCGCCCGCACCTGATCGATTCCCGTCGGAAGTGCCGCAGAAAACGTCAGACAGCAGGATGACACCGCCCTCGCGCAGAGGTGTACCTCGATAACTTGGCGAAGCATTGAAATTCCGTCCTGAACGTGTGAGACTCTTGCGCAAAATCTGAACAATCGAGCGGTCTGGGGCGAACCGCGCGAGAGTGAAATGAGAACGTGCGCGCTGACGCGGAGGGAATCATGAAGAGTGTGCGGGTGCTTGTGCTGCTGGTGTGCGCGGGTGCTCCGGCGAGCCTATGGGCGCAGCAGTGGAGCCCGCCGACGGCGATGAAAAAGCTTCCGAACGGCCTGGCTGTAGTGGTCTCCGAAGACCACTCGGCGCCTACGATCGGCGTCTGCATCAGCTACGGGATAGGCTTCCGCCTGGAACCCGAGGGCCGTACGGGATTCGCGCACCTCTTCGAGCACATGATGTTCGAAGGCACGCCCGACGCACCGAAAGGCGTGTTCGACCGCGTCGTCGAGGGCGGCGGCGGCTTCAACAACGGAGACACGCGCTACGATTTCACCGAGTATATCGAATCGGGGCCGGTTTCGGCTCTGGAACCGATCCTGTGGCTCGAAGCCGACCGCATGAAGGATCTCGATTTCTCCATCAAGAATCTCGAGAACCAGCGAAACGTGGTGGAAGAGGAAGTCCGCGTAAACGTGATGAACCAGCCGTACGGGCTGTTCTTCGCGATCGACCTGCCGGGCAAGGCCTTCGATACCTATCCCAACAACCACAATTTTTACGGCGACTTCAGAGACCTGGACGCGGCGAAAATCGGCGACGTGAAGAAATTCTTCGAAGAATATTACGCTCCGAACAACGCCGTGCTGGCGATCGTGGGCGACATCAAGATCGACGACGGCTTTGCCCTGGCCGAGAAGTATTTCGACGGTGTGCCGTCACGACAGGTGCCGCCACGCCCGGACGTCCGCGAACGCCCGCAGACTGCAGAGCGCACCGCCCAGGAAACGGACAAGCTGGCACAGGTTCCCGCTCTGGCCATCGGCTATCGGATGCCGCCGCACGGTTCGCAGGACGCGATCGTTGCGGCGGTGACGGGTGAACTGCTGCACAATGGCGACGCATCTATGCTTTATCAGTCGCTGGTAAAGGGCAAACAGGTGGCGCTCTCCGTCAGCGGGGGGACCAACTGGCCGCTGGGCGATCCGTTCGAATACAACGGCCCGACGCTGATGACTTCCTTCCTCGTGTATCCGCCAAACCTCACCGAAGACCGCGTGATCGCGGCATATGACGGCGTGATCGCGGACCTGGCGAAAAACGGGCCCAGCCAGGCGGAAATTACACGCGTGGTCACCAAGATGCGTTCGGATCGCTACGACGAGCTCGAGATTCCCATCAGCCGCGCATCGGCGCTTTCGCACGCGGTCCTCTTCGATGGGTCTTTCGCCGGCGTGTACTCGATTCCCCAGGAACTGGAGAAAATCACACCCGAGGAGGTGAAAGCGTTCGCCGCGAAGTATCTTGTTGCGACGAACCGCACCATCATCAACCGCGTCCCCGCCCGCGCGCAGGGAGCTCCGAAACAGGGAGGTGCGCAATGAGAATTCTCAAGATCATCGTCGCAGTCCTGCTAGTCGCGTCTTGCGCCGCCGCGCAGGGAAGCAAAGAGCAGCCGCTTCCGAAGGGCTTGCCGCCTTACGGTCCGCAGCCGCCGTTGCGCGTGCCTCAGGTGAAGACGACGAAGCTCGAAAACGGTCTGACCGTGTGGCTCGTATCGCTCGAAGGAGTGCCGAAGATCGCCATGGTCGCGGCGGTGCACGGCGGCCTGGCGGCCGACCCCAAAGACCGGCCCGGTCTTTCCGAGCTTCTCGCCGACACGCTGGATCAGGGCACGAAGTCGCGCACCGCTCGCCAGATCGCGGAGCAACTGCAAGGGGCAGGCGGAGACTTCGCGGGTCGTGCAAGCCGCGACGGGATTACGGTCAGCACGAATGTTCTGGCCACCGACGCCGGTCCCGCGCTTGCCGTTCTCGCCGACGTCCTGCAGAACGCCACGTTTCCGGACAGCGAAGTCGCGCTGGCCAAGCGTAATCTCTCCGATTCGCTGAAGCAGCGCGAGGCGCAGCCGCGTTTCCTCGCCGACCGGGCGCTTTCCAAAGCGATGTTCGGCGACAGCCCGTACGGCGTGGTCGCTCCCACGCAGGAGTCGATACGGAACGCAACCGCGCGGGAGCTGCGAACGGAGTTCGCGCGGCGTTTCCGGCCGGATGAAGCGGTCTTTGTAGCGGTCGGCGATATGGACACGTCGAAAATGGAATCCCTTGTGCGCGAGAAGTTCGGTTCATGGAAGGCGCCGCAGACCCCTCCGATCGCGGAAACTCCCCGGCCGGCGGAGACCGCGGCGCACGCCGTATTTGTTGTCCCGCGGCAGGGCTCGGTGCAGACGACGCTGGCGCTCGGCGCATTTGGTCCGCTGGCCGGCGATCCGGGTTACGCAGCGGCGGATGTGGCGAACGCAATTTATGGCGGCACGTTCAGCTCGCGGCTGATTACGAACATCCGCGAGGACAAGGGATACACGTATTCGCCGGGATCGTCCCTGCAAACGTACCGCGAAGCGGGCGTGCTGCGAACGCAGGCGGATGTGCGGAATGCGGTCACCGCGCCGAGCTTCAACGAGATTGTCTACGAACTCAATCGCATGGCGACCACGAGCCCGACGGAGGAGGAATTGACTCGAGCCAAACGCTCTCTGCTCGGGATTCAAGCCCTCATTCTGCAGTTGCGCGGGGCCGTGGCCCGTCAGCTCGCCGATAATTGGATGCAGGGATTGCCCGCGGACCAGATCAGCGTCGAGGGGCAAAAGATCCAGAAGGTGACTGCAGCCGATGTCGATGCCGCCGGGCAGAAATATTTTCCGGCGATGCGCATGGCGGTGGTCGCTGTGGGCGAAGAAAAGGTCATAAAGCAAGCGTTTGCGCCGTTTGGCATCCCGGTTCAAACGATGCCCTAGCAGGGCCCGGCGTGAACGGTCGGTGACTCGCCACGCCGGATCGCGATTCGATGAAGCGCGGGTGACAAGTGAATCCCCGCGGAAGCGGCAATGGCGCTACATCTGTGATAGGCTCGATTCCTTTCGCAGATGACGCGGTCGGGCCAAAGTTGCGCGGCGAGAACTCTGGGAGTTCTTCTGCTGCTCGCCGTCGTGCTGCCGCTTAACGCGGAGCCCGCAAAGAACTATGCCGGCGCCAAGGCATGCGCGGCGTGTCACGAGAGCGCCTACCGGCAATGGTCGGAATCGTGGCACAGCAAGATTCTGCAGCCCGCCGCCGCCCGCACCGTTGAAGCCAACTTCGCACTTGGCAAGATTGCCTTGCGCGGCTCGACTTACCTTCTGCAGCATCGCGACGGCCACTACTACGTCACCGAGTCGTATCTCGCGGGCAAGCCGTGGGAACACGAAGTCGATTACACCCTCGGCGGCCGGCGAATTCAGCAATACCTGTCGACGCTGCGCGACGGCCGCATCCTTCTGCTTCCGATCAGTTGGGACAACATCCGCAAGAAATGGCTGCACAATCTCGACGTCGACAATCCGGAAGAGGCGGGCGATCCGGCCCCGATCTGGAACAAGAGCTGCTTTTCGTGCCATGTAACGGCGGGGCAGAAGAACTTCGATCTCCAGCAGAACAGCTATCACACCACGTGGAACGATGCCGGCGTCGGCTGCGAGACCTGTCACGGCCCGGCGAGCGAGCATGTGACGCAGGCGAGCGGCGCGGCGAAATCCACGGGCGCTGCGGCGGCGTCGCCTGTGAACCGGAGCGCCGCAATCGACGCCACGATTGTGAATCTCGCCAAGCTGGACCCTACGCGCAGCACGATGGTCTGTGCGCAGTGCCACTCGTTGCGCGACATTTACGCGGACGGCTTCCAACCCGGCGGCAACTACTACGACTTCTTTCTGCCGGTGATGGAGTACCGCCTGCCGGCATCGAAAGATCCTGCTTACTGGCCCGACGGGCGCCCGCGGTGGTTCGCCAACGAGGCCGTCGCCTTCTGGCAGAGCGAATGTTTCCTGAAGGGGCGCGCCACCTGCCTTACCTGCCACTCCCGTCCGCACGACATGGATATCGCCCGGAACCCGCAGCTTCGCCCCGCCAACAATGCGCTCTGCACGCAGTGCCATACAGCCATCGCCGCCAATATTTCGGCGCACACGCACCATCCGGCGACTAGCACGGGCAGTTCCTGCATCGAGTGCCATATGCCGCGCACCCTGACCAGCATTCACGCACGCATGCGCGACCATTCGATCAGCATCCCGGTTCCCGAAAACTCGATCCGGCACGACATTCCGAATGCCTGCAATCTCTGCCACACCGCCAAAACCGCGGAATGGGCCGCTCAAAAAGTTGACGCGTGGTATGGCGCGAAATCGGGGCAAAAATCGATACTCCGCGCCGACGCTTTCACCGAGGCGCGGGCCGCCGACCCAGCGGCCGTTCCCGCATTGCTGAAGGTGCTGGCCGATTCGTCGGAAGGGCCCTGGATTCGCG
>Ga0209167_10002251_pt1 | contig 10572 bp, 9 predicted proteins | sample Coa_R1_9_FD_187154 | JGI IMG/M metagenome (GOLD analysis project Ga0209167, IMG submission 187154) | Surface soil microbial communities from Centralia Pennsylvania, which are recovering from an underground coalmine fire - Coalmine... | ecosystem: Environmental > Terrestrial > Soil > Unclassified...
GACGCTGGCGCCTCGAAGAGTGCACCATGGTCGTAACGCTTGAGCCATGCCCGATGTGCGCTGGTGCCCTCGTCAACGCCCGGGTTCGTCGGCTCGTATTTTCGGCCCCCGACCCGAAGACCGGGGCGTGCGGTTCTGTCTACAACCTTCTTGCCGACCCACGGCTCAATCACGAGATTCCTATTACGCGTGGGGTGCTCGAAGAACGTTCAGCTGCGCTTCTGACTCAGTTCTTCGCCGATCTCCGCTGAGGCAACGTAGGTGAACATCGAATTCTGTTGGGGGAAAGCCGGGCTAGCCTGCCCGCCCGGAGGGATGCGAGAGCGGCCGAATCGGGCGGTCTCGAAAACCGTTGTGCGTACTGCGTACCGTGGGTTCGAATCCCACTCCCTCCGCCAGGTTTGCTCGCGCCCAACCCACGAAGGACGAAAGATGGTGACTCCGCCCACTCACGATCGGAGTCAAGATGACCGCGCGCCGAGACTCCGCTTTTCGTCGCGTGCGGCCACGCCAGGACGAGGAGTGATTTAGCTGTGGCCCCCCGAGCTGAAGGTCAACACTCAGCAGGAATGTCGCGATTTTTCTCGGCGAGTGAAATCGGGGCCTGGTTGATCGATATGGACGGGGTGCTCGTTCGCGAGGAGCGGCCGATCGAGGGTGCGACTCTGTTTCTCGACAGGCTGCGCGCCCGCTCGACGCCATTTCTTATCCTGACTAACAACTCGATCTACACGCCTCGCGATTTGAGCGCCAGGTTGCGTTCTCGAGGAATAGAAGTGTCGGAGGAACAGATCTGGACCTCGGCACTCGCTACTGCGCGGTTCCTTCACTCGCAACGACCCGGCGGCACTGCCTATGTGATCGGCGAGGCGGGTCTGACGACGGCGCTGTTCGCGGCGGGCTACACCCAGACCGAGCACGAACCTGACTACGTGGTGCTTGGCGAGACGCGCAGCTACAGCTTCGAACGGATCACCCAGGCGATCCGCCTAATCAGCGCCGGCGCCCGCTTCATCGCGACCAACCCGGACGTCACCGGGCCGAGTGCGGCTGGGCCGCTGCCCGCGACCGGGTCTGTGGCCGCCCTTATCAGCAGAGCGACCGGGGTCGAGCCGTACTTCATTGGCAAGCCGAATCCCCTCATGATCCGAACCGCACTCAACACGCTCGATGCCCACTCCGAGACGACTGCGATCATCGGCGACCGCATGGATACCGACATCGTCGCCGGACTCGAAGCTGGGCTTTTCACCGTGCTCGTCCTGTCGGGAATGTCGGACGAAGCCAGCGCCCACCGCTTCTCGTTCCGCCCGTCTCGCGTCGTCGAGTCGGTGCGCGAACTCGCCACCGAACTCCACTGAACGCCGCCTTGGTGCCCGACGCTTCGCCGATCAGGCGGTTTGTGAATTTAGGAAATCGGGCTAGCAATACCGCCTCCGCGCAAGGTCAAATGGGGGCCGGGGGTATCTGAATTGTCAATGCTTGCCGTCCTCGCCGGCACGTCCACAGCCTCGCGACCGGCAGCAGGAGATCGAGACGTCGTCGACCGAGTCGCCTCGGAGACGGACTGAACCGTGTCAAAAGGACTAATCGATCGCCGACCTCCTCGCGCGGTGCCCGCCGTCCGGCCCCGGCATCGTCGGCGCCGCGCCGTCGGTTTCACCGAACGACTCGCTGTCGCGAGTGCCCGGCGTCCACGGCGATTGCTTGCCGTTTGGGGCGCAGCTGTCGTCGTCGCGCTTGTGCTCGTCGTCACGGCGCTTCACGGACTGACGACCAATGCTCATGTAGTCGGGACGACCGAGTCCTCGAAGGCCGAGGCCCTCTACGACCATTACTTCGGGGTGACAGCCAATCAAAAGCCGACCGACGTGATCGTCGTCAGCTCAAAACGTGCGACCGTCATCAATCCTAATTTCCAGCGACTCGTTTTCAAACTCGTCGCCGAGGTTCGGGCCGCTCCCGGGATTGGTCACGTCGTGACCGATCTCGGCCTGAACAGCCCACTCGTGTCCTCGAATCGGCACGCGGCGCTCATCGCGTTGCAAGCGGACAGCAATGATGCGATAAAGCCAGCTGTCGCTGACGTGCAGGCGGCCAACGCAAGAGATGGATTCTCGGTCGCGATTACCGGTGACAACGCCGTCGGCAATGACTTCAATTCACTCGCGACCAGCGATCTCCAGCACGGAGAGCTTGACTTCGGCCTCCCGATCGCGATTGTGATCTTGCTCCTCGTCTTCGGCTCCGTGGTTGCCGGCTTGACACCAGTGCTGATGGCATTGATCTCGATCGTCGTCGGTTTCGGTATCGCGGCGATCGTCTCTCAGGTGTTCAGCTTGTCGGTCTTCATCATCGACATGATGACCGGAATGGGACTGGCGCTCGGCAACGACTATTCACTGTTTGTCATCTCGCGCTTTCGCGAGGAGCGCGCCCACGGCCACGACGTGCAAGACGCGATCAGGAGGGCCGGCGCGACTGCGAGCCGCGCGGTGTTTTTCAGTGGAACCACTTTCGTCATCGCGCTGCTCGGAATGTTCCTCGTCCCGGTCACTATCCTCCGCAGTCTCGCGGCCGGGGCGGTGATCGTCGGGATCGTCTCGGTAGCGGTGGCGCTGACCCTTTTGCCCGCCTTGTTGAGCTTGATGGGCGATCGGATCAACTCGCTTCGTGTCCCAGTCGTCGGCAAGAACGTCGGCCGCGCGGACGCCGCCGAAGCACGGATCTGGCGAGCCGTGATCAAAAGAGTCACGCGCCGTCCGCTCGTCAGCCTGCTCCTCGCCGGGGGGTTCATGGTCGCCGCGGCGATCCCGGTGTTCGGCCTCCACATTGGCCAAAGCGGCGTCGACACCCTCCCCGCCACCTCACCATCCAAACAGGGCTACCTGGCGGTACAGCGGTACTTTCCGACGCAAAACCCCTACCCGGTCGAAATAGTCGCTGTCGGCGGCTCACCGGTCGTCCATGCAGATCTCGTCAAGCTCGAGGTCCAGCTCTCGCGCGATCCGCGCTTTGGGAGTGGGGCGATACAGACCTCACCAAGCGGGACAGTGAGCGCGTTGGCGGTTCCAATTCGCGGTGACGCCGTCTCGAGCCAAGCCGTCGCCGCAGTGGTGGATCTGCGCAACCGAGTGATTCCGTCGGCTTTTGCAGGCTCGGGCGCAAGGGTCTATGTGGGCGGCCGAACCGCGGAGGAAGCCGACTACTTCCATGCAGTGTCCAACCCGACGCCTTACGTGCTGTTGTTCGTTTTAGGACTCAGCTTTGTTCTGCTATTGCTCGCGTTCCGATCGCTAATGATTGCCGCCGTTTCGATCCTGCTCAACCTGTTGTCGATCGGTGCTTCTTACGGCATCCTCACGCTCGTCTTCATCCACGGGATCGCGGCTGGCGCCTTCGGGTTCCAAAAGGTCACGGCGATCGACGCGTGGGTTCCATTGTTCATGTTCTCCGTTCTGTTCGCGCTCTCGATGGACTATCAGGTCTTCTTGATGAGTCGGATAAAAGAGCGCTACGACGAAGCCGGTTCAACCAAAGAAGCGGTTTCCGGTGGCGTCGCCTCGACGGCGCGCATCATCACCGGCGCGGCGCTGATCATCGTTGCCGTATTTGCCGGGTTCGCTCGCGGTCAGCTTGTCCAGTTCGAAGAGATGGGGTTCGGTGTCGCGGTTGCGCTGATCCTCGACGCATCGCTGATCAGGTTGGTTGTCCTCCCGAGCACCTTGAGTCTTCTCGATCACGGCAGCTGGTATCTGCCGCGGTGGCTGCAGTGGATTCCTCATTTCGAGGTCGAAGCGCCTAATACGACCTCGCGCAAGGATGCCGAATCCGACGGAGCTCTGCCCTTTGGAGCAGACGACGTCCTGACCGTCCGCGCCTAAGCGTCGGGCGAGAATTCGGAGCTCATTTCGCTGGGAGGGATCGGGCGAAAGCCGTTCCGCGGTCCACCCACGGCTTCAGCTGTCGATTCGTCCTCACTTGATCGCTATCGAGGCGTAGCCACCCCGCCATCTCACGGCCGCGCATTTCGAGCGGGCGTGCCGATGACTTGGCGATCAGGGCATCGGATTGGGCTGGATCGACCCGGACCATCAACCCGCCCTGACCGCTCGCTGCGACAGCCATGTTTCCCTGCACCAAAAAGGCGAGTCCGCCAAACATCTTCTTCTCGGTCACGTTCGGCTCGCTCGCGATCAAACCACGGATGCGCTCGGCAAGCTCTTGGTCATAGGCCATCGGTCGACTCCGATTTTGTTTTTAGTGAAGCTGGCGATGAGAAAGGATCGGATGGTGCCGCCGCGGCCTTCGTTGCGCACGGCGCCGGATGTCGAGCCGCGAGCCGGAGAGGCGAGCCCGGTGACTAAGTCCATCTGACCACGTCGTGTCGCGGCTCAGCCCAACTGCCGTGTTGATGAGCGAGATGTGGGAGAACGCCTGCGGGAAGTTGCCGACCAGGCGGTGGGCGACCGGATCGTACTCTTCAGATAGAAGACCGAGATCGTTTCGAAGCGACAACAATCGGTTGAACAAAGTCACCGCATCGTCGTGGCGTCCCATCAGTTCGTAGCAGTCTGCGAGCCAGAACGAGCACGGCAGGAACGCTCCTTCGCGCGTGGTGAGGCCGTCAACGCCAACGCCCTCACCAGTCGAGTAGCGAAGGACGAAGCCGTCAGAAAGGAGCTCGCGCTCGATCGCCTCGACGGTGCCGATGACGCGGGAATCGGTGGCAGGAAGAAAGCCGAAGATCGGGATCATGAGTGTGCTCGCGTCGAGCTCCTTCGAGCCGTAGTACTGCGTGAACGTGTTGCGCTCGGCGTCGAATCCGTTCGCCAGAACCTGAGCATGGATCTCGTCCCGAAGCGCTTTCCAGCGATCGACCGGCCCTTCGAATCCGAACTCACCGATGTCTTTCAGCGCTCGGTCCAAAGCCACCCAGGCGAAGACCTTCGAGTGTGTGAAATGACGCCTCGGCCCCCGCACCTCCCAGATTCCGTCGTCAGGTTGGCGCCAGCCGTCCTCTAAGAAGTCGAGCAGCGCCCTTTCGAGGTCCCACGCCGGCCCGGCGTCGTCACCGAGGCGCCGTGATTCATGCAGCATCGAGACCACTTCTCCGTACACGTCCAGCTGGAACTGACCGGCGGCGGCATTACCGGTGCGAACAGGCCGTGAGCCCTCATAGCCCGACAGCCAGTCGGCCTCGCGCTCGAACAGGTCCCGCTCGCCTGCCACGCCGTAGAGGATCTGGAGGTCCGACGGGTCGCCGGCGACGGCGCGAAGGAGCCAGTCCCGCCATGCGATCGCCTCGTCGTGGAACCCGGCGGCCATGAGCGAGCTGAGGGTGAGCGTCGCGTCTCGAAGCCAACAGAACCGATAGTCCCAGTTGCGCGGCCCACCGAGCGACTCGGGAAGCGAGGTCGTCGGAGCAGCCACGATGGCGCCTGTCGGTTCGTAGGTGAGCGCCTTCAAGGTGATGACGCTGCGCAGAACCGCGTCCGCCCACTCGTCGTCGCCCGTCGTCGCAAGTGCGGACCAGTCCTCCCACAGCCTCGTCGTCGCCCGAACGGCGAACAAAGCGTCGGTCGGGCGCGGGGGAGCGATGTGAGACGGGTGCCAAGCGAGCACGAAAGGCACGCGCTGGCCACGAGAAATCGTGAATTCGGCCACCGTCGTCATGTCCTGTCCACGTGTGTTGACAGGCGTCCAGAGCGCGAGCGCGTCCGGGCCGGCGACGGCAGAGAGAACGGATCCCAAACTCCGCACCCAAGGGACGACTCTTCCGAGCCCGAAGCGGATGACGAGGTCCATCCGCATGGCGACGGTCCCCTCGATGCCTTCGACGAGGCGGACTACCTCTGAGTACCGCCCTCGCTCGGGCATGCAGTCGGTGACGCGCACCGTCCCGCTGCCAGTGTCGAACTCGGTTTCCAATACGAGTGTCTTGTCTAGGTAGCGCCGTCGCTGGGCGAGCATCGGCGGCCCCTGTCCGGGAGGTGGACTCGCTTGCGGCGCTATCCGCCAGAAGCCGTTTGATTCGTCGCCGACAAGTCGCGCGAAGCAGGCTTCCGAGTCGAATCGCGGCAGGCACAGCCAGTCGATCGATCCGTCGCGGCCGACGATCGCCCCGGTGCAGGTGTCGCCGATGAGCGCGTAGTCCTCGATCCTTAGCGCCACTTGCAAACCCCCCAGTGTTCGATTATCGCCCGACAGTGGCTCGAATGTTCAACTCACGCACTGACCAGTTCCGACCGGCGTTCGGCGACCTTGCGCCTCGCTTATGCGCTGCGCGACGCCAGGCGAGGTGAGAGCGAAGCCGATGTCGGTATTCGAGGTCGACCGCGAGAAGACGACGCCGATCACTTGGCCGGTCGGAAGAACGAGCGGGCCACCGGAGTTTCCTGGTTCGACCTTCGCCTGCAGCTCGTAAACCTGACGGACGGTGAGCGACTCGCCGTAGATGTCGCGCCCCTCGGCGGTGAATTGATCGAGCACCCCGGCTGGCGAGACCGCGAGCGGACCCCCCTCGGGATAGCCAAGGAGGACTGCCTGCGCGCCGTGGTCGACGACCGAGGTGTCGACAGTGAGGGGAGGTATCCCGAGCGGAGCCGTGCGCAGAACGGCGACGTCGAAGCGTGAGTCGAAAAGCACCGGGGCAGCGCGAGATGACTGACCATTCTCGGCGAAGACGGTGATCGAGCTTGCCCCCGCGACGACATGCGCATTGGTGACGATGAGGTTGCCTTGAGCTTCGAATCCCGATCCTTCGAGCTCTTCGCCACATCCGAAGGCGATGACTTTGACAGTCGATGCCGAGTCGGCATGCGCAGCCTCGGCTACGTCTTTCCCGCTTGCGATGCGGATCTTTCCCGTGGGACCAGGAACGAGTCCGACGACGACTTGTGGGAATCCGTTCTGCGCCAAGTAAGCCTCGACTCGCGCAAACGCATCGGGAACCGGTGGCAACACCGCGTCGATGCCTCGCAGGACTGCGGAGTTGTTGATCTCGCTCGAAACAAGCGTCACCGGCGCGTTCACAAGCACCGAAGCGAACAGCCACAAAACGACAGCGGTTCCGGCGATGGCTAAGAGCGATCCGGCCAGCGCGTCGACGAGGCCGAGTCGTACCTTTCTAATAGCGTCCCAGGCTCGCATCCCAAGCTGGCGGGCGAAGCCTCCAAAGAGGGCGGCCGGAAAGACGAGAAGGGCCAGGGCGACAAAGGCCCGTTCCGGCGAGCCCGTGATGTGCGAGTCGACGGTGACGACGAGCAGCGCTCCGAGAATGACGCCGGCCAAGACGCCGACGAGGGTCGAGATCTGTACTGCAGCCCCGACGCGAAGTCCGTGCGCCGCCGAGCCGATGATGACGACGACGAGGATCGCGTCGAGGAAGTCCACCGAGCCGCCGCGTCCTGTCTAGCGGGGTCCCTTTGGGACCACGATCGGTTCGATTTGTAGGTCGCGGTAGTCGAAAAGGCACGAGTACTCGACGCCGAGAGCAGCGAAGGCACCTCTTGCCTCGTCGCCGCGATCAAGGAGTGTGCAGGCGTGGACGACGACTGCTCCGGTGGCGACGACGACGTCGTGCGCTTCGAGGAACGAGCGTCCGGTCGAAACCGTGTCCTCGAAGAGCACTACCTGTGCGCCGTCGATCACAGCACCTTCGACCCGCCGACGACTGCCGTGTGACTTCTCTCCTTTTCTGACCGAGAACCATTGCTTGTCTGCGAGAAGGGCGACGGCGTGGGCAACCGGGTCGGCTCCCATCGTCATCCCGCCTATGGCGTCGAACTCGACTCCGAGCCGGTCGAGGTGGGTGATGACTGCCGAAGCGGCGAGCCGGAGATCTCTGCCCCGTCCGACTGCACGTCGCAGGTCGACATAGTCGTAGCTCGTCGCGCCGGAAGAAAGCACGAAAGGAACCGCCGAGCGGGTGTAGCCCCGCTCTCGGACCAGCTCTAGGAGCTCTTCGAACCCGCCCCGCAACGGAGCTGTGTCGTCGGCCGAGCCGTCTGCGGGATCACTGGGCATTGCCCCGTGATCCTAAAGCCGTGCCCCATCTCCGAGAGGCCAGCTCAGGGCCGGTCGTTCAGGCGGTAACCGACGCCGCGGATTGTGACGATGTTCTTTGGCCGGTCAGGGTCTCGCTCGATGCGAGCCCGCAGTCGTCCGATCAACGTCGCGACAATCCTCGGGTCGCCGTCGTAGTCGAATCCCCAGACCTTTTCGAGGAGGTCGTCTCTTGTGACGACGCGACCGGCATGCGTGAGCAGCTCACGAAGAACTTGGAATTCCCGCAGCGGGAGCTCGACTTCTTCGCCGCGCACGGTGACCTCGTGGCGGGCGGAGTCCATCGTGATGTCGTTCGCGTGCAGGATGGGGGAAGCCCCGTCCGACTCGGCCGCTTGCCGCGCGCCGGTGTCGATCTGGCGGAGCTGTGCTCGGCGAAGTTGTGCGCCGATGCGCGCCACCAGCTCACGTATGCGGATCGGCTTCAACAGATAGTCGTCGGCTCCCACTTCGATGCCGACTACCACGTCGAATTCATCGTCACGCGAGCTGACCATGATTATTGGCGTCCCGATGCCACGGTCGCGGAGTTCTCGGCACAGCTCGATCCCCGAGTCGCCGCGCAGGACGACGTCGAGGAGGATCACGTCCGGGTGAATCGAGGCGACGGCTTCGAGCGCGTCGTTCGCCTCGCGTGCGGCGCTCACCGCCAAGCCCTCGCGCTCGAGCCCGAGCGTGAGCGCGAGGACCTGGTTGTCGTCGTCAGCGACCACGAGGACTCGAGGCCACTCGGTCCGGTCTTTCTCCGGAGCGATCGCGCTCGTCAGCCGGTCCTTTCCTCGGTACCTCCGTCATCACGATCGTTGCCGAATCCGATGACAACGCGTCATAAAGAGGGTGAACGGGATGTGACAGGGCGACGAAATCTCGTTGTCGATCCGACGAATTTCGAACCAGCCCGTCCCTTATTGAGAACTAGCGTGAATTCGTGGCCCGCCGTCTTTCCCGCCGTCCAGCACGGCTGTCGCGGCTCATCGCCGGGCCGATGCTGGGACGTCATCCCGCCTGGGCGCCGCAGCAAGTCTTCGATTCGCACGTTCACCGTGACGTCCGGGGCGGTGGATTTCGGGCTGCCGTCTTCGGGATCAGCGATGGACTCGTCTCGAATGTCTCGTTGGTCTTAGGGACGGCGGGTGCCCATCCGGGAGCCGGGGTCGTCCGGCTCGCGGGGCTCGCCGGCATGTTCGGTGGCTCGTTCTCGATGGCTGCCGGCGAATACATCTCGATGCGAACCCAGCGGGAGGTGTTCGAACACGAGCTCCGCGTCGAGCGTGAGGAGATCGCCTCCAAACCCGACTTCGAGCGTCGCGAGCTCGAAGCGATCTACAGACAGCGTGGGATCGACGCCGACACCGCCTCTCGTATCGCCGAGCAGTTGATGGCCGATCCGGAGACTGCGCTCGAGACGCATGCTCGAGAGGAGCTTGGCCTCGACCCGAACGAGCTCGGTTCGCCGGTCCAAGCAGCGTTGGCGTCATTCGTCACCTTCGCGGTCGGAGCGATCGTTCCGCTCATCGCCTTCCTCGGCGGATCTTCTGGGACGACCGCCGTCGAGTGGGCAATCGCGCTCACTGGAGCGACCGCCTTGGCCATAGGCGGAGCCCTTTCGAGGATCACAAAGAGGCCGCCGATCTTTTCCGCGCTGCGCTCGCTGTTCGTCTGTGCGATTGCTGGCAGCGTCACCTACGGAATCGGCGCCGCCGTGGGCGTCACAGTGGGGTGAGCCGAATGCTCGCCCGCCGGCGTGCCTCAGACGCTGCCAGACGGACGTGCCTCATCGTCCGTCACGCAGACGCCCTCGGGCGCTCGAGTTGGCGAAAAGACGACCTCGAGCGACCGCTATCGAACAAGGGCAAGCGCCAGGCTGCTGAGATAGCCGTCAAGCTGGCGGGATCTTCTGTGAGGCAGATCCTTTCGAGCCCCGCCGAGCGCTGCCTTGCGACGGTCGCGCCGTTGGCGAAGACAGTCGGCGTCGAGATCGAGCGAACCGACTTTCTCGTCGAAGGCTCTGACGGTGCGGCCGCCCTCCGCAGACTCGTGAGCCTGGCTTCGAAGCTTCCCGCCGAGGCGACCCTCGTCGCGTGTTCGCACGGCGACGTCATAACTGCGGCGCTCCACGAGCTCGTCAGCTCTGGAGTGATTGAAAAGGGGCCCCCTACAGTCCAAAAAGGCGGGGCGCTCGATTTGACGCTCGAGAAGGGCTCGGTGAGGAGGGCCGAGTTCGTCGCGCCTTTCGCTTAAGAGCCCTCACTCAGCGGACTCCGAAACCGTCACCCGTTCGATGACGATGCGCTCCTTCGGTTTTCCCGACGGTGATCCCACCGCTTCGATCGCGGCGATGACGTCAAGTCCCAAGACGGCCTTGCCGAACAGCGAGTAGAGCGGGGGAAGCGCAGCGCCGTTTGGTCCCGAAATGATGAAGAACTGGCTGCCATTCGTGTTCGGACCGGCGTTCGCCATCGCGAGGGATCCGATCTCGTAGCGGCCTGGCTGTGGGAGCTCGTC
>Ga0209167_10002252_pt1 | contig 10569 bp, 9 predicted proteins | sample Coa_R1_9_FD_187154 | JGI IMG/M metagenome (GOLD analysis project Ga0209167, IMG submission 187154) | Surface soil microbial communities from Centralia Pennsylvania, which are recovering from an underground coalmine fire - Coalmine... | ecosystem: Environmental > Terrestrial > Soil > Unclassified...
GCGGACGCGGGGAAGGGGTTGGCAGAGTGCAACGATGTGATGCAGCGATACGCCACACCACTCTGCAACGCCCGACCAGCCCTGGATGCAACAATGCTTGGTTATTTGAGTCTGTTTCGGCATTGCACGGAGGTCCGCCAGCGTTAGATGCAGCTGCCTGTTGACCAATCCACCGACTTCCAGGCTATAATCTGCAAAATTATCGCGCGCCATCGCCAAATAGCTCTCTTCTACTGGCGGGCGGCCGTTTACCCAGAAATGGGGCGAGATGTCCGCAACGGAGTAATACTGCGCGGAAAGTTCATGACCGAAGAGAAGCGTGCGAAGCGGGTCTGTGATCGACTGAGTTGTTTTTTGAACCATGCGGGGATGGTGACGCGAGCACAGGGTGGTCAGAACGTGGATCGCGGCGACGCCCGTCAACCCGGCAAGCCAGACCATGAAAGCCAGCGCCAAGCGGGGGTTGTGCGTCTCTCCCAGAACAATCAGCGCCAACTCTCTTCGAAAACCATGCAGAGCCACGATTGTGACGTGTCCGATGAAGAATACGATGAAGCTGCAAAGAGCCAGGAAATGGAGACTCCGTGCGCCCTGCCGTCCGTGAAAGAGTTTGAGGTATCGTGGAAAACGAGCGGCGACGGCGGGGGACATCGCCATACCGGTCGCGATGCTGAACGGTGCGAGTAAGAATACGACTGCCGCATAGCTCAACTGCTGGAGTGCGTTATATGCTCCCGGCGTTTCCACGATGCGAAAACTTAGATAGCTGAGCATTGCGTACCACGCATCCTGGATAACCTGCCAGGAAGTCGGGATGAGGCGCCGCCACTCCGGCGTGACAAATAGCATCACGACGTATGCCAACCCTGTTAGTAGCCACGCGTAATCAGCGAGAAAGTGCCAGTGCCGTCCGAGACCTAGATTTGCATGGCCCGGCAGCGCAATCGCAGACGGGAATGACGTTTCCTCGTCACTCGCGGTCCAGAGGCGGTCCTTAGATCGCTGCTTCTTGGTGAACTTGAGCCACTCGCTGCCGGGCGTGCAGTGATCGTTCCAGTAAAATCTCGGATGTGCGCTCAAGATCTCGATACCGCTGCGGACGAGGAGCGACAGGAGGAGAAAATTGAAGAAATGCGCCGCGCGGAGCCATAACGGAAAGTCGAGAACCCTCACTGCGACATGCTCCCGAATCTGAGCCTACGGGTTTCATGCAGGGCCTCTCGAAATCCAACCAAATGAATCAAAATAGTTACTCTATTCCGGTTTTGACGCGGCGGGGCCCGCGGCGACGGCGCTCACCAAAAGCGCAGAGCGGAGGGGCTTCGACAGGAGCTCGTCCACCATTTGAACTTCCGGTTTTCCATCCAGATCCGGCGTCCAGCCGGAGAGCACGACGATCCGCAGGCCGGGAGCGGCAGCGCGAAACTCGCGAATGAGCGCTAGACCGTCTTCGGTTTCCGGCAAGCGAAGGTCGAGGACGACACTGTCCGGATTGGTCTTGGAAAACAACAATCGGGCCGCTGCAACATCGCCGGCGGTAGAAACCTGATGACCCTCGCGTTCGAGAATCAGTTTGCGGAGCTCCAGACCCGCGGTGTCATCATCCACCAGCAGCAAGCGCGCCATCAGGAGAACTTGACGCCGGCGATCACCAGTTGCGGCATCACCTGATTCCAGCTTCCCGGAATTTCATCGAAGGGCAGCCGGAAAGATTTCGTTTCACCCGGCTTCAGCCCGCCGGTGCGGCCACCCACGATGGGCACGCGCGCGCGCAGGATGGTCTGACCGTAGACGTCGCGGAAAATGCAGTAGATTTCGACGACCTCGAGAGGCCGCGCGCCCGCATTCCCGATCTTGCCTTGAATCTCGATGACCCGCTGCGACAAATAACTATCGGTGGCCTTCATTTCGACGTCGCTGAGCTGGAGGTTCTGCACGTACCCCTTGGCTTCCGGCGTCAGCGCGAGTTTCTCGGCGGATTGCTTCGAGGAGTATTGCAGATAGGCGAAAATCACCCCGCCTAGAAGCACCAGCGCTGCGGCGACGTACAGCATCGGCCCGAAATCGACCGATGAAGTCTTGTCCCGGGCGAGGGCAGGTTCACTGGCCACTGATGGTCATCTCCCGAATCAGAATAGTGGGAGCGGCGATCGATCCGCGGAACTCTAGATCGGAGCCCACCTGGTCAATCTCGAACAGCATCTGCTTCAAATTCCCCGCGATTGTGATCCCCGAAACAGGATACGTCAATTCACCATTCTCGATCCAGAGGCCGGCGGCGCCGGAGGAATAGTCGCCGGTCACGGTGTTGGCGCTGCCGCCGATCAGTTCCGTGACATACAGGCCACTGGCAACTCCCGCGATGATTTCCTTGGGTGGATGCGCCCCGGCTTCGATGAAGAAGTTGCCAGGGCCGACTCCCGCGTTGCCGGTGATGCCGCGCGAGGCGTTGCCGGTAGTCTTCAGGCCTAGCTTCCGCGCCGTGTAGGTATTCAGCAGGTAGCTTTTCAGTACTCCCTTTTCGATGACCACGGTGCGGCGCGATGCCACGCCTTCATCGTCGAAGGGGCACGTTCCGAATAGGCCGGGGATGGTTGCGTCGTCGATCACGGTGAGCTTCTCCGAGGCGATGTTCTCGCCCAACTTGCCCGCCAGAAACGACGCGTGGCGGTAGATGGCGCCGCCATTGACGGCGTCGAACAGATCGCCCAGCAGCGACCGTGCCGTACGAGGCTCAAAGATCACCGGAGCTTTTTGCGTGACTGCCTTGCGCGGGTTGAGACGGCGCAAAGCGCGCTCGGCGGCATGGCGGCCGACTTCTTCCGGCGATTCCAGGCGCGCTGCGGACCGCGCGACCGTATGCCAGTAATCGCGCTCCATCGACCCGTTCTGCCTGGCAACCGGAACCACGCTCAAGCCACAGCTCGATGAGACGTAGCTGCCGACGAATCCGCGCGAATTGGCGAATACCCGCCGGCCGACGTGCGAATCGAAGGATGCGCCCTCCGAATTCTGGATGCGCGGATCAGCTGCGAGCGCCGCGCTCTCGGCTTGGCGCGCTTGCGCGATCTTCCACTCCGTATCCATGCCCGCCACGCTTTCATCGAAGAGGTGCAAGTCGCCTGTGAGCGAACCGAGATCCTCGCGCTCGGGAAGGCCGGCATGCGGATCTTCGCTGGTGATTTTCGCGAGCTCAAGCGCGGCGTGGACCATTTTCTCGATGCCAGCGGGCGAAAGATCGGAGGTGTAGGAAGAACCGGTTCGCTGCCCCACGAGCACGCGAATACCCGCGCCCCGCGAACCCGCTTCCTTGAGGCTCTCGACTTCGCGCATGCGAACGCTGGCTGAGAACTCTTCGCCTTCAGAGATGGTACATTCGGCATCGGTCGCTCCACCTTTTAGCGCGCGCTCGACCGCGCCGGAGGCGATTTGTTCGAGCTCGGTCATGCCGCTGTCCCGCCCACGGTCATGCGGTCAATCTTCACGGTGGGAATGCCGACGCCCACCGGGACGCTTTGACCTTCCTTGCCGCAGACGCCCATGCCCTCATCGAGCTGCAGGTCATTGCCGACCATGCTCACGTACTTCAGCGCCTCAGGCCCATTGCCGATCAGCGATGCGCCGCGCACTGGCCGTGTCAGCTTTCCGTTTTCGATGAGATAGCTTTCCGTCGCGGAGAAAACGAAGTTGCCGCTGGTGATATCCACCTGGCCGCCGCCGAAGGTCGTGCAATAAAGGCCCTTCGAAACGGAGCGCACGATCTCTTCCGGATCGCTCTCGCCCGCCAGCATGTAGGTGTTGGTCATGCGCGGCATGGGGATGTGCTGATAGCTTTCGCGGCGGCCGCTGCCGGTTGAAGTGGTCCGCATCAAGCGGCTCGACAACTTGTCCTGCAGGTAGCCGCGCAGCACTCCGTTTTCGATCAGCAGGTTTTGCTGCGTGGGCATGCCTTCGTCGTCGACGTTGAGCGAGCCCCGGCGATTTCCAAGGGTTCCGTCGTCGATCACGGTACACAGGGGGCTGGCGACCTGCTCGCCGATGCGCCCGCTGAAGGCCGAAGTGCCCTTGCGATTGAAGTCGGCTTCGAGTCCATGCCCGACGGCTTCGTGCAACAAGATGCCGGGCCAGCCGGGGCCGAGCACCACGGTCATCTCGCCGGCCGGCGCGTCCACGGCATCCAACTGGACGATGGCTTGACGGGCCGCTTCGCGCGCGAAGTGCTCGGGCGTCTTCTCGTTCAGGAAAAAATCGAGCATAACGCGCCCTCCGCCGCCGGAGTAGCCGTGCTGCGGTGTTCCGTCGCCTTGCCGGGCGAGCACCATCACGCTCATCCGCGCCATGGGCTGGCGATCGAAGCTCAAGCGCCCTTCACTGGTGGCCACCAGCACGTTACGCAAGCTGTCGGCGTAGGTGGCCTGCACCTGGAAGACCCGCGAATCGTAGGCGCGCGCAGCGCGGTCGGCGCGTTTCACAAGATCGACGCGCTCTTCGAGCCCCATCTCATTAGGGGCGCGCAGCATGGGATAAAGATCGTGCGGCCGGGCCTGCTCGAATCCGGATTTCACAACCGTGGCGGGGCCGCGGGCAATGTGAGCGGCTACGCGTGCGGCTTTGCGGATTTTCTCGGGGCTCAGATCGTCGCTGTAGGCGTAGCCGGTGCGCTCCCCTGCAATGACGCGGACGCCCACGCCCAGCGTCACGCCTTCGGTGGCGCTTTTGACGATGCTTTCGTCGATGCCGATCGAACTCGTGGCCAGGTATTCGAAGTACAGATCGGCGTATTCGCCGCCGGCCGAAAGCGCCTCACTCAGGTACGATTCAAGATCGCGCTCGGTGATGGCAAACCGTTGGGCGAACAGCGACGCGGAAAAGCTCATACTTCGAGCGTATCACGCGGTTGTTCGACGCCAGACATCGAAGATCAAATCTTAGGAGGGCCCTCGGATCCGCTGCATTTACCCGCACGGCGGCGAGTCCGTTTCATAACCCGCAACGGAGTGGGACCGATCATGTACCGGCAACATCCACCGCACGCAGGCCCTCGCAGCCGTATCTAGAAAGGCGCTCCTGGCCGGTCCAAGCTCTCCGGTGACGAGCGCTCGAACTCCTTGCCTAGAACATAAACCACGGCGGCGCGAAGGGCCGGCAAGGTGAAACGCGAAGTTGCAGGAGCGATGGGGAATCGAGGCGGTGGGAGAGGCGGGACTGAACTACTCGAACAAATCGGAGGGTGTCACTTCCACGCCCAGCTCGGGAACCGATAGCGAGGGCACTTCGTGCAGGCCGGTTTCGGAGGTGTACATGCGCTGCGAGTGGGGGTCCACCAGCCAGACGTGGGGCACGCCCCAGGACTTGTACTCCTCCAGCTTGGCGCGGACTTCGCTGAGCCGGTCGTCGGGCGAAAGGACTTCGATGGCGACCAGCGGCGGAGACTCCGGGACCAAGCCCGGCTCGGCAGGATGGAACACCGCAACGTCCGGGATCAAGTAAAGGCCCGTCCGAATCTTCATTCGTGTTTCCACGCAGGCAAACACGGGCAGCTTTTTCCGCAGGGCCGCGAAAAACGCCACAAGCAAGGCTTGCGTCTTTCCGTGCAGGTAATCGGGCAAAGTTCGCTCCACCAGTTCGCCATCCCGGTACTCGCGGTCGAGATCCCGGAAGCTGGTGTGCAGATATTCGTCGACGGAAACACCGGCTCTGGCGTCCATGTGCACGTCCTTATACACAAGGATATCAGGGAGACGTTTTCTTAAGGTTGCCTGACCGCAACGACGCGCAACCTTCGATAATCGAGCGTCCAGGCGCCGTCGCGATAGCACTGAGGGCGAAGCTTTTGAGCCACGGCGCGCCAAATTTCTTTCTGTCGCACGTCCGGCATGCCGGCGACGATGCTCGCGCCGAACACCGCCAGCCAGTGTTCCATCCCGTCCTCGCCTTCCACACGGGTCGGGCGATCGAAGAGTTCCGCGCGGCGCACTTCGAGCCCGTGAGTCTCGAGCAGCGACGCATATTCTCCGATGGACGGAAAAAACCAGGGGAGTCCCACCGGTCCCAGCACGTGGCGAATCACGTTGACCACGGATTGGATGTTGCCGCGCCCGCCCAGCTCGGCCACAAACCGCCCGGCCGGCTTCAGGGCGCGCGAAACGCAGGCCGCGACTGCTCCCGCATTCTTCACCCAGTGCAGCGCGGCGTTCGAGAACACGGCGTCGAGCGGCTGGTCGACCGAGAAATTCGTGGCGTCGCCGACGCGGAAATCGAGCGACGGGAAATTGGCGCGGGCCTGTGCGATCATCTCGGGTGAGGCGTCGATGCCGAACGCCACCGCGCCCCTATGGGCGATCGCGGCGGTTAACTGGCCGGCTCCGCAGCCGAGATCGAGAATTCGCTCGCCCGCTTGCGGGGCGAGAAGATCGAGCAGCGCCTCGCCGTATTGAAAAACGTAAGAGTAGCGTTGTTGGTAGTCTTGCGGGTCCCAACTCATTAGAGGTGTCTCATTAAGGGTTTTGCGCGCAGCGAAAACCCACGTCCGGGGCGGAAAAGTTCTCGGGGATCGGCTTGCCTTGGCTGGTGGGGGCTTCGGAAAGAGGCGTGTTGAAGGAGCCGCCGCGGATCTCGGGCCCGCTGGCGCCTTCCACCATCTCCCAGGCATTGCCGACCAGTTGGTAGAGGGGCGACGCGGCGAAGGAGCGCACCGGCATCAGCGCGTGCCGGCTCAGCGCGGGATTGTCACGGACATTGGCGCGCGAAGGATCTTCGGCGTCCCCCCACGGGAAGCGGTTCCCGTCGATTCCGCGCGCCGCGCGTTCCCATTCGAGTGCCGTGGGCAGCCGCTTGCCCTTCCACCGCGCATAGGCGCGCGCTTGCGCCACGGTCACGTTCACGACTGGCAGGTCGGCGGGGCCGGCGGGTGCCAGGCATTGAGCCGCGGGCCGGGTTGCGCGGCAGAATTCGGCGAAATCGGCGTTAGAGACCTCGGTTTCGTCGATGAAGAAGGCCGGGAGCGTGACCGTCTTCCTTTCTACGCCAGAGCGAAACGAACCCGCCGAGAAGTAGATCATGCCGGGCACGCCGGGGCTTTTGCGAAACCACAACAGGGCTCCCATGGTGCTGACGACGACGGCGACCACAGTGATCATGCCAATCACCAGAGGCCGGCCGGATCGGGTGGAGTTGGCGGTCATCAGCCGGGCAGACGATTGCGGCTTAATGCCGATGCTCCTGCTGGGTTACCGTGCAATGCGTCTCGGCCAGAGAGCAGCGGAGGTGCTCAAACTGGATGGTGGTGTGGCGGATGTCGAAGCGGTCGCACAGCACGTCGTTGATCCGCCGCAGGATGGAATGGCTGGCCGAGGGAGGCATGTCCTCGATCAGCACGTGGCAGCTCAGAGCGCGCGATTCCGAACCGAGGCTCCAGATATGGAGGTCGTGAACGTCGACCACGCCCGGCACGCGGCTGAGCGCGTTGGTCACTTCGGCGAGGTGTAGGCCCTTGGGTAGCCCTTCGAGAAGAATATTCAACGAATCGCGGATGATGTCCCAGCCGGTCCACACGATGGCGATGCCGATCAGCATCGACAGCAGGGGGTCGATCACCTGCCAGCCGGTGTAGCGAATGACCAGGGCTCCGGCGACAATTGCGAGTGAGCTGGCCGCGTCTCCGGCCATGTGAATCCAAGCCGCGCGCACATTTAGATCGTGGTGATGTGTTCCATGCGCTCCCAAGGCCGAGGCAATCCCCAGATTGAGCAGGAAGGCCGCGCCGGCCACCACCATCATGGTGGACGCAATCACCGGTTGGGGATGGATCAGCCGGCGATAGCTCTCATAAAAAAGACCGAGAGCCAGCACCACCAGCATCAACGCGTTGACAAAGGCGGCTAGTACGCCCGCGCGCTGGTAACCGAAAGTCCTTACATGATCACCCGGCCGGGTCCGCACATAGACGCCGAGAGCGGCTAGCAGAAGCGCGAACGCATCGGTGAAGTTGTGGCCGGCATCGGAAAGCAGCGCCAGGCTGTGGGCGCGCAAGCCAGCGGCGGTTTCAAAGACGACAAAGGCCGCCGTCAGCGCAAGCGAGAAGAACAGGACGCCTGGCGTGGTTCGTTTCGCAGGCGCATGCTGGTGGCCTGTACTCATCCACTTTTATCGTACAACTACTTTCTGGGGCCAAGGCGCTGGAGTTCGAGTGGCGCAGGAAGACGCGGGACGGGCGGAGGTGGCTGGCCGAGCGTTCTCCTATAATCGGACAGAGGAGTTTCTATATGGTGAAAAGAATTGTGGTTCTTTCGCTCTCCCTGGCCGGGGTGACCTCGATTGCTTCCGCTCAGGCGCCGGCCAAGCCGCTGTATGTGTTGGAGGACTCCTATCTGCGCTGGCGCTTGACGCCCGCCGAGCAGGCTTATCTGTCGATCGACGGCAAGCATCTCAAGCAATACGTCGAGGAGCAGACCGCGATTTCGCGCCGCTACCGGGATCACGGCCATCCCCAATTCTGGGGACGCATCACGGGGACCGAAGCGGACGCCGAGAACGCGCAATGGCTGCTGGAAAAGTTCCGCAAGATCGGCCTCTCGGACGTGCGCGAACAATCGATGGATCTGCCGCCGCAGTGGACGCCCGCATCGTGGTCGGTGGCCGCATCGGCCGGCGGAAAAACCGTCACGCTTGAAACCGCGCAACCTACCTCGACCAGCCCCGGCACGACCCCCGATGGCCTGGACCTGGAGGCGGTGGATGTCGCCCTGGCAAGCGAGGGCGATCTGGCGGGGCGCGATCTCCGCGGGAAAGCAGTCTTCTTCTACAGCGCCGATTACACATCGCGCCAGGCTCCGATTTCCGACTATGCCATCAAGCGCATCGGCGAGCGTGGGGCTGCCGCTATTTTCGTGATCGTGGGGCTACCGGGCAATTTGCGAACCCAGTTCTACCCGGTTGGCAGCACGGTTCCCACGTTCTCTCTGGGCCTGCAGGACGGAATCGCGATCCGCGACCTGATCGGCCAGTCGCGGGGCGGCCAGGCGCCGCGAGTCAAAATCCGTCTGGAGGTAAAGAACGTACCCAATTTGAAGACGGCGACGGTGTGGGGCTCTCTGCCGGGAACCAGCGATGAAAGCGTTTATGTGGTCGCTCACCGCGACGGATGGTTCGAGGGCGCGGTTGACAATGCCTCGGGCGTGGCGACCATGCTGGGGCTGGCGGAGTACTTCGCCAAAATTCCCAGAGAACAGCGGCGCCGCACCATTTATTTTCTAGGGACCAGCGGCCACCACGACAACGGCGGTATGACGGGCCACTGGCTGGCCGATCACAAGGAGTTGCTCGCCAAGACGGCGTTGATCATCAACTGCGAGCACACCTCCGCCGAGCAACTGGTGTACAGGGGAGGAACGATTCGAAGGAGCAACACGACTGTGCCGCTGCGATGGTACGTGGGCGGAAGCCCGAAGCTGGAACAGATCGTGGTCAAGGCTTACGACGAATTCGGAGTGGCGACCTACGCCGAGCCGGAGCCTACGGCTGGGGGCGAGATGGGCCCCTACTACCTGCTTGCCCCATCGCTGCAGTTGATTGAGGGTAACCTGTATTGGCATTCCGATCGGGAAACCGCCGAATTTGTTCCGCCGACCGGATTGGCGGCCTCGACGCGCGCTTATGCGAAGATCATCACGGACATAAACCAGTTGGCTCTTAAAGACATTGTGCGGCCGCAAGCGACCGAGGCGCGGCGGTAGGCCAATTTAGGATTGTGCCGTAGCGAGCGGACTCTTCTCCCGCCAGCGCTTGGCTTCTTCGGGGCGGCCGGCCTGCTCTTCCGCCTGCGCCAGGGCTGCGATCGCAAATGCATACTGAGCGCCTGCCCGCCGCTCCAGCACCGGAATCGCTTGCGTGAGCAGCTCGCGAGCTTGCGAGGTGCGCCCCGCTTGCAGATAAAGGATCGCGAGGCGAGTCTGCGCGTCGGCGGTCTGGTCCCGATCGGCGCCCACCTGCCGCGCCCGCAACGCGAGCACGCGTTCGTACTCGCTCGCGGCGCCATCGAGATCGCCCGATTCCTCAAGCGATGCCGCCAGGTGATAGAGATCCTGGGCCGCTTCGTGCGAATCCGCGCCGGAGACCGAGCGGTGAATCCGCAGCGCGCGCCGCAGGCAGTGTTGCGCTTCGGTATGATCGCCTTTTTCGCGGTACAGAACGCCCAACTCGGCAAGGCCGTTGGCGGTTTCGATATGATCGGCGCCGAAGGCTTTTTCGGAGAGCTTGACCGCCCGCTCGAAGGCCTGCAACGCTTCGCCGCGACGAGCGCACTTCAAGAGCGCCGTTCCCAGCTTGCGTGAGCACTGGGCTAGCCTCGCATGGTCGGGCCGGGGCTGCGCGTTTTCACGCCGGACGATCTCCTCGATGGTCGTTTGCGCGTCGCCATACTTGCTCTGATCCAATTCGAGCTCGATCAACTCGTCCAGCGCCCGCATGGACATTGCATGATCTTTCCCCGCCAGATCGGCGGCTTGACGCAAGTTCTCTTCCGATTCTTCGAACTTGCGCTGGCCGCGCTGCGCCCTCGCCAAGCCGACC
>Ga0209167_10002253_pt1 | contig 10566 bp, 9 predicted proteins | sample Coa_R1_9_FD_187154 | JGI IMG/M metagenome (GOLD analysis project Ga0209167, IMG submission 187154) | Surface soil microbial communities from Centralia Pennsylvania, which are recovering from an underground coalmine fire - Coalmine... | ecosystem: Environmental > Terrestrial > Soil > Unclassified...
CGGCCCCGCGGGGCTGATATTGTCCACCCCTTTGACCGTTGCCTCGTCGTACTCGGCCGCAATTTCCGCAATTCGCGGCGTTGCCGCCGGCCGCGCATCTCTACCAGCGGCTGTTGGCGATGGACCCGCAGGATGCGCGGGTCGTGGTCGATGCCTTTCTTAATGACGGTACGCTCACACAGCTCTACGACGCGGTGCTGGCCCCGTGCCTGGCATGGCGGAACAGGACAGGCACAGGGGCGCAATCGACTCTGTGCGCGAGGAATTTCTTTTCTCAACATCAACGAGCTGGTGGCGGAATTTGCCGAATATGCCGAAGACAACCGGGCGGAAATGGGCTTCGACGGACGGATTCTGTGTGTGCCGGCGCAGGACCCGGCGGACGAAATCGCAACGGCAATGCTGGCCCAACTGCTTGAACAGCGCGGCTGCGCGGTGGTTTCCTTTCCGGGAGGCGCGGAATTGGACCAGATGCTGCACCTGATCGGTCCCGAGTCGGGCGATGTGGTCTGCATCTCGGCGCTGCCGCCCTACGCCTTCGGGCCCGCGCGAACCATCTGCCGCCGCCTCCGCTCGCACTTCCCCGGGGTGCCGGTGATCGTGGGCATTTGGGGTTTTGCCGTCGACCCGATGAAGGCTATGGCCCGCTTTGGGCCACACGCCTCCGGACCACTTGTACGTAAGCTTCGAGCAGGTCATCGAGCACATCCGGACCGGGGATCGGGTCCTAACGCACCAGTGATCGCGCCCTTGGATTCGGCACCGCCAGCGTGTGGCAATGCAGATGCTCGAGTCACGAAGCGAAAGGCGCGGTTAAAGAGAAGGCCGGACAAGCCACCAACAACCCGAACCTGACGGCCGAAGGCCAGGATGAGAAGGCGGCCGGGAAGGTTCAGAAGAAGGTTGGCCAGGTGGAGAAGGTATTCGAGAAATAGATGGGCCGGATGGCGCCGCCAACGAGGTTATTGTGAACAAGACACTGGGAATTATTCTTATCGCTCTGGGTCTGGTGGGCCTGATATGGGGTGGGTTTTCCTATACGACCAGACAAAAAGTCGTGGATATCGGTCCGATTCATGCTACTCGCGATAAAACGCACAGCGTACCGCTTCCTCCCATCGCGGGCGCATTGGCCCTGATTGGCGGCGTTGTGCTCCTTGTGACGGGGAAAAATACATAGCCGGGTTGAACGCCTCAGGATGCTGGCCGGAGGGCCAGCGGCAGGGCCGCAGCCAGGCCGAAGCCCCGCCCCACGTCATTGCAGCTTCAGGTATCGTGGAAGGCTTTCAGCGGAACCGCCGGAGGCCCGGGCGAGACTTAGTTTCGCCACGTTATGGGCGAAGACGCTGTTGATGTAGTCCAGTTCAGCGGACGCAACCGAGGACTGCGCCTGCGAAACCTCCACTGAATCCGTGATACCGGCATCGAAACGCTGGCGGGTCAGTACCAGGGTATCGCGTGTCACATCGAGGTTCTGACGGGAGACCTCAACCTGGCTGGTGGCCGCCTGCAGATCGAGAAACGCGTTGCGCACTTCGCTCTCCACGCGGCTGCGGAGATCTTCCATCTCCGCGCGGCGCTGCGCGAGCGCGGCACTCGCCTGTTCGATATCGCCTTCCGTGCGGCCGCCACGCCAGATCGGGAAGCTGAGGGTTCCGGAGAATGAGAACGTCCCGTGCGATTCCGAAGGATTCGTTCCAATAACACCGTAATCGGCGTTCACGGCCAGAGTGGGCAGGCGTTCGGCGCGGGCCGCGGTCAGAGTGCGCTCCGCGGCGCGAATCTGCGCATCCGCGGCTTTGATGTCCGGACGCTGCATCAGTGCCTGCATGACGGCTTGTTCCTGATCGACCACGGGCGCATCGGCGAAAGGCACATCGTCCGTCAGATCGAAGCGATCGTTCGGAGGCAGACCGGTGAGGCGGGCCAGGTTGATTTTCTGCTTGGCCAGATCGTTTTGCAGAGAAGCCAGGCGCTGCTTCTGCGTGAGAACCTGGACCTGGCTCTTGTTGACGTCGATCTGGGCGAGCAGCCCGACACCACGTTGCTGCGCGGTCTGGTCGTAGAGGGCGTTGGCTGTGTCGAGCTGCGCCTGTGCCGATGCGACACGTGCGCGCGCGGCGATCACCTGAAGGTAAGCGCCGCCGACCGCTAGCACCACCATGTCCTTCGAATCCTGGGCGAAGAATTGATCGGCGTGGAGCGTTTCTTTGGCGGAACGGTAGTTGTTCCACGCGGTCAGGTCCGCCACAGACTGCGTCAGGCGCGCCCGCAAATCGAAATAATTGAACGGTCCCACGATCGACGGAATGTTAAAGCCAGGAAATGGGGAAGAGAAGCGGAAACCCGACGCTTTGAGGTCGGTCTGCTGCACAGTTTCCGACAGGCTGCCGTTCAGGTTCGGCAGCAGGGCGCTCCTGACGACCGCGAGTTGCCCGTGCGCCTGCCGCATGGCCAGACTCAGACCGACCGAGCCGAGGTTGTATTCGAGGCCGCGCGCAACGGCGTCGCGCAGGGAGAGCTTGCCGGAAAACGGCTTTGACGCGCTCGACGCGCTGCCTGCATAAGGCCCGGCTGTCTGGATGGCGGGGTTGATGGTGTTGACGCTGTTCGTTGTGCCGGCGATGGGCGACTGAGTCGCAGTCACAGAACCCGTTTCACCCGTTCTGCCCGAGAGCGGGACCTGGTTTGCCTGCGCGCCCCCCGACGCGCCGGCAGGCGCGCCGAATTGTCCTAAAGCGCTGGTTGTCAACATGAGCCCGATCAAAAGTGGGGCGGGGCTTCGGCCCTGCCGCTGGCCTTCCGGCCAGCGTCGCGTGGCGAAAACTAACTGGCGTCTCGACACGATTTGGGGGCGATTTGTGGCAAGCGGCGCCGAAGCGCCGGCCCTACAGGTATCGGAAAATTGGATTCTTTTTGTCATTGGTCCTAACTGAGTTGTTTACGGAAGCGCCAGACGCTGGCCGATATCATGACGAACGCGAAAATCGAAAGCACGAGAAAGTTGGGCCAGAGCGCTTCGAATCCGCTGCCTTTGATCATGCTGGAGCGCGCAATCACGCTGAAATGGCGGATCGGATTGATCTTTACCAACGGCTGCAGCCAGCCCGGAATGGCTTCCGCCGGGGTGATGGCGCCCGAAGCCGTGGTAAACAACGGATTGACGAAAAAGCTTGTCAATTGGGCCTGGAAAGCCGAATGCGTGAAGGTCGCGATCACGGTCCCGATGCCGATGCCTCCGAGTACGCACAATGCCGAGCCGCTCAGCAGGACGAAGATACTGCCCTGAAACGGCACATCGAAGGCGACCTTTATCAGAACCGTCGCGAATGCGACCATCAGAAAAAGCACCAGAAACAACGGTGCGATTTTGGCGACTATGATTTCATAGGTGCCGGCCGGCGACATGAGCAATTGTTCGATGGTGCCGGCTTCGCGCTCCTTCACCATCGAAGTGGATGCCACCATGGAACCGTTCATGACGAGCAGCAGACCGAATATTCCGGTCACCACGAACCATGAAGCGACGAGCCCGGGATTGTAGAGATAGGCTCCCGTCAGCCGGGCCACGCCCCGGTGGCTGACATCGGAAACCGTGATCTGGGTGAATTTCGAGTGCAGCCCGCTGGTGGGGAGGCCGGCATTATAGGTCTGAATCACGCCTTCCGCGTAACCCTGCGCGATGGCGGCGGTGTTGGCGTTCATCGCGTTGAGCAGAAGCTGCACGGTGACGGGGCGCCCGCGCTGCAGATCTTTGGCGTATGTGAATGGGATGATCACACCGGCGTCGACATCGCCGCGGCTGATGGCGTCGCCGAGCTTTTCGACGGAGTAGTAATATCCGGCCAGCTTGAAGCTCTTACTCTCGGTAAGCGTCGAGGTGAGTCCCCGGCTCTCCGGCGTGCGGCTGTCGTCGATGATTCCCAGCTTCAGGTTCGACACCGTGGCATTGAGAACCAGGGTGAAAAGCAGCAGCTGCATGGTGGGAAAAACAACCAGCGACATGGCGAGCCTTCGGTCGCGGCGCATTTGCGCGAATTCCTTCTTCAGCAACGCGCGGATCCGATAGCCGAAAAAGAATTGAATCAGTTTTTTCATATCTTCCTACGCTTTCAACTGCATGCGGCGCATGTTGCGCCATGCCAGGCCGTAGAAGGCCGATCCGGTAAACCCGATGATAAGAACCTTCCACCACTGCGCGGGCCAGCCGCCGCCTTCGAGCAGCGCGTCGCGCACTATATCGATGTAATACCGGCCCCAGATAAAGTTCGAGAGCCAGCGGATCTGAATGGGAACGTTCTGCAGCGGATAGATCAGCCCGGAGAGCATGAAGACCAGCAGGAAACCACCCATCATCACCATCTGCATGGCGACCTGCTGGTTGGGAATCGCCGAGCCGATCAGGGTTCCGAATGTGCAGACACAGAACGCGTAGAGAACTGTGGCCACGATGAAACAGCTCGGGTCTCCCGCGAAATTGAGGCCGAAATACGTGAACAGCAGCGTGAGCAGCAGAAGGCATTCGCAGAAAGCGACCGCCACGAAAGTCAAAATCTTGCCGAGCAGAAACTCGTGGGCGGAAATGCTGGATACGTAAACCTGCAGGATGGTCTTCTGCTCGCCTTCCTTGGCCGAGGCGAGCGAGGCGAGGAGCGGCGGGAACAGCGAGAGCCCCAGCACGAAAATGCCGGGTCCGTAAAATTTTTTCGACGATCGCCCGGGATTGTACCAAAACCGGATCGCAGCCTGCACGGGCGCGACGACCGCGCCACCGCCGCCGTGGTCCGCGTTCCAGGCCGCGGTCACCTCCGCCGCGTAACCGGAGAGCAGCCGGGCGGTGTTGGAGTCGGAGGCGTCGATCAGCATCTGCACGGGTGAAGTCACGCCGCGCGCGATGTCGCGACCGAAGCGGGCGGGGATGATGAGAGCCGCGCGAGCTTGGTTCGACGTGAAGGCGGTTTCCGGTTGCCGGTCGACGGGGAACGGCACGATTTGGAAAGTGTTCGACGCACGGAAAGCGTCGATCAGCGTGTGTGACGCGGGCGAATCGTCGAGATCCTGCACGGCGATGGGCAGACTGTTGACCGTGAGCGAGATTGCCGAACCCATGAGGATGAGTTGCGTGCATGGCAGCACCAGCGCGAGGCCGAGGGCCATTTTGTCCCGGATGAGCTGGGTCAGTTCTTTGCGGACCTGGGCAAGGATTCTTCTCATATGATTACTCCTCGAACGAGACTGTGGGGCGGGGCTTCGGCCCTGCCGCTGGCCTTCCGGCCAGCGTTTAGAAGATTTGTGGCAGATAGCGCCGAGCGGAAGCTCGGCGGCAGAGCCGAAGCCCCGCCCCACATGATCCGTCCCGTCATTCTTCCACCGCCATTTTGCCTTCCTGGCGGGCTTTTTCCACGACACCGATGAACACGTCTTCCAGCGAGAAGCGCCCCTCTCTCACACTGATAACGTGGACATCGTTCGATTCCAGTTGTTGACGATAGTTCCGCTCGCCGGTCGCGGCATCGTCTTCGGTAATGATGTGCAGGCGCTCACCGAACAAGGAAACGCGCCAGCGTTCGTCGTCGCTCTTCAACAAATCCATTGCCCGCTGCGGCCGATCGACGATGAACTCGAGAAGATGCCCGCTCTGCGCGCTCTTGATCGCCGTAGGACTACCTTCGGTAACCAGCTCGCCCGCGACCATGAAGCCCAGCCGGTTGCACTGTTCGGCTTCTTCCAGATAGTGCGTAGTCACAAGAATGGCGGTGCCGGCGTCGGCCAGCCGGTTGATCATGGTCCAGAAGGAGCGGCGCGCCAGCGGATCCACGCCGGAGGTGGGCTCGTCGAGAAACAGAATGCTGGGCTCATGCAGGATCGCCGCGCCGAATGCCACGCGCTGTTTCCAACCCTGCGGCAGACTGCCGACCAGTTGTACTTCTCTGCCATCGAGCCCCGAGAAAGAAACCACCCAACGCATTTTCTCCTCACGCTCGTCCTCCGGAACGCCGTACACGCCGGCGAAAAATTCGAGGTTTTCCGCGATCGACAGATCGTCGTACAGAGAAAATTTCTGCGACATGTAGCCGATCTGCTGCCGTATCCCCGGGGAACGAAAGCTGCCGTGCTCGCCGGCCAGCTGCATGCCGCCGCTGGTGGGCGGGAGCAGGCCGCAGAGCATCTTGATGGTGGTGGTTTTGCCTGCGCCGTTCGCACCCAGCAAACCGTAGATCTCGCCGTACCGCACCTGCGTGGTAACGTCCTTCACAGCCGTAAACGGGCCGAATTGTTTGGTGAGATTGGTAGCCCCGATGGCAACCTGGCCGCGCAGAGCGGCGCGGTCGCGGCGTCCCGGAAACGGCTCGGCGTGAACCACTTCTCCGAGACCACGCAGAACGGCCACAAATGTGTTTTCGAGGGTCGGGTCATCAAGGCGAACATCACTGATCGCGAGCCCCTCGGTGGCCAACGCATGGTCGGCGACGATCCTCGCTTCCTCCGGATTGTGGGCGAGCACGTCCAGCCGGTCGCCGAATCGCTGGACATCGATGATGACCTTGTCCGGGCCCGCGATAGCGGAAAGCACGCTCTCGGCCAGGCCCAGATTCGAAGTGTGAAGTTCCATGCGTCGGGCCTGCAGGCTGGCGCGCAGTTCCGCCGGAGTCCCGGTCTGCCGGATCTCGCCCTGATGCATCAGCGCCACCCGATTACAGCGCTCGGCTTCATCGAGATAGGGAGTGGCCAGAACGATAGTGAGACCATCGGCGGCCAGATGCGCGAGCGTGTCCCAGAATTCCCGGCGTGAGACCGGATCCACGCCCGTGGTCGGCTCATCGAGCAAAAGCACGCGCGGCTCCGGGACCAGCGCGCAGGCCAGCGCCAGCTTCTGTTTCATGCCGCCGCTCAGCCGCGCGGCGAGCCGGTGTTCGAACCGGTCCATATCGAACATGCGCAAATAGCGGCGTCCACGCTTTTCGATTTCATCGGGCGGTACATGGCGCAGATCGCCGATGTAACGAATATTCTCGAAAACGGTGAGATCCGGATACAGGCTGAACGCCTGCGTCAGATAACCGGTGTGCGCGCGCGCTTCGCGGGCGGGGACGCCGAAGACTTCCGCCGTCCCGGAGGTAGCCTCCATCACCCCGGCGAGGATCTGGAACGTGGTCGTCTTGCCGGCGCCGTCGGGCCCGATCAAACCGAAGATTTCGCCATCCCCGATCTCAAGATCGATGCCGAATACGGCGTCCACCAAGCCATACTGCTTTGCAAGTTTGCGAACCCGAATGGCTGTCGGCCTGGCCGCAAGGCCGCCGGCGGTGGCGGCTCCCGAGATTGGATCCGTTACGGTCATTTATTTATTGAAACGAGCTCATTTGTTAAACCGCCCCGAGGGCCAGACGTCGCCCTGAACGAGAATGTCGCCGTCGGATGGCATCCCGGGCTTGGCGAATCCGGTGGCCCCTTTGAGCAGCAGCTTGACGCCGACCACCTGTTTCACGCGGTCGTCGCGGAAGTAAGTGTTCTCGGGCGTGAACGTAGCCTGGGGATCGATCCGCTGCACCGCGGCATCGATTGGTTTGTCGGGCGCCGAATCGAGATACACGCGGGCGGGCTGGCCGATTTTCAATTTACCGATCTGCCCTTCGGGCACGAACCCGCGGAGATAGACCTTGCTCAAGTCGAGCAGGGTGACGATGGCGGTGCCCGCCTGCACCACTTCTCCCGGCTCCGCCGCGCGCGTCATCACGGTGCCGTCAAAAGGCGCGGTTACAGTCAGATCATGGCGATTGTCCTCCGCTTCGCCCAGCTGGAACTGCGCCTGTTGAGCGGCTGCATTCGCCGATGCGATCTCGGCGCGCTGCTGATCGATCTGCTTGCGCACGGCATCGGCCTGGAAAGTACGAATGCCGGGATTGGAGAGATTGGCCTGGGCCGTGGTCAGCGATCCGCGCGCGGCTTCCAGACGGCGCTTGTTGGAATCGAGACGCCGCCGGGAAGCGGCCACGGCCGCGGACTGCTGATCGGCGGTTGTCGAGGCCTGCTTGCCCTGGCGCTCCGAGACCGCGCCGGTTTTTACAAGCTTCTGGTACGCATCGTTATCGAATTCCGCCAGACGCAGGGACGCTTCCTGCTGGGCGAGATCGGCTTCGGCGGCGGCGACATCGGCTTCGGCGGCGGCAACATCGGCTTCAGCTTGCCGCACGCGGCCCGCCGAGTCCACCTTGGACTGTTCCGTCATCAATTGGTTTTGCTGGAGCTGCTGCTCGTAAACCGCAATCTGGTCGTTGGCGGACTTCGCTCTGGCCTCGGCGCCGGTGAGGGCCGCGCGGGCCTGGTCTTCGCGCGAGCGGACTTGAGCGTCATCCAGCGTTGCGATGGTGTCGCCGGCCTTCACGATATCGCCCTCGCGCACGCGGATTTCGATGATGCGACCGGCCGTTTTCGGCGAGACCGCGGAATCGTCGCCTTCGATGCGCCCGCTCACCGTGACGATGCTGTCGGGCACCCGCGGGTTGGCGAAATAGCCTCTCCATATAAAGAAGGCGGCCACCCCCAGCACAAGCACGATCAGGGGAAGCACCTTGCGGCGCGGTTTCGGGGATGCTTTCGGCGCGGCCGGCTTACTCGTTTTCGCTTCCGCCCTGGCGTCCGTTTTCTCTGGCATCGTTGTTTCCGTCATATCTTCAAATCACTTCCTTGTGTATAGCCCGGCTGGGGCGAACCGCTGAATGCCGGCAAGCGAAAAATCCGCGATATGCGCGGAGATCTGCGCGATTCGTTCGGGATTCATTTCCAATTCCGGCCAGACGCGCGAAATCACGTGCCGGCCATGTCCGTAGTGCACCACCTGCGCGATGACGCTGTGTGTCGCGAGCCGCACCTGATCGTTATCGGCCGGCAAGTCGAGCATCGAGCCGATCAATTGGCGGAAGCGGTCGTAGACCGGCCGCATAGTCTCGTCGAGCACGCTCGCCATCGCTGGGGTAGGCTGCGCGAACTCGTGCATCATCAGCCGGAAGTGCCAGCCGGGGCGATCCGCCCGGCAGACTCTCAGGAGCATGGCGTGGATCAGTTCGCAAAAAGCCTCTTCCGGAGGCGCCGTGCTGTTCAGCGCCTGGTTGATGATTCCGTTTCCGGACGCGCCGACCGAGTGCCGGAGGACTTCGGTGTACAACTCCAGCTTGTCGCCGAAGTGGTAGTTGACGAGAGCGATGTTTACGCCGGCGCGCGCGCAGATTTCGCGCACCGTTGCGGCCTGGAAACCGGAATCGGCGAAGACCTGCCCCGCGGCATCGAGGAGCTTGGTGCGCGTGTCGTCCTGTAACACTGGCGGCAGCACGGGAGGCTTGCTTTTGGCGAGCGGGCCAGACATCTAAACAGAAGTTTAAAATGTATGTTTAATTCTGTCAAGCGTGAAGAAAACAACCGGAATGGTGAATAGCAGATCAAACTATTCGGAAGACGAACCCGCACCAGACGCAATGCCCGGGCCGCTCAAGCGGGAATCGATCTGGAGTCTTTGCGGCGCCCGCCACTGAATCCCTGCAAAATCGGCATGGTTGGGATTGAGCAGGTAGTTCCTCTCCGGAACGATGACGGACGGAACCGAGAGGACTGGGCTTCTGGCTGAATTGAGCCACATGGTTCCATAGTCGGCTGGGCTTTCGGGGAGTTCATAGACGGTCTCAACCGTCAATGTTTCCGGTATTTCAGCTTGGATCCAAACGTAGTCGTCCGGGATTTGATCTTGTTTAATGTGCACCAAAATTTCAAGCAGGGCCAAAGCTATGGACGAAGCCGTGTAGAGCACCTTCGCTCCCTTGCAATTCCATCTCGCGGCGACGCCGGAACCTCCGCGATGCTCTGCCCACTTTGATCGTGAGATTCGATAGACGTCCATTCAGAATAAGCCGTGGTCGATTCGCTGCAGCTCATTGAAAACGTTATCGATATCATGTGATTCTCCAAGATCGAGAAGATCCTTCGGCCGCATACCGTGAAAAACCTGGTTAGGCGTGTTGAGCCAGGAAAAAGTCTTGCGTGGATCGCCAAATACCTCCCGGGCGTAGTTGAGGACTTGCTCCTTCCCAATTTCGGGAACCTTGGCGGGTTTAGGGTTAGCAGGCATTATCATCTTCTCCACCGCTGAACAGATCGGCACATTTCGGGCCAAACTTCAGAATCTTAATGAAAACCCAGGACTTGACAGACTGCCCCACGCCAGCCATCTCCTTTGACTTTACCCTATGAGGCGACCAGTGGATGATTTAGATTTAAAGTTTCGACGAGTTTCGCAGATCGGCCCAACTCTACACTTCTCGCGCCGTCGTGGCGCTTGCGAAATCAGATAGACTTCGCGTCGGTTATAGACAATCAGGATTGGCGGGCGAGCAGGGCACCCCAATGGAAGCCGGCTCCAAAGGCGGCGAAACAGACAGTGTCTCCCGATTCGAGTTGGGCGCTCTCATGCCACTCCGAGGCGGCGATCAGCATGGATGCGGAGGACGTGTTTCCATATCGACTGATGTTTGAATAGAAGCGGGCGGGCGCCACTTCGATCGCACGGGCAACGCG
>Ga0209167_10002256_pt1 | contig 10559 bp, 10 predicted proteins | sample Coa_R1_9_FD_187154 | JGI IMG/M metagenome (GOLD analysis project Ga0209167, IMG submission 187154) | Surface soil microbial communities from Centralia Pennsylvania, which are recovering from an underground coalmine fire - Coalmine... | ecosystem: Environmental > Terrestrial > Soil >...
GAATACGATGGGTGAGCAAGGCGTGCTAGGCATCCGCATACAACCCAATCACCCCATCGACGATATTGGGGGCATCCTGCTCGCAACATTCGAGGGCTTGCTCTATGGCTGCGGTGATGCGGTGATCGGCGTGAATCCTGCGTCGGACTCCGTCGATGCTGTGCGCGCGATTTTGAACGGCTTGGCTCGACTGGCGAACACGTACAAGGTGCCTACGCAGACTTGTTGCCTGGCGCATATCACCACGCAGCTGGCAGCGATGGATCGCGGCGCACCTGTGGATTTGCTGTTTCAGTCGATTGGAGGCACGGAGGCGGCGAATCGAAGTTTCGGAATTACGCTGGCGATGCTGCGCGAAGGGCGCGAACGAGTGCTCGAACATCATCGGCAGCGCGATGTAGAGTGGAAGGGCGACAACGTGATGTATTTCGAGACGGGGCAGGGGAGCGCGCTGTCGGCGGAAGCTCATCACGGAGTCGATCAACTTACTTTGGAAGCGCGCGCGTACGGAGTGGCGCGTGCGTTCGATCCGTTTCTGGTGAACAGCGTGGTGGGATTTATCGGCCCAGAGTATTTGTATGACGAACGGCAAATCATTCGCGCCGGACTTGAAGATCATTTCATGGGAAAGCTGCTGGGGCTGCCGATGGGTTGCGATGTGTGTTACACGAATCATGCGGAGGCGGACCAGAATTCGGCTGACAATTTGCTGGTGCTCTTAGCAGCGGCGGGCTGTAACTATTTTATGGGCGTGCCTTGCTCGGACGACGTGATGCTCAACTACCAGTCGACGAGCTATCACGATGCGCTGGCGGTGAGAAGGTTATTCAAGCTGCGGCCCGCACCTGAATTTCTCCATTGGCTTGAAGGTGAAGGAATTTACCGCGACGGCGAGCCCGCGTTACTTGATACGCCAGCACGCAGGCAGTTGATGCGTAGGCTCGAAACGTCGCTCGAAGGGATCGCCTGAGTGGCCAACCTGCTGAAGCGGCGCAATGAATCTTTGGCGGGCGGGGAGTGGCCTGACCTCATTCAGAAGACCCGGGCCCGTACGCCGGCACGAGTATTGGTGGGGCGTGCAGGGGCAGCGTATCGAACGGGAACGCAGCTGGATTTACGCGAGGCGCACGCGGCCGCGCGAGACGCGGTGCGTGATGAATTAAATCTCAACGCCGCTCTCGGCGTAGAGTTTGTGCGGCGTTGGGAGTTGAGCGAATTCCGGACGCGAGCGCGCAACAAAGACGAATATCTGTTGCGGCCTGACCTCGGGCGGCAATTTGACGATGAGTCCCGCGAGCGGTTATCGAGAAACTACGCGCGCATGTGCGATATTCAGATCGCAATCGGAGACGGGCTCTCGGTGGCGGCCGTCGCCGAACAAGTTCCCCACTTGCTCCCGCTGCTATTTGACGGCGTGAAAGCGCGCGGATGGATTGCCGGGCCCGCATTTGTCATCCGCCATTGTCGCGTGGGAATCCTGAACGAAATAGGTGAACTGCTAGCGCCACAGGTAGCGGTCCTGTTGATCGGAGAGCGCCCAGGCCTTGCGACCGCGACGAGCCTTTCGGCGTACATGGCCTTGCGTCCAACGAAAGCCCACACCGACGCGGACCGAAACTTGATCTCGAATATTCACGCGCGTGGCATCGCTGTGGAAGAAGCCGCCGAAAGGATTTTGGAGTTGGCAGCTCACATGATGAAAACTGGGAAGAGCGGATGCGCGCTGGCGGAAGATTCGCGGAGGATCGAATGACAGAAGGGAAACCGCTTGCCAGGCAAGCGGCACTCGTCACAGGAGCGGCTAAGCGAATCGGGCGAAGCATTGCCTTGCGGCTGGCGAAGGAAGGAGCGGACGTAGTAGTGAACTATGCAACGTCGAAAGCAGAAGCCGAGGAGCTGGCAAGCGAAATTCAGTCACTAGGGCGGCGTGCCATCGCGCTACAAGCCGATGTCTCACGGCGCGAGGACGTCCACCGCATGTTCGCAGCAATAGACAATGAATTTGGCCGGCTCGATATTCTTGTAAATAACGCAGGAATGTTCTTCCCCGCGAAGTTCGAAGAACTCACCGACGAGCAGTGGGACCGAATCATGAACGCGAACTTGAAGTCGCAGTTTCTCTGCGCGCAAGCGGCGGCTCCGCTGATGAAGCGGCATGGACGCGGCCGAATCATCAACTTGACGTCGCTAGGAGGGATTCTCCCCTGGCCGGCCTACACGCACTACTGCGTGTCGAAAGCCGGCGCGATCATGCTGACGAAATGTCTTGCCCGCGCGCTGGCTCCGGAAATTCTGGTAAATAGCGTCGCACCGGGCACGATTCAGTTTGCCGGCGAACCGCCCGACCAGGATTACATCAAGCGTGTGCCTCTGCATCGCACGGGAACGGGAGAAGATATCGCCGACGCGGTGATGTATTTCGCGACCGCCGACTTTATCACCGGCCAAGTGATTGCGGTCGACGGGGGACGAACGCTGGTTTGACGGCTCGCCCGCCCAAAAATCGCATTGACGTAACGCCGCAGCTTCGGCAGGATGCGTCAGTCATCTACATGCGGCGGGCCGCTCGGCGCTTGGGTTTGCCGTCAAACCGCTTCTCGGGAGAAAGAAATGATGCCTCGAATGCCCTGGATTATAGCTCTGCTCGCAGCCGCAATCTTTTTGCTCGCGCCCGGAAAGGCGCACGCCCAACAGTACAGTGGCGCCTCAACTTCCATACGATGCCGATCGACGGACGGCCGCTTTCGTCACTGCCCAGTGAATGGCTGGGTGCGCGGCGCACAGCTCACGCGGCAAATCAGCGGAGCCAACTGCGCTCAAGGGCGTTCGTGGGGCTACGATAACATGGGCGTCTGGGTTGATCGCGGCTGCCAGGGCGAATTCCAAGTTTGGACTGGCGGGCGGCCCAGCGGGAGATCGACGGTGGTGCGCTGCTCGTCGCAGGATGGAGGAAGGAAGACGTGTCCGGCTGGTGGGCGCATAGGAAACGCGCTAGTTGATCAGCAGTTCAGCGGATCGCCCTGCATACAGGGCACCACATGGGGATTCGATTCGAGAAATATATGGGTCACTCGCGGCTGCCGCGCAGATTTTCGCGTCTGGCTCTCGCATTAATATTACAACGCTCAGTACGCAGCCAGCTTCTCGATACCGGCGACGATTTTTTCCGTGTTCACTTGCCAGGCCTTATCGAGATTGGGGCTGAAGGGAATGGCCGGCACATCGGGACCCGTCACACGCATAATCGGCCCATCGAGATCATCGAAGGCTTCCTCGCTCAGAATCGCGGCCAATTCCGCGCCGTAGCCCATCGTCTTCTTGTCTTCATGAACGATGAGCGCCTTGTTCGTCTTCCGCACGGAATCGAGAATCGTGGTCTTGTCGATCGGCGCGAGCGTGCGAATCTCCACCACTTCTGCTTCGATGCCCTTCTGCGCCATCTGCTCCGCCGCATCGAGCGATTTCTGCGTCATGAATCCATAGGTCAAGATGGTCAGGTCGCGCCCCTCGCGACGCACCGCCGCCGGCCCGATCGGCACGGTGTAGTCGCCTTCGGGCACTTCGGACTTCGCTTGCCTGTACAAGGATTTGTGTTCGAAGAGAATCACCGGGTCTGGGTCGCGAATCGCCGCGAGAAGCATGCCCTTCGCGTCGTAGGCGGTTGACGGCATCACGACTTTCAGCCCCGGCTCGTGCACGAACCACGTCGCGTTCTCCTGCGAGTGGTACAAACCGCTGCCGCCACCTGCGCCGCAGCAAACGCGAATCGTTACCGGACACGAATAACCGCCAGCGCTGCGATAACGCAATTTCGAGGCCTGCTGTACGATCTGTTCCACCGCCGGCGTGATGAAATCGGCAAACTGAATCTCCGGCACCGGTCGCAGCCCCATCATCGACGAGCCAATCGCCGCCGCAATGATGATGCCTTCAGCCAATGGCGTATCGAGCACGCGCTCTTCGCCGAATTTATCGAGCAAGCCGTCGGTTACTTTGAAAACGCCCCCAGAAAGGCCGATATCCTCGCCGAGGATAAACACGCGCTCGTCGCGGTCCATCTCCTGGGAGAGAGCTTCGTTAATCGCTTCCAACATGTTGATCGTTCGGGCCATTTTTATTTCGATTCCTTTTAGTCGCGTCTATTGCGCCCAGATGTGGTCCGCAAGTTCGGACGCATCGGGATAGGGGCTTTGCTCGGCGAACTCCACCGCTTCATTGATTTCCTGCGTGATTTCGTCGGCAATCTGCTTCTTCTTCGCGTCGTTCAAAAGTTTCTTTTCCATCAGCTGCTTCTCAAATGTGGCGACGGGATCCTTTTTCTTCCACGCTTCCACTTCTTCCTTCACGCGGTATTTCGCCGGATCGATTTCCGAATGCCCGTACCAACGATAGGTCTTGCACTCGAGCATCGTAGGACCCTGTCCGCCCCGTGCGCGCCCGATCGCCTTCTGCGCCGCGTCGTACACTTCGAGAACGTTGTTGCCATCGAGCGAAACGCCCGGAAAGCCATAAGCCTTCGCGCGGTCGGAAAGATTCGTAAGCGCCGTTTGCAACCGCAGCGGCACCGACTCCGCCCACAGATTGTTCTGGCAAACGTAAATGATCGGCAGCTTATGCACGCCCGCAAAATTCAGCGCCTCGTGAAATCCGCCGAAGCTCGTAGCGCCGTCGCCGAAGTACGACACAACCACATCGTTGCGGCGCAGCTTTTTGATTCCCAGCGCCACACCGGTGCCAACATTCAATTGCCCGGCGATGCTGCTGGCGGGAGTGATTACGTGCAGCTCGGGATAACCCATGTGCGCCGGTGATGACCGGCCACGGTCCGGGCTAGTGGTTTTCGCGAAAAGTTGCGCGAAGCAGAATTTAAGCGGCACGCCTTTGATCACATTCGACGTCCAATCGCGATGCGATGGCGCAATCCAGTCATCTTTCTTCAAGCTGAACGCCGTGCCGACGCTCGTGGCCTCCTGGCCGACGCCGGAATAAAAATTTCCCTTGTATTTGCCCTGGCGGAAGAGAATGCGCGCCTTTTCATCGCACATCCTGCATTTCACCAGCATTTTGTAGAGATTCAAGTGAAGTTCATTCGACGGGGTGCCATTTTTCTCAACCTCGGGCTCCATCACCGCCCGATTGGTTTTCGACGCCATGCGAACTCCTGTGAGCTGGTGCTCTTTATCTTTTCACAAAAACTATAGCACGAAATTCAGGCGAGGGAGCACGCAGTACGCGATCGTTCCGCGCCGCATTGAGGATCATTCACAATATGAGCGCTCCAGAAGCCAACTTTTCGATCAACTCCTTGTCCGCAGGCAAGAAGTTCAGCTCCGGAAGTGATGACGGCGCACACCACAATATCTGTTCAAAAACCACGTTCTGCACATTCCTGGGATTAACCTCAGCCCGAAAAAACACCAGCTCGATCGGTTCACCGAATTCCGCGTAACGATGCTGCGTGCGATACGTCTCAGGCCCAATCGTAGCTCTGGCACCAAGCTCCTCTTCGAGCTCGCGCACCAGGGCTTGCTCAAGCGTCTCCTCTGGCTTCACTTTCCCGCCGGGCAACTCCCACATCATCGCAAACGAAGTTCCGTGCTTTCGTTGGCAGACGAGCAGTTTTCCGTCGTCGCGAATTAAGGCGGCAACAACAGTAATCACGGCCACCTCCGGCGCGCCGCAGCGATCCCTCTACGCGAACCGGCTTCTGGATGTATCGCGCGCAAAAGCTGTCGCGCACCCTCGACAAGCGGAGGCCCAGGCGTGTTAAGAAGCTCATCGCGGATCACCAGCACTCGCTCCGTCCTCACAGCCGGCACGTCGCGCCACGCGGCATTGCGAAGTGCGCTCGACGGCTTCGACCGGTCACCAGCCGCCGTCCACGCCAGAACGATCACATCAGGACTAGCCCGCGCAACATCCGCATCCATAACGCGCGTACCAGCCGGCACCACCGGCTTTCCACCGGCCATCTCGACCAATTCGGAAACCCACGGAGGCGAACTGATGCGAGGATGCGGCCAAGCTTCGCAATAGACGCGCGGACCCGGACGGTTACGAAATTGTTTTGCCTGTCGCGCGATCGAGTCAAAATCCGAGCGCATCGCGCGAATCAGTTTTTCTCCGGCAGTTGCGCGACCCACTAAACGCGCCAGCGTGCGAATGTCCATCTCGATATCAGCCAGCGAGCGCGGATTGATGGCAAGAAAAGCTACCGGCGCTTTCAGAATGCTCGCCACTGTTTCCGGCGCGAACGGCACCGAGCCAATCAGAAGAGTCGGCTTGAGCCGCATCACTTCGCGCACATCCATCTTCCAGCAGTCGCCTACCTGCGGCCGCCGCCCCACCGGCGCCACTTCCTTGCACCATTTGCTCACGCCAACCACGTCTTGGCTCGCTCCAAGCGCGAATAGGATCGAAGTCACATTCGGCGCCAGCGAAACAATGCGCAACATCGCGCGGGATTTTTTCCCTGCCATGCGCTTCGATGTCACTTTGGCTGAAGTTTCAATGGAAGAGATTCACCTAACGGCTCGGCCAGCTTGGCTCGAGGATCTTGGTTTGCGTACATAAGGGACGTACACCGGATTCCAAATATTCGCTTCCAGCTCGCGGCTCAAATCCGCTTCGCCGATCTGTGCCTGTCCTTCCTTGATAGCCTGCCTTCCAACGGCCTGTCCAATCTCCCGCGCCAATTCGCGCGTCTTGGAAATCGGCGGCAGGAGGCTCGCATTCTTGTCGGTTCGCGTGGGCAGAAGGCGCACCAGTTCTTCGGCCGCAGCCTTCACCATCGCATCGGTCACCCTTCTCGCTTTCGACGCCACGATTCCCAGCGCCAGCCCCGGGAATATGTAGGAGTTATTAGTCTGCGCGATGTGCACTTCCTTCCCTCCCACGCGCACCGGTTCAAACGGGCTTCCAGTTCCGATCAGCGCGCGCCCTTCCGTCCAATTCATCAAATCCTGTGGCGTTGCCTCGCTGCGCGAGGTCGGGTTAGAGAGTGGAAAGATGATTGGCCGATCCGCATATTTGGCCATTTCGCGCACGGCCTGCTCGGTGAACGCGCCGCCCTGTCCGGAAACACCGATCAACACCGAAGGCTTCGCGTTGCGCACCACGTCCAACAGCGTGATCGCGGCGTTCGGCTGCTGCCTCCAGCCCTTTACTTCTTCCTCGCTGCGAGCATAGAGCATCTGCTCCGGCCGCATTCCTTGAGTTTTATTCGTAATCAGGCCGTCGCGATCGATGGCGTAGAACCGTTTGCGGGCTTCGTCTGCCGGCAGACCTTCATCCTGAATGAACTGCGCCAGTAAATTCGTGATGCCCAGTCCCGCGCTTCCGAAGCCGAGCACCGCGAATTTTTGCTGCTCGAGCGGCACGCCAGTCACATTGATCGCAGAAATCACAGTCGACGTCGCCACCGCCGCAGTGCCTTGAATGTCGTCGTTGAATGTGCACAGTTCGTTCCGGTATCGCGCTAGCAGCCGCGCCGCGTTGGAACCGGCAAAATCCTCCCACTGCAAAAGAACGTGCGGCCAGCGCCTTTTCACGTGCTGAACGAAAATGTCCACGAACTCGTCGTACTCCGCGCCGCATACTCGCTGATGCGCCCATCCCACATAAATCGGACTCTTCAGCCGCTCCTCGTTGTTCGTGCCCACGTCCAGTAAAATCGGAAGGCAATTCTCCGGATGAATCCCACCCAGCGCGGTGTACAGCGCCATCTTTCCGATGGGAATCCCCATTCCGCCCGCGCCCTGGTCGCCGAGCCCTAGAATTCGCTCGCCATCGCTCACCACGATGCATTTCACGCTGTCATAACGGCGGTGGCTCAAGATTTGCTGGATGCGGTCCTTGTTTGGATAACTCAGAAACAGGCCGCGCGGCTTTCGCCAGATTTCGCTGAACCGCTGGCAGCCCTCTCCCACCGTGGGCGTGTAGACCAGCGGCAACATCTGCTCGATGTTGCGAACCAGCAGCGCGTAGAAAAGTGTCTCGTTGATGTCCTGAAGGTCGCGAAGGAAGCTGTATTTGGTGAACGGAGTGGGTTCATCGTTGAGCGCGCGCATTCGGCGTTCCACTTGTTCATCAAGGGTGCCGACGTGCGGCGGCAACAAGCCGTGCAGGCCAAAAAGGTCGCGCTCGTGGTCGGGGAAAGCCGTCCCTTTGTTTAGGCGCGGAGAATTAATCAGGCCAATGCCAGCCAGCGAAACCTCCATCGCGTCGTGGCTCTCTGCGGTTTGCGATTGGTCTTTCATTGTGTGTCCCCACTAGACTCTACTGTGGATTGGACGGACCGAAAGGACTTGGCACTGCTGTCGTGTCGCTCGCAACGTTTCGTAAGGAGATCTCAGCGCCCCAGAACTTGACGGCTTGAAAGTTGAGCTCCGGATGCCCGCTATATGTCACGTCGAGATGCGACGGAGTTAGCCACTTCATCTGAAGGTTTATAGTGCCCCCGGCATTCGCGACGTTGTCTAAGGTATAGGGCCGAGGAACTGGCCCCATGCAGTCAAACGCCAACACCATCACTGGAGCGTTCGATGAGCGGGTCAACTTAAGAGATACAGTTGTAGCAATGGATGCCGTGCCGAACCCGCCGTTCTGCACGCTCTCAGCAATGGCAATCCACGACCCGTCCGGAGACGGGACCTCTGCATGCCAAACGGCCGGGGCCGCACACCCATTTGCGAACAGGCCGATCCAAGTAAGAATAACCAATGGGAACGCATAGCGGATGCTAGAGCCGCGCCTTCTGCGTTCGGTTGCCGATGTGCGGTTCGCGCTCGGCGAGTTCAACACTTTGGGTCGCCTGCGCTTTTCTCTGTCATACCGATAGCTTCCTAAATTGGCGGCTCTCGCGCGCAAATCATACCACTCGACTAATTTACCGCGAAGTAGGGCCGCAGCTCTTGCTGATGCATGCTCTCTCTGCTTTCGCGAAGCGCCCCGCGCAGCCGGAACAAAATGTTATAGGATGCGCGCGGAGGATTTGGAATGAATCCACGAAAATGGGTTTTAGTCCTGGCGGCATGCGGCGTGCTGATCGGCGCAACAGCAGCTCAGAAGTCGAAGCAGAAAAATCTCCCGAAAGCGCCGGAGCTTTTGCCGTGGTCGCAGCAAATCGCTGTGCGCGAGCAATGGCTCGTCAAGCGCCACGCCATGCTGCTCGACATGATGCGCCGCAACCACGTGGATATGTGGATCGTGGTCAACGAAGAATTTCACAACGACCCGCTCACGGAATACATCGCTCCACCGCGCGTCTACACCGGCGGCCGCGATATTTTTGTGTTCGTGGATGCCGGTGGCGCGGGCCTCAAAAAAATCGCCGTCACCGGATACTCGGAAGAGAACGTCCAGCGATTCTTCGAGAGCACCGACGATCCTTCGCAGCATCCAGTCGACAAGCAACTCAAGGCCCTGTGGGACACATACCACCCCGCGCACATCGGTCTCGGTATTGACGGCCGCCGCGGCGTCACGCGCAGCCTCACAAAATCCACTTATGATTATCTCGCCGAGAAAATGGGTCCAGATGCAGCGAAGAATTTCGTCCCCGCGCAAGAATTGATTGGCGAATACCTCGCCACGCGCATCCCCGAAGAATTCGACACCTACAACCAGGAAGTGATCCTAACCGACCTCATCACCAAGCGCGCTCTCTCCAATGAAATAATCACGCCGGGGAAGACCACCGTTGGCGACGTGCGCCGCTGGCTCTATGACGAGATGTGGCGCAATCGCGTAGGCACCTGGTTCCAACCCGATCTGCGCGTGCAACGCAAGGGCATGCCGTCCGAAACGTCGCGCGGCTTCCTGGCCGTCGCGAAAGAAGAAACCGTAATCGAGCCCGGAGATCTGGTCCACCTGGATTTCGGAATCTCCTACATGGGCATGAGCACCGACTGGCAAAAGATGGCCTACGTGCTGCTGCCCGGCGAGAAAACCGTTCCAGCCGGCCTGCAGAAAGCGATGGACAACACCAACGCGCTGCAGGATGCGCTAATGCTGCGCGCCGCTCGCCCTGGCCGCACCGGAGGCGAAGTGTACGACCTCACCATGGAAGAGATGAAGCAGAAGGGAATCGAAGCCATGATTTACAGCCACCCCATCGGCAATCAAGGGCACGGCCTCGGCGCAAGCATCGATTTTCGCGCGTCGCAGGCGGTGAACCCCACGCACGAAGCCGTAGGCCCCTCGTCACTTGAACGCCTGCGCGATGGCTCGTACCAATCCATCGAGCTCAATACAAAGACAGCCATTCCCGAATGGGGCGGCCAGCAAATCTACGTCATGGCGGAAGACGACGCATACCTAACGCCTGACGGCTACAAATTCTTCCAGCCCCGCCAAACGGAGTTCTACCTGATCAACTCAAAATAACAGACCCGCGCTTCGCCGACACCACGAAGAATGGTGAACCCGTAAGAGCCAAGCCGTATCTTCGAAGTGACCTACGGGAGTGGTGTCAAGAATCTTCATCTTTCTCTCCTCAGGATGCTTTCGGCCGGAGCAGATCTCTCTACAACGTATCCCGCGGCGTGTTTTTCTTTCTG
>Ga0209167_10002257_pt1 | contig 10558 bp, 11 predicted proteins | sample Coa_R1_9_FD_187154 | JGI IMG/M metagenome (GOLD analysis project Ga0209167, IMG submission 187154) | Surface soil microbial communities from Centralia Pennsylvania, which are recovering from an underground coalmine fire - Coalmine... | ecosystem: Environmental > Terrestrial > Soil >...
CGGGGCGCGATCGTCACGCGGACGGCCGTGCTGGCCGGGGCGCCATCGTCACGCGGATGGCCGTGGCGGCCGGGGCGGGCGTTGCGGACGCGGCGGCCTGGGCGGCGGGGCCGGGCGGGTCTCGGCCCGGCCGGGGAACCAGCGGGGGTCGGTACCGGTCAGGTCGGCCAGCCATTCGAGCCCGGGCAGGCGCGGCAGCCGTGGGCCGTTGGGGTACCACAGACGCAGCGGTTCCTCCTGCTGGCGGGGCTGGGGCTGGTGTGGGTGGCCGCCGCCGAGGTCGTCCGCGATGTCCCAGGCCGCGCTGGCGACCTCCGCGGCGATGTCGGCCTTCTCCTGGGCGTGGCCGGCCTTCTCCTGCGCCCGGCCGGCCCGCTCCTGGGCCCGGCCGGCCTCGCGGTCGAGCCGTTCGGCCTCGTGCATGGCCGCCTCGACCTCGCGCTCGGCTTGCTTGGCTTCCGCTGGGTCCATGCCGTCCCAGGCGTCCTCGACCGCGTCCCGCGCCTCGTCGACGTGGTCGCGTTCCTCATCGGCTCGTTCCCGGGCTTCCTCGGCCAGCACCCGGGCCTCTTCGGCCAGGATCCGGGCTTCCTCGGCCAGGCCCTGAAGTTCATCGGCCCGTCCCTGGGCCGCGTGGGCCTTCTGCCGGGCGCGGCCGGCCTCGTATCCGGCCTGGCCGGCCTCGTCGCCGGGCCCGCCGGGGTCGTGGCGAGCCTTGAACTCCTCGACGGTGATGCCTTCGGTGGCCGCGCCGTCGGCGTAGTACTGCTCCAGCCAGTCCGGCTCGGGCGCGCCCGGCTGCGCCGGGGCCGTCTGGGCAAAGGCAGCCCCGCGGGGCAGCCGCTCGTCCCAGGCACCAGGCGGGCGAAGCCGTTCGTCCCAGGCCTGGCCTGGCCGGCCGATCTTCTCGTCCCAGGCGTGGGCAGGACGGGGGGAAGCGGAGCCGCCCAGGATGGCGTGCCTGGCGACGCTGTACGGCTCGCCGGTCTCGGCCATGCGCTGGCGGATGGCGTTCTTCTGGGCCTTGTTCTCGGTCATGATCAGCTCTTCCCGGCGGGTCGGCCCGCGTCTGCCCGCCATGGGTCTCCACATGACGCGGCAAATCCATGCACGCGAGTCGGCGACCCTTGTCCTCGTCGCCACCACGGCGCGGGCCGGCTGGTGGCTCGGAAGCGGGCAGGCGGTGCGCTGCCACTGCCTCCGACAGTACCACCTCTCGCGACATATCGCGAGAGGTGGATAGGTGCCTTTTCGTGCCTCCGGCGGTCAGGAGTACCGGGTGGGCTGGCGGGTGCGGGGCCGGGCTTCGGCGGCCCGGGCACGCCAGACCCGCTTTTCCTCCTGCCGGGCCCGCACGTCGGTCTTGCGGGCGACATAGGCCGCCTCGCGTTCGAGCTTGCGGTAGCTGGCCAGCCGCCGTGGGTCGAGTTCCCCCGTCTCGATGGCGGCGGTCACCGCGCAGCCGGGTTCGGTGTCGTGACCACAATCGGCGAACCGGCATTCCCCGGCCAGCTCGGCGATCTCGGCGAAGGTGGCGTCCAGACCGCCCTCGTCCAGCCACATGCCGAGCCCGCGCAGGCCGGGCGTGTCGATGACAGCACCGCCCCCACCGAGGACGACCAGTTCACGCCAGGCAGTCTTGTGCTTGCCCTTGCCGTCCACGCCGCGCACCTGCGAGGTGGCGGCCACCTCCCGGCCGGCTGCCGTAGGGTAGCTTTCCGGCCAATAAAATATGGCGTTGAGCAGGCTGGACTTCCCCGCGCCCGAGCTGCCGATGAGCGCCGCGGTCCGGCCGGGGCCAAGCCGCCCGGCCAGTTCCCCGATGCCGTGGCCGGTGACGGCCGATGCCAGGCAGACCTCGGCGCCGGGTGCCGCTCCCATGGCGGCGGTCAGCAGCGGCCCGTCGGCTCCGGGGGCAAGCAGGTCGCTCTTGGTGAGCACGACGACCGGGGTCGCGCCGCTCTCCCAGACGATGGCAAGGAAGCGCTCGATCCGGGTGAGGGACAGGCTCCGGTCGGCGGCGACCGTAATGAACACCTCGTCGATGTTGGCGGCCAGGGTCTGCGCCTGGGTCTTGCCGCCGGCGGCGTGCCGGACCAGTTCGGTCCGCCGGGGCAGCACCCCGGTCACGGCCGGCTCTGCCCCCAGGGTGACCAGGACCCAGTCGCCGGCGCAGACCTGCTCGCCGCGCGGCAGGCTCGCCCGGAGTTGCCCGTCCGGGGTTGCCGCTGTCGCCAGCGAGTGCTCCGCCCTGGTCAGCCGGCCCGGGATGACCGGGATCGCCGAAGCGGCAACGGCAGCCTCCAGCGAGGCCAGCACGCGATCGTCCGCACCTAGCCGCGCCAGCGTCTGGCGCCAGCCGTTCGTCATTATGGGGTTTACAGAAGGTGAATCGAAAGACATGTCTGTTGGCTCCAGGCCGCTGGGGAAGAGACCTGGGTGGCGAGGCCGCCGAATGGGCTAGCGGGAGATCGCGCGACCCAGGAAGGGATGTAGGGCACGCTGAATGACAACCATTGCGGCGGCCCCCCTTCCCGGCTCCTTCAGCCAACGCATACGCCCGGCGGGGCGTGTTCCGCATCGTTACATATCCGGGGATGGCACGCAATCACATATCTGGCTTCCTCAACGTGATGTAGTTGACTCGTGACACCAGGCACCGAGGTTCAGCTCACCGAACGCGATCTGCGCGGCCTGCTGTTCACCGCGGAGATGTATGGCGTGCAGCTTGACCTGCTGGCCGGGCTGCTCGGCCTGTCCACCGGGCGGGCCCGCCCGGTGCTGGCCCGCTGGCGGCGGCTCGGCTTCGCCGACGCGGCGCGGCTCGGACCCGGCGCCACCTGGGTGTGGCTGACCCGGCGCGGCCTGACCGCGTGCGGGCTGCGCTACACGGCGGTGCCACCGGCTCTGTCCAGGCTGGCCCACCTGCGCGCGGTGACCGTGGTGAGGCTGGCACTCGAAGCCACCGGGAGTTACCAGCAGGCGGGGGCCTACTGGCGTAGCGAGCGCCGCCTCCGCTCCCGGATGGCTGGCCGGGTCGGCATCCGGGAGCATCTGCCCGATGCGGAGATTCACTTTCCTGACGGAGCGGGTGAACCTTATTCCGGCGAGTGCTGGGCCGTCGAGGCGGAACTGACGCGCAAGACCGTCAGCCGGACAGCCGCGATCATGCGCGAACTGCTTGCCCGCACCGGGGACTACGGCTGCCCGGCCGCCGAGGCGCGTGTCCCCGGCCAGCCGCCACGGCACGCCCGCGTGCTGTACGTATGCTCGGCGGCGGCGCGGCCGACCGTGGCCAGGGCGGCCGGCACGCTCGGCGCCCTGGCGGCCAGGATCGAGATCCGGGACCTGCCGGCCGGGGCGGCACTGGATGGCCCGCCGGCCTGGGGCGGCCGTGAGGCGGAGCCGTGATCAGGCGGTACCTTGCGTTCGCCGTGCTGCGCTGGTCGCTGCGGCTGGCCTGGCGGCTGCTGAAGGCGGCGGTGACGCTCGGGATCGTGGTGGCCGCGGCGCCGGTGTCGCTGGTCGCCGGGTATGGCGTGCTGCTGGCCTGGCTGCTCGGCTGGCCGCCACGCAGGCTGTACACCGGGGCGCTGTGGTGCCTGCCGATGGCCGTCGGGTGGCTGGCCTGGACCGGGCTGAGGGCCCGGTCCTCCGGCCTTGTGTTCACGGTGGCCAGCGCGCCGTACCACGCGTGGCTGTCGATGTGGCACCTGGCGGCGGCCGGCTCGGTGGCCGCGGCGGCGGTGACCATCGGGCCGGCCGCCATCCCGCCCGGGCTGCTGGCCGGCGGCCTGGCCTGGTCCTACCGGATCTACTCGATGCAGACCGGGACCGGCGGGCTGACGCCCAGCGCGCCGGTCGTGTTCGACGTCAGGCAGTGGCGGCGCCAGGTGCGCAGCGCCCAGGCCAGGATCGCGGCGCCGGGCTCGGTGCCGCTGACCGCGAAGGGCTGCGTGCTGCCTGGTGCGGTGATCAGGGCCGTGGGTCATCCGCAGCGTTCGGTGGCGCTGCTGCCTTACGCCAGGCTCCGGTCGCATCAGGTCGTGATCGGCACGACCGGGACCGGGAAGACCACCCTGCTGCTGCGGCTGTGGGCGGGCTTCATGGCCATCGCACTGCAGCGCTACGCGGCCGGGTCCGGGCGGCGGCCACTGCTTGTCGTCCTCGACTGCAAGGGCGGCGCGGACTCCCGGCGGGTGGCCGACCGGGCGCGCCGGGTGCTGCGCGCCGCGGGCGCCAGGTCCACCGCGATCTGGCCGGACGAGGCGAGCCTGTCGATCTGGGCACTGCCGCCGAACCAGCTCATTACGACGCTGCTCGACCTGGTCGAGCACGGGACCGGGGCAGCCGCCTACTACACCGACGTGATGGACACTGTGGTGTCGCTGGCCGTCGGCGCCCCGCCCGGGCCACCCTCGTCGGTGGCGGACTTCACCGGCCGGCTCGATCCGGAGTGGCTGGCGACGGCGTACGGGGCTGGCGGCCACGAGAGCGAGCTGGGCCTGCTACGTTCGGCTGCGGGGCAGGTCGCGGACGTGGCGCTGCGGTTCCGTGCGCTGTTCCGGCGGCTGGGACCTGGCCTGGACGGGCCTGGGACGCTCGCGGATGCCGACGTCTGGTACTGCATCCTGGAGGGGACGGCGGAGGTCTCGGTGGCCGAGGCGCAGGCCAGGGCGCTGGTGGATCTGCTGGCCAGCTACATGACGTCCGGCGCCGGCCGCTCGGGCGTCGAGGCGCTGCTCGCGGTCGACGAGTTCAGCGCGGTGTCCCGGCGGCTGCCGGTCTGGCAACTTTACGAGCGGGCGCGCTCGCTCGGGCTGGCCGTGCAGGTCTCCGCCCAGTCCTGGCAAGGATTGGCCGAAGATGAAGACGAACGGTACCGGGTCGCCGCATCCGCCGACGGCGGGATCTGGGTGCTGCGCACGCCGCATCCCGAGCCGCTGGTCGCGCTGGCCGGGACCCGCCGCATCATAGATACCGCCCGGCGCGTCGCCGGGACGGCATTGTGGATGGACGACGGGTCGTCGCGGGTGCGGCATGTCCCGAAGCTGGACGGCGACATCGTCCGGGCGCTCGGCGCCGGGCAGACCGGATACGTCTACCGTGGCGGCGTCACGTACATCCAGGTGAAGCGCCTGGTGGCCGGGCCTGCCGCGCTCACCGCACCACCGGCGGTACCGGCGGTACCAGTCTGGGGCAGAGCTGAACTCGACCGGGCCCGGCCCGAGCCTGACGGGGCTGGCGGCCTGCCTGACGCCGGGCCGTTGCTGGACGAGGCGTTCGGGAAGGAGCCGCGGTGAGCGACGGCCCGTTCGGCGTGCTCGGCCTGCCGGCCCGGCCGGACCTGACCGACGACGACGTCCGGGCGGCCTGGCGCCGGATCGCCGCCGCGACCCACCCCGACCGCGACGACGGCGGCGACCCCGAGCGGTTCGCCGCCGCAGCCGCCGCCTACACGGAGCTGCGCACCCGGTTCGGCCGGGGCGAGGCCTACGCCGACCTGACCGGCCCCCGCCACGACAACGCGCCAGCAGGAACACCAGACGTCTTGCCGGACGTAACGGATCCGGTCCCGGTTCCGGCGGTGGAGCGCGACCGGCCCGGCCGTCGCTACGGGACCGCGATGCTGTTCATGCTGCGAATCAGGCGCGGCCGCCCGGCGCTGCTCGCACTGCGGCTGGCGATCGCCGCCGCGATCAGCGCCGGATCGTTCGCGCTGGTGGGCGCCCAGCCCGCGGCCGGCGGCCTGACCATCGGGGCGGCCACCTGGTTCCTGCTGACCGCCCGCCGCGACCTCGCCCCGCCGGGATAGTGCGCCTCCAATGCCAGGTCGAGCGGGTCAGTCAGCCCTGGAAATCTGGAGGCTCCCGGGGGCAGGAACCATTCACCGAAGATCGCCACGGTGGTTCCTGGGTGGATGTCACTGGCTGAGTAGTCTGTGCCGTTGACGACGCCGCCGTTGTCGATCACCGGGGCGGCGAAGGTGGTCAGCAGTCTCCGCGACGCGATGCCTGGCCTGCCCGGGGCCACGGACTGGTGGGCGGCCGGCGAGCCGGTCAACAGGCTGCGGCTGTTGCGCCCCGTGCTGGAGCACTGGAGCGGAAAGGCCTGGTGGCTGGCCGCCGGGCCGGTTACGCGTCGATGGGGGTGAGGACGAAGACCGGGATGACCCTGCTGGTCTTCTCCTGGTAGGAGGCGTAGTCGGGCCAGGCCTCGACGGCCCGGTCCCACCACGTGGCGCGTTCGGAGCCGTGCACCTCCCGGGCCTGGTAGTCCTTCTTGACCGGGCCGTCCTGCAGTTCCACGTGCGGATTGGCGGTCAGGTTGTAGTACCAGACGGGGTGCTTGGGTGCGCCGCCCAGCGAGGCGACCACCGCGTACTCCCCGTCGTGCTCGACCCGCATCAGCGGGGTCTTGCGGATCTTCCCGGTCTTCGCTCCCACCGAGGTCAGGATGATGACCGGCTTGCCGTTCATCTCGGTTCCCTCGGTGCCGCCGGAGCGCTCGTAGAGGTCGACCTGGTCGCGGGCCCATGACGCCGCGCTTGGCTCGTATTCACCGGTAAGAGGCATGTCGACACAATAAAGGAGGGGCCATGACGGCGGCACTGGGAGATGCCACCGCCATGGCCCGGATCAGCTTGCCGATGACGTCAGCCGAAGGTGAAGCACTGGGTCAGGTCGCTGATCGCGGGGTTGCCGTCCCGGGGCGGGAACGGTGCGCCGTTGGCCTGGTAGTTGAAGCCCTTGGGCGTGCTGGTGTCGAACTTGTGGTTCATCGAGGCCAGTGTCGGCAGGCTGAACGTCGACTCGATGAACTTCAGCACCGAGCTGTGCTCGGAGAACGTGGTGTCCACGTGGCCAGCCTTGGCGTACGGCGAAACGACGATCATGGGCACCCGGATGCCGGGCCCGAACTTGTCGAGCTGGGTCGGGGGGTGGTGGTCGAAGTAGCCGCCGCCCTCGTCGTAGGTGATCAGGATCGCCGTGGTCGCCCACGCCTTCGACGCCTGCACCGCCTTGACGATCGACTTGATCATGCTCTCACCGGTCTGGATGTTGGCCGGCGGGTGCTCGTCGTAGGGTGGCGCCTCGGTGATGAAGGACACCTGCGGCAGCGTGTTGTTCGTGCAGTCGCTGAAGAACTTGGACATCGACTGGTTGAGCTCGTTGTTCGGGCCGCCGGTCGCCCACTTCTTGAACAGCGCGATGATGGAGTAGTTGTCAGGGCAGTGGAAGTTGTAGTTCTTGAACGTGATGCCGTGGCCGGACAGCAGGTCACACACGCACGGCCAGTCCAGCGAACCATTCTGGTTGATGTTGTTCGTGGTGATGCCGCCGCTGGTTCCCGAGTACAGAACCAGGCGATTCGGGTAGGTCTCGCTCAGCACGCCGCAGGAGTAGTTGGCGCACAGCGTGTACTTCGGGAGCAGTGAGTAGTAGTACGGCAGGTCAGTCGCTGTGTAGTACCCGCAGGCGTCCTTCCCATTGGTGGTGTAGAACCCGTCCATCTTCCCGTGGTCCCACTCACTGTGAATGCTGTTCCAGTCGTGGTAGGGGTCTCCGCCATTGCCGGTCAGGTTGCCGAAGTGGAATACCTTGAACTGGCCGCCCTGCCCATTCGGCTGAGAATACCCTGGTGGAATTCCCCAGCCGGTCGGAAGCTTCGGGTAAGACCCGAAGTAATGGTCGAACGAGTGATTTTCCTGACAGCAGACGACGATATGCTCGATGGGCGAGGCCTTGGTGAACTTACGCTTCGACGAGGTCGCGGTGCGGGCCGCAGCGCTGGCGGTGGCCCGTCCCAGCAGTGGGGCCGCCGCCCCGGCCGCGCCGAGCGCGCCCGCCTGCTGGAGGAATCGCCTCCGCGAATAGGCAGGCGAAGAGATCGGATCATTGCGGTCACCCATGGGGGATCCTCCCTGCGGAAAGATAGAAGAGGTGGCCTGTCACCGGGCTCTTGACCCGGCGGAAACGACGGTAAACGCGCCTGTTCCGGCGAAGTGAATGACGGGTGAACCCGGCTCGAATTCCGTCGGGATCACCGATGCGCCAGCCATTTGCCCATCCCGAATTCCTGGCGCCATAGTCGAGAAGACTAGATTTACGAAGGATAGGTTGTCAAGACTCCCCTATTGTCAGCTTTTGGGGCGTTTAGGGTGATCCACGGCAACCGCGGGTAATCCAGCGTTCCCGAATCGGTTACCGATCGGCCGGCCGGGCCCAGCCACGGCGTTCGCTTTCCTGGATCAGCGCCCGGCCGGCTTCCCACAGCGCGGCCGAGGCGTCGCCGATCATCGACGTGCGGGCCCGGATGTCCGGCACCGTCACCCCGGGGGCCTGCCAGGTCCCACCCCGGGCCATCCAGTTGAGCAGCATCGGCTCCAGCCGGTCCATGGCCTTGGCGAACCTTGCCTCCGGAGTCTGCCGCGCCTCGAATTCCTCCCACAGCTCCCGCATCCAGGCAGCCTGGCGGCCGGGCAACATGCCGAACAGCGCGTCCGCGGCGGCGCTTTCCCGCTCCCGCTGGCTGGCGGCCATCGCGTCGTCGTACAGGAACGTGTCCCCGGCGTAGATTTCCACCAGGTCGTGCACGACCACCAGTTTCATCACGTGCCCGACGTCGACGGCCTCGTCGGCGTGCTCGGCCAGGATCATGGCCATCAGGGCGAGGTGCCAGGAGTGCTCGGCGTCGTTCTCCCGCCGGTCCGCAGCGGCCAGCGGCGAGCGCCGCAGCACGGTCTTGAGCCGGTCTGCCTCGACGAGGAAGGCGAGCTGCTCGCGCAGCCGCCCGCCGATGCCGTCGGGAAGCGGGTTGGTCTCGGCCAGCGGCCTGGTGTCGGAAGCCATGCCCCTAGCCTGTCAGCCCACGCTCATACGTCTTGCAGAGGAAGCACCGAGCCGGTATAGAGCACCCCCGGCTTCCGTGGAGGTAATCCAGTCGGCGACATCAAGGGGATCTCCATGGGCCATCCGGCGCGGACCCAGCGGCGAGGCACCACCAGGAGCGGCGCGGCGAGAAAGATCGCGGCCCAGCGCGCCGCCGAGCGGGCCAGACGCAGACGGCTGTGGCTGGCAGGCGGGAGCGTGACGGTCGTGATCGCCCTGGTCGTCGCCATCTTCGCGGTGAAGGCGCTGCGGCAGCCCGCCGCCAGGAGTTCGGCGGCCGTCACGCTCACCTCGGTGGCGCAGCAGGTCACCAACGTCCCGGCGGGGCGGCTGAGCTCGGTCGGCACCGGCCAGGCGAGCGCGCTCGTGCCGACCCGGGGCAACCAGCCGCTGCTCACCTCCGGCGGCAAGCCGGAGGTGCTCTACATGGGCGGCGAGTACTGCCCGTTCTGCGCGGCCGAACGGTGGGCGCTGACCGTCGCGCTGAGCCGGTTCGGCACGTTCTCCGGCCTGCGCTTCATCCACTCGGCGCCCGATGACGGCTACATCCCGACCCTGACCTTCTACGGGTCGCACTACACGAGCAGGTATGTGTCCTTCGACCCGGTCGAGTGGTATTCCGAGAACAGCCGGGTCACCCTGCAGCAGCCCACCAGCGCGCAGCTCGCCCTGTTCAGCAGGTACAACGCGCCACCCTACGTATCCAGCAACGACTCCGGCGGGTTGCCGTTCGTGGACATCGGGAACAGGTACCTGGCCCTCGGCGCGCAGTACGAGCCCACCCTGCTCAGCGGGCTGACCTGGAAGCAGATAGCGGCCGGCCTCAGCAACCCGGGCAGCCCGGTCGCCCAGGCCATCGACGGCGCGGCGAACACGATCACCAAGGCCCTGGACAACCTGACCGGCCTGCACCGGTAACCCGGGCGAACCGTGCCGGGTGGGGTTAGCACCACCCGGCATCCGGGTGCCGGCCCCATTGGTCGCCGGCCGCGGCGTCAACAGACTGACTGCATGCCTATGACCGCTGTGGGCGCACAGACACGCGGCAGTTCGATGGCCTCGCGCCGCCGCCAGGTTCGCCCGTGGTCCTTACCGGCGTCGGCAAGCGGTACGGGCGGCGGCGCTGGTGATCGTCGGCGCCGTGACCGCGCTGACGCTGGCCGCGACGCTCGGGCCGGTGGCCGTGCTGCTCCGCGGCGGCGCAGGGCGGGTGTCATCCTGAGTTGACATGCCCTCGGCTGTCAACATAAATTGACGGCATGAACGAGGGTGTGATGCTGGCGGAGGCGGCCAGCGGCCGCGACCCGGCGCAGGGCCTGCGGGCCGTGCGGGCCCTGCGGGAGCTGACCGAGCGGCTCGAGGCGCTGCAGGTCGACAGCGCGCGCCGGCAGGGCTGGTCCTGGCAGGAGATAGCGGCACAGCTCGGCGTCAGCAGACAGGCCGCGCACAAGAAGCACGCCCGCCGGGTGCGCGGCATCTGACCAGCCGCCGGGATGACCGGCCGCCGTGGACCGGCCGGCCGCCGTGGACCGGCCGGCCGCCGTGGACCAGCCGGCCGCCGTGGACCGGCCGGCCGCTGGGGAACGAGGGAGAGGAAGCATGTTCGAACGGTTCAGCGTCGAGGCACGGCAGGCGGTCGTGGCGGCCCAGGAGGAGGCCTTGCTGCT